>Ga0307379_10000017_pt1 | contig 349556 bp, 272 predicted proteins | sample UN2MG_FD_202237 | JGI IMG/M metagenome (GOLD analysis project Ga0307379, IMG submission 202237) | Soil microbial communities from Risofladan, Vaasa, Finland - UN-2 | ecosystem: Environmental > Terrestrial > Soil > Coastal area > Acid sulfate soil | place: Finland: Risofladan, Vaasa...
GCGCACTATTACTGGCCTGGAACCCGAAGATGTACCGCAATTGTCGCAACCTTATCAACTTCCGTTACCCTGGTAGGGGTACACTTATTCAAGAATACTGGGGGTATATCATTACTAGATTCTACAGGTCATTGGTCATTGGCTGATAAGACGTCTCCGAGCGCTCCGTGTCCTCAAACCGCTCGAGCGCACACTCGATCAGCCGATCGATCAACTCGGAATACGGAATGCCGGTGGCCTCCCACAACTTGGGATACATGCTGATCGTGGTAAAGCCCGGGATCGTGTTGAGTTCGTTGACGTACAACTCGCCCGTCTCACCGGAGAGCAAAAAGTCAGCCCGGGCCATCCCGGCACAGTCGATCGCTTTGTAGGCCCGCACCGCCAACTCCCGCGCCAACTCTGTCTGCTCCGGAGAGATCGGCGCGGGGATCAGCAATTCCGACGCCTCGTCGCCCTCGTCGATGTACTTGGCCTCGTAACTGTAGAACTCGCGGCTGGGGATGATCTCGCCCGGCAGCGAGGCGATGGGATCGTCGTTGCCCAGCACGCTGACCTCGATCTCGCGCGCTGCGGGCACGGCCGCCTCGACGAGCAACTTGCGGTCGTACCTGGCCGCCTCGGCCAACCCGGCCGCCAGCCCGGCCCGATCGCGGCACTTGCTGATGCCCACGCTCGAGCCCAGGTTGACCGGCTTGGTAAAGACCGGGTAGCCCAACTGTCGCTCGACGCGGTCCATCACCCCTTTGGGGTCCGCGTCCCACGCCTTGCGCTTGACCACCACCGAATCCACGATGGGCAGGCCGTGGGCCCGCATCACGTCCTTGAAGATGACCTTGTCCATCCCCACGGCGGAGGCAGTCACGCCGGCCCCCACGTAGGGAATGCCCGCCAGCTCCAGCAAGCCCTGGACCGTGCCATCCTCGCCGTACGGGCCGTGCAGGACGGGAAAGACGACGTCGAGCTCCGCCAGCCGCGTCGCTTCGACCGCCCGCTCGGTGTCCTCGAGCCGCATCAGGCCGCGCCGGGAGGGATCGCCCAGGAGCGCAACCGGCTGGCTCGCGCCGGCGTCGCCCGCCTCCAGCGCCTTCATCGGGTCGCCCGAGGCGACCCAGCGCCCCTCCTTGGTGATGCCGATGGGCACAATCTCGTACTTTTCCTTGTCGATCGCGTTCATCACCGACCGGGCAGAGGCGAGCGACACCTCGTGCTCCCCCGAACGCCCACCGAATATCACGCCCACGCAGATCTTGGCCATTACCCCCCCTTCAGGTAGACTGGGCAACCGGCGCATCGCCATCCGCCAGCAGTACACCAACCTACCAGTCTACGACTCCGCCAATCTACCAACGTCCCACCAACTCGATCTCCAGCTCCAGTTCCACCCCAAACTGGTGCCTCACCTCGGTGCGCGCGTGCTCGATCAGCGCCAGCACGTCGGCCGCGGTGGCAGAGCCGGTGTTCATGAAGAAATTGCCGTGCAGCTCCGAAATCTGCGCCCCGCCGACGCGGGTCCCCCGCAGCCCGGCCTGCTCGATGAGATAGCCCGCGTGGCTGCCTGGCGGGTTCTTGAAGGTCGAGCCCATCGTCGCCCCGGACGGATGGCGGGTCCTGCGCCACTCCAGGATCTCGTCCGCCCGCACCGCCAGCGGTTCCGGGTCCCCCGGCCGCAGTCCAAACGTCGCCGCCAGCACAACATCCCCGCCGTCACTCTGTCCCTCTGCACTTCTGCTCCCCTGCCCCTCTGCTCCCCTGCTCCCCTGCCCCTCTGCCCCTCTGCTCCGCTGCTCCGCTGCCCGCTTGATCCGGCTCAACCGGTAGTCGAACTCGAACCACTCGTTCGACCTCTCGACGACGACGCCGTCCGGCCCCAGGACCGTCGCGCTGCGGAGCACGCTGGCGACATCGCCCTCGAAAGCGCCCGCGTTGCCCACGACCGCCCCGCCGACCGCGCCGGGGAGCCCGGCCGCCCACTCCAGTCCCGCCAGCCCACGCTCGACCGCCTCGCGCGCGAGCACGGCCAGCAGCGCGCCCGCCTCGGCCCACGCTACCCCGGCGGCCGGGTCGAATGTGATGCGCGCCGCCCGGTTGACGATCACCAGCCCGCGCACGCCCCTGTCCGCGACGAGCACGTTGCAGCCGCCGCCCAGGACCTGCCAGGGCACGTTGTGCCGCCGCGCCCGGTCCACCGCCCCGACGACGTCGTCCGTGCGCTCACACACGATCAGCAGGTCGGCCGGCCCGCCGACACGCATGGCCGTGTAGCGCGCCAGCGGCTCGTCGCGCCGTGCCCGCGGCCCTAACGCCGCCGCCAGCGCGTCCCAATCAGGGTTAACCGTCACATTCCTCCTCACCCAGCACTTCCAACACCCACTCCCCCACCCGATACCCATCGCCCGCGCCCAGCGTCAGCACGACGTCGCCGGACCGCAGCTCGGTGCCCAGCCAGACGACCGCCTCGTCGAGCGACCGAGCACAGCGGGCGTCAGGATGCTGCATCACGGCCACCACGTCACCGCTGCTGACACCGAGCGTGTCCGTCTCGCGGGCGGCGTAGATCGGCAACACGACGACGTGATCGGCCGCGGCGAACGCCTGGGCAAAGTCTGCCAGCAGCGCCGCCGTGCGGCTGTAGGTGTGCGGCTGCCAGACCGCCCACAGCGAGCGGCCGGGGAAGCGATCCCGCGCCGCCCGGAGCGTGGTCCGAATCTCCGTCGGATGATGGGCATAGTCGTCGATCACGACGACGCCGTCGGCCTCGCCCTTGACCTCGAAACGCCGCCCGACGCCGCGGAACTCTCTCAGCGCATCTCTCGCTACACGAAAGGGAACGCCGAGAAAATCCGCCACCGCCAGCGCCCCCGTCGCATTGGAGGCGTTGTGCGCCCCGGGCACGCGCAGCCGCACCAGCCCCAACACCTGCCCCTCGCGCGTCGCCAGGAAGTCGACGCCCCCGGCAAAGTTGGGCCGCACCTCCTCCGCCCGCAGCTCCGCCCCCTGGCCCAATCCAAAGAACGTCACCGCCGCCCCCTCGGCCCGCCGTCGCTCGCCCAGTTCCCGCGCCACCGGGTCGTCCCAACAGACCGCCAGGAGCCCTTCGCGTGGCACGGACGCCGCAAACTGCTCGAACGCGGCCCGAAAATCGGCAAACGTCGGATAGCAGTCCGGGTGGTCGTGCTCGACGTTCGTCACCACCGCCGCCGTCGGCTTCAGGCTGAGAAACGTACGGTCGTACTCGTCCGCCTCGACGACGAAAAGCGGCCCCTCTCCCGCGCGGGCGTTCGTCCCCAACCCGGCGATCACGCCACCGACGACGAACGTCGGATCGCGCCCCCCCCCCAGCAGGACGGAGGCGATCATCGCCGTCGTCGTCGTCTTGCCGTGCGTGCCGGCTACCGCGACCCCCACCCGCCCGTCCATCATGCGGCCGAGAAACTCTGGGCGCTTCAAGACCGGGATGCCAGCCGCCCGCGCCGCCTGCACCTCGACGTTGGACGCAGCCACCGCCGAGGACACGACGACCACCTCGGCGCCGGCCACGTTCTCCGCCCGGTGCCCGGCGAAGACGCGGGCGCCGTCGCGGGCCAGCGCCTCCGCGACCGGCGAAAGCACCAGGTCGGAGCCGGAGACCTCCGTCCCCTGCTGCATCAGCACGCGGGCGATGGCCGAGAGGCCAGCCCCACCGATGCCGACAAAGTGCACGTGCATGTCCCGAAACTGCATGATCACCCTACGATAGACTCTGGCTACTCCAGCCGTCAGATGAACACGATGATGATAAAGACGAACGCCAAGGCGATCAGCACGTAGAGCTCCGGCACCGTGAGCCAGATCGGCACCAGGTAGCTGTTGGCGATGGTCCAGGCGGCCGTGTCCAGGGCCGGCGCCGTGATTCCCCCGAACGCATAATTCGACCTGTGGGCATAAAACCACAGCGTCCCGATGACCAGGTACCCGTTGAGAATGCCCAGGAAGAAACCGAGCAGCGCATCCTGCAACCGCTCGCGGGCCGCCTTGCTCCCAACCCGCCCGACCAGCGTCGGGCTCGCGTAGCCAAAAAAGGTCAACAACAGCAGCAACACCGCGCAGACATAGAATTGGGTAGGCGAGTACGTTCCCGGAGGAGCAGCTTGGCCAGGGACCTCCAGAAGCATCGGCAGATAGGGATTGGCCGGCCCCAGGACGTATTGCCCGAATACCTGCTGAATAAACATGGCCAGAAAGACACTGGAGGTGACCAGGATCTCCTTGGCCCAACCGCGCAGGGCGCCGATCGTCCCAAACAGAAAGACCAACCCCCAGAAGACTGTGTTGAGAGGGATCATCTCAGGCTCTCCTCATCGCTCGGCCAAAGCGCATAGCTCCGCCGCCAGCCTCGTCGCCGCATCCGGCCGGGCCAGCGCCCGCATGCGCTCTCGCATATCGCTCAACCTGCCCCGGTCTTTGAGCAACCGGCGGAGCGTGGGCAGCAACTCCCCAGGCAACTGTTCGTCGTCAAGCCGCACCGCCGCCCCCCGTCCGACGAGCCAGTCGGCGTTGACCCGCTGGTAGCGCCAGGCGTGCGGGTACGGCACCAACACCGCGGGCAGTCCAAAGAACGGCAACTCGCCCAGCGTCGAGGCCCCCGCCCGGCACAGCGCCAGGTCAGCGGCCGCCAGCGCGCACCCCATCTCCTCGTGCAGATAGGGGAACGCGTGATAGCGGGCCTTTAGCGCCGCCGGCAGCGCCGCACGTCGCTCCGCCACCCACGGCCAGTCCAGTTCCCCGCTCACGTGCACCACGTGCGCCAGCTCCAGCACCTGCTCCAGCACGCCGTCCAGTGCCTGGTTGATGCTGCGCGCTCCCCGGCTTCCCCCCATCACCAGCAGCACCGGGACTTTAGCGCTCACGGCCAAGCCGTCGTCGGGTACCAATCCCAATGAGTCCATCGCCCGGGTCCGATCGAGCCCGTCGAACTCGGCCCGCACCGGGTAGCCGGTCACCACCACCTTGCGCGCCGGGAAGTAGGATCGCGAATCCTCGACCGTCACCGCCACCCGCGCCGCCAGCCGGGCGATGGCGCGCACCGCCAGGCCGGGCTCAATGTCGGGCAGGTAAACCAGGATGGGCACACCCAGTGCCCGGGCTGCCAACGCGACCGGTATGCTGGCATATCCTCCGGTCGCGAACAGCGCCGCCGGCCGCTCCCGACGGCCCAACCGGCACGCGGCCCCCCATCCCTGCGTCAGCTTGACCAGGTTCCACATCACCCGCCAGGGAGCCAATCCGTGCACCCCACCCGCCGGCACCGCCACGAAGCGCAGGCCAGCCCGCGCGACCAGCCGCTCCTCCACGCCCCCGGCCCCGCCGACGTACAGAACCCGCGGCGCACCGGGATCAGCGGCCAGTGCCTGCGCGACGGCCAGACCGGGATAGACGTGTCCCCCGGTTCCCCCACCTGCGATCCAGACTTGCACGCTCACGATTCTCCTGGCGGGTACGGGAACCCGCCCTACTCTTCCGCTTTCTCACCTGCCTGCCGCGCGAGATGCTGAGCAACACCCCCACACCGGTCAGCGAAACCACCATCGCGGAGCCACCAGAACTGATGAAGGGCAGCGCGACACCGGTAAAGGGGATCAGCCCCGTCATGACGGCAACGTTGACCATCGCCTGGATCGTCAGCCAACAAGTGACGCCGCACGCCAGGAGCGCGGCGAAGGCATCCGGGGCTTTCAACGCGATCTTGAAGCCACGCCAGGCCAGGAGGCCAAACAGGCCGATCACGACCAGGCAGCCCACGAAGCCCAGCTCCTCGCCCAGCACGGCAAAGATACTGTCCGTGTGGGGAGCCGGCAGATAGCCCAGCTTCTGCTGCCCCTGGCCCAACCCCACGCCGAACAGCCCCCCGCTGCCCAATGCCATCAGCACTTGCTGGATGTGATACCCGACAAGCCTGGGATCGTGCCAGACGAGCAGATACTCGTCAATGCGTTGTCTGGCGTGGGGCAGTTGGTTGATCAGCAGGTAAAACGTGACGCCACCGACAGCGCCACCAACGGCCAGTTGGAGGATGTCGGCGCCAGCGAAGAAGAACATCGCCAGCGAGGTCAGCGCGACCAACGTCGCCGTGCTCACGTCCGGTTGTATCACGATCAGGCCAGCAACCCCGCCGATCAGCACGGCAAATGGGATCAGCCCGTAGGTCAAGTCGCGAATCTGCTCACCCCTGGAGGCCAGCCAGGCCGCGACGTAGATCACCATCGCCAGCTTCGCCAGCTCACCCGGCTGGATCGAACCGTTGAGAAAGGTGCGTCGCGCGCCGAAACGATCCTCCCCCACGAAAAGCACCAGGACCAGCAGCACGAGCGTTCCGCCCATCACCGGCACCGCCAACTGCTGCCAACGCTCGTAAGGCACGGCCGCGACCATCACCAGCACGACCACGCCCAGGCCGACCCAGAGGAACTGCCGCGACGCAATGTGAAAGCTATTCTGATACACCTGATACGACCAATCGAAGGTGGCGCTGTAGACCATCATCAACCCGACGATGACCAACCCGGCTACGACGAGCGCCAGCACATAGTCGGGGCCAGCGTGCGCCCGCTTGGACCGTGCTACCGGTTGTGCCCTCTCCCGTGCTCTTGCTCCTGCCGCCATCCTCTCCTACCCCCTAGCCCGCTAGCCGATGCCTGGCAACTGCTGAACCAGCTCCTTGAACCGATCCCCACGGTGGGCAAAGTCGCGGAAAGCGTCAAAGCTGGTACCTCCAGGCGAAAGCAGCACCACTTCACCAGGCCGGGCCAACCGGGCGGCTGCCTCCACCGCCTCCTCCAGCGTCTCCACCCGGGTAATCCCGTCCAACTCTACTTCCTGCTTCCCGCTTCCTGCTTCCTGCTCCCTGCTTCCCACTTCCTGCTTCCCTGCTAACCTCGCCTCGACGATCTCCGCGATCATCGGCCCGGCTTCACCGAACGTCACCAGACGCCGCACCCTTCGAACCGCTTGGTCGGCAAGCTCCTCCCAGGGCAGGTTCTTGTCCCGCCCACCGGCGAGGAGCACGATCGGCTCCTCAAACGAACGCAGCGCCGCCAGCGATCGCTCGGGGGCCGTGGCGATCGAATCGTCGTACCAGCTTGCGCCGTTCCATTCGCGCACCAGCTCCAGCCGGTGTTCGACGCCGGTGAAGGTCGTGGCGACCTGCCGCATCGCCTCGACCGGCACGCCAGCCACGCCGGCCAGCACACACGCCGCCAGCACGTTCAGCAGGTTGTGTCGCCCCCGCAGCCGCACCTCCGAGGCCTGACAGATCATGCGATCCACGTCCCCCTGCGATGGGCTCGGACCATCGCTCAACCGCAGCGTCAACTCGCCGTTCGTCTTGAACGCCCCCTCGTCCACCTCGGCCCCGACGCTGAACCAGAGCAGGTGTGCCGCCGTCTCCAGCGCCAGCGACCGGGCGTTGGCGTCGCCGTAGCCCAGGAGCGCGAAATCCTCCGGCCGCTGGTGGGCGACGATGTTTCGCTTGGCGGCGACGTACGCCTCCATCGTCTTGTGCCGGTCCAGGTGATTGGGCGTGACGTTGAGCACCGCCGCGACGTGCGGGCTCGCCGTCATCACCTCCAGTTGAAAACTGGAGAGCTCCATCACCACCCAATCGGTGGGACCGATCCGGTCCAGATCAGCGATCAGCGGGTTGCCGATGTTACCGCCCACCCAGGTGCACATGCCCGCCGCACGGCACATCTCCCCCACGAGTGCTGTCGTCGTCGTCTTGCCGGCTGAGCCGGTGATGCCGATGACCGGGGCCGGGCAGCGCTCCAGGAAAAGCTGCGCGTCGTTGCTCAGCGGGATGGAGCGTCGCTGGGCCTCTGCGATGATGGGAGCCTCCACCGGCACCCCGCCGCTGAGGCACAACAGATCGGTCCGATCCAGCAGGCTGAACGGGTGTTCACCCAGCACGTAGCGGATGGGCAGCCCTGCAAGCTCCGCCAGCCGGTCAGCCAGCGCCGCCTCCCCCCGCAGGTCAGAGACCGTCACCTCGGCCCCAGCCTGCGCCAGGAAGTGCGCCAGCGCCGTCCCCTGCCGCGCCAGGCCCAGGATCAAGACTCGTTTGCCAGCCAGTTCCAACTCTCGCATCTGAACGTCGCCACTCATCATTGGGATTTGAGATTCGAGATTCGAGTTTTGTCCTCAGCCACCCCGAGCCAGAAGTGGTGCGGCAGCACCGAGCGGCCGGGGCGGATCTCCACCCCACCCGCTTTCTTCACCGGCCGTTTCCCGTTCCCACCGAGGGCGCTGGGATGGACGAAGCACAGGTCGGGCAATCGCCCGTACTTGTGCTCATAGTGCGTCACCGCTCGCAGCACCTTCTGCTCCAGCTCCCGGCAGGGATCGTCGTCAAACCACAAGAGTCCAACCTTCATCCTTCGTCTCCAGAAATCACGCATTGCGCATCACGTATTACGTACTACGTATTACGTGTTGCGTGCTCCGCAACGGACACCACGGCACGCCTTACCAAAGCGCCAGTGCGACGCCGGCCATCACCGCCAGCAACTCGACCAGCCAGAAGCGCTGCACCACCTGTGTCTCCGACCAGCCCAGGAGTTCAAAGTGATAATGGAGCGGGCTCATCTTAAAGATCCGCCGCCCCTGGCCAAACCTGCGCTTGGTGTACTGAAAGTAGAGCACCTGCAAAGCGACCGACACCGTCTCGGCCACCGGGACCAGCGCCACCAACGGCAACAGCAACCACTGGCCGGTCATCAGCGCCACCGTCCCCAACGTCGCTCCCAGCGCCAGGCTGCCCGTATCGCCCATGAACATCTGCGCCGGGTGGGCGTTGTACCACAGGAAGGCAAAGCACGCACCCACGACCGTGAAACAGAAATGCACCAGGTACACCTGCCCCTGCAACAAGGCGATCACGCCGTAGCCGGCGAAGGCACTGGCGACGATGATGCCCGCCAGGCCGTCCATCCCGTCGGTCAGGTTGACCGCGTTGGCCGAGCTCAATATCACAAACGCCGCCAGGGGCACCCACGCCCAGCCCAGGTCCACCGCCCGGCGCACCCCTGGCACGCCCACCTGGCCCGCAAACTGGGCGCGCATCACGAGCATGGCGAGCGCGACTCCCAGACTCAGCAGTATCTCCCACACGATCTTGCGCCGCGCCGGATATCCCTCGCCGTCCCGCATCCCGCGCACCCCGGCGATGTCGTCCAAAGCGCCGATGAGCGCGTAGGCCACCATCACCCCCAGCGGCACCAGGATCGAGCGCCCGATCACCGTCTGTCCCGCCAGGTTATAGATGTTGAGCGCGATCGTGATCAGCACCACCGGCACGACGACGATCAGCCCGCCCATCGTGGGGGTGCCCAACTTGGTCTGGTGGCCCCGGGGCAAGTCGATGCGAATGCGCTTGCCGACGCCGTAACGGCGCAGGATGCGGATGAGAAGCGGGCCCCACACGACGGCCAGCAGGAAGGAGATGCTCGCCAGAATCAACGCAAAGTCCATCACGCCCTCCCCAACGCGTTGACGATCTCTTCCATCTTCATCGCCCGCGAACCCTTGACCAGAATCACGTCGTCGCCGGTCACCATCTGCTCGAGCAGCGCGACCGCCTCTGCATTCCCCTCGACGATGTGCACCCGGTCGGCCGGCATGCCCCAGCGCCGTGCCGCCTGGCCAATGATCCGCCCCCGCGGTCCAACCGCGATGAGCACGTCGGCCACCTCCAGCGCCCGCATCCCCACCTTCACGTGCCCCTCTTCCTCGTAATCGCCCAGCTCGAGCATATCGCCCAGGACGGCGATCTTGCGCCCGTCGAGTTCATCCAACAAGTTGAGCGCAGCAATCGTCGAGGCCGGGCTGGCGTTATACGTGTCGTCCAAGATGGTGGTGCCCTTCGGCCCGGGGACCGCCACCAGCCGCAGTTGCGCGGACGGCCCCCGCAGCCCTTCGATGACCTCCTGCCAGGTCAATTCCTCGACCAGTCCCACTGCCGCCGCCCGCAGCGCGGTGTGGACGGAATGCCGCCCCAGGAGCGGGATCTTGACGTGCAGTGTCTCATGCCCATAATGGAGCCGGAAACGAATCCCCTCCAGCCCCAATCCCTCGATGCGGTCGGCCCACAGGTCCGCTTCGGGCGAGAGGCCGTAGTAGAGCACGCGAGCCTGGGTCGACTTGGCCATCTCCCGGACGTGTTCGTCGTCATAGTTCAGGATCGCCACCCCCTCGGGTGCCGGCGGCAGCGCTTTTACGAGCTCGGTCTTGGCCTCCACAATGCGCTCAAAAGTCCCGGCCCGTTCGAGATGGACCGGACGGACGATGGTCACAACGCCGACGTGAGGTAGCGCGATACGGGCCAGGTCGGCGATCTCACCTACGTCGTACATCCCCATCTCCAGCACAACGCGCTCGTGCTCGTCCGTCAGGTGCACCAGCGTCAACGGCAGGCCAATCTCGTTGTTGTAACTGGCCTCGCTCTTGAGCATAACGTAGCGGCGCGCCAACACCGCCGCCGCCAGTTCCTTCGTCGTCGTCTTCCCCACACTCCCCGTGATACCGACGACACGCACACTGTGCTGTCGCCGCCAGAAGGCCGCCACCTGCTGGATGGCCCGCAGACTATCGGCCACCTTGAGCACCAATGGCAACGCCCAGGCGCTGGGCAGCTCCGGAGCCGGGCCGGTCAAGTCCAGCACGAGCCCAGATGAGGCCACGTCCCGCTCGACAATCGCCGCCACCGCCCCTCGTGAGAAGGCATCAGCGACGTAGTCGTGACCGTCCGCGCGCTCGCCCTTGAGCGCGACGAACAACGCGCCGGGCTCGACCTGTCGCGAATCTATCACCGTCCTCGAGACCGGCTGCTCCAGTCCCTCCGGCCGGTCCCCCGTCAACCCTTCCACCACATCCGCCAGCGTCAACCTTCCCCCACTCATCTTACCGCCTCCGCCATTCTCGTACCATCAGGTGGGATACCCAGGACGACGAACAGGCGGGCAGCCAGCCGCCGAAACGACCGCGCTGCCGTCTCGGAAGCCCAGGACGAAGTCTTGGGCCGATCCAGTTTGACCAGGATAATGAGCTGGGGATCAGGCACCGGCCCAAATCCAACGAAGGATGCAATCGTCCCCTCCTTATCGTACCCGCCCGGGATGGGAATCTGCGCCGTGCCTGTCTTGCCCGCGACGCGGTATCCCTCCACCCTGGCCTGGGGAACCCCCTCCTCCACCACCCGCACCATCACCTCGATCAACGTACGCGCCGTCTGCGGAGAAATCGCCTGCGACTCGACCATCGGTTGGTAAGTGGAGACCGTGCCATCGGAGGCAACGCGCCGGCCCACAACGTGAGGCCGCAGCCGGGTTCCGTCGTTGGCCACTGTCGCCACCGCGCTGATCATCTGGAGCGGCGTCACCGCCAGCCCTTGCCCGAAGGAATTCGTCCCCAGGTTAGAGTCATGCCAACGCTCGTAATCCTCCGGCAGCAACAACTGGCCGGCTACCTCACCCGCCAGGTCAACCCCCGCCGGTCGTCCGAAGCCGAACGCCTGCAAATAGCGGTAGAACACGCCAGGCCCCATCTGCGTGGCCAACCAGGCCGTCCCCACGTTGAGCGAACGGATCAGGATATCGGCCACCGTCTGATCGCCATACGCCTGGCGGGAGGCATTCGCGATCCTCAATCCTCCCACCTCGATCCAGCCCTGGTCGTGGTAGGTCGTCTCGGGCGTCGCCAGCCCCGCATCGAGCGCTGCGGCCACTGTCAGGACCTTGGCCACGGAGCCCGGTTCGTACTGCTGGCTCACAGCCGGATCCTCAAAGGGAAGCAGGTCATGGCCATAAAAGTCCGTGTACCGCCCTGGATCGTAATTGGGCAGGCTGGCGAGCGCCAGGATCTCGAACGTGCGGGGGTCCATCACGATGATCGTGCCCCCCTCAGCCTGATACTCCTGCACGGAGCGCGCCAGTTCCTCCTCGGCCAGGGCCTGCACCGTCCGGTCGAGCGTCAGCACCAACCCGGCCCCTGGTTGAGGCAACACGACCGGAGCGACGCGCCAGGGGACCTGCTCACTGGCGAGGTCTACCGGTCCTTCCCACTCCACGTGCTGTGGCCGCAGGAGCGTATCGTGAAACCCCTCAACGCCATAGAAGCCCACGCCCTCGGCGTTGCAGAAGCCAATGACGTGCGAGGCCAGCACGCCCTCCGGATACTCCCGCACCCATAGGGGCTCGACCCTGATACCCCCAAGCCCCAGCGCCGCAATCTGGTCTCCAAGCTCCTTCGACACGGGAGACATGATCTGGACCCACGGGGCCTCGCTGCGCAGCAACTGTTTGACGTGAGCCGCCGGGATGTGCAATAGCGGCCCCAACTCCGCAGCCGCTGCCTCGACATCCACGACGTAGGCCGTGTCCGCCTCGACCGAACACATCACTGCGTTCCCTGCCAGCACATAGCCGTTCCGGTCGCGAATCACGCCCCGTGGGGGCTTGTCTATCGCGATAGGCCGCTCACGCTGCTCCTCGGCCCACGCCTTGTAGAAGCTGTGGTCGACGAGCTGCACCTGTGCCAACTGGGCCACGATCACGATCACGAGGCCGATCAACAATGTGCTCACCAACCGCAGGCGACGGCGTGGTCCTTCCGCCATCGAAACATCCTCCTGAGCGCGGCGCCCCCTCCACCAGATTCGAGCGCCCGCACGAACCCTATGGCTCCCCAGCCACCGGCCGTAGAAACTCGACGTCTTCAGCCGGCGCGAAGCCCAGCTCAATCGCCCGCTCCCAAATGTGGGAGATGGAGCCTTCGCTAGCGATTTCCACCTCCAGTTGCTCGTTCTCCCTCCGGAGCCGGAATAGCTCCGCCTCCAGTTGCTGGATGTGACGCCCCCGAGCTGCCGTCCGGCTGACCAACATCAAGTAGAGGGCAGCCATCACCGTCAGCACCACGACAAGCGCGAACAAGCGGAGAGCCAACCGCGGGCTCACCTCGAAGCGGCCGCGCTTGATCCCGTGCGTCACCCATTGCATGAAATCGGACATCGCTCACCCGCTTCCCGCCCCCTGCTCACCAACCTCATATCCGCTCCGCCACCCTCAGCCGCGCCGAGCGCGCCCGTGGGTTGGCAGCGATCTCCTCCGCCGTGGGGCGGATGGGCTTGTGCGTGACCCACCGCAACGTGGCTCGATGGCCACAGGTGCAGACCGGCATCGCCGGCGGACAGACGCAGTCCCGGCTCTCCTGGCGCATAAAACGCTTCACCGGCCGATCCTCCAGCGAGTGAAAACTGATCACCGCCAGCCGGCCGCCAGGGGCAAGTATCTCAACGGCCTGGGGCAACGCCACTTCAAGCGCATTCAGCTCGTCGTTCACGGCGATGCGCAGCGCCTGAAACGTACGCGTGGCCGGGTGAATGCGCCCGCGTCGCCCCACCGCCTGCTCAACGACGGCGGCCAACTCTTTCGTCGTGTGAAGCGGGCGGGCGGCCACGATCGCCCCCGCGATACGGCGCGCCTGCCTCTCCTCGCCATACCGATACAGGAGTGCCGTCAGCTCTTCCGGCGAAAGACAGTTCACCAGCGCCGCCGCGCTGTCCCCCCCCTCCATCGGATCGAAACGCATGTCCAGTGGCCCGTCCGCCATGAAAGCAAAGCCACGGCTGGGATCGGCCAGTTGGAGCGAGGAGAGCCCCAGATCAAACAGAACACCGTCCGCCGGGACGAACTGGCGTGCACGCGCGACCTCCGCCAGACGGGTGAAGGAACTGTGCACAAGCACCACTCTCCCGGTGCACGAGGCCAGGCGGACGCGGGCCCCCTCTACCGCTGCCGGATCCCGATCCAGGCCCAGGAGGCGTCCATCGGGGGACGAGGCCGCCAGTATCCCGGCCGCGTGCCCCCCCCCTCCCACCGTCGCGTCTATGTACCGGCCACCGGGCCTGACCTGCAGGCCATTGAGAACCGCTTGGAAAAGAACGGGGACGTGGGTTTGCTTCATCCCATCCTTTCGCTGCATATCGCGTTCACCAGCGCAACGATCAGGCTGTGACGCTTCATTAGTCAGATGCCCAGGGCCGCCCATCCTTCAACGTCCACGTCCTCTGCCTCGACGCGCCCGCGCTCCTCGTCCCAGGAACCCGGGTTCCACACCTCGATGTACGTGTCGAGCCCGGTGACGACGACATCGCCATCGATCCCGGCGTACTCCCGCAAGCGCGGGGGGATAAGCACACGGCCCTGCTTGTCGGGGATCGCATCGGCGGCATCGGCAAAGACCAGGCGGCGGAAGGCACGGGCACGTCGATCGGTCATCGGCAGAGCGCTCACCTTCTCTGCCAGCCGTTCCCATTCCTCCATGGGGTAAACCGCCAGGCAGCGATCAATCCCCCGGGTGACGACGAGACCGGCCGCCAGGTCGGCCCGGAACTTGGCGGGGACGGTCAGCCGCCCTTTCCCATCAATGGTATGGACAAACGCTCCCAGGAACATGGCGTCGTACTCCCCCACAAAGGAACAGAAATTATGCACCAGGCAGGAGGGTGCCCCACTTTGCCCCACCCTCCCCCACAACTACCCAATTATACACTATTTTTTCCCATTTGGCTAGTACCTGGCGAAATTTTTAAGGTTCGGAGAGTAGGAAATTGGTACTATGTTGCACAATCAGAAGCCGTCCGGTCGGAAACCGGACGGCGCTGAAAACCAGAAACCACCCGAAGGCTCGGAATCCTCGGGAGGTTCTTCACGCATGGGATATCTGATCTCTCACCCCACCACCCGATCCGAATCGGTGCAGGCCACGCCCTACACCGCACCAGCGGCAAAACCCAGGCCCAGCCGTTCCAGTGTCTCCAACGTGGGCTCACCGGTGGCCGGATCCCAACCGTACTCGGCGTACGCCCCGGAAAGAAGCACGCCCAGGTCGGGAACCGTTCCCTCGGTGCCGCCGCCGTCCAGCGGCTGCATCAGCAGGTCGGGCAACCGGTCGTCGGCACGGGCGAGGCCACGTCGCAGGTTGAGCATCCGCTTGAGCGTGACGATGCGCTTACCGAGTGTCAGCAGGTCATCGGGTCCCAGTTCCCACCCCGTCGAGGCATTCAGTGCCGCGAGCAGCCGCTCGACGCCGGGGTTCTGGAACTGGCACAGCGTGAGGGCGTTGTACAGATTGCGCCAGGCCTGCTGCCTGGCGGCGATCCCCCCCTTCACCTTCGTCATCTCAAAGCGGTCGCCCGGCAGGATGCCCAGCTCGAAGGCCGGGCCCTGCCCCGTGTCCACGCCGTACATGTCGCCCTCCATGTGGCAGGCACCACGCGGCGCGAGGGCGTAGGTCACCGCCATGCCGACGAACGCGCGCGGATCGTGCATCGGCACCTCCAGCCGATTGACGGTCACCGCCAGCTCCGGCACTCTGAACCGCTCGGCCAGCGTGGCGCTTCCATCGGCCAGCACGTCGCCAAAGCCCTCGCGGCGAGCGATCATCTCGACCAGGCGGTGGATCACCTGGACGTCGCCGTAGCGGATCTCCAGGCCGCCCGTGTCGGCCGGGTTGAGGATACCGCGCTCAAACATCTCGCAGGCCAGCGCGATGGTGCAGCCAGCGCTGATAGTGTCCAGGCCGTAGACGTTGCAAAGGTGCCCGGCATAGATGACGGCCTCCAGGTCATCCACCATGGCCAGCGAGCCGAACGCCCCCACCGTCTCGTACTCGGGTCCGTCCACCCTGTCCACGCCGAAACTGGGTGCGCGGGTCTCACGGCCGCAGGCGATGGGACAGCGATAGCAGGCGACGTTCCGGTTCTGGTACTGGTCCACCATCAGCACGCCGGAGAGGTTGCTCGCCTCCGCCCACTCCCCCTGCTGATAGTAGCGGGTGGGCAGGTCGCCGTACATCAACGCCATGTCCACGTAACCGGCGGTGCCGGCCAGCCGGATCGCCATCGCCGCCATGTCCTCGTCCAGATCGGCGATGATCTGCCGCACGACGGCCTTGAACCCGATGGGATCGGCCAGGGGGACCCGGGCCTTGCCGCGCAGGCCGATGGCCTTGAGGTTCTTGGAACCCATGACCGCGCCCATGCCAGTCCGGCCGGCCGCACGCCCGTGGTCGTTCATGACGGCGGCCATCTTGACCAGGTTCTCACCCGCCAGGCCGACGCAGGCCACGCGGGCCTTTGGCTCACCCAGAGCCCGGCGCACTCGCTCCTGTGTTTCGTACGAATCGCTGCCCCACAGGCCAGTCGCGTCGTGCAGTTCGGGCCGGCCTTCGACGATCGACAGCCACACCGGCTTCTCGGCCCGGCCGGTGACGACGATCCCATCGTAGCCGGCGAAGCGCAACTCTGGGCCAATGAAGCCGCCCGTGTTGGATTCGCCCCAGATGCGGGTGAGGGGCGAGAGCGCACATACGCTGCACCGGCCGGCCGAGGGCATCGCCGTGCCGACCAGCGGGCCGGTCATAAAGACGAGCGGGTTGTCCGGCCCCAACGGATCGGTGTCCCCATCGACCATGTCGTACATGATGCGTGCCGCCAGGCCGCTGCCGCCGACAAAGTCGCGAGCGTACCCCTCGTCCAGCGTCTCGTCCCACGTTTTCCCCGCCCTGAGATCAACGCGCAAGATTTTTCCCATGTAGCCGTTCATGATCCACTCCTTGCGCACAGGGCAAGTTAGCCACTTGCCCTACGTGCTCCTAGAAATCTATGGGCCGGCCCTCGTGGGCATACACGAAAAGCTGGCGGAGTTCATCGTAGGAGGGAGCACGACAGGTGGTGAGTATCTGCGTGTCGTTGAAGGCGTCGTCCACCAGCTTTTCCAGTTGTGCCTCAAAGGCCGCGGCATCGACGCCGGCCTCAGCGATGCTGGTGGGGTTGCCGATCTCGCGACACAGGTCGCGGATCGCCCTGGCCAGCGCCCGCGCGGCCTCCTCGCCCTCCGCCTGCGTGCAGCCGAGCAGGGCTGCCATCTCCGCGAACCGCTCCGGTGCCTCTCGGGCGGCGAACTCGATCGTAACCGGCAAGCAGAGGCCCACGGCACGGCCGTGAGGTACGTGAAACACCGCGCCCAGCACGTGCCCCATGGCGTGGGCCATCGAGGCCATGGCGTTGCCAAAGCCCAGGCCCGCACAGGTAGCGGCGTTGTGCATCCGCTCCCGGGCCCTCTTGTCTGAGCCATCGGCCACGGCGCGGGGCAGATACCGAAAGACGTGTCGGGCGGCGTTGATGCACAGCCCGTCGGTCAGGTCGGTGTGCCAGGTGCAGGTGTAGCCCTCGACGGCGTGCGTCAGCGCATCGAGGCCGGTGTCGGCGGTCAACTGGGGGGGCATCCCGGCAGCCATCGCCGGATCGACGATGGCGATGTCGGCCACGTTCTCGCGGTTACCCACCCCCATCTTCCGCTGCTCCTCGGCGTCGGTCAGCACGATGCCCCAGGTGACCTCGGCGCCGGTGCCGCTGGTGGTCGGGATCGTGATCAGACGTGCCTTCTGGCGCAGGCCCAGGGAGACGAAGGGGTTGATCTCGGCCGCCTGCAGGTCAGGCCGCTCGTAGAGCACCCAGATGGCCTTGGCGGCGTCCATCGGCGAGCCCCCACCCAGCCCGACGATCCAGTCAGGCCCATATTCCTGCGCCACCTGCACCCCCTGGCGTACCGTCTGCACACTGGGGTCGGGCTCCACCTCGTCGAAGGTGCGCATCTCGATACCCGCCCGGTCCAGGTGCACCTTCACTTTGTCCACCAGGCCCAGTTGGACCAGCGTGGCGTCGGTGACGACGAGCGCGCGCCGGCCCTCCAACTCATCGATGGCATCCAGCGCCCCTTCACCGAAGATGATCTGCGGCGAGACAAAGTACCACATTCCACTACCTCCTCACAGCAAAGCGGGCGCAGCACACTGCGCCCACAGGGCGCAGCACACTGTGCCCGCATCTTGAAGCGGATCTCTAGTCTCCAAAGTCCGTGGGCACGAGCGCGCAGCAGTCGACGATCTCCTTGGCCGCCTTGGGGTAGCGCATGACCTTCATCATGTTCCCCTGCAGCTTCAGTTGGCGCGTCATCATGCCCTGGATGGGATCCAGCTTGCCCTCGATGACCCGGCGCCAGGTGCCAAAGGGGGCATGGATGACGAACTCACTCTCTCGCTCGTCCTGGCTGGCCAGCACCGCCGCACCGGGGCTCTTGCCGTGTAGGAGGCCGAGGAACAGGTATGCGGTGTCCCTATATGCCTCGTCGGGTTCGACGACGAATACAAAGTCGCCCTCCCAATCCTTGGCTGATCTCTCATAGGACTCGCTCGCGTTGAGCCGGGTGCTCAGTTCCTTGATCCACTCGTCAGACGGGAATTTGAGTGCCATTGCTCCTTTTCTCCTTGCGCGTAATGTGTGGCTGGGAGCCTGTGGTGTGTATGATACACCCAATCACGGGCTTGGGCAAGAAACGACGCCGAGAAGCTGCATGGACCGGACTGACAAAGCGCCGGTCTTCATCGGTGCGTCATTCGAGGCGCAGCGGCGGCGGCCCGCACACGCTCCGCCCGACACCTGGTTTACCGCCGTCGCCCACGACCCTGGGCTCGTTCTGGAAGCTGGCCCAGGCCAGTGATCTGCTTGAGCACGGTCAGCACGCCCAGGCTGACGGCGAGGGCCTTGCCCGGCTGGATGGCGGGCAATCGCGGCCGGCCTTCCTCGTCCACCTCGATCGGGACTGAGCGCATGTACAGGTAGGCAGCGCTCACGCCCAGCAGGGCACCCAGGACGCCGCCGACGATCATGACCCGTGTTTTCAAGTTCATCTATCGCCTCCCTTTTACAAGCATCGCGAACGCACCAAGCCAACCCTGGACGGTCGCCAGGAAAGAATGGATCAGCAAGAGCGGCCTGATCACGGCCCGCATCGCCAGTTCGACGTAGGCCCGGGCCAGGGACAGGTAGGCCTGCGCCAACTGGAGCCAACTGGGCAGGTTCTCGTGCCGGTGGAGCCACCACAGGCCATAGACCAGCCCTCCCAGCAGCGCCAGGGGGACCAGCGCCATGGCGCACGCCTCCACCGCGAGAAGGATGAGGGAAAGATCACGTAAGGTTGGCATGTTACCTGCTCTCCAAGAAATCATCCAATATCAGCACGTTTACACTCAACTGCTTCGCCAGTCGCCTGTCGTTAGTAAGGAAGGACTGAGCACCAGTCAAGATGCACGCTCCATCTCAATGTACTCATCAACATCGATCTGTTTCCACAGTTCAGCTCCCAGCCCCTCCAGTTCCATCACACTATGACGCGGCTGGAGTAGCGGCGTAGAACGTAGCATGTTGGTAATGTCTACCAGCATGTCGAGCCAGTCTTCTGGATTCAGTTCTCTGATGGCTCGTAGTGCTTCGTAGTACGCCGTCGATCGGCCTGCTGTGTTCGAGGTCAGCATAGCATCACCTCCACCTTCCGACATCTTTCAGGCTTCAATTGGCATCTTGGGCCTTTTTGTGCCGTGCGACACTGAGATACCGGACCCGATCAGGCGTTACATCCCCTACCTCTCAGTATACCCTCTCCCGCGCCATCCGTCAACTGACGGTGCGTGCAATCTGCTCCAACACGGCCACCAACTCCTCCCGCCAGCCGCGCTCCAGCGGCAGCCGGATCTCACGGCGCCCGACGGCCGCGCGCCCGCCCAGCGCGCGCTGCAGCCTTTCGCGCCCGGCATAGTTCTCACCACCCGACCGCAACACCAGGCTGCCGTTTTCGACGCCGATGCTCCCCACCCCGGCGTCCCGCGCCAGCGCCTTCAAACGCAACTGGTACATCAGATTTCGCGCCGGTTCGGGCAGCGGCCCAAAGCGGTCGGTCAATTCCTGCTCCGTCTCGCCAATCTGCGCCATAGAGTCCAACTCCGCCAGCCGACGGTACAGTTGCAGGCGCAATCGGCCATCCGGGACGTAATCCTCGGACAACCGCACCGGAATGGGCAGGTCGATCCGGATGCTCCCCAGCGGCTCAGGTGGCAAAGGCTGGCCCTCACGCTGGGCTCGCAACTCCTGCACCGCCCGCGCCAGCAGCCGGGTGTACAGGTCGAAGCCAACGGCAGCGATCTGGCCCGATTGGCGGGTGCCCAGGATGTCGCCAGCGCCTCGGATCTCCAGGTCCCGCATGGCAATCGTGTACCCGGCACCCAGTTCGGCCGCCTCGCGGATCGTCTCCAGGCGCTGGCGCGCCTCAGGCGTCAGGCGGGTCAACCGGGAGTGGAAAAAGTAGGCGTAGGCCCGTTGTACGCCCCGGCCGACACGTCCCCGCAGTTGATAAAGCTGGGCCAATCCAAATCGATCGGCCCGCTCGACGATGAGTGTGTTGGCGTTGGGGATATCGAGGCCACTCTCGATGATGCTGGTGCATACCAGCACGTCAATCTCCCCGTCGACGAAGCGCAACATCACCTTCTCCAGGTCAGCCTCCCGCATCTGGCCGTGGGCCGTAGCAAAGGTCGCCTCAGGCACTATGCCCTCCAACCGGCGGCGCACGGTCCCAATCGTCTGTACCCGGTTGTGGACGTAAAAGACCTGCCCACCTCGCTCCAGCTCCCGCAGGATCGCTCGCCGCGCCAGTTGGGCATCGTACTCGCCCACGTAGGTCGTGGCCGGCAGCCGCTCCTCGGGTGGGGTATCAATGATACTGATGTCACGCACGCCGGTGAGCGACATGTAGAAGGTACGCGGGATGGGAGTGGCCGTCATCGTCAGCACGTCCACCTCGGTGCGCATCCGCTTGAGCCGCTCTTTGTGCGTGACACCAAAGCGCTGCTCCTCGTCGATGATCAGCAGGCCCAGATCGGCGAAGGCGACGTCCTTCTGCAACAACCGATGAGTGCCAATGACGATGTCCACCTGACTGGTCAGCAACCTCTCCAGGATCTTTTTCTGCTCGGCCCGGGACCGGAACCGGGAGAGCATCTCCACCTCGACGGGGAACGGAGCCAACCGCTGGCGAAACGTGGCGTAATGCTGTTGGGCCAGTACCGTCGTCGGCACCAGAAGCGCTACCTGCTTGCCGCCCATCACGGCTTTGAAGGCCGCCCGCAGTGCCACCTCGGTCTTGCCGTAGCCCACGTCGCCGCAGATGAGCCGATCCATCGGCTTGGGCTTCTCCATGTCGGCCTTGACGTCAGCGATGGCGCGCAGTTGGTCTTCGGTCTCGTAGTAAGGAAACGCGGCTTCCAGTTCCGCTTGCCAGGGTGCGTCTGGATCAAACGGGTAACCGGCGGCCATCTCGCGGGCCGCGTAGAGCTCCAGGAGTTCGCGGGCGACTTCTTCGGCGGCCTGCTTGGCCCGCTCGCGTACGGCTTGCCAGTCTGCCGTGCCCAGCCGATTCAGACGTGGCGGCCGATCGTCGGCCCCGATGTAACGGCTGAGCCGATCCGCCTGATGGATCGGGACGTAGAGGCGGTCAACGTCTCCGTACTCCACCAACAGGTACTCGCGCTCGACTCCCTCCATAGCCCGCGTGACCAGGCCACGGAAGATGCCAATGCCGTACTCAGCGTGGACGACGAAATCCCCCGGAGCGAGATCGGAGAGATAGGTCTCGGGGGCAACCTTGCGGCGATGGACAAGACGCCTGGGTTCGGGGCGACGCCAGCCAAAGATCTCGGAATCCGTCAGGAGATGAACGGAGGCGAAGGGCTGCCCAAGGTCAACGCCACGCAGAATCCAACCTTCAGCGAGCGCGCCCTGGACGAACGTGAGGGCGGCCTGTGGTTGCTGGCGCAGTTCCTCGACCGGCAATCCGCCGTGAATATCGTGCTCTGCGGCCCATAGCTCGGCCAGGCGTTGAGCCTGCCGGGAGACGACGATGATCTGCCCACCGCCGCTCTGGGTGGTCTGGATGTGCTGCAGCACAGGCTTGAGCTGGCCGCCAAGATGAGGACCAGGGATGAAACAATCGGCCAGCCGGGAGGCCGTGCCCTCCTTACCGTGCCCCAGCGCGAGAATGGGCCGGTCGGTCAACTGTTCTGACCATTCGTTCCAGGTGACGTAGGGAAGCGGGTAGTCGGGAGGGAGCGTCCCGGCCTCCTCCGCGGCAGACCGCAGGTCCACAGATCCTTCCTCCAGGCTGGCCCAGGCACCCGCCAGCTCCTGCGGATCATCCACGACCAACAGCGTCCCAGGTGGAAGGTAGTCGAGCAGTGTGGCGGACTCTGTGTAAAAGCGCGGCAGGTAGAACTCGAGCCCGGCGAACGGCATGGCAGCCGCCAGACCCTGGTAGTGGGTCTCCAGTTCCGCGCGCACGTCGGCCGGCAAGTCGTGCATCGTCGCCGATGCCCCGGCCAACTGCGCGGCGACACTGCCGGCGATGCGCGGCCCATGGCGAGGGAGCGCTTCGCGGGCCGGCGTGATGATGACACGCTCCACCCGTTCCTGCGAGCGCTGGGTTGCCGGGTCAAAGCGGCGGAGCGACTCAACCTGGCTGCCGAACAGCTCGATGCGCGCCGGCAGAGGATCGGCCGGTGGGAAAATGTCGAGTATGCCGCCCCGGCGGCTGAACTGGCCTGGAGCCTCGACGACACTGACCGGCTCATAGCCCAAACCCGCCCAGCGCCCCAAGGCCCGCTCCAGGTCGAGCGTCTGGCCCATGCGGAACTCGTGGATGGAGACGCGGAACTGGCGTAGTGGCAGCGTGCGCTGCATCAACGCGCGAGCCGAGGCCACGACGACCCACCCCCGGCCAGGAACAGGCGCTTGGCGTGCATAAAGCGCCGTAAGCACACGCAGGCGGCCGGCGATCACCTCGGCAGTCCAGGGCACGCGCTCGTAGAAAAGCGCCAGCGGTTCAGGAAAATGCCAGATGCACTCCGGGGCAGGGGCCCAATCGCGCAAGGAGGAGGCGAGCACTTTGGCGCGCTCCACCGAGCCGACGATGACCAGCATCGGACGCTTCAGGTCACGGGCAAGCGCAGCCAGGAGGGCGGGACGGGCAGCACGCAGCAAGCCCAATGGAGAGGGAGTCTCACCCCCCTCCAGGTCCGCACGCAGCGCCCGGTAGGAATCGAGCGCATTGAACCAGGCCAACAATCCAGATACGTTCATATCTACCCCAAGCGCCGGCCATACCCTGCGGTCATGAATCGAAGCATCAATCTCCAGAGCGGCGATTGTACCGATCCATCGCCATCTCGACCCCCTGGCGCAGCCAGGTCTCGATAGCGGCTACAGCCCGCTCCAGCGTCTCCTCCAACAGCGACTCCTCGTCCGCTGAGAAATCCTGCAACACATAGGCGGCCGGGTCCATCCGCCCCGGTGGGCGGCCGATGCCGATGCGCAGACGTGGGAAATCCCGGATCCCCAGGTGCTCGATGATGGAACGCATCCCCTTGTGCCCGCCACTGCCCCCCTCCGGCCGCAGGCGCACCGTGCCCAGAGGCAGATCCAGGTCATCGTAGACGACCAGCAGGCACTCGAGCTGCACTTTGTAGAAGCGAGTCAATGGCACGATCGCCCGGCCGCTCTCGTTCATAAACGTCTGCGGCTTGGCCAGAACAACCCGCCGCCCATCAAAGTCGCCCAGCGCAACGCGGGCATGCTTCTGATCTTTATCAAAGGTCAGGCCGAGGGCAATGCCCAGCCGCTCGACGCAGCGAAACCCAACGTTGTGCCGGTTCGCAGCATATTTTGGGCCTGGGTTGCCCAGGCCCGCGATGAGGGTGAATTCCACGGTCATGTCCTGTGCCCTGCTCTCCCGCAACGCGCAGGATGAGTCGCGTGTCGCGCGTGCACCGGTCCGGCGGCGACTCAACTGCCGGGCCGATTCGTGCGCTGCTGGCGCAAGAACCAGCGCACGCCAGCCTTCGCCACCAGATAAACGCCCCACAGCAGCAGCAGTAGCACAGTGATCAACCCGCCGGTACAAAAGGCAGTGCGCAGCTCTGTGGCGTCAAGCGGCACGCTGAACCCCTCATCTTCCCCTGTCGAGGGCGTCGGGGTTCCGTCGGCAACCTCGCTCCGGGGCATGGGAGAGGGACGAGGCGTCGGAGTCGCAGGCTGTTCGATAGCGACCGGCGTGGGCGTCGGGCCGACCACCGCGGTGGGCATCGGCTCCGGTGTGGATTCCTCGGACGTCGGCGTCGGGACGGGCTGGGCGTTGTTCACGGTCAGGTGATTGACGAAGAACACGTATGGCCCGGAAGGATCGTTCACGCCCCAGACTGCAAGCGCCAACGTGTACTGGCCATCGGGTATGACGGTGGTATCCCACGCTCCCAAGACGCCGTCCTCGACCTGTGTCCCGTCGACGATGGCAAAATCCACCCATTGCGAACCACCGGTCGGCTCCGGCCCAGCGGCGTAACGCATTTGGTAGAAATCCATGTTGGGATGGGTCGCAATACCCGTGACCTCCACCACCCCGCTTATGGTCATGCCGTCAGTCGGGTAAGTGACGACCGACCGGGCCTGAAGGTGCGGCGCCGCCCAGCCCGGCGAACTTACAGTGAGCAAGATCATCACCAGTGCCGTTCCCACGGCCAGTATACGCTTGTGCATATGCCTCCCTCGCGATGGGTTTATACCAGGCATGCGTGCATGTGGTATAGGGTAGAAGAAAAGTGTAGCATGAAAGGGCCAGAATGACAAGGAGTGCAAGGGGCTTGCGCGAAACCAGTTTGACCAGTGGCCACTACTCTGCTATACTGAACATTGTCACCAAAGAGTGGCGCAACTGGGAGCGGGCGGCGGTGTTCTCATGTATGAACGAGGTGCCGTCGCTCTCCTCTGACAGGTGAGAGGGGGGCAGTATGCAAGAAGAGAGCGATTCGGGGCTCATCGCCCGTGCGAAGAAGAATCCAGAGACATTTGGACTCTTGTACGAGCGATACGTTGGCCGTATCTACAACTATATCTATTACCGCACAGGCAATCACCAGGATGCAGAAGACCTGACGGCGCGCACATTCTACCGGGCACTGAAGCATATGTCGGGCTACGTGGATCGGGGAGCGCCTTTCTCAGCATACCTGTATCGCATTGCACACAACGTGGTGGCAAACTGGCATCGAGACACCAGCCGGCGCCAGATCATCTCACTGGACGAACTGGTGATGGGAACGCTGAAGCGAGACGGGCCCGCGTCGCTTGCGGAGGAGCGCGAGGAACAGGATCTGCTGCTCCAGGTGGTGCACGGGTTGCCGCCGGAGCGCCAGAAACTGCTCATCCTCAAGTTTGTTGAGCAGATGAGAAACGTCGAGATCGCAGAGGTGATGGGACGGACGGAGGGAGCAATCAAGTCACTATACCATCGGACGTTGGTGGCATTGCGCGAGGAATTGACGCAGGTACAGAACGGGCGGGAGGAATTGACGGGGAGGACAGGCCATGGATGAGAAACGCGTGGACGAGGTGTTGGCAGCCCACGCCGAGAAGTTGATCGACCAAACGGAGGCCATACCGCAGATCGACATCACCGACGAGGAGCGCGGTCGAGTGGCCCCGTTGTTCCAACTGGCCGAGCGGCTACAGCACAGCATGCAGCCAGTGCAGCCTTCGGCGGGCTTTGTACGCAGCCTGGGACAGGAACTGGTGGACCAGGCCAAACGGCAGATGACGGTGACGAAGCGTCTACGGCGGGCCGTGGTGATCGGCGCGGCAGCACTCGGGTCCCTTCTGTCCATCGCGTCGGTGGTCGGTGCCATCGTCTTCGTGGTGGTGCGGCTGCGCGCACGAGCGCAGGCCCGAGCCATCCGTGCACCGACGGGCTAGGCAGAAAGCACACCGGCACCACGTACAAAAGTGCCAACCGAGAGAGCCCCGACCAAGGCCGGGGCTCTTGTGCTACCTCAGGCGGCGCACGCGCTCCAGGTACTGCTCCAGACGTTGCTCTATGCGGCGGAGCCGCCCCTCGAGCTCTTGCAGTAGCAACAGAATCTGACCGACCGCCTGCTCGGTCGTCAATTGCTCCCGCTCCCAAGCCTCGATCACGCCCTCTAGACCGTATGTACCCATGCTTCCCCCCTCCTTCCACACGCTAACGTGTACCCCGATTCAAAATTTAGAGGAGCTAACGCTCCCTCAATGACGCCCTAATTATACACGCAAACGTGTGGTTTGTCAAGGGGAAAAAACGAATTTTAAGGTTCGGGCTCCTGTTCCTCCTCTCCCAGTTCTTCTTCCTCTGCCCCTTCCTCAGACGATGACGCTTCCGCCAGGACCTGGTACTCGAAGCCCACCTGCTCGGCGACGAGCGTGAGCAGCCGGTTTATCCCACCACGGGGACGATACATCCCGGTCTCCCACTCGCTGATGGTCTGCTGGCGCGTGCCAAGTTCCTCGGACATCCGCTGCTGGGTCATCCCCATGTACTTGCGCAGCGCACGAATCGACTCGGAATCCCACTGATACTTTACCTTGCGCCTGCCCATGCACACCACCTCCAGCCTGATTTTACCCAGTTCCACCGCCCGCGTCAAGTCCCGCATCACCTGCTGCGCGCGGTGAGCGGCAGGTACGTCCGCGTCACCGGCCTCAGGCCCAACGCCGGATATGTCTCTGTATGCACCTCCCCACATCCGGCCCAGGCGAACGACAGAGCGCGCATATGGTCGGCACTGGTAGCCCACAGTTGGTAGGTCTGTCCGGCGTAGACGGTCGTCGTGAACGTCCACGCGCTGCCCACGGTGGGACTGACCACGTCCTCTCCAGCCTCGTTCACAAAACGGAGTGTCACCGAGGTCAGCGTGATCTCGCCGGTCGCGGTGATGGGCCTGTCCCAGACGCCGTTGCGGTTCTCGTCAGCGAAGAAGCCCCCGACACTCAGCGTGAGCGTCCCCAAAAGATCCACCCTGGTATAGGCCTGGGGCTCTTTAGGCCATGCTTCCCGGTTGCCGACGCGGTCGGTGGCCCGCGAGCGAAAGTAGTAGGTGTGGCCATGTAGGCCGGTGAACTGAGCGGAGGTGGCAGTGACCGAGTCCTGCCACGTGACCCACTCGCCGTCCACCCCATCCCTGAGCTGGACGTCGTAGCGCCAGACGCCCGCCTGATTGTCCTGTCCCTCCCAGGTGACGGTGAAGGTGGGAAGGCAGGTGACCTCCGGCAGCGGGTGGACCGTGGAGGTAGGCGGCGCATTGGGCGTCTCGGTCTCGACGACGATGACCGGCTCGCCGCCGATGATGTAGTCGTGCTCGTGAGGGGCCGGCCGATTAGCGGTGGCCCCCGGCAGGGCGCAGGTATAGACATCGCCGATTGCCATCATGGTTCGCGTGATACCCCAACGGTCGACAAGCGTGGCACTGTCGAGCGTCGCTGGCAACGTGTAGACACTGGTGGCAGGGCTCCCGTTCCACAGCACGCTGACCTTACCGCGTGGCGTGCCCCAGAGCGTGACGCGCACGTCGGAGCCTGTGGGCGCACGGGTGACGAACGTAGGGGATACGAGATAGGTGGTAGCAACCTGGTAGGCGACGTAGGCAGGGCGAAGCGTGTAGTCGTTGCGGATCAGGCCAAAGTACTCGCTCATGTCGTGATCGTGGACGCGGAAGAAAAAGTACCGCCCGATGCCAACGGCCCAGGCGTTGGCGTAGGATTGGATCACGTAGGCAGCGGCCTCTTTCCCCGTGGCGGCAAAGTCGTACTTGGTTGGGTCCGGGTCTACGCGGGCATCGTTCCACACCGGGACCCCGGTCTCGGTGAGCCAGATGGGATGGTCAGCCACGTGATAGGCACTCATCCCATTGCGGATGTTGATCACCTCGTCATAGATGCTGGAGGAACGGCTGTAGAGGTGGACTGACATCGCGTCAAAGAAATAGTTGTTCTGCGGCGCATCTGGGTCTTGGGCCAGGGTACTCAGCACCCACCGGTAGTAACTGGTGTTCAGCCAGTAGTGCAGCCCACCGAAGAGGACAGTGCAGTCGGGGCACGCAGCCTTGGTCGCCTGGTAACCCACCTTGAGCAGTCGAGCGTAATCGGCAGACGTACCGGTCCAGAAATAGCTCCACTCCGGCTCGTTCCACATCTCCCAGTGCTTCACCCGGTCCCCGTAGCGGTGCACGGCATCGTAGACAAAGCGCCCCCAGTAGTTGATCGGATCGCCATCGGTGGTGGTCCAGTCGTTCCATTCCTCATAAAGACCCCTAGGCGGGGAGGAAAACGCGCTGACAGCCTGAGGAGCCAGAAGGCTGTCCGCGTGAGGAACTGGCGCGTACCAACCGGGGGGCCGCTGGTCGAAGGGACGGGCCTCGAACGCCTGCACCCTGCCCGATGCAGCCCAGCCGGGCGTCCCCAACAGGATGCCGACCATGTCCATCCCGGCGTCGGAGAGGTCGTCTACCAGGTCGTCGTAATCGGCCTTGACGCTGGGGGCCCAATTCCCATCGGTGGGCTCGATCCTCCACCAGTCGAAAGGGAAGCGATCCCAGCGAGAACCGGCATCGAGAGCCTTCTGGAGGAAGGGCCGCCCTGATCCGGCGTGAGGGTCATGGTAATAGGAAAAACAAGCCCCTGCGTGCCCATCCGTCTCCTCGACCGGTGGCAGCGGGGTGATACTGACCGGCTCGGCCACGGCCGACTGGGCCGAGGCCAGAAGCAACGCCAGCCCCAGCGCGAAGGCCAGGATCAGCAGAGATATGACGGTATACCTGGGTATCAGTTTCATCACCCCTCCTCGTGGACCCCAGTATAACCGGGGGGAGCGCAGGTGTCAATGGTACGTTGGACCATTGGTGGGCTGGTATATTGGTAGACCGGTGCACAGTTGGCCTATTGGCCAATGGTCCAGTTTCCCAACGTGCCAGGCACTTGACCTCTGCAAGCTATCCGCTACAATACCACGTGTTTCCCTTGGCTGTGTCTGAAGAGCGGCTGGGCCACGGCCGTGGCATCCACAGGGTCCCCTGGCCCAACGCCGGCACCAGCTCGAGCCTGAAACCTGAAACCCCAAACCTGAAACGAGGTAACAAGGTCCAATGCCAGACAACGAGACAACTTCCTCACCAAAGGCTGGGCTGCGCACACTGCCACGCAACGTGTGGGCCGTCAGCCTGACCAGTTTCTTCATGGACGTCTCCAGCGAGATGGTCATCAACATCCTGCCCCTGTTTCTCTCCAACGTGCTGGGGGTCAAGACCAACATCATCGGCCTGATCGAAGGGGTGGCCGAGGCAACCGCCAGCCTGCTCAAGGTGTTCTCCGGTTGGCTCTCCGACCGGTTGGGAGCGCGCAAGTGGCTGGCGGTGGCCGGGTACGCGCTCTCCGCGTGCTCCAAGCCGTTCTTCTACGTCGCCAACTCATGGGGCGCGGTGGCCGGCGTGCGCTGGGCCGACCGGGTCGGCAAGGGCATCCGCACCGCCCCCCGCGACGCGCTGGTGGCCGACAGCATCGACGAACGTCACCGGGGGCTGGCCTTCGGCTTCCATCGCGCCGCCGATACCGGTGGGGCCGTGCTGGGGCTGCTCGTCGCGCTGGGCGTGGTGTGGCTGGCGCAGGCCGGCAGCACGACGCTGACACGCGCGACCTTCCAGACGGTCGTGCTCATCAGCCTGATCCCGGCGTTCCTGGCGGTGCTCTCGCTGGCCGTCGGCGCGCAGGACGTGGCGGTGACTGGCCGGCGGAAGATGCCCAGGTTCGCTCTCCGCAGTCTGGGCAAGCGCTTCTGTATCTTTATGGTCATCGTCGGCCTGTTCGACCTGGGCAACTCTTCCGACGCATTTCTGGTGCTGCGGGCGCAGGAACGCGGGCTGAGCGTCATCGGCGTGCTGGGCATGCTGGTCACGTTCAACCTCGTCTACACGCTGGTCAGCACCCCGGCGGGCTCGCTCTCCGACCGGGTCGGGCGGCGGCGGCTCATCGTCGGCGGCTGGCTGGTCTACGCGGCCATCTACCTGGGGTTCGCGCTGGCGGGCAAGGGCTGGCACGTGTGGGTGTTGTACGCCATCTACGGCATCTACTATGGCCTGGCCTACGGCACGACGAAGGCGATGGTGGCCGACATCGTGCCGGAGGAGCTACGGGGCACGGCCTACGGCACCTACAACGCCGTGCTGGGTATCCTGGATTTTCCCGCCTCGCTCATCGCCGGGCTCCTATGGCACGGGGTAGGCACGTGGGAGGGGCTCGGTCCCTCCGCACCGTTCTTCTTCGGCGGGGCACTGGCGCTGGCGGCGGCGGTGCTGATGGCGGTGGCGATGCCGGGAAAGCCCCAGACAGCCGAGGCATAGTCCCACACGCGAGCACTCGGACGAAAGACCGACGACGAAGGATGAACGTCGTCCTCCGTCCTTCGTCTTTCGGCAAACATGAAGCAATCGCTGATCACTGAGCACTCACGAGGAGATAATCATGGAATACCGTCTTTTGGGACGGACCGGCGTACAGGTCTCCAGCCTGTGCATGGGGACGGTGACATTCGGCAGAGAGGCCAACGAGGAAACCGCGGCAGCGATGTTTCACCGTTGCCGCGAGGCCGGCATCAACTTTTTCGACACGGCGAACAACTACGCCGGCGGTCGCGCCGAGGAGATCCTGGGCCAGTTGACCGCGGGCTGCCGCGACGAGATCGTCCTCACGTCCAAGGTGGGCTTTCCCGCCGGCGAGGACGTGAACGCGAGCGGGTTGTCACGCCGCCACATCATGTCCTCCGTCGAGACCAGCCTGAGACGCCTCCGGACGGACCGGCTCGACCTCTACTTCATGCACCGGTTTGATCCCCACACGCCGGTCGAGGAGCCGCTGCGCGCGCTGGACGACCTGGTGCACCAGGGCAAGATCCTCTACCCGGCGGTCAGCAACTGGGCCGCCTGGCAGATTGCCACGGCGCTGGGCATCTCGGCGCGCGAGGGGCTGGCCCGCTTCGCCTGCATCCAGCCGATGTACAACCTGGTCAAGCGCCAGGCCGAGGTCGAGATCCTGCCGCTGGCGCAGGCGGAGCACCTGGGCGTCATCTCGTTCAGCCCTCTGGGAGCCGGGCTGCTGACCGGCAAGTACAGCCCGACGCGCCGGCCGGAACGGGGGCGACTGATCGACGATACGTTACAGAGGAAGCGGTATGAGAACCCAGCCTACTTCCAGATCGCGGAGCGTTTCGCCGCGCATGCCAAAGAGCGCGGCGTGCACCCCGCGACGCTGGCGGTGGCCTGGGTGATGGCGCACCCGGCGATCACGGCGCCGATCATGGGCGCCCGCAACGTGGCGCAACTGGAGGCCCTGCTGGCCGCAGCGGACGTACCGATGACGCCGGAGTGGCGGGCTGAAATCTCCGCCCTGTCCCTCGAACCGCCTCCGGCGACCGACCGGAGCGAGGAACGGAGTGGGGTATTTTATCGGGGCGGGCGGACAAAGTGATGCGATGCCCGCTCACCGCCGCCGCTTGCGGGCCAGGCGCAGCGCGGTGAAGAGCCCTGTTACGGCGAGACCCGCTCCCACGTCAGGTCCCCCCGCATCCGCCAGTGGGCGCTCTCGACGCCGTTCACGCGGTACACCGCGCCGGGGAAGCCCACCGCTGTATCGAGGCGAATCGATCCCAGCCGGGCGCTGTCCTCGAGCCGCACCACGTCCAGGCGACAGTTGGTCGTGCAGCCCTCCGGCGTCAACGCCAGCCCTTCGCCGTCGCCCAACAGACCGATTCTGCGCAACTGCGCGTCGAGCCAGTAGATGTCCCGGTGCGGCACCACCGGGTCGCACGCCGGCTGCCCCTCGCTGAGCAGCCCGATGACCTGCCAGTCCGGGCCACAGTTGGTGAGCAACTGCAGCATGTAATACGGCGGCAGCGACACCACGGGCAGCGCACCGGCGGCGACGTACAGCGGGCTGTCGGACACGGCCTGCACGACCTCGGCCCAGAACAGCGGCCCGTCGGGGTAGGTGTACAGCCGCTCGAACGCCGTCCAGGCCTGGCCGGGCTGACCGGTGTACAGATAGTCCAGCACCAGCGGCAACACCGCGCACTTGGTCGTTCCGTCCCACTCGCCCAGCTCGCCGGGCTTGGCCGCCTCGGCCGCCTGGATGTGCCGGGACACCGCTTCGGCGTACAGGTCGGCGAAGCGCGGGCTGGCCGGGACGTAGCCCTGGCCTGGATCGTACTGGAGGATGACCTGGACCGCTGGAGAGGCCGCATAGGGGCAATAGGCGTACGCAAACAGGTCATCGCACGTGACGAACTCAAAGACCGAGTCGCCGTCCAGATCCTCGAACCGCCCCCCGCAGTTCGACTGGGGCGTCTCCAACACCCGGGTCAGCGTGGGGCCGAGGTCGTAGACGAGGGTGGAGAAGCAACAGTGCGCCCCACCCGTAAACGTCTCGACGATCACGTCGGGATGGCCCTCACCGGTGACGTCTGTCCCTGTGAGGTCGCCCAACGCGGAGGCCATCTCGACCTGCACCAGCGTCTGCCCCCCGGCCGAGATAGTGGCGATGTTGTCAAAGCTCCAGGCGTCGGCGGCGGTGTTGCGCCACAACTGGACGGTGTACCGGCCGAGCACCCGTTCCTCCTCGACGACGTAGGTGGGCGGGAGCGGCATCGGAGTAAGAGTCGCCGCTGGCGGCGGCACGGGGGTGGAGGTAGGTTGCGGAGGGACGGGCGTGTCCGCCGGCGGGACAACCGGTTGAGTGGGCGTGGGTGGGGGCTGGGTGGCCGTGGGCAACGCGGCCAGCGTGGCAGCCACGCCCTGCGCCACGCGGGTCTGGACACCGCTTTCGTCAGATGTGGCGGGCGACGGGGGCCCAACCAGCCCACACGACATCACCAGCACGGGCAAGACGACCAACAGAGACCGTACCATCTTTTTGTCCATTCTACACCTCCCCATCCGACGTGAGCGGCCGGCTACGTAGCGGCGCCAGACGAATCCAGCTCAGCCTGTGTTTCGCAGTTGTTCGACATCGATGGAAGCCGACACTTGTTTTGGTAGTCTCAGCACCGCTATCGCTTCCCCTTGTGGGGTTCCACGCTCGCCAAAGACGCCAACAAGTTGGCGCATCCATTCACCGTCGCAGGGTGCGAAATGTGATTGGCTCAACACGTGATGTGGAACAGGCCGATCACAGCGCCGCGGGCCTCGTTCCAGGTCTCGATCGCCTCTGACGTGGGCAGCAGTTCCACCTGGCACTTTTTGCGGCTGAAATAGTCGGCTGCCTCGTCCGAAAGCCCCACCAGCCCAGCCTGCCCCGTGCCGACGATGAGTCGCTCCACCCCTTCCTCGTACACGTGCCTGGCCTCGTCCAGCGAGACGACGTGCGACGTGCCGTAGACCGCCTTGGACAGCTTTTTCTTCCGCTTCTTCACCTGCCCGTCCAGCCGGATGACCACGTCGTGCTCGAAGGCCGTCCCCTCGATGGTGATCGAGCCGAACTCCGTCCCGTCAATTCTTGGCCTCATGCTGCACCTCCGCCGGTGGGAGTGGCTGGCTACAGCAGTTTAGGGGGTACGCTCGCACGCCCATGCTCACACACTCCCACACTCTCACACCATTTTACCAAGTCACAGCACTTTCGTCCAGCCGGACCTTGCCAGCACTCCCCGTTGCCCAGATACGGCACCGGGTAGAGCATGTTGTAGGGCTTGTCTTTGGCAGGTCAAAGGCCCCCGATCACGATCAGGTAGATCAACGTCCCGTGGAGCAGCGTGCCCACCACCAGGATGAGGAACATACCCCAGTGCCTGCGAAAGTTGGTCTTGTGGTGCCAGATCGCCATACCGAGCCACGCGCCGGCGAAGCCCCCCGCCAGCGCCAGCAGGTTCAAGATCAGTTCCGGCACCCGGACGGTGAAACGCTGGATCTTTGACAGGCTCTTATCCAACCCGTAGAAGATAAAGGCGGTCAGGCTGACGCCGGCGAGCCACGCGAAGTAGATCGGCAGTTGCGCGCTGACATAAAATGGGAGATAGAGCACTAGTACAAGGACGAGTGCCAGGATGCCGAAAAGGCTGCTGTACTTCATCTCATATTTTGCCCCAGACGATGATCAATATGGTCGCAGCGACGATCCAACAAAAGGTCGCCCCCAGCAAAGACGCCACCAGTCTGAACCTATCGACGAGAAAATAGAGCGTGACCAGATAGACGAAATACGGGATCAACGAGAACATCCCAAAGAGTATGGTCTCCTTCAGATCGGACATGGTCCGTTGGGTCCCCATGACATAGTGGGCAATCAATGCAAACGTCGGAAACAGGGGCACCAGACCGGCGATATGGGCATTCTTCGTCCGAGACAGCAATTGAATGATCACCACGACGACGGCGCCCGCAAGCGCCTTCACGACAAGCTCCATAGTCTTACTCCCCTCTAATCTCCATTCTCCACTCTCCATTCTCCATTCTCTGTCCTCTGTCCTCCGTTCAGTCCAAGCTCCGGCTCATGTTCCGCACGGCGACGGCGGTGACCAACAGGCCCATCACCAGCATCGCCGCCGCGTGGGTCCACAGCACGTCCAGCCCCGCCCCCTTGAGCATCACCCCCCGGATGATCGCCAGATAGTGGCGGAAAGGGACCACCCGCGCGACTGCCTGCAGCGCGACGGGCAGGTGCTTGACGCGCACCAGATAGCCGGAGAAAGTCATATCCACCATCGCCAGGACAAAGACGAGGAGGATCGCCTGTTGCTGCGTGCGGGCGACGCCAGAGATGAACATGCCATAGCCGATCTCGGCGACGACGAACAGCAACGTCAGGGTGCAAAGTAGAAGCAGAGACCCGCGCATCGGTACCCCAAAGGCAAAGACAGCGACGGCCAGCATGGACAGAAAGTTCAACATGCCGATGACCAGGGCCGGGATCGCCTTGCCGATGACCAACTCGATGCGGCGCAGTGGAATAACCATCAACTGCTCCAGCGTGCCCAGTTCCCGCTCGCGGGCCAGCCCGACCGAGGCGACGACGAGCGTCACCTGGTAGACGATAAAGCCCACCTGCGCCGGTATGGTAAAGAACTTGACGTTGAACGCCGGGTTGAAGCGCACCGTCGTGCGCAGGTCAATGGGGGAGCCGGTAGCCAGCCCGTGCGCTGCGGCCTGGCCCGCCAGGAGCTCCGCCGCACGATCGGCCGCGAAGCCAGCGATCGTCTCGCGGGCGGCGCTGAGGGCGTGCAAAGCCGGGGCTCTGTTGCTGCCATCGACGATGATTTGAACGCGTGGCGTCCGCGCGACGTCCCCCATATCGGCAGCCAGGCCGGCAGGAATAATGACGGCGAGCGTGGCCTCCCCCTGATCGAGGAGCCGGTGAGTTTCCGCCAGCGTCGCGGGAAAGTGGCAGACGTCCAGCTCCCGCCTGGCGTCGAGCGCGGTGAAGAGCTGACGGCTGGCGCTGGAACGGTCCATGTCGAGCACGGCCACGCGCAATGCCGAGATGCGAGAACCAGTGGCCTGAGCCAGCAGGACCAATTGAAGAACGGGCAACGTGAGGATGAAGGCTGTCATCAACCAGTCGCGAAGGAACTGGATGAACTCTTTCAGCACCAGGTTCCAGATACGCAGGAACACGGCAACGTTACCTCATTCGCCTCAGGCAAGCTTCTTTTCGAACAGCACCAGGCTGATGGCCTGGCACAGAACTCCCATTCCCAACAGAATACAAGCCGGCTTCCACAGCGCGCCCGGCCCCAGTCCTTTCAAGAACACGCCGCGGCTGATCGTGATAAAGTGCGTGGCCGGCAGCCCGTAGGCGATGGCCCGGGCGATCGGCTCGTCGGCGACGGGAAGAATGAGGCCCGCAACGAAGAAACTCGGCACGAAAAAGACGGTCAGGATGAGGAACATGGCAGTCTGCTGATTGCGGACGAAACTAGCCACGACCAGGCTGACGCCCATGCTGGCGACCATGTAAACGGCCGCGAGCAGGAGAAAGGCGAGGAAACTCCCCCGGAAGGGAACACGAAACCACAGCGTGGCGACGAGCCAGGCCAGGACGACGCTCGCCATGCCGCTGACCCCGTATGCCAGCAGCTTGCCGAACAGGTACTCGGTCCCGCGCACCGGCGTGACGACGAGGGTCTCGAAAGAGCCTGTCTCTTTCTCACGCGCCAGCGCCAGCGCCAGCGCCAGCGCGGGCATACAGAGGATCACGGCCAGCATACCAGGCACCATGCTGACGAGCGACTTGAGTGTCTCGTTGTACCAGGCGCGGCTGCTGACATTGAAACCGCCAACCGGGGTACCCAATCGCCCCACGCGCAGACCGGCGGCAAAGGCATCGGCGCGGCTCTCCAGGAGGCCCACGGACTGGCTGGCAGTGATCGCGTCTGCGCCATCAACGACGCACTGCACTTTGGCCGGGCCGCCGCGCAGCGCCAGATCGGCAAAGCCGTGCGGGATCACCAGCACCAGATCGGCGATGTCGCGGTTGAACAGAAACTCAACGTCCTCCTCCCGCTGCACGTACGTGACGACGGTCAAATCCCCGTCAGCGGTGAGGCTGGCGAGAAAAGCGCGGGAGAGCGGGGTGCGGTCCAGGTCACGAACAGCGATGTTCACCCGGTCCACGTCAAAGGCAAACACATGAGAGAAGGTGACCAGCAAGAAAGCTGGTGCGACGGTGACGAGGAAGAAGGTACGTGCGTCACGGGCAATGTGACGGAATTCCTTGCGGGCAACGGTGAGCAGCCGACGGACAGACATGGTTTCGCAGTTAGCGGTTAACAGGTCGCCGCCAGCGGCGTCGGCTGCCTGCTAACGGCTAAAGGCTATCGCTGGCGACGCTGCCACTCTTCCTTCAACTCCAGCGAAGCCAGATCCTCTCCGGCGTCGAGGAAATCCATCAGCAGCCGGTTAAACTTGCTCCGCTCCTCCAGCATCGGGAAATGCCGTGTACCATTGAGAGAAATGATACGCACATTCGCTCCAGCGCCCTGGAGCCATTCCTGCTGCGGTGGCGCGATAAGGGGATCGTCCCCGCCATACACGAGGAGGACGGGGATATCGAGAGGAGTCAACAAGTGGCTCAGGTCGCTCACCATCGCCGAGTGCGTGCTGCCGGTAACCGCAGAGACATCGGTCTTGCGCACCTCCAGTTCCACCTCGGGAAACTTGGCTCGCCGAGCTGCCAGGCGAGCCAACGCGTCCTCATTGCCAGAAAAACTGGCCAGCGGCCGGTGGATAGCTGCACCGACCAATGGCACGCTTACGCCCATCACCCGCTCGACCAGCTCCGGGGCTTGGGCAGCAAACTGCAACGCGACCACCCCACCCAACGCATGCCCCACCAGCGTGGGGCGCAAGACACCTACGCCCAGGTTGTCCAGAAACTCCCCAAGCAGTTGAACGTAGACGTCGATGCTGTAGCGCCCACCGAGTCTGTCCGAATCGCCAAAGCCCCACAGATCGAGCGCATAGGCACGATACCTGGCCGACAGCTCCTCCATGGCCGGTACCCAGTAGCGCCACGAACCCAGCCAGCCGTGGATAAAGACCAACGGCCTGCCATGCCCGATCGCCTCGTAATGAACGAGGCCCTTCCTGATGACAATGGCGCTCATTGCCAGACCACCGCCTGGTATCCAGCACAGGTAGGCGTTCCGTCACGCTTGCGCAGGTCGTACGCAGCCCAGGCCATCAAGCCATTCCCAGTCAATGAAACCGTTCCTGGCCAGAAAGCCCCTACCAGAACCAAGCGTTTCCCCCTGGACAGAACCAGGCACGGACCTCTACCCGCTATTCCGGCGACTCCACACGCTGCAGAATATCCTTGACCTGATTCGTCAGTTCATCCGGAGCGAATGGCTTTACGATATACTCCACCGCTCCCGAAGCCAAGCCTTGCTTGATCTCGCCCTCCTGCCCCTTGGCCGAAAGAAAGACGATCGGAATCGCACTGGTGACCGGGTTCTCCTTCAACTGGCGGCAGACCTCATACCCGGTGATCTTGGGCATGCGGACGTCCAGCAGGATCAGGTCAGGCTGCTCCAGTGGCGCTTTCTCGATAGCTTCGGTGCCATCCGCAGTAAGCACCACGTCGAAGCCGGCAAAGCGCAGCGTAAAGCCAATCAACTCACGGATGTCCCGTTCGTCGTCAGCAACGAGGATCTTTGTCATGATTTCCCCCTACCCCGCCCAACAACCAACAACTATTCACAGGCATCGCCCCTCTGGGACCGACCAACCTCCCCAAGAACCATCTCAATCTCCTCCATCAGTTCCCCGACAGAGAACGGCTTGCTCATGAAGCGAGCAGCGCCCAGTGCGAGCACCCTCTGTCGCTTCGCATCATCAATGATTGTGCTTCCCGTGAGGACGATGACAGGGATGTCCTGAGTGACCGGGTCGTCCTTCAACCGTCTCAGAACAGCTTGCCCATCCACATCTTGCATGTGTAGATCGAGCAGGATCAGAGCAGGTCGCACCTCACACGCCACACGCAGGGCACGCAAGCCCTGGCTCGTCGTCCGCACACCAAAGTCGTTGGCGCGCAGGATCTCTCGCATCAGCGACAGCGTATCCTCGTCATCGTCCACGACCAACACGGTGCCACGTCGCGCCAGCACTTTGCGCACCGCGTGCAGCAGACGCTGCTCGTCAATCGGCTTGGTCACGTAATCCACAGCGCCCAGCCGCAGGCACTCACCGCGATCCGGCAACACCGAGACAACGACCACTGGGATGTCTTGGGTAGCGGGATCTGACTTTAACTCATCGAGCACGGTAAAGCCATCCACGTCCGGGAGCATGATATCGAGCGTGATCAAGTCAGGATGCTCCCGCTGCGCCATCTCAATCGCTTCATCGCCCCGCCGTGCGATCAGCACGCCCCGTCCATCCCTGGACAGGTGCAGTTGAATCAGCGTCGCGATGTCAGGGTCGTCTTCGATGACCAGCACCTTTGTCGGGACTGGTTCGGCACCCTCTCCGGTGCGAGCCACGCGTCTGGCTTCGACGGCAGGCAGGGTAAACGTGAAGGTGCTTCCCTCGCCCAGCTCACTATCCACCCAAATCCGCCCCCCGTGCATCTCGACCAGCGACCGGACAATGGGAAGGCCCAATCCCGTGCCCGGGGCATCCTGCACCACCGGGTCATCAGCCCGGAAGAAGCTGTCAAACACCTTCTCCCTATCCTCCGGTGCCATGCCAATGCCCGTGTCACTCACTGAGACGTGCACCTCGTCGCCGTGCGAACAAGCCGACACGATCACCTCACCACCGGCCAGCGTGTAATTGACCGCGTTCGCGACCAGGTTGGTCAGAATCTGGACCACGCGATCTGGATCAGCGACGACCGCGGGAAGCGCGGACGGCACAGATGACCCCAACGTCAACCCCCGTTCCACCGCTCGGGCCTCCATCGCCACGATGACCTGGTCCACTAATCCATCTAGGCGCACCACCTCAGGCGATAGTGCCACCCGCCCGCTCTCCATACGCGAGATATTCAGCAGATCGTTGACCAACATCGTCAGACGGTCGGTGTTGTTCTTGATGATGGACAGAAACTTGTGCTGATCGCCTGTCAACCCACCCACTGCTCCCATCAGGAGCAGTTCGACGTACCCCTTGATCGAGGTCATCGGCGTGCGCAACTCGTGCGAAACTGTGGAGACGAACTCCTCCTTGGCCCGCTTGGCCTCCACCTCGGCGGTGACGTCACGGAAAACAGAGACGGTGCCCAGGAATTCGTCCCCCATCAGCACCGGCGCCAGGTGCACGCTGACGACGCGGTCTCCAATGTCCAACCGGGCAGCCAGGTACTCTTCCGTGGCGTAGGCCTTGGATTGCCCTGCCCATCTGACCACCGTCTCCATCCAGTCTCGCGCCTGGCTGCCGTACAACCCGAGCATCTCCCTGGTCGGCCGCCCCAGGGCCCTCTCTCGCGGCAATTCCAGAATACGCTCCGCTGCCGCGTTGAACAGGATGACCAACCCGTCGGCATCGGTCACGATCACCCCATCCGCGACGCCTTCCAGAATGGCCTGGCTCTTGGCCGCCTCGACCTGGCGGGCCTTGAGCATGGCTCCCAGCCGCTCCGCTTGAGCACGAATCAGACCATATAGCTCAGCGTTGTTGATGGCATGGGCCACCTGGATGGCGGCAGTCTCGACCAGAACCAGATGATCCTCGTTAAAGTGATCGGGTTGAGCGTGGAACAAAAGTAGCGCACCCTGCACCTCATCCCCACCCAGGAGGGGGACAGCCAGCGCCGAGCGGTATGTCTGCTCTCCGTTCCGCTGTTCCACCCAGCGTGGATCGTGTAGAACATCGGGCACGATGACCGCTTCGCGGTGCTTGACCACCCAGCCCGCCAGCCCTACACCTCGAGAGAAGCGAGCGGGTAAGCCACCGGGTGGTAACCTGGCCCCTGTTCCCAGAGCCGCGCGGCAGATCAACTTCCCAGACCGCTCTACACAATCCGAAGTCACTGGCTCCAGCATCAGGATAGCTGCTCGTTCGGCTCCCACGGCCTCTAGGACCAATTCCAGAGCGCGGTTCAGGACGTGATCCAGATCGAGGCTGATAGAAAGCTGGGAAGTGATGCGATAGAGCGTCTCAACCCGGTCACGCTCCTCGGTCAACTCCTCCATCGCCTCGGCCAGTTCCTGGGTCCGCTCCTCGACGCGCCGCTCCAGTTCCTGCGAAAACCGGCGCACTTGATCGAACAAGCGGGCGTTCTCCACTGCCACGGCTACCTGGTCAGCCAGCGCCGACAGCGTCGCCACCTCGGTCGTCGAGAACGTGTGAGGCTCCGCGCGGTCAACGCACAGGACACCTACGACCTGATTCCCGACCGTGAGGGGAGCCAGGACCGTAGAGCCGATTTCAACCTCGACAGGGCCTGGTATGAAGCGTGGCTCCCGCCTGACGTCGTCAACTGCCAGCGGCATGCCACTCTCAGCCACCGCACCCGCCAGCCCCTCGCCCGGTGCGAACGTGACCGATTTGATGTGCTCAAGCGCGAATCCATACGCCGCTCTGGGCACATACTGACCGCTATCGGTATCCAGCAGGAAAATGCTGCTATGATTGCACTCAAGCAGTCGAGGGGCCATCTCAACGACGATGTTCAAGACCTCGCTCAGGTCCAGCTTGGCCGTGACCGAACGGCTGACCTCGTTGAACAACGCCAATGTCTCGGCGCGGAGCTGCAGGGCCTCTATCAGGTGGGCGTTTTCGATAGCCAACCCTGCCTGGGCCGCGAAAATCTCCAGTGTCTCGACGGTGTCCAGATCGGGAATACGGCCATTGCGTGGCTGCCCCACAGACAGAAGACCCTGTACATCTCCACCAGGTCCGACGAGCGGGACGAGCAACATATCGCGGGGATGCCATCGCCCAGGCTCGCGTCTAGCCTCCTCGACCCCGTCCTCATATCCAATCACCCAGTCACGTCGATGGGTCTGTCGTTCAGCCGGAATGTAGTAACTTTGGCTGATACGGAACTCCTCGCTCATCAAATCCGCCACGACAGACCAGGGTTGCCTTACCTCCATAATACGCTCAAACTCAGCGATCGGGAGGCCGGCGGCAGCCACCCAGCGCTGGTCAGGCGGATTGCCGGCCAACACGCTGATCAGCACCAGATTGAAGGCGACGCTTTCCTGGATGGCGTATGCAATCTCCTCCAGTATCTCCTCCAAAGGCCGATCCGACCGCAGCGCCCGACTGACCTCCAGCACCTTCGCTAGCTGGTCCGCCCGGCGAAGCAGCAAATCCCCGCGCTCCAACTGCTCCTGGTATCGCTCCGCGTTGCCGATCGCTGTGGCCGCCTGAGGAGACAACCCCTCCACGAACTCGAGCACCCCCTGATCAAACGCCTCCCTCTCGGCGCTCTCCAGGATAATCAAACCCGCCGGGGACTCTTCGTAAAAGATCGGCACGACGAGCATCGAGCGAGTGTCCGGCCGAATGCTGATCTCGCCCCCATCAGCGGCCACGTCAGCGATGAGGAGCGACTGGTTCGTGCGAAACACCTTCGCCAGAACAGGATGGGCCTCCGGCGATTGTAGGACTGTGCGAATCTGATCCTCCTCCGTTTCTGAATAACCTGCGCAGACCTCCAGCCGCAGATCATGACTCGCGGCCTTCCGCAGCACGATCGCGCCGCGCGTCGCCTGCCCCAGGCGCATCGCCTCTTCCAACACCAGGCGCAAAATACGCCCTAGATCGAGCGTCGCGTTGATCTCCCGGCTCACACGCTGGAGACCGCTCAATGCCTCCACCCGTCGCCGCAACTCCTCGTCTGTTTGTGTATACAGCCGGGCGTTCTCAATCGCAACCGCCGCCTGATCGGCGAGCACAGTCAGCAACTCGACCTCAGAATCGGAGAAGGTGTGTGGCTCGACAAACATGGCCGAGAGCATGCCGATGACGCGATCGGCCCGCTTGAGTGGCAGACCAGCGCAGGCGCGGACCCCCTCCTGGATCGACGTCGGCACAAAGGCCAGCAAACGCTCGTCAGCCTGTAGATCCGAGCTGATCAATGGTTCCCCTGTCGCCATGGCATGTGCCCGCCCTCCGCGCTCCAGCGTGAGCACCTGCGATTCGGCGGCGCACTCCTCGCTCAGTCCCTGGGTCATCGCCAGACGCAGCACCTGTTGTGCCTCGTCCAACACGAAAATTGCCGAACACTGGCAGCCCACCACCTCCAGCACTGCCGAGGCGATGGCCTGGAGCACACGCTCCAGATCGAGCGACTCGCTTACAGTGGCCGAGACCGTCGCGAGCGAGGCCAACTCAGACACCCGGTGCCGCATCTGGTCGTACAGGCGGCTGTTCTCGATGGCCCCGGCAATGTACCCGGCGACGGTCTTGAGCACCCGCACCTCTGCGCGTCCAAACCCACCCCTGCGGTCGCCCAGGTAGAGCTCACCAATACTACGATCCTTCAAACGCAGGGCTACGCCGGCAAAGTTCTGGACGTCGACTGCTGTGATGTGGGGGCGATAGGCCGGGATGATGTTGGAATCGTGCTCCACGTCGTTGCAAAAGTAACTCCCGCCACGAGCAAAAATCGACCGTTCGAACCCCTCGGCGCTGGCGGGGATTCTGAACGTCTCCACCACCCTGCGGTCCGCGCCAGCAGACGCCAGGTAGCGCGCTACCAGAGCATCCTGCTCCTCGTCACACAGTAAGAGCACGCCTTTCTCCGCACCCAGTAGCCGGATCGTCTCGCCCATCACCCGGTCCAGCAGCTCATCCAGATCCAGTGTCGAACTGGCAAGCCCAGCAATGCGGGCCAACCCCGCCTGCTGTTCCTCGCGCCGCCGGGCCTCCTCGTATAGGTGGGCATTCTCAATGGCAACTGCCGCCTGGTTGACAACGGCCTGAAGCACCTCCAAGTCGTGCCCCGACCAGGCATCCTTTTGATAACTGACCAACTCAAGTGTACCGACGAAGCGACCCCGGATTTGCAGGGGGATGCCGACGTACGACCGGAAGGGGTACTCTGGCGTATCCAGCTTGGGACGCACGTCGTGCCGAGCTTGAACGTCGGGGATAAACAGCGAGCGCTGATGGCGGGCGATCCAACCTGTATACCCCTCGTCAAGACAATAGGTTCCCCCAGCCTCCCAGGCATAAGCCTCATCGCCCCCCCATCCACGGGTGACACAGCATTGTCGATCCTCATCCCAGAGCGTGATCTCGGCAATGTCGTAGGGGACGAGTTGACAGGTGCTCGACAAGATGGCGTCCAACGTCGCCTTCAAGTCCAGCCTGTCCTGAATCGTGTCCCCAGCGCGATCCAATTTCACTGGCTCGCCTGACGATCGCTGGGGCAACGCTTCGCCCAGCCTATCCTGCCCTCTAGTCAGTCCGAATCTCCTCACTATATCAGGCATTCGTCCAGAACGCTGCAGACCTCGTAACCTTTGCACACCCCAGCGTGGCGAATGGAAGCGCCATTTCGGCTCCCATCAGCACCGGAAACGTGCAAAATCAGGCTCAGCGCCGGGCACTGGCGGCTACCTCAGTGATCTCTCGAATATCGGCGAAGGGGCCGTCATCGGCCGTCACCAAACCGATAGAGAAGCTCATCAGGTCCGCTTTGGTCTCGTTGCCTGCCTTGTCGCGCACGCTCAGGTAACCCTGCTGCCGCGTCGACCAGTCGTAGTGCGTCCCTATGTCTGCGTCGAACCGCTGCTGAATATCTTCTACGATAGGCGCGACCAGATCCTTCTCCGTAATGACGATGAAATCATCACCACCAATGTGACCGATGAAATCATTGGGCGTTCCCACACCATCCACCGCCCTGCCCAGAACCATAGCGGCGAAGCGTAGCACCTCCTCACCGGCCACGAAGCCATACACCTCGCCGAACGCGCTGAATCCCCGGATACCCACGTAAATGATGCCCCAATCATCTCGACGCATCAGTTGCCGCAATTGATCCTCAATCAGCCGGCCGCTGGGCAGACCAGTTGTGGGGTTGGTCAGGCTTTCGTATTGCGCCCGCGCCATAGCGTTCTTGACCCGCAGCTTGAGTTCCTCCAAGTCGAATGGCTTGGTGATATAGTCATCAGCGCCCAACTCTAGGCCGTGAATCTTGTCCGAACGCTCATCTTTCTGGGTCAGAAAAACGATCGGAATGTGGCTGGTACGCAAGTTGCCCCGCAACTCGCGACATACGTCATAGCCATCCATGTCGGGCAACATAATATCCAGCACAATAATGTGGGGCAGTTGTTGTCGGCACATCTCCAGCGCATCCTCACCGCGCTGGGCCACCGCCACCTCGTAGCTCTGCGACTGAAAGTAAATACGCAGCATATTGGAGATGTCAGGATCATCCTCCACGATCATCATTCTACCTGGGGACATGTTCCCTCCTTCTATCAACCGATGGCCGATAGCCTGAAACCATGCTCGCGAGCCAGGTGCGCCATTTCGCGCACCTGATCGAGTCGAATATCCTTCCCTAGCGAGTAACTCTCATATCGCCCCTCCAGCGCCAGCACCATCGTCTCCGCCATACAGGCGTAGACCTTGCCAGGCGGGAGGCCAAAGTCAAAGCCGAAATCTACCTCGCCGGGCACATCCACCACCCCTCCCTCGATGACCAGCACGTCGTCTCGCTCCCGAACCACCCGAGGTGACACGTCCGATGGCTGAGCCACATCGCACACAACTGCGCCGCGCTGGAGATGCTCCGGCTGAATGACCGGCCCGGGGGCGTTGGTGGCGCTCAGCACCATACGTGCCTGACGGACGTCCTCAACACGCGTCGAAACACGCACCACACGCCCTCCGGCCTCCCTGACCTGTGCCTGCACCTCTTCCAGGCGAGATTCTCGGCGGCCAATCAGAACGAGTTCAGCCACTATCGGAGCGAGCAATTGGGCACACGCCGAGCCAACACTCCCCGACGCCCCGACGACCGCCACGGCGGACGACTCCGGCCGGACCCCTCTGCAACGTGCAGCCTCACACAACGCCTCGACGGCGACGGCCACGGTGAGGCTGCGACCCGTCGTGACAGGGATGCTCAAACGCCGCGCGACCGTCACTCCGCCATCGCCAACCACGGATGTGAAGGCAAGCAGTCCTAGGATACGAGCCCCCAGGCTGTGCGCCATACGGCCGGTCCGAACGATCTTGTCGTAGGCTGTATGAGGCGACATCTGCAACATCTGCCGCGCAGTGAATGGGCAAGCCACCAACCACCCCTCAACCTCCTTACCCGTCGCCTCCGAGCACACCCCGGTGACGTGCGAAAGATAGACCGGCGGCCAGAAGCGGGAGAAGAAGTGGATCAGGCGCATAGGCAATACCCGTGCCAGCAGCGGATACTTGCGCGCCACGTCCCGCTTGGGGTTGAGCGGATGAATCATCAGAGCAAAGGTGTCCATACTCTCTTGTCCAGATTCAACGCTCATACATCCTGACATGCAGATCTACTCCGCCCTCGATGGCAGGATGATCGCTGTCCTCCCAGTACACAGTTCGATCAATCACACGCCTCTCAGGCGAAGCAAACAGGATCACATCCGACTCGATGGCCCGCCCCGGATACACGACCATGCCCGAGCCTATGAAACAGTTGTGGCCCACACAGCCACCCAACACGGGCATACCCGTCTCCTCCAATTCCTCTCCACGCACCGCCCGGATGGGTTTGCGCACCAGGTTCAAATCGGTAAAGGTATTGCCCGCACCGATGAAGGTACTGCGGCCAACACTACAGAACTGCAGGCACGTGTTCTGCGCCACCATCGAATCTTCCATCATCACGCTCATAAAGAGCGCCGCTCGAAAGGGAAGGAAACATCGATCCGAGACCACGCTGAGCATGACCTGAGCCCCCGTCATGATGTCCACGTTGTCTCCGATGACAGAGACGTCAATGACAGCCCCTGGGCCAATGCTCACGTTATCGCCAATATACGTCGGTCCCTTGATGATGGCAGTGGGATCGATGCTACAGTTGCGACCTATGTGCACCAACTCGGAGGAAGAGAGAACCTGCTTCCGCTCCAACATCGCGCGCCACGTTATTTTGAGTTGCTCGCCCACATTGGACTCAAGTTCGCGATCCCGCCGCGCTGCTTGAGCGTACACCCCAAAGACGACGTTGGCGATGATGGTGTGAACCCAATGCTCAATAGAACAAAACGCCTTGGTGGGCACCTGGTATATCAGGTCGCCTTTATCATTGGACATGTGGGTCGGGACGTGGTAGTACCCCATCTCGTGGGCTTGGGTGTCCATTACCAGTGGGGACACCAGGGGCTCGACGCCGTGCGGGAAATACCACATATCAGCGGTGTACACGTCCCCTTTTCGATGGATCCCCCGCTGCAGGTGAATGGCATGGGACGTGATCGCACGGTCACTCAGCGCAAAGGCGACTCGACATGCCTTGCCCGACGTCCGAGCCTGCTGAATGAACTCGTCCAGGAAGAACCGATCAAAGAACAGATTGTCCCGATAGACCAACGTCTCCACCTGCTGGGAATCAACGTCGGTCAGAGAATCGACCTCACGTTCCTCTGTCGTGTAGGGCGCTAGCACGTCCCGCTGATAGAGCCACAGCGGCTTGTTAAGCACACGCAGTTTACGGGCGGGCTCGTTAAATGGGAATATCTTACGTCGGTCTGACAAAATGATCTTGCGCATCTACTCGCTCAGTCCAGTGGACGCCTGCCAACCAGAATAGTACACGTGGGGTCGCCAGCGGCAATGCATGATATCTCCTCGACGTAAAAGTTCCTGCCACCGCTCACCCAATACAGTCCCTCCTCCAGAATGCCCACAATCAGGTGACAGCAGGGCAATCCACTCTTGCGTCCCCAACACACGCCACAACGCTCCATAATCCAGTGAAAATACTGCTCATCCTCACCCAATCGCACCACGTGATCGGTGAACTTGTTCAACGTCTGAGCCAGGACCTCCAAACCCACCTTGAGTTTCATTCCCAGGGGCAGAATGCGAAAAGTCAGATCTGCGATACCCAGCATCGGGCTAAAGTCCTTGATCCCCAACCGAAAACAGGAGTGACCAGCCCGCCGTGCCAGACCACGTCCACCGCGCGGCCCATACATCTCGTCCAGTGCCTGCAGCAGTTGCGCGAGCTCATGGAAGGCAAACTCCTCGGCAAAGTCATTCGGCGGATAGTTTCCAATACGATGCTGAAGCCGGGCCAGGTTCAGGATCGCATTCACCCCATTGCGACCCATCACCTCCTCCATCGCCAGGAAGACGATCCGTCCCATTTTATTGGGATAGAAATACTGCAACGATCCCTGAAGCGGCGACACAGGTCCACTCGTCATGCGAATGCTTGTCCTTTGCTCTCCTGACGCATCAACGCTCAACCGGACTCCCTCCAATCACATCACCACGGGTCACACTGGTGACCCAGGAACTCGCACAGCGTCTGATGGAATCGTTCGGGCTCGTCCAACATCGGGAAGTGGCCTGAATGCTCAAAGTAGCGTATCTCAGCCAGCGGTGCCCACTGCGCCAGCACCTCACCCTGGCCGGGGTTCACAATGCGATCCACCCGTCCATAGACGCCCAGCGCCGGCACGCGGATATCCTTCAGCCGTGAGCGTAGGTCCGTCTTGCGTAACGAAGCGATGCTATAGTGAAAGGATTCCAACGTAGTGCGCGAAAGATCGCGCGCAAACATCTTGTACCAAGTCTTCCAATCCCGTGCCAGGAGTGGAGACAAGACCCGGACTCCCAATGGGAGGGCATGAGGTACCTGGTAGGCCAAGCTAGCCAGCGAGCGTCGGGCTGCCAACCGCAGAAAGAGAGCCAGTCCATCGCCCACAACTGGAGAACCCACCACTGCAACCTTCTGAACTCGCTCGGGGTGCTCGATTGCCAGGCCCAGTGAGACGGTGCCCCCCATAGAATGGCCGATGATGGGGGCATGTTCGATCCCCAAGCGATCCATAAATTGGTCCACCATCTCGATATAATCCTGAACAGTGAAGCCTCCACCTTGCTTCCCAGACTCGCCAAAGCCCCAGAAGTCAAGCGCATACGCCTTGCAATCGCGGCCCAGCGACTCCATAGTCCGCAGCCAGTGATCCCACGATTCCAACCAGCCGTGCAGCAAGATCACAGCCTGGCCACGGCCGTGGGCCTCATAGTGGACCAATCCCCGGTCAGTAACAATGGAACTCATAGGCAAATCACTCTCGGCAGTCTAACCGTCCCCTCGATTGCCGGAGGTACCCAGACCTATTGAGCCAGACGTACACAGACTACCACTACCGCTTAATATATCACAAAACTGGGCGAGCAACATTGAGAAACCATTGCAGTTTCGTTAAAGTGAAGTTACGGTTCCTGATGATACACGACGGTCGAACCCCCATCGTTCAGTCTGGTTCGACCGCCGGGAACAAATAACTCATAAATGCAAAGACAGCGTTTGCATCCCATCGATACAAAACGGACCCAGCTACAACATAAATTGTCTACACCACCCCGCCCCCTTGATCCTCCTCACCCAGCAGTTCCAGGACCGAGTATAGGAGTTCCAGCACAACATGCTGGACGCTATCTCGATCGATTGCCACACAAGGCACCACCTTGACATCCTGAGGGATGTGGAGCGCGATGCGCAAGTCTTCAGCCGACCATGCGTCCTCTAAGTCTTGCTTGTTGGCAGCAACGACGTACGGCACAGCAGCATAGGAACGGAAGGTATCGAGGATACTCCGAGCCTCACGGAATGTCTCCGGCCGTACACTGTCGAGCAGGACGACGAAGCCAAGCATGCCTTCAGCGAGAATTTCCCACATAAAGTCGAAGCGGCGTTGGCCGGGGGTACCAAACATGTAGAGCACGAGGTCCTCGTCCACGGTGATGCGCCCAAAGTCCATCGCCACCGTGGTCTGGTCCTTGATGCGCTCCTCTGCGCTAGAGATCTTTCTCTCCGTCGCGACGACGTCAATCTCGCTGATTGTCTGGATGAATTGAGTCTTGCCCGCCGAAAAGGGACCGGTTACTACGATTTTGACAGTCTGCATTGTTAACGTCTCTGAAAGAAGCCAATTAATCGCTCGACCACGCCACGCTTGACAGCCGACTGGCGCATAGCCACAGGCACCTGGCCAGTTGCCCCAGACGACGCAGATACGGCCACTCCTTCCGGCCGGACCAACTCCACCAACCCCGCCTGCAACAGGCCATATACGATCTTCCGGATCTGGAAATCGCTCACGTTGTTATGCTGTGCAATCTGGCGGACAGTGTTGCGCGGGTTGATGAAGGAAACCACACGCCACTCCTCGACGCTAAGACTGATGTCTCGCAGCCGCGCCCCGGGACGCTCGGCGAACCTGAGCGCCACGTCGAGGTTTGGGAATATTTCTTGCAGTTGTTCCGATTCCTGCAAGCGACGGCTGCCCTCCATAATCACGTTCTCCAGGTCAATGGGAATAGTAATACGATCCCCAAACGGCAGCACGTTTGATTTGAAGTCGAAAGTCCCCTCCGAACAGGTGAAAAGAGGATACACGTTGTTCAAGATATGAGTGCGGACACTCACCATGATATCATTCTGGTTCACATAGCCCGCATTGATCAGCAACAGACCCAGTTCCTTGTCGCTCTTCGCACCAGCCTGCGCCTGGATCGTACGGGCCTGCTCTTCCGTGATCTTGCCCGCCCGCTGAAGCATCGCAGCCAGATGATCGCCCTGCCCATTCAGCGTCGCATAGATGAGCTTGCCCTCCCTAAAGCACAGGCGTGCCTGGGCGTCACGTGTCCCAATCGTCAACGTACCTGTCTTGTGCGCCAGATTGATCAGATTGAGTAACTGCGTCGTGCTGAAATCCCGCAGGTTCCCCTTCAGCGCCATAAACACCTCCACTACGGCCAGGAGCATCGCCGGCCCGAACGCCGATGCTCGCTGGGGCCTCCACGCGAGAATGGAGACCGTTCGTCCTCATCTTCACAAGGGTTTGCCGGTTGTTGATTATACCTTCTATTGGCATGCAAGTCAACCGCTGGGCGAAACGCGATTTGAAAGCAGAAGCACAGGGCGGCAACCCGGTACATATATGGGGGGCAGGGCGTCGCTTCACTGCTTGTCCATCTCTCGGGCAAATGGTATACTACAGACGATGACCGAACTGATCCTCATCCGCCACGGGCAAACGCCCGCGCACGTCGCCAGTCGCTGGGAGGGATGGGGTAATACACCCAACGAGGGACAATGTGGCCAAACGACGACGTAGCGGAAAACGCTTTCACTTGCTGATCTATGAGCGCATGTGGCAGCGCTGGGCCTGGGCCTGTATCCTGATCATACCAACCTCGATCGCCCTATGGTGGTTTGCGCCCGGTGTCCCAGTCCTGTACGCACCGTTCCGCCCGTTGGCCCTCGTCCCAGGCATGGTTGCCCTCGTCATCCTGGCGTACACCTACCTGGCCCGACGACTGGCCTGGGTGCAATGTCGGCCCAACCACCTGCGCATTCAGACTCCTTTGTACCCGCTCGTCGTCTCCTACAGCCGCATCAAGGGAGTGCGCCCCCAAACCTTTGCCCAGGTATTCGACCCAGCCGGGGAGAAAAAGGCCCGTCGGCGCTGGCTGCACCCCTACTGGGGCAGGACCGCGCTGGTGCTTGATCTCTCCAAGTATCCGATGGCAAGAGCCTGGCTGCGCCTCTGGTTCAGCCCTTACCTTCTGGCCCCTGATTCCACCGGCTTCGTCTTCCTGGTCAAAGATTGGATGGCCCTCTCTCGCCAACTGGATGATTTCCGCTCTGATTGGGAGATGTGCCGCACAGCGGAACGGCGGAGGGCACTGTCTACCCGGTCCTAGTGGACGCTACACCACCTCCACCATCGAACCATCCGGCATCTTGGTCACTTCGATACGCACAGGGAACGTATCCTTCAACTCGTCGATGTGCGTGATCACCAACACGCGTGCAAAGTCGTCTTGAATGGCATTGATCGCCTCGACCAACCGCTCTCGGCCCTGTGTGTCCTGCGTCCCAAACCCCTCGTCAATCACCAGCGTCTGCAACTGCGCCCCTGCCCGCCGTGCCAGGATCTTGGAGAGCGCGATGCGGACGGCAAAGTTGACCCGAAACGCCTCGCCTCCTGAGTACAAGGAATACTCTCGCGTCCCCAGTTCGTCGGCGATCTTGATCTCCAGTGTCTCTCGCACCTCGCCCGCCTGGGTCTCTCGCTGTGTGTCGAAGCGCACGTGCATGCGTCCTCCGGTCATCCGCGCCAGGAGCCGATTGGCCTCCACCTCGATCTCCGGCACCGCCGCTTCGATGATCATCGCCGGCACACCTCTGACGCCAAAGGCAGTCCGCAGTTCTTCATAGATGGACTTTTCGGCGGCCAACTCGCCCTGCCGCTTGAGCTTGTCCGCCCGCTGCTGCCCGAGGGTCTTGCAGGCTTCCAACCGCTGCTGCGCTGCACCCAAACGCTGGCGAGCGGCAGCCTCCGCGGCGCGGACGCGCTGCAACTCCGCCTCGACCGCCGGTGCGTCCTTCAGTCGCTCCCGCAATTCCTCAGCCTTCCCGATCACCTCCTCCCGACGCACCTGCTCGGTCAAGATTTGCTCCCGCGACCGCCGTTCGACCTCTTCCAATCGCCGGAGTGCGGCCTGCTCCCCCTCTATCCCCGTCTGCGCGGCGTCCAAGCGCGCCTTTCGCTCAGCAAAGATCTGGCCTGCGGCCACCGCCTCTCGCGCCGCCTCGTGGGCCTCCGCGTCGTAGCCCAGTTCTTCCGCTCGCGCCAACACCCGCGTCAGTTCAGCTCGCACCTGGGGAGCGTACTCCCCCGCAGTCAGCCGCCCGGCCACTGCGGATAGGTCCGCCTGGGCCACCTCCAGCGTCTCCGCTGCCCGTCGTCCCTGCTCGACACGCTCGGCCAACGCCGCCTCCTGCCTCTGCAGCGCTGGCAGATTGCGCAGCAGTTGGTCGCTCTCGGCAATCTGGCCCTCCAGCGCCCGCGCCCGCTCAGCCAACTCGCGCGCCGCTGCCTGGTTCGCGCGATACGCATTCCCCCTGGCCCGCCCGTCGGTCTGGAACTGATCCAGCAGCCGCAGCCGGTGCTCGTCGGTCAGGGGCTGCGCGCAGAGAGGACACTCAGCTCCCGCTCGCTCCAGCAGCGTGATTTTCTCCTTGAGCGCATCCATCTCTGCCCACAGCGCTTCGTTGCGCGCCCGCAGTTCCGCCTGATCCTCGGCGATGCGCGACAGATCCTCCCGCGCCGCCTCCCGGCCCTCCAATAACTGCGCCAGGTGAGCGAGCTGCGCCTGAACATCCTCATACTCGGCCAACAGGGGCTCGTCGGGTAGACGGCTCTCCAGGTCGGCGACGCGCTGTGCGATGACCTCTCGCTCCGCCACGAGGCGGTGTCGCGCCTCCGACAACTGTGCCTCCAGCGCCGCGCGGCGTTCGTTCAGCTCCACCGACTGGCGCAGCTTGGCCCCGAGTTTCCGTTCCTGCTCGACCGCCTGCCGATAGGCCGCGTAACCGGCCTCCACATCGTCTGCCTGGGCCAGCAGGTCCTCATACTCGGCCAATCGCTTCTGCCGCTCAGCCCGTTCCTCGGAAAGCCTCTCCAGTTCCCGCTCCGCCTGCGCGATCCGGGCGACCAGTTCGGCGGCCCGTGCCTCGACATGCCGAAGCTCCGCGCGTGCCGTCTCAATCTGGCCATAGGCCGCCTGGGCGTCCCGAAACGCTGCGCTCAGTTCCGCTACGGCCACCTGGGCCGCCTGAAGCTCCGCCTCGTACTCGGGCCGACGGGCCAGTTCGGCGTCGATCTCCCGCAGCCGCAGATCAATCACCTCGGCCTCGGCCTGAATGGTCCGCAGCCGCTCTTTGGCCTGCTCCTCGTAGACCGTCCAGCGGTCGAGTCCCAGGATTTCTCCCAGCACACGCTTTCGCTCAGCGGGCGTCTTGACCGTGAACTCATCGGCCCGCCCCTGGCGAAGGAAGGCAGAGTTGACGAACGTCTCATAGTCGAGCCGGAGGACCCGTTCGATCTTTTCCTGCGTGGCACGGACGCCACTTTCCGCGATGGAACGCCAGCGCCCAACGTCCCGTACCTGGAAGTCGAGCAAGGTGCTGCCACGTTTACCGGCCTTGCGTTGGCGCAGCACACGATAGGTCTGCTCCCTCAGATCAAACGTAAACTCGACCGCCATCTCGTCTTCGCCAAGATGGATCAGCTCGTCGTCCCGTTTGGCCCGCGACCTGCCCCACAGCGCCCAGGTGATGGCGTCGAGCAGCGCCGACTTGCCAGCGCCGTTCTCGCCAGCCAGGCATGCGATGCGGATGCCGGCCAAGTCCAGCGCCGCCTGGCGGTAGCACATAAAGTTGGTGAGGGAAAGGGTTTGAGGGATCACGCCCCTAGCTTCCTGCTTCCTGCTGCCCGCTGCCTGCCTCTTGCCCCTTGGTTCTCGCCACCTGAGCCAGAATCTCCTCCGCGCTCCGGTAAGCCGCTTCGCCGCTGGCGCCAAGCATCTGCGCCAGTTCCTCCACGCGCGCCCGGCCCTCCAGCTTTCTGACGCGCGTCACCGTGCGCTCGCCCGCCACGGTCTCCTCCACACGTTTCTCCACGTGCAGATGTTCGTCCCCGAAACCGGCCAATTGGGGGAGGTGGGTCACGCACAGCACCTGGTGACGCAGGCCACCTGGCCCCGTCCCCGCCACCAGACTCCACAGCTTTCCGCCGACCGTCGCGCCCACACGCCCACCGATGCCCTGGTCAATCTCGTCGAAAATCAGCGTCGGCGTCTCGTCAGCGTGGGAGAGGACCGTCTTGAGCGCCAGCATGAGCCGGGAGGTCTCGCCACCCGAGGCGACCTTCGCCATCGGCTTCAGCGGCTCCCCCGGATTGGGGGAGACGAGGAACTCGACGCGGTCAATGCCAGAAGCATCAAAGGCCACACGGGGGCGCGTTTCAGGTTCCAGGTTCCAGGTTTCAAGTTGTTCGATACCTGAACCCGAGACCTGAAACCGGAAACCTGCAACCCCTTGCGACAATGGGACCCCTTCCGAGTCTGGCCGCCACCGAAAGTCCACCCCGAACCGCGCCCCTTCCATGCGCAAGTTGCGCAGCTCTTCCTCGATCCCCGCCGCCAGCCGCTGGGCTGCCTCACGCCGCTTCAGCGAGAGTTCCACCGCCAACTGGCCCAGTTCCGCCAACAACCGCCCTTCCTCCGCACGCAGCTCGGCGATGCGCTCCTCGCTGTGAGTGATCGTGTCCAGTTCCTGGGCTGCCTTCTCGCTGTAGGCCAGGACGTCAGCGATCTTGGGGCCATACTTGCGCTCCAACCGCCGGATCAACACCAGCCGTTCTTCGACCTCCCGCAGCCGGCGTGGGTTATGCTCGACCCGCTCTCCATAGTCGCGCAGGCTTCTGACCAAATCCTCGACTTGATAGTTGACACTCTCGGCAGCGCGCAACTGGGGCTCCAGGTCTGGGTCAACGCGGGCCAACTTTTCCATGGCGCGCAGCCCCACACCCAGCAGGTCCAACGCCCCGGTCTGCCCTTCTTCGCTCCCCAGCGCCTGCAGGGCCTCGCCAGCCAGCGCGGCCAGTTGCTCGGCATTGGCCAGCCGCAGCCGCTCTGCGAGCAACTCCTCCTCCTCGCCGGGATCGAAGGCGGCCGCCTCTATCTCACCGATCTGAAACTGCAACAGATCGGCCCGATGCACCAATTCCTGCTCGCTGCGCACGAGGTCTGCCAGCTCCTGCCGCACCGCCCGCGCTTGCCCCACCAACTCTGCGACCTGTGCCCGCAGTGGCCACAGTTCCGCATACCGGTCCAGCAGATTGGCGTGCTCGCGCACGCGCAGCAGCGACAGGTGCTCGCTCTGGCCGTGGATGTCCACCAACCCTTCGGCCACCTCACGCAGGAGCGCCAGCGTGACGGCCCGGCCGTTGACGCGGGAGACGCTGCGCCCGCTAAGCCGCACCTCGCGCCCCAGGTGTAACAGATCGACGTCGTCCCCCTCCAGCCCCTCCCGCTTCAACAGGGGATCAATCACCGCCCGCTGCGCCGAACCCAGCCGGAAAGTGGCCTCGACGATGGCCCGGTCAGCCCCGGCGCGCACGACGGTGCTGTCAGCCCGCCCCCCGAGCACCAGTTCGACTGCGTCGACGATGATCGACTTGCCCGCACCGGTCTCACCGGTCATGACCGAGAAACCCGGCACGAAGCTCCACTGTAACTCATCGATGATGGCAAAATCACGGATGCGCAGTTCGGCCAGCACGTCCTACCTCCCGACAAAGCAGGACCTACACCCGGCGACCAGGGCGCACCCGTGCGTAGGCCGCGCCCGTCGCCGCCACGAGGTAGACAATTGTCCACACCAGCCTCATCAGCCCGCCGATGTAGTACCCCCCACCTGCTGGACCGACCGCCGACGTGAAAAGAGAGAACAGCGACCGCATCACCTGCGGCAGCGCTCCCACGAGAATGCAACCACACACGATCAACCAGGTGTACTGCCCACGCTGCCCCCGGACGGCCCAACGCACCACCTCAGCGATGCCCACGCCTGCGAGCGGCCCCAGGACAATGGCATACCAGCCCAGGCTGGGGATGAGCCAGCCTGCCACCAACGCCAGAGGCAGCGCGACCGCAGCAGCGACCAGGTAGTGGGTGGGACGGAAACCGGCGTAAAAGGTCCGCTGCTGGGCACGCACGCAGTCCTTGCAGCGGTAGCCGACCGGCGTCAGCACCGCGCACCTGGCGCAAATGGGCTGCCCGCACTTGTTGCAACGCAGGTAGGTCTCGACGTTAGGATGATTGACGCAGTACATTGGTTCGCTCATACTTTCGACTCCAGTCTCGGCTCTAGGACTTGTTGACGATCCGATTCCGTGGTATTAACCGCGCCACCAGCGTCTTGTAAAAGTAGGTCCGCTCCTGCACCCGCGCAAAGCGAGCCGCGTGCGGGCTGGCCTCCACCGCTACCTCGTCCCCGCTCTCCAGCTCGGCCTGTACCTCACCATCCACCGTCAACACCGCCGGCCGGCCGCCGGTGACAGAGATCCGCACGGTGACCCCTTCGGAAAGGACAATTGGCCGCGCCATGCTCAGGTGCGGCGCGACTGGCACCAGGAGGATGTTGCGCAACTGCGGGGGAAGGACCGGCCCCCCGGCCGCGAGTGCGTAGGCGGTGCTGCCCGTCGGCGTGGCGACAATGAGGCCATCGGCGACGTACGTGGCCAGGTCCCCCCCGTCCACCTCGGTGTGCAGGTGCACCACGCAGGCCCGTGCTCCCCGACCCACCACGACGTCGTTCAGCGCCTCGGCCTGCCCCAGGACGTCGCCGCCTCGATAGGCCACTGCCCGAAGCATCATCCGCTCCTCGACCCAGTAGTCGCCGACCAACGCCCGTGACAGGACATCCCGCCACGTCGCTGGATCAGCCTCTGTGAGGAATCCCACCCGCCCCAGGTTGACCCCCAGGATCGGCGTGCCGTACGACGCTGCCGCCCGTGCCACCCGCAGAAGCGATCCATCACCGCCCAGCGTCACCAGCAGGTCGATTTCGTGCCCACTGAGTGCATCCGGGGCATCACGCGTCGCGCAGACGTGCGCTTGCCGCCCCCGCTGCTCGATCCACGCGGCCATTTCCGCAGCCAGGGAATACGCCTGCGCCACGCCAGCGTTGTAGAGGACACAGATCGTCTTCATATCCACCTATCCACGCCCGCTCAGCCAATCCACCAGCTCCGCCAGTTCCACGCTCACCTGCTCCCCTGCATCCATATCCCGCACCGTCGCCGCGCCGGTTGCCAGCTCGTCCTCGCCCAGGATGACGGCATAGCGGACGCCGCGCTTGCCAGCCTCGCGGAGTTGGCTCTTCAACCCTCGCTCCCCGTACGACAGCCACGCGCCTACGTCCGCATGGCGCAGCGCATGTACCAGCCGCAGCGCCTCCCGCTTGGCCCGCGATCCCAGGTGCGCCACAAAGACCCGGGGGGTCGGCAAGGAGGGCACCTCCACGTCCAACCCCTTCATCACCAGGATGATGCGCTCCAGCCCCACAGCCACGCCCACACCAGGGGTTGGCGGACCGCCCAGCAGTTCGATCAGGCCATCGTACCGCCCTCCCCCGCAGACAGCCGCCTGCGCGCCAATCCCGGCTGCCCAGACCTCAAAGACCGTCTTGGTGTAGTAGTCGAGCCCACGCACCAGCCGGTGGTTGATGGCGTAACGCCGGCCCAGCAGGTCCAGGTACTCGCGCAACGTGTGCAAGTGCTCGGCACACTCGTGGCACAGATGATCGAGGAAGTGAGGAGCGCCCGCAATGACGGACTGGCACCGGCCAGCCTTGCAGTCAAGCACACGCAGCGGGCTGCGCTCCAGCCGCCGCCGGCAGTCCTCGCAGATCTCGTCGAGATGTTCGGCGTAGTAGGATTTGAGCACAGCCACGTAACCCGGCCGGCAGCGCGGGCAGCCGGTCGAGTTGAGTTGAAACTCCAGGTTGCGGAAGCCCAGCCCGGCGTAGAGGTCCCACACCAACGCCATCACCTCCACGTCGGCGGCAGGGTCCTGGTCGCCCAATATCTCGACGTTGAACTGGGTGAACTGCCGATATCGGCCCGCCTGCGGCCGGTCGTAGCGGAAGGTGGGGCCAAAGGAGTAGAGTTTGACCGGCTGGAGGTGCACGTGGAGCCCGTTCTCGATGTAGGCACGCATCACGCCGGCGGTGAACTCGGGCCGCAGCGTCAGTTGCTTGCCCCCTTTGTCCGTGAACGTGTACATCTCCTTGTCCACCACGTCGGTCCCCGCACCGATGCCCCGGGCAAACAGTTGCGTCGCCTCAAACATGGGCACGTCGATGCGCTCAAAGCCAGCCAACTCCGCCAGGCGCCGCGCCCGGGCGCGCACGTGATCCCAGTAATGCTGGTCCTCAGGCAAGATATCCAGGGTTCCGGTCGGTCGTTGATAACGAGGCATAGAGTACTCCTTCCTGATCACGGTTGCACGGTATTATAGCCCAAGTCAGAGAACTTGTCACATCTAGCCCATAGTCGATTCGAAGGGGGGGCACCGTGTGCGGTAGATACAGAGCGGATCTATCTGCGGGGCCGAGTACGGGGGGTACGTAGCACCTGGCGGCGATCCCTACGGATCGGGCTACGGCGATCGTGCCCATCTGCGGCGGCAGCGACACGGGGAAGGCCTGCGCTGGCGACGACAGAAAGCGACAGACCAGTCTGTCGCTTGAGACGTAGACGCCGCGTACGCCAGGCGGCGACCAGAGTCGCCTATGGACGAGACGGGCGAGCCCGGGCTCTAGGGTCCCGGGCAGGTCTGGTAATCAGCACCAACGATCAGGCGGAAGCCGAACCCGGAGGACCCGCCCGGCTGGTGGACCACCTGGCTATCCGCGATGTCGAACATCTGCTGCAGGTACCCGGCCCCGGTCCCCTTGATACGCTCACCAAAGATGATCAACTGCGTCTCGGCGTAATCCTGCCGGTCCGGCTCGCCGATGACCGCCGGGAACCCGGCCCGGAGCACCCGATCCGCCGCCAGCAGAGCCCAATCCTGGTTCGGTGTCCCGTTCCACACCTCGACCGGCATGTAGGTGCGGCCTAACCGGGCCTCGGGGATGGGAGCCATCGCCTCCGCTACAATGGGCTGAATATCCTCCCAGCGAGGCAGAAAGACAGCCCCGCCATAAGGTGTCGTCCAGGGGATCACCGTGTCCGCCCCGATGTTGTAGAAGCGGACGTTCTCATCCTCCAGCGCGAGTGCGATCCGTGCCAGATCGAGGATGTCGGCGAGCGTCAGGTCCATCTCCACCATGTCCTGCCCTTGCTTCCACAGGGCCGGCACCTGCGAGAGCATCCCCGCGTCCCGCCCCTTGTGCCAGAGAGCCTGCAGGACCTGCTGCTGGCGGCGTTCGCGCGAGAAGACGCTGGTCGTCTTCCGCGAGCGAGCATACCACAAGGCCGTCTCCCCGTCCATGTGTTGCACGCCTGGCTCCATCGTCAGGACGGGGTACTCTCCATTCTCGTCCGGATAGGGCCAGTAGTCACTGAGGCGACAGTGGACCGGGATGTCCACCCCGCCCATCGTGTCCACGATGCCGATCAGGCCGTCAAAGTTGGTGCGGACGTAGTGATCCACCCGGATGCCCAGGTTATAGAGCAGCGTGTCCCGCACCAGCGCCGGCCCGCCCCCCTCGTACCCCTGGGCCTCACCGTAGAAGTCGGCGCAGTTGATCCGGCTCATCCACAGGCTCGGCATGTAGAGATACAGGTCGCGAGGGACGGAGATGACCGAGACCGCACCCCGGTCGCGCTGAACGGAGACAACCTGGACGACGTCGGTGTGCCACTGCGACCAGTCCGGTCGCTGGTCGCTGCCCAGAACGACGATGTTGACGGCATCCGCAGCCACCGGGACGGGTTGGACGGGGGCAGGTATGGGAAGCGTCGTCGAGGGCACGAACGCCTTCGGGCCCGGGATGGGGAACGGTTCTGGCACCAGGAGCACGGCGGTGGAGGGAGTGGGCGACGGCGCAGGCGTCGGCGTATCGCCAGGAGTCGGCACTGGGGTCCAGGTAGGCAAGGGGGTGCCAGTCAAGCGAGGGGTGGGACTGGGCGTCGTCGAGGGGACAGGTAGATGTGTGACCGCCGGTGGAGAGGAATCAAGCGAGCCAGAGGCCAGAGCCGCCATCGCCGGAGGCTCCGCCAGCGGTGGCAGACCAATCGTCCACCCAACTACGGCCAGCAGGAGCAGAAATCCCAGCACAGGGAGCCCCACGACCGCTCGCTTTGCCCTCCGCCGACGTCGAGGATGCCCTGACACAGGAACAGTCGCACGGCTCTCAGCGGCTGTCCCCGGCGGGGAGGATGCCACCTGGTGCCATGCCCACTGCAGCGCCGCATAGGCCCGCGGGCTCTGCGGGTGAGCCTCCAACGCCTGGCTGATGTGCGTCAAACTGACGTGGGGGTCGTCGGCCAGATAACCAAGCCAGAGATACGCTGTCTCATTGACCGGATCCTCGTCCAGCACGGCCTGAAAGGCAGCCCTAGCCTCTTTCCTTCGTCCGGCCCGTGCTGCCCTCATCCCTTTTCTCAGATTCTCTGTGACGGACAAATCTCCTCCCCTGAGTGAGTAGCACGGCGGCTACATAGATTCCTCAAGCGTTCCTGCCTCCCCACAGCACAGGCGCCTCGGGCCAGGAATGCCCAAAGAAGGCACTCAGGTTACCCCCCACGTGCTGGATTGACGCCTACTACCCAGCAGCGGTGTTCGCGGCTTTCATTGTACCGCGCTTTATGCGGGGCGGCGTTACAGCCGGGTTACAGGCTCGTTAAGAGGACCCTCGTCAGACCAGAGACCGACGCCATCGCAGGGCAGGCAGAAACGGTTGACGGTGTGGGCAGAACGGGTATAATCTAGTATCGGCAACCTTAATTGGAAGGAGAACGACTATGATTCATGTCAACGAGTTGCGCAAAGGCGTCACCTTCACGATGGACGGCGAACTGTACAAAGTGCTGGAATACCAGCATTACAAACCAGGTCGAGGCAAAGCGATCATCCGCACCACGCTGCGCAACCTGCGCACCGGGACGACCATCCAGCAAAACTTTACCTCCGGTGACCGGGTAGAGGACATCCGCGTCGAGCGACGCGGCGTCCAGTACCTGTATACCGACGGCGACCTGTATCACTTTATGGACACCGAGACCTACGAACAGACGGCCTTGGCTGCATCCATGCTGGGCGACCAGGTTCGATACCTCAAAGAGGGCATGGAACTGGTGCTGTCCAGCTATGAAGGGGAACCACTGGACGTGGAACTGCCGACGACGGTCGAGATGGAGGTGGTTGGGGCAGAGATGGCGATCGCTGGCGACACGGCCACCGGCGCGATGAAGAAAGTGCGGCTGGAGACCGGGCTGGAGGTGCAGGTGCCGCTCTTCATCGAGCAGGGCGACGTGATCCGCGTCGACACCCGCACTGGCGAATACGTGACCCGGATGTAGCGCAGCATGGCACAAAGACGCAGACGCACCACCATCGGGTACGCGATCGCCGTTGGAGCACTCCTGGCGCTGTTTGTCACCTTCAGCAGCCTGGTTGACATCTACACCGAGTGGCTGTGGTTCGCCAGCCTGGGGCAACAGAGCACCTACCAGACCCGGCTGTGGAGCCAGGTTGGCCTGTGGCTGGCAGGGGCCCTGTTGGTAATACTCGTCCTGGTCGTCAACTGGTTCCTCATTCCACGCCGGCTGCTCGATCAACTGCAACTGCCCCTGCGCGGCCGCATGCGTCAGATCCTGACCGCTGGCTCACGTGTGCCGACCGCGATCCTGCGCGTGGTGGCGGCCCTCGTCGCGCTCGTGATGGCATCGGAGGCAAGTGCCCGCTGGATGGACTTTCTTACCTTCCGCCACGCTGTGCCCTTCGGCCTGCGCGACCCCATCTTTGGCCTCGACGCCAGTTTCTACGTCTTCAAACTGCCGCTCTACCGCTTTCTCGTGGGCTGGGTGCTGGTATTGGTCACGGCGACACTGATTGGGAACGGTCTCGTGTATCTTTTCACCCAGCAGATTCAGGGGCGAACGGCGACGACGCATCTTTCGGTGCTGGGTGCACTCCTGCTTTTTGGCAGCGCCGTAGACTATCAACTCCAGCGATTTGCACTGCTCAACTCGTCGCGGGGGGGGGTGTTCGGCGCCGGCTACACCGACGTACACGCCCGTCTGCCCCTCTTGCACCTGCTCACCGGCGTGTTCGTGCTGGGGGCACTGCTGCTGACGGTCAATATCTTCACCCGCCGGTGGCGGTGGCTCCTGATCGTGGGAGGCGTCGGGCTGGCACTGGGCGTCCTCGGCTCGCTCTACCCGGGGTTCGTGCAGCGCTTCACGGTACAACCCAACGAACTGGCGCTGGAGCGGCCCTACATCGAACACAACATCCGCTTCACCCGCTTCGCATACGGCGTGGAGGACATACAAGAGTCCGACTACGCGGCCACAGGCCAGCTCACCGCCCAGACGTTGGAGGCCAACGCCGACATCGTCGACAACGTGCGCCTGTGGGACTGGCGACCGCTGCGCACGACCTACGAGCAACTGCAGGAGATTCGCACCTATTACACCTTCGCGGACGTGGACGTAGACCGTTACACGCTCGACGGACGCCTGCGCGAGGTCACGCTGGCGGCGCGCGAACTTGACATCGAACAACTGCGTGAGGACGCGCGCACCTGGATCAATCAGCACCTCATCTACACGCACGGGTACGGGCTGTGCCTGAGCCCCGTCGCCGAGGTCAGTGCGGAGGGCCTGCCGCACCTCCTGGTCCGCGACATCCCGCCGCAAAGCGCGGATCCTGCGCTCGCCATCACCCGGCCCGAGATCTACTTTGGCGAGACGACCACCAACTATGTCATCGTCAACACGACGGAGGACGAATTTGACTACCCCAGCGGGGACCAGAACGTGTACACCCGCTACCAGGGCCCCGACGGTGTGGGATTGGGTGGCCTGCTCCGCCGCCTGGCATTCGCCCACCGTTTTGACAGTACCTCGATCCTCCTGTCGAACGCCATCGGCTCCGACAGTCGCATCCTGTTCCACCGCTCCCTCTCCGACCGCGTGGAGACGCTGGCCCCAATACTGTGGTTCGACGACGACCCATACCCGGCCATCGTCGACGGCCGCATCGTGTGGCTGTACGACGCCTACACCTGGAGCAACCGCTTTCCCTACTCGGAACCAGGATGGAACTCGGAGCCTGTCTGGGGCCTCAACTATATCCGCAACAGCGTCAAGATCACGATCGATGCCTACACCGGCAAGACGGTGTTCTACGCCGTCGACCCCGCTGACCCGCTGATCCGGACCTACCAGGCCATCTTTCCCGCCTTGTTCACCCCCGGGGAGGAGATGGATGAAACGCTGCGCGAGCACTGGCGCTACCCGGAGCAATTATTCCTCATCCAGGCCGACATCTACGCTGCCTATCACATGCAGGACCCTCGGGTCTTCTACAACCAGGAGGACCTATGGCAGACACCCACGGAGGTGCGGGACACCGAAGAGACCTGGATGACGCCGTACTATGTCATCATGCGGCTGCCTGGCGAGCAGGCGCCAGAGTTCATGATGATCCGCCCGTACGTGCCGGCTGGCAAGCAGAACATGATCGCCTGGCTGTACGCCGATTCCGACGGCCCCGACTATGGCCACGTGGGCGTCTACAAATTCTCCAAAGAGGCGCTCGTGTATGGGCCGATACAGGTCGAGGCCCGCATCGACCAGGACCCGTACATCTCGCAGCAATTGACGCTGTGGAATCAGCGCGGCTCCTCGGTCATCCGCGGCAACCTGATCGTGATCCCCATCGACGGCACGCTGCTGTACATCGAGCCGCTCTACCTGCAGGCTGAGTCTGGCCGCCTGCCCGAGCTCAAGCGCGTGTTGGTCTCGCACGGCAATCGCGTCGCGATGGCCGACGACCTGGCGACGGGGCTGGCGCAAGTGGTGAGCGAGGCACCGGCGACGCCCCCGGTCGAACCGCCGCCGACCGACGTGGCCGCGTTGTCACGCTCAGCGCAGGCCCATTACGAGGCGGCCCAGGAATGTCTACAGGGGGGAGACTGGGCCTGCTACGGTGCAGAACTGGAGGCGCTCGCCCACGACCTGGAGGCGCTGGTCGCGGCGACGGGGACACAGTGAAATTCCAGGTTTCAGGTCTCAAATTAGACGAACCTGAAACCTGAGACCTGAAACCTGAAACAAGAGCTTCTGCATGCGTACACCTGCCGGTACCGAATGCCCATACTATTACGAGGACTTTTACCGCGGTCGCTCCACCCAGGAGTGCCGCCTCATCGGGCGCAACCCGCGCTCGGAGAGGTGGAAGCCCGCACTGTGCACCCGCTGCCCGGTGCCCTCCATCCTGCGCGTCAATGCCTGCCCGCACATGGTGCTGGAGGCGCGGATCGCCCGGCGCTGGCTGGGGCTCGGTCGCAGCGTCGAGGTCTACGCCGTGTGCAGCAAGTACCAGGTCGAGGTGGAGGACCCCTACGTCGGCTGCGGCCACTGCCACCCCCATGCAGCGACGATTTTGGAGGCAGACGTAAAGGAATAACGCAATGCTCAAAGCCATCCTCTTCGACCTGGACGACACGCTGATCGGCAACTCGATGGAGACCTTCGTTCCGGCCTACTTCCAGGCGCTCACGCGCTACATGGCCAAACTGATCCCCCCCGAGCAGTTGGTGTCCGAGTTGCTGCGGTGCACGCGGGCGATGGAGGCCAACGACGGCACCGGTCCCACGAACGAGGAGCGTTTTGCGGCCGCCTTTTTCCCGGCGGTGGGGCACGACCCGGAGGAACTGAAACCCGTCTTCGAGCGATTCTACGCCGAGGAATTCCAAAAGTTGCGCGGCCTGACGCGAACGTTGCCCGAAGCCCGCCTCCTGGTCGAGTGGGCCTTTGCGCGCGGCCTGCAGGTGGCGATCGCGACCAACCCGCTGTTCCCCCACTCGCCGATCGAACAGCGGCTGGCGTGGGCCGGCGTGCCCGTGGCCGAGTTCGACTACGCGCTGGTGACCAGCTACGAGAACATGCACGCCACCAAGGCCCACCCGGCCTACTACCGCGAGATCCTGGCCCGGCTGGGCCGGCAGCCTGGCGAGTGCCTGATGGTAGGCGACGACTGGAAGCGCGATATCGCCCCGGCGGCTTCGGTCGGCATCCCTGGGTACTGGATCACGAATTCCTCCGACACGCCGCCTGCCCTCCCCCCTGATAGGGGGGATAAGAGGGGGGTGCTGGTCAGACGGGGGACGCTTGCGGACCTGTGGGACTGGATCAGGACAAGTTGATAGAGTTGGCGAGAGGCACGCGGCCTCTCGCCAACCTAGGCTTCGATCCTGGGAACCTGCTCAGAATCCTACTACCACTGAGCGACTTCGTCCTCCTCAGGCTCCCAGCCCTGGGTGTCCCACTCGTGCGGGATGCTCTTGGCGTCCAGACCAGCCTCGTACTCCTGCAGGTTGGCCTGGGTGATGACGTCCACGCCGGTGTCGATGATGCCATCCACCACGCCCATCTCGGACATGGCAGCGGCCTCGCCTTTCGTGGCGATCAGGTAGATGAGCTGCACCGACTTGTAGCCCATGTCGAACTCGCGCTGGGCCACCGTGGCGTCGATCACGCCCTCCTTGATGCCGTTGATGATGTCGATGGTGGCATCGAAGCAGACCAGCTTGGTCTCATCCACCCTGTTCGCCTCCTTGATGGCGGTCGCCCAGGCGGGGCCGTTGTAGGCGTACACGCCGAACGCCCCGGCCAGGTCCGGGTTGGCGGACAGGACAGAATTGGCCAACTGCAGGGCGCGAGCGGCATCCTCTTTGTCGTTCACCGGCTCCAGCGTCTCGATGCCAGAGCCCGCGATGGCGTCCAGGAAGCCGTCGGTGCGCTGCAGGGCGTTCAGCGCGGTGTCCGAGCCCCGCCCGATGCCAGCCATGCCGCCGTCAGGCAGCAGTTCCTTCATCGCCTCTCCGCCTGTCTGGCCAGCCGAGTAGTTGTCCGTGCCGATGTAGACCAGCGACACCGAGTCCTCGACGGGCGGCGTGTCCAGCGTGGTGACGATGATGCCCGCGTCCGCCGCCTTCTTCATCACCGGCTCCAGCGCGTTGGGGTCCGAAGGCGCTATGGCGATGCCGGTCACACCCTGTGCGATGTAGGTCTCCATCGTCTCGATCTGCTTGGCCACGTCCTCCTGGGGCGGGACGAAGAAGATGGCCTGATCTCCGCTCAGACCCAGGTCTGCGCCAGCCGCCACCACGCCCTTCTCCACGTTGCTCCAGTACGGATGTACCGACTTGCCGATCACGACCACGGTAAAGCCCTCGGGGGCGGCCGCAGCGGCAGGCGGCTCCCAGCCCTCGGTGGTCCACTCGTGGGGGATACCTTTGGCGTCCAGACCAGCCTCGTACTCCTTGAGGGTAGCCGGGGTGATGACGTCCACGCCGGTGTCGATGATGCCATCCACCACGCCCATCTCGGACATGGCAGCATCCTCGCCTTTCGTGGAGATGAGCTGGATGAGTTGCACCGACTTGTAGCCCATGTCGAACTCGCGCTGGGCCACCGTGGCGTCGATCACGCCCTCCTTGATGCCGTTGATGATGTCGATGGTGGCGTCGAAGCAGACCAGCCTGGTCTTGCCTACCCGGCCAGCTTCCTTGATGGCGGTCGCCCAGGCGGGACCGTTGTAGGCGTACACGCCGAACGCCCCGGCCAGGTCCGGGTTGGCGGACAGGACAGAGTTGGCCAACTGCAGGGCGCGAGCGGCATCCTCCTTGTCGTTCACCGGCTCCAGCGTCTCGATGCCGGAGCCCGCGATGGCGTCCAGGAAGCCGTCGGTGCGCTGCAGGGCGTTCAGCGCGGTGTCCGAGCCCCGCCCGATGCCAGCCATGCCGCCGTCAGGCAGCAGTTCCTTCATCGTCTCGCCGGCTGTCTGGCCGGCCGAATAGTTGTCCGTGCCGATGTAGACCAGCGACACCGAGTCCTCGACGGGCGGCGTGTCCAGCGTGGTGACGATGATGCCCGCGTCCGCCGCCTTCTTCATCACCGGCTCCAGCGCGTTCGGGTCCGAAGGCGCTATGGCGATGCCGGTCACGCCCTGTGCGATGTAGGTCTCCATCGTCTCGATCTGCTTGGCCACGTCCTCCTGGGGCGGGACGAAGAAGATGGCCTGATCTCCGCTCAGACCCAGGTCTGCGCCAGCCGCCACCACGCCCTTCTCCACGTTGCTCCAGTACGGATGTACCGACTTGCCGATCACGACCACCCGAAACTCTTCGGCCACCGGTTCGGGCGGCGTCGTCGGCTCGGGCGTTGCCGCTGGGCCAGCACACGACACCACCAGGGCCACGATCACAGTCGCGAAAAACAACACACTTAGCCGCTTCATGCTACTCCTCCTATCTTTGTGATTCTGAAAACCTACGATCTCCATTTATGAGCGATGCGCTCAGTCGCGTGTAAAACTATCGTGTCCCTACATCACCTCCTTCCCCCTGGCGTTGCGTTCACGACGCTGCTGCCGATCTCCTCGCCGCTGGCATATGCCATGATGATCTCCTGGGTGGCCTCCTCCCGGTCCAGGATAGCCGCCACCCGCCCCTCTGCCATCACCAGGATGCGGTCGCTCATCCCCAGGATCTCGGGCAGTTCCGACGAGATCATGATGATCCCCACGCCGGCCTGAGCCAATCGGCTCATCAGGGCGTGTACCTCGGCCTTGGCCCCCACGTCGATCCCCCGCGTGGGCTCGTCCATGATCAGCACCCGGGGCTGCGAGGCCAGCCACTTGGCGACCACGGTCTTTTGCTGGTTGCCCCCGGAGAGGAACATGGCCTTCTGCTCCAGGTGGGGGGTGCGGATGTCCAGTTTGTCCACATAGTCCTGCGCAGTGTTGCGCAGGCTCCGGCGATCCATCCACCAGCCCGCGCGGGCGTAGTCATCGAGCGTGGGCAGCACGACATTCTCCAACACCGACAGGCTGAGCACCAACCCCTGATTGCCCCGATCCTCAGGCACGAGCCCTATGCCGGCCATCACCGCATCCGTGGGTGAGTCGATCTTGACCAACTTGCCGTCGATATAGATCTGGCCGGCGTCCTTGGGATCGGCGCCAAAGAGCAACCGGGCCGTCTCCGTGCGACCGGCGCCCACCAGGCCGGCAAAGCCCAGGATCTCCCCCCGTCGTAGGGTGAAACTCACGTCCTCCACCACGCCCTGGCGCGCAAGGCCTCGCACTTCCAACAGGGGCGCGCCGATCTCTGCCTCCTCCTTGTGGAACATGTCTCCCAATTCTCGCCCCACCATCAGGTGAATGACGTTTTCGGGCATGGCCTGGTCGATGGGCATGCTACCTACCCGCTGGCCGTCTCGCAAGACCACCACCCGGTCGGCGATGCGGAACACCTCCTCCAGGCGGTGAGTGATAAATATGATGGCGATGTCCTGCTTCTTGAGCGTGCCGATGATCTCGAACAATCTCTCCACCTCGTCCTCGCCCAGCGCGGACGTCGGCTCGTCCATGACGATGATGCGCGCGTCGACCGCCAGCGCCTTCGCGACCTCTACCATCTGTTGCTCGGCCACGGAGAGATCGCGGACCAACGCCGTGGCGGGCACCCGCGCGCCGACCCGGTCCAGATGCTCCTGGGCCTCCCGCTCCATGCGACGGCGATCCACAAAACTGACAAACCGGCCCAGGCTCAGCCGTCGTGGCTCGCGGGCGATAAAGATGTTCGCCGCTGCGCTCTGGTTCGGGGTCAGGTTAAATTCCTGATAGATGATGGCAATGCCCAGTTGTTGGGCGTGATGGGGGCTCTCGATATCCACTTCCCGGTCGTACAGGAAGATGCGCCCTGCGTCCTTGCGATAGGCGCCAGAGAGAATTTTCATCAACGTGGACTTGCCAGCTCCATTCTCCCCGACCAGCCCCAGCACCTCCCCGGCCGCCAGCTCGAAATCCACGTCGGCCAGCGCCTGCACACCGGGGAAGGCCTTGGAGATCCCCTCCATGCGCAGTACCATCTCCTGCTCGTTCAACGATGTCCTCCTTCACTACCAACCTGTGAGGTCAATCAGACCCAGAGCGATCTCCGGCTTGATCTGAACGGTCACTTCTTCCAGAGCCTGAGCTTCCACACGCCCCTGCGGCGCAGCATATCGTAAACCACCGCTACGACCAGTACGACGCCCAGGATGACATCCTGCAAGTACGAAGAAACGTTCGTCAGCACCATGCCGTTCTGCATGACGCCCACGATCGCCGATCCGAGAATCGCGCCGAGCACGGTGCCCTCGCCGCCCATCAGGCTCGTCCCGCCGATGACAGCCGCGGCGATGCCCCACAGCTCATATGCATTCCCTACCACAGGAGTCCCCTGACCCAACCGCGAGGCCAGGATCACACCGGTCAGCGCAGCGAGAAACCCACTGGTCGCGTAGCAGAAAATCTGCACCCTGTCGACGTTCACACCGGAGAGCCGGGAGGCCTCGATGTTGCCGCCGACGGCGTAGATGCGATATCCCAGCGGCGTGTAGTTGAGGACGACGGAGATCACCACGGCCACGCCGAGCAGAATGAGAAAAGAGATCGGAATCCCGCCGACAGTCCCCTGGCCCAGGATGAGGAAGGGGTCTCCGGACTCAAAGACCTGTGGATAACCTCGCGTGATGTAGGCAGCCACCCCGCGCGCAATCAGCCAGGTGCCCAGTGTGATAATGAACGGAGGGATCCCCAGCTTGGTCACAAACAGGCCATGCCAGATGCCAACCAGTATACCAAACAGCAGCGCGATCAAAATGCCGGGGACCATGCCCACTGGCGGCAGCAGATTCCCGACCCCCTTGAGCATCAGCCAGGCGGTGGTCACGCCCGTGAAGGCCGTCATGGAACCGACGCTCAAATCAATGCCACGGGTGATGATGACCAGGACCTCACCCATCGCCAACATCCCGAACGTCGCGATAAACCGCATGATCACCGCCAGGTTGGCCGGCTTGGTAAAAGTATCTGGACGCCGCCAATAGAAGAACAGACATAACAGCAAGAAGGCGACCAGTACGTTCAACTCACGGAACTTGGCCCACTTGATCTGAAGTTTCCTTGGTCCTATAGCAGTTTCGGTCATCCTGTTACCTCCCATGGCAAGAACCAAAGCACAGGTTCCCCTGATGAATCAACAAAGCAGCACGAGGGCTAGACACCGCAAGTGCCAGGCACCTCGACGATAGATCGTTCCACAAGGACAAAGCCAGTCACCCTCTCCTGCGCCGTTTGCGCAACTGGTCAAACATGATGGCCAGTACGATGACCAGGCCCTGCACAGCCTGCAGCCAGTAGGCAGAGACACCCGTCAACACCAGGCCGTTGCGCAGCACCTGCATGATGACCGCGCCGATGAGCACGCCCAGGATAGTGCCCTCGCCCCCCAACACGCTCGTGCCACCGACGAACACGGCGGCGATCACGTCCAGCTCATAGCCGTCCGCGGCCGTCGGCGCCGCCACACCCAGCCGGGCGGTCATGAGCACTCCGCCGACGCCGGCCAGGAAGCCGGAGAGGGAATAGACCAGGATCTTGACCCGATCCGTGTTAATACCGGAGAGGGCTGTAGCCGTCTCGTTGCCACCCACGGCGTAGATATGATACCCCCACACCGTGCGGCGGAGGAAAAGCGCCGAGAGAGCAAAGAACAGAAGCATGAAGAGAAGGGGCAGAGGCACGCCAACGCCGGCGACGGGGATATCATATTGACCCAGATCGCGGAAGGTCTGCGGCAGACCGCGCACCGGCCAGCCCCCGGTCAAACCGTAACACAGGCCACGGGCCATGAGCCACGTCCCCATCGTGGCGATGAACGGAGGGAGCTTGCCCTTGGCGATCATGAGCCCGTTGATGAACCCAACAGCAAAGCCCGTCAGCAAACCTCCCAGCACCGCCACCGGCACATTGACATTCCTGACCAACAACATCGCACTGGCCAAACCGGACAGACCCATCACCGAGCCGGTCGAAAGGTCAATGCCACGGGTGATGATCGCCATGCACTGTCCAAATGCAGCGATGGCAATCCACGAGACGGCGCGCAGGATGTTAAAGATGTTGGTGCTGGTGAAGAAGGTGTCCGTAGACAGGATCAGAAACGCCACCATCGCGAACAAAATCAAAAAGACGCCGAATTCCTCCATTCTAACGAGATCCTTCCACACGCTATGACCTCCGGCCCGAATTCCCCTGGTTTTTACACTCATACTTTTGCTCCTGTGGACGTCACATTCACGACGTTGTTGTTTATCTCCCCACTGGCATACGCCATAATTTTGTCCTGTGTTGCATCGCCCTGATCCAGGATGGCCACGACCCGCCCCTCTGCCATCACGAGGACACGATCGCTCATGCCCAGAATCTCTGGCAATTCCGACGAGATCATGATGATCCCCATCCCCTCCTGGGCCAGTTGACTCATCAGCGCGTGCACCTCGGCTTTGGCCCCCACGTCAATCCCCCGCGTTGGCTCGTCCATGATCAGCACCCTGGGCTGCGAGGCCAGCCACTTGGCCAGCACCACCTTCTGCTGATTGCCACCGGAGAGGAACATAACCTTCTGCCGCAGGTGGGGCGTACGGATGTTCAGTTTACCGACGTACTCCTGCGCCGTATCACGGAGACTGCGTCGATCCACCCAGCCGGCACTGGCGTGCTCATCGAGCGTGGGTAAGGCGATGTTCTCCTGGACCGGCAGCTTGAGCACCAACCCCTGGATACCCCTGTCCTCCGGCACAAAGCCCAGGCCAGCCTCCACCGCATCGACGGGGGAGTTGATGCGCACCAGCTTGCCGTCGATACGAATCTCCCCGGCATCCTGGCGGTCGACGCCGAAAAGCAGGCGGGCGGTCTCCGTACGGCCCGCGCCCACCAGGCCGGCAAAGCCCAGGATCTCCCCCCGTCGCAGGGTGAAGCTTACATCTCTTACCGCGCCGTGGCGCGAAAGCCCCTGTACCTCCATCAGAGGACTGCCGATCTCGGCCTCCTCCTTATGGAACATGTCCGTCAGTTCCCGTCCCACCATCAGGTGAATGACCTCCTCGGGCGTAGCTTCGCTGATGGACATACCTCCGACCCGCCGACCATCTCGCAGGACCACTACCCGGTCCGCGATGCGGAACACCTCTTCCAGCCGGTGAGTGATAAATATGATGGCGATGCCCTGTTCCTTGAGCGTGCCGATGATCCCGAACAGGGTCTCTACCTCATCCTCGCCCAGCGCGGACGTCGGCTCGTCCATGATGATGATGCGCGCATCCACCGCCAGTGCCTTGGCTACCTCCACCATCTGTTGCTGGGCCACAGACAGATCGCGGATCAACGCCGCAGCATGCACACGCGCGCCGACGCGGCTCAGATGCTCCTGCGCCTCCCGCTCCATACGGCGACGATCGACAAAGTTCAGGAACCGCCCCAAACCGCGCTCCCGTGGCTCGCAGGCGAGAAAGATGTTCGCCGCCGCGCTCTGGTTCGGAGTGAGGTTGAATTCCTGATAGATAATGGCGATACCTGAACGCTGGGCGTGCAGAGGGCTCTCGATCTCTGTCTCATGGCTGTTCAGAAAAATCCTGCCGTCATCCTTGCGGTAGGCCCCGCAGAGGATCTTCATCAAGGTGGACTTGCCAGCGCCGTTTTCTCCGACCAGCGCGACCACTTCGCCGGCCGCCACTTTTAAATCCACGCTGTCCAGCGCCTGCACGCCAGGGAAGGCCTTGGATATGCCCTCCATGCGCAATATGAGTTCTTGTTCGCTCAATGATGGTCTCCTTCTCTAATGACGGTTGGCGAGAGACTCGAGGTCCCTCGCCAACCGTACTTGCACCTCAGCAGTGGCTAATCCAGGCACTCGTAGGCGTCAGGCAGCGCCTTGGTAAAGTCGCTGGTCGCCCACATGTCGGCCATCGCGTCCACGTTGCACTCGGTCACGATGTCCATGCCCGAGTCGGTCCAGTCGTCGTAGCGCGTGCCCTTCACGATGTAGTCGTAGATCATCTGCACCGTGTCGTAGCCCCAGCCCCAGTACTTTTGGCCCACCAGGCCGTGCACGTACCCGTCCTGCAGGAACTCGAGCTCCACCGGCAGCGTGTCGAAGACGACGTTGGTCATCCCCTTGTTCAGCGCCGCGTCCTCCCACAGCGGCATCGAACCCCGATCCGCAAACAGCGGCCACAGCCCCACAAAGAACCAGCCGTCGAGGTCCGGGTTCGCCTGCATCGTCTCCTCCACCACCTGCACACCCAGGTTGATGTCGTCGTTGCAGTAGACGGTGGTGACGATCTCGATCCCCGAGTAGCCGGCCACGCCGTCCTGGAAGCCCCGGATCCGCTCCTCCAGGTTGAACGCGCCGGGCACGCCCGTGAGCAACGCCACCTTCCCTTCCTCACCCATGAACCGCACCAGCAGGTCCGCTGCCGCCTTGCCACCCTCGTAGTTGTCCACCCCCAGGTAGGTGAAGCGATCGCTGTCGGGCGAGTCCGAGTCCCAGGCCATCACCGGGATGCCGGCGGCGACTGCCTTGTTGATCGGGTCCTCGCACGCCGTCGGGTCGTTGCACGAGATGCCGATGGCGTTCACCCCCTTGGCAATGACGTCCTCCACCACCCGCGCCTGCTCCGCCGCATCGGAGGCCACGGAGCCGACGTACAGCACCTCCACCTCGGTCGGGCCGGCCGCCGTCAACTCCTCCGCCTTCTTGAAGGCTCCATCCCGCCCCACCTCGAACACCGGGTTGTTCAGCGCCTTCGGAATCCACGCGATCGTCAGCTTCTCCGGCGCCGCAGCAGCAGCACCCAGGCACCCGTAGGCGTCAGGCAGCGCCTTGGTAAAGTCGCTGGTCGCCCACATGTCGGCCATCGCGTCCACGTTGCACTCGGTCACGATGTCCATGCCCGAGTCGGTCCAGTCGTCGTAGCGCGTGCCCTTCACGATGTAGTCGTAGATCATCTGCACCGTGTCGTAGCCCCAGCCCCAGTACTTTTGGCCCACCAGGCCGTGCACGTACCCGTCCTGCAGGAACTCGAGCTCCACCGGCAGCGTGTCGAAGACGACGTTGGTCATCCCCTTGTTCAGCGCCGCGTCCTCCCACAGCGGCATCGAACCCCGATCCGCAAACAGCGGCCACAGCCCCACAAAGAACCAGCCGTCGAGGTCCGGGTTCGCCTGCATCGTCTCCTCCACCACCTGCACACCCAGGTTGATGTCGTCGTTGCAGTAGACGGTGGTGACGATCTCGATCCCCGAGTAGCCGGCCACGCCGTCCTGGAAGCCCCGGATCCGCTCCTCCAGGTTAAAGGCTCCGGGCACGCCCGTGAGCAGCGCCACCTTCCCTTCCTCACCCATGAACTGCACCAGCAGGTCCGCCGCTGCCTTGCCACCTTCGTAGTTGTCCACCCCCAGGTAGGTGAAACGCTCGCTGTCGGGCGAGTCCGAATCCCAGGCCATCACCGGGATGCCGGCGTCCACCGCCTTGTTGATCGGGTCCTCGCACGCCGTCGGGTCGTTGCACGAGATGCCGATGGCGTTCACCCCCTTGGCGATGACGTCCTCCACCACCCGCGCCTGCTCCGCCGCATCGGAGGCCACGGAGCCGACGTACAGCACCTCCACCTCGGTCGGGCCGGCCGCCGTCAACTCCTCCGCCTTCTTGAAGGCCCCATCCCGCCCCACCTCGAACACCGGGTTGTTCAGCGCCTTTGGAATCCACGCGATCGTCAGCTTCTCCGGCGCCGCCGCGCCCCCGAGACACGTGTAGGGATCGGGCAGCGGCTTGGTAAAGTCGCTGGTGGCCCACATGTCGGCCATCGCGTCCACGTTGCACTCGGTCACGATGTCCATGCCCGAGTCGGTCCAGTCGTCGTAGCGCGTGCCCTCCACGATGTAGTCGTAGATCATCTGCACCGTGTCGTAGCCCCAGCCCCAGTACTTTTGGCCCACCAGGCCGTGCACGTAGCTGTCCTGCAGGAATTCCAGCTCCACCGGCAGCGTGTCGAAGACGACGTTGGTCATCCCCTTGTTCAGCGCCGCGTCCTCCCACAGCGGCATCGAGCCCCGATCCGCAAACAGCGGCCACAGCCCCACAAAGAACCAGCCGTCGAGGTCCGGGTTCGCCTGCATCGTCTCCTCCACCACCTGCACACCCAGGTTGATGTCGTCGTTGCAGTAGACGGTGGTGACGATCTCGATCCCCGAGTAGCCGGCCACGCCGTCCTGGAAGCCCCGGATCCGCTCCTCCAGGTTAAAGGCTCCGGGCACGCCCGTCAGCAGCGCCACTTTCCCTTCCTCGCCCATGAACCGCACCAGCAGGTCCGCTGCCGCCTTGCCGCCTTCGTAGTTGTCCACTCCCAGGTAGGTGAAACGCTTGCTGTCGGGCGAGTCCGAGTCCCAGGCCATCACCGGGATGCCGGCGTCCACCGCCTTGTTGATCGGGTCCTCGCACGCCGTCGGGTCGTTGCACGAGATGCCGATGGCGTCCACCCCCTTGGCGATGACGTCCTCCACGACCCGCGCCTGCTCCGTCGCATCGGAGGCCACGGAGCCGACGTAGAGTACCTCCACCTCGGTCGGGCCGGCCGCCGTCAACTCCTCCGCCTTCTTGAAGGCTCCATCTCGCCCCACCTCGAACACCGGGTTGTTCAGCGCCTTTGGAATCCACGCGATCGTCAGCTTCTCCGGTCCACCTGGAACCTCGGCTGGTGGTGCCTCGGTCGGCGCGGCAGGCCGGCACGCGGCCAGTACCACGCCCAACAGCGCGACGATCCCAATCAGAATGTTCAAACGCTTACCCATCGCTTATCTCCTCCTAAAGTGTATGTGAACGTGCCAGATTTGTCACGGATCTCTGTAATCAGCCTTGGTCCAGTCAAGATTTCAATAGGCCACCTCCTTCCATTATAACCGGAACAGGTCCCAGCGCCAAGCCAATCCCACGCCCCGACTGGCGTGCCTGGAACGACGTCACGGGGACACCACGCGCCAGGTCTCCGACCTGGAACCATCGCGCGACGTGAATACGCTGTCACCGTCCAGGGCAGCACCAGTATAGCAAAAACACGGTGGTTTTGCACTCCCTTTCCCCCTCAAATGCAGATGGGATTTCCCCCTATCGAATAGAGGGGATTTACCCTACCACAAACAGGTAGGCAACGGCTTTCAATGATGGTATAATAGAAATATGAGCAAAGTGCGCATGCTGTTGGCGGATGACCACGCCGTCGTGCGGGCAGGCATCCGCAATGCGTTGAAAGAAATCCCTGATCTGGAGATCGTCAGCGAGGTGGGCGACGGTCCCGCGCTCTTTTCGACACTGGCCCAGACCCAGTTCGACTGTCTGCTGATAGACGTGACCATGCCCGACTTTGAGCCTGTGACCGCCATCCGCCAGATTCGGGCGCGCTACCCCGACATGAAAATCCTGGTCGTCAGCGCCTACGACGACGACGTATACGTGCAGGGATTGCTGAAGGCAGGCGTCGATGGGTACCATCTAAAAGACCAACCTCTCACTGACCTGCGGCTGGCGGTGCAGCGGGTGCTGGCTGGCGAGCGGTGGGTCTCCAGCCCCCTGGTTGACAAACTGGTCAGTTATACACACGCTCAACCCTCCTCATCGGGGCTGACGACGCGCCAATGCGACGTCTTGCGCCTGCTGCAGCAGGGCCTCGACAATCAGACGATCGCCCAGCGGCTGGGCCTGAGCACCAAAACCGTCGAGAATCACCTCACACGCCTCTACCGGCAGCTCAACGTTCAGAGCCGGCTGGAAGCCGTCAACTATGCCATGCGGCATCCCGAAGTGCTGGCCCTGGCCGGGCAGTCAGCCGTGCTTCCCTCCCCGTCCTCGGAGACGCTCGTACAACAGCGCGTCACGATGCTGCTGGTCGACGACAACGCACGTTATCGCCATCAACTGCGGAGAATGATCGGCAAAGTGTGCCCGCACGCCACGATCTATGAAGCCGAAGACATCGGAGAAGCGGTACACCTGACCCAGCGTGTGGCACTCCAGTTGGCGCTCGTCGACGTAGTTCTGGGCGAGGAAGACGGCATTCGCTGCACCCGGCGCATCAAGGCGCTGTCCCCCACCTCACGCGTCGTCCTGATCAGCGCCTACCCCGACCGGGAGTTTCACCGGCTGGGTCTGGAGGCCGGTGCGGTCGCGTTTCTGGACAAGAAAGACCTGGACGCAGCTACGCTGCGCCAGATCATCGACGACACCATCGCGTGATCCTGCGATCACCTCTCACGTGTGCCTTGCCACATGGACGATAAGGCCATCACCTCATCACAAACCGGGGAAAAGCCGAACCAACTCGGGCCCCTGCGCTGGATATGGCGCCCGCTGATCGGCCGGCACGAGCTCATCGTATTCGTTCTCCTGCTCATCGTCGGTGCGGTTTTAAGCCTGGGGACGGATACGTTCCTCACCGCCAACAACCTGTCCAACATCTCTCGCGCGTTCTCGTGGATCGCCATCGCCGCCTTCGGCGAGAGTATGGTCATCATCATCGGCGGCGTTGACCTGTCGGTGGGCGCGGTGATGGCGTCGTCGGGGCTCGTGAGTGCACTGTGCCTGCAGGGGGACCTTCCAGTCGTCTTGGCCATCGCCGCCGGGCTGCTGACTGGCGGGCTAGTGGGCTGGCTCAATGGCACGCTGGTCGGGCACGTGAGGCTGCCACCCTTCATTATCACGCTGGCGACGATGAGCATCGCGCGGGGCATCATGTTTGGCCTGACCGGGGGCTGGCCGGTGCGCAACCTGCCCCAGGGGTTCCGCGCACTGGGCCAGTACGATCTCGTGCTGGGCTCATTGTCCGTGCCCCTGCCGTTCCTCTTTATGCTGGGCCTGGTCGTACTGGGCAGCCTGCTGATGGGACAGACAGTGCTGGGCAGCTACATCTACACGCTGGCCAGCAACGAGCGGGCACTCCTCGTGTCCGGCGTCAAGGTGGCTCAGCTCAAGGTGCTGGTCTACACGCTGTGCGGACTGTTGACAGCTACCGGGGGCGTGCTGATGACCGCGCGCCTGGGGGTCGCGGCTCCGACGGCGGCCGTTGGCTACGAGCTTGACATCATCGCCGCCGCCGTCATCGGGGGAGCCAGCCTGTTCGGCGGCCAGGGGAGCATTCTGGGCGTGTTTCTGGGCGCAGCCATCATGCAGATGTTGCGCAATGGGTTGGTGCTGTTGGGATTTCCTGCCTACTGGCAGACAGCAGCGATTGGGACAATGATCCTGGCGTTCATTCTGTTGGACTATTGGCGACGGCAAAGGGAAGGATGAGAGGACCGTTCTGATGGCACCGCTGTTGAGAACCATCAACCTCTCCAAGAGTTTCGGCACCCTGCCAGCCATACAGGAGGTGAACCTGGAGGTTTATCCCGGAGAGGTGGTGGGACTCGCCGGGCAGAGTGGATCGGGCAAGTCTGCGCTCTGTATGCTGCTGGCTGGTCTCTACACGCCGACTGAGGGCGACGTCTATTTCGCCGGCCGGAGGCTCAAGAGCCCCTCCCAGGCAAGGGCGCTCGGCATCGAGGTCGTCCATCAGGAGCCGGATTTGGCCGAACGACTGGACATCAGCCGCAACATCTTCCTCGGACGCGAAATCGGCTGGCCCTTGGTCGGTAAATGGCTAAAGGTGCCCAACCGGCGGCGAATGCATAGGGAAGCAGCCCGCATCCTGACGCAGTTGGACGTACACTTTGGTTCACTGCACGAAAAGGTGGCCAACCTGTCGAGCGAGCAGCGTCAGATGATCGCCATCGCCCGCGCGATGACTGGCCCTTCCAGGTTGATCATCATCGATGATCCGACGCTGCTGTTGAGCTACCCCTGCCAGCAGACACTCCTCTCGCTCATCCAAGCGTGGCAACAGCAGGGGACGGCCATCATCTTTAGCAGCAACAACCTCGATCACCTGCTGGCCGTGACTGACCGCATCGTCGTCCTGCGTGCCGGGCGCCAGGTGGCCGACTTTCGCACCGACGAGACCAGCCGTGAGGAAATCGTGGCTGCGCTGGTCGGCACGAACTACCGCGAGCAGCTCACGCCGATCATCTGGGCGTTGGACAGCTACTATCGCGCTCGCAAGCAGGCCGAGGCATTGTGTCACCAGCAGACGCTGCTGGAGAGAGACCTGGCGGCGCAGGACACGCTGAACCAGCAGCTCATCGACCAACTGGCCAAACAGGTCAACGCCCTCGACAGTGCCAACGTGGCCTTGCAGGACGCCCAGCGCCGGCTCTTGACGGAACGGGAGCAGGAACACAAACACCTGGCCCGCGAGATCCACGATCAGGTGATCCAGGATCTGCTGAGCATCAACTATGAGCTGGAGGAGATCGAGGTGGACGAACGCGTGACGTCGGCGCTCAAGCGCGAATTGACGGGCGTTCGCGACAGCATTCGGGGACTGGTAGACGACCTGCGCCACATCTGCGGCAACCTGCGCCCGCCGACGATCGACAGCCTGGGATTGGGCGCGGCCCTCCAATCGTACACGCACGACTGGTCCAGGCGAACTACCATCCCCGTCACACTCGACCTGGACGCCAACCTGGGACGTTTGCCCGAGACGATCGAACTTTCCATCTTCCGCATCGTGCAAGAAGGGCTGAGCAACGTGCGCAAGCACGCCCAAGCTGGTGCCGCACAAGTCCGTCTGCAGCACACGTCGCCGCGTTCCCTGATGATCTCCATCGCCGACGACGGACGAGGCCTGGCCGACGACTTTGATCTCTCGGGGCTTTCGGCCGAGGGGCACTATGGCCTGCTGGGCATCAGCGAGCGGGTGGCGCTGCTGGGCGGACGCTTGAAACTACAAAACCAGGCCAGCGGCGGCCTGCTGATTCAGGCTGAGATACCCCACCCCCGGGTCGCACAGCCTGGCGGGGAGCTATGACTGGCCGCATCCATCACTCCAGCCCGTGCGCCTCCAGCAGCCTTTCGTCGGCCAGCAGTTCAACCGTCGGGCCGTCGGCGACGACCTGGCCCTCATCCAGGATGACGGTGCGGGGAAAAACCTCTGCCACCAACCGCATGTCGTGCGTGGCGGCGAGCATCGTCTGCGGCAGATCCTGAAGAAGCTCGATCAACCTCCGGCGGGTGCGCGGATCGAGCCCGGAGGTGGGTTCATCCAGCGCCAGGATGTCCGGCTGCATCGAGAGGACCGTCGCAATCGCCGCGCGCTTCTTCTCCCCCAGGCTCAGGTGGTGCGAGATCCGCTCCGCGTATCCCGCCATCCCCACCTGCGCCAGCGCCCAAGCTACCCGGCGCTGTACCTCCGTCTCTGCCAGTCCCGCATAGAGCGGCCCGAAGGCCACGTCCTCGAAGACAGTGGGGGAGAAGAGCTGGTCGTCCGGGTCCTGAAAGATCAGCCCCACCTGGGCCCGGACGCGGGCCAGATGAGGCTCGGCCACTTGCTGTCCCATCACGTGCACCGCCCCCTCACCCTGCAAGATACCGTTGAGGTGTAGCAGCAGCGTGGACTTTCCCGCGCCGTTGGGACCCACCAGCGCCACTTTCTCCCCTGGCTGGACGCTCATGCTCACGCCCCGCAGCGCCTGCCGGCCGTCGGGGTAGGCGAAGGAGAGGTTGCGGATCTCGATACAGGGTTCCATAGTCATCAGCCTAGAAGCCTTGCGAAGGTTGCGCGTCGCTCCGACAACGGGCATGCTCCTGCAGGCACACACGACTCTCGGCAGGAAGTGATCTCAAACCTTCGCAAGGCTTTCTCACCGTGACAAGCGCGCCAGGATCTGGATCGCCGCCAGCGCCAGAATGATGGGCAACGCGACCACGACATCACGGGCCCGGAGGAGGGGTGGACGGAGCGAGCGCACCTCGCCGTCGTATCCCCGTGCCAGCATCGCGTCGTAGATGCGCTCGCTGCGCTCGAGGCTGCGCAAGAAGAGGCTGCCAACCATCCCGCCCGTCACCCGCGCCCGCCAGAAGACGTTTGCGCCGCCCTTCGACGAGCTCAGGGCACCGCCCTTCGGCAGCCTCAGGACACCGCCCTTCGACGGACTCAGGACACTGCTGCGGGCCGCCCGCGCGCGCATCAGCCGCAGCGCCTCGTCGCCGATGACGAACAGGTAGCGGTACGTGAAACCGGCGATGGTGACCAGAACCCGTGGCACGCGCAGGCTGCGCATCGCCTGGAGCAGGGCCGGGAAAGGCGTCGACGCCGTCAACACCACAGCAACCTGCACCGACAGCCACGATTTGAGCAGGATACTCACGAAGCGGATCAGCCCGGCGTCGGTGAGCGCCAGTTGCCGGCCGAGAATCCGCGCCGCCAGCAGAGGCCGTCCTGGCACGGAGAACACGACCGTCACGGCCGCCAGCGCGAAGGGAAGCGCCACCGCCGCCCGCCGCTGCACGAATCCAACCCCCAACCGCGAAGCCACGATCACGCCCAGTACCAGCGCGGTCAGCAGCGCGTAGGCCAGCCAGGCCCCGTCGGGCGTGAGCGCCGTCGAGACGATGAAGAGCACCGCCAGGGCCAGCTTCACCCGGCCGTCGAGGTCGTGGACGAGACTGGCCCTGTGACGGTAGGCGTCGAGCGCGTGGATGTGCATGCTGGACCCAGATTGTCGGTCGGTTACGAGGCCGACTGGCGGCGGAGCCGGGCGACGGCGAAAGCGACGCCCGCGACGACCAGGGTCCCCACGAGCCCTGCGGCGATGGTCGCCAGCCGCTCATCGGGTACGCCCGGCAGGACATAGTCAGGGATGATCTCGTAGGGCGCGTCCTGCGCCGTCTCGCCGAATCCCTGGTCCTCGGCCACGCGCTCCAGCCCGTCGGGATGAGGCGAGGCCAGCGGGGCCAGCAACGTCACCGCCAGCGCCAGCGCCAACCCGGCCGCAGCCCAACGCAGGCCGCCGGTCGCCGCGCCGGCCGGCTCCAGCAAGTCGCGCCGCACCGCCGCGACGAACGCCAGTGCCCCCGCCGTGATCAGCCCCTCGCCAACGCCGATGAGGACGTGCACGCCGGCCATCGCGGGCAGCGCCACGCCCAGCGGCGACGTGCCGGAGAAGGCCAGTTGAACCGCGGTCGCGACCGCAGCGATCACCACCGAGGCCCACGCCGCGGCGCAGCCGCCGACGAGGAGCCCCCAGCGCTGGCCCCGCGCCAGCGCCGTGGCACCGCGATATACGCCGTACCCCACCACAGTCGAGATGATGCCCATGTTCAGGATGTTCGCCCCCATCACGAGCAACCCCCCGTCCTGAAACAGGAGCGCCTGGATGGCGACGACGGTCGTCATCGTCAGGATGCCGGCCCACGGCCCCAACAGGATCGCCGCCAACGCCCCGCCGATGAGGTGACCCGAGGTGCCCCCGGCGACGGTAAAGTTCAGCATCTGGGCCGCAAAGATAAAGGCGGCCAGCACCCCCATCAGGGGCACCTGCCGCTCGCCCAGGGCCTCCCGGCTGCGCCAGAGCGCCACCCCCACGCCGGCGACAGCGAGGGTCCAGCAGACCAGCGAGACCCCCAGGCTGAGGAACCCATCCGGGATGTGCATGGGAGCCGGAGACGGTACAACCGTGTTCAGTAGCATGTTATGCCTCCTTGCGTCCAGGATTAGATTTGCCAGTCCATCAGGGGACGCAGGTTACGCGCGGCTAACTCTGGACAACCGACGGATCCCGCGGGCGGCTCAGGTGGAGCGAATGGTGCAGGAAGTCGATCTTCTCGATCTGCCCCTGCACCAGCTTCTGCTCGCCGAGCAGGTTGACCAGCAGGTAGGCGTCGCCCTCAGGCTGGACCAGCACCACGTCGTCCATGACCTTTTGTTCTGCGCCCTCGTCGCCGATGTAGACCTTGGCTTCACACACGTTGCACCTCCAGAGAAAAAAAAGACCGCCAATACCGGTACCGGGCCTTCAGGCCGGCCGCTGGCGATCTTCACGATGCGCGATTTTCCGCCGACTTCATGTCGACGGTTGGAACTATACCACGGACTTGGCAGATGTCAACCTTCCCGAAAGCTTCAGCGGCGTATGGGATAGTTGCTTTGGAACGCCTCAGACGAGTTCCTGGCATCCAACCCATCTCTCCAAGCTTTCGGGAAGGTGGATGTCAGGTAGGTATCACATGCTGCCGGCCTCCAACGCCTGCCGGATGACCTGGATGGCCGCGCTGATCTGTTTGGTGAGCGGTTTCCACTCGATCCCCACGATCTGGAAGTGCGGCTGGTTGATGGGCAGGAGGAGCTTGTGTCCCGGCGCTCCGGCGATGGCCTCGGCGATGACCGGCGTGACCTCGCCCATCAAGGAGTTGGGGACGACCACGCCGATGGGGGCCAGGATGAAATCGGCCTGGCCGATCGACACCCGAATCGCGTTCTCGCCGCTGGCCCCCCGGCTGGCGCGGGCTTTCATCATCCTGTCGGTGGCGACGGCGTTCGTGCCCAGCGCGAGGATCTCCACGTCCAGCGGCAGTTCCTGCCGCAGTTGAGTCACGATCTGAGCCCCGATGCCCCCGCCCATACCATCGATCACTGCGACGATCATGTTTGCCTCCCCTTCCCGAAAGCTTGACATCCGAATCGAATTATCAGAGTGGCATCCCGAGAGCTTTAGAATGCCTGGCGGGCACCTTGGTTCAGCTTTCGGGAAGGTGGTCATCGTCGTCCAACAAGTAAGGCCGCAGTTGCTGCGCCGTGTGGGATGCAACGTGATCCTGCACAAAGGCGACGTAAGCGTCTGGCGTCGGGAAGAACTGCCGGACAAAGGTACGATCCACCAGCCTCCCCGGGCGCGCCTCGATCCATTCCAGGTAATTGCTGTAGGGCCAATCTGCGGGATCCGGGACCAGGCCCCCCGTCACAGGGTTCAGGTGCACGTAGCGGCACAGGTGCACGACGTATTCGTCCCGATCCACGTGCACGTGGCGAAAACGCCCCTCAAAGAGCGGCCCCTTGCGCCCTTGCTGTCTGTTGAACGCCTGGGTGTAGGTCTGAAACAGCCTTTGGACAAACGTCGAGATGGGAACATCGCCGTCCTGGCGCAGGACAAAGTGGTAGTGGTTGGGCATCAGGCAGTAGGCCAGAACGGTCATGGACAGTTCGTCGAGCAGCCGCTTGACCTTGCGCAACAGGTAGACATAGTTGTCGGGACGGGCAAAAATCGGCATCCTGTCGATGCCCCGGTTGTAGACGTGGTAGATGTGGTCAGGGGCGAAGACATTCTGACGATAGGGCATATCGGCTCCTCCCGCAATACCCTTCCCGAAAGCTCCAAGACCGGCCTGGCAACGCAAACACCTTCCCAGGAAGTACCCATCCTCCATGCCAGCGCCCCGCCGCAGCTTTCGCTACCTTCCCGAAAGCTTCAAGAGAAGCCTGGCAACGCAAACGCCCTCTCCAAAAGTACCCATCCTCCACGCCAGCGCCCCGCTGCAGCTTTCGCTACCTTCCCGAAAGCTTCAAGACCAGCCGGGCAACGCAAACGCCTCTTCAGGAAGTACCCATCCTCCAGGCCAGCGCCCCGCCGCAGCTTTCGCTACCTTCCCGAAAGCTTCAGGACAGGCCGGGCAACGCAAACGCCTCTTCAGGAAGTACCCGTTCTCCACGCCAGCGCCCCGCCGCAGCTTTCGCTACCTTCCCGAAAGCTTCAGGACAGGCCGGGCAACGCAAACGCCTCTTCAGGAAGTACCCGTTCTCCACGCCAGCGCCCCGCCGCAGCTTTCGGGAAGGTAAACTGCGTCCACTACCTTCCCGAAAGCTTCAAGAGAGGCATGCCAATGCAAACGCCTTCTCAAGAGGTATCCACTCTCCACGCCAGCGCCCCGCCGCAGCTTTCGGGAAGGTTCAGAGTGCAGAGGCGGGAGAGATGGGGGAGACCACCACCCGAAACCCGTAGAAGTTCCAGACGAAGTTCGGGTAGTTCCTGTTGCGGACCGCGCAGCGGGCGTAAACACGACTGACGTTGAACGACCCGCCCCGCACCACCCAGAGGATGTCATCTCCCGCCTCCAGGTCCTCCCGCCCGTCGTCGGGATCATACGGATAGGCAAACCGAAGCTCCGCCTCTGTGCCCGTCCAAGGCCCCCACAGGCTCCGCGTCCACTCCCAGACGTTGCCTGCCACGTCGCGGCAGCCATAGGGGCTGGCCCCCTCCGGAAAGATCCCCACCGGCGTGGTGCCACCCAGACCCAGCTCCCCGGTGTTACAATAGTTCTTCTTCCACTCGTCGCCCCACGGATACCGCCGCCCGTCGGTCCCGCGAGCCGCCTTCTCCCACTCCGCCTCCGTGGGCAACCGCACCACCTCGTCTGGCCCAATCTTGCCCTCGGCCCGCCAGACGCCCGTCAACCAGGCGCAATAGGCCCGCGCGTCGTACCAGGAGATGTAGACCGCGGGGTGATTGGCGCGCTCCGCCCTCCGCTCCTCGTCCATCCGCCACGCCCGCCCGGTCGCCTTGACGAACCGCCGGTACTGGTCCACTGTCACCGGGTACCGCCCGATCTTGAACGCCGGCAGCGTCACCTCGTGCTGTGGGCTGGCGTCTCTATCCCGATCGTCCCCCATCAGGAACGGTCCGGCAGGCACGCTCACCAGTTCGCCAAGATCGCGCGGGTCGCCCAGCACGGCCAGCGCGCGGCCGGCGGCAGCCCGGGCAGCCGGCGGGACCTCGGGCAGCGCCGGGTCGGACAGCAGCGTGAGCAGCCGATGGCAGGCCATCTCTTGCAGCGCAGGCTCGGGGCCAGTCAGGTCAGCCAGGCCAGCCGCGGCCAGCTCAGCAGCAGCCAATCGAATCGGCAGCCGCCCCTGCAACTGGCACAGCGCGGCGACAAACGCGCGGCGTCGCTCGTAGGGCGTCGGGGACCCCAGGCTGCCCACCGTCAGCAGCAGGACCTCGCGCCACCACTCGTCGGTCACGATCCGGGCCAGGAAATCGGGGGGTTGCTCCCCCCACTGCCGGGCCAGGTATTGGGCGGCCAGGTACTCTTGGAACGTCAGGTGCATGAACTGGAAACGGTCACCCCGCTCCTCAAACAGGCCGCCCCGGTGACGCGTCGCCGCCAGGAAAGGATCCAAGAGTCCATCCTCGCCCCGTTCGCGCAGGGCTGGTGCCAGGACGGCGCGCACCCCGGCCTCGTCCAGGCTGGCCCCAGCCTGGCCGCCCCTATGCATGTGGAAGGCCAGGTGAGAGAGCCACTCCCGCTGCTTGTCGGGAGGGCCGCCGGCTGCCACCACCCCTCGGCGGGCACCCGCGTCGTCCTCGCGGCCGGTGTACTCGCTCCCCAGCACCACGTCGACGCAGGCGTCGTAAAGCTTGGCCCGCTCACGGGGCAGCTCGCGGCGGCTGTATTTGACGCTGACGACCATCGTCACCATGAGCGGGGTGGCAACCAGCGGTGGCTGGCCCCGGGCGGCGCGCTCGGCGTTGAGACTGGCGATCGCCTCCAGGAGGTCCCCGCAGGCTGATTCACGGTCACGGGGCTGCGGGTAGATCTGCTCGCACCAGGCGCCGACCAGCGTGGCGATCTGTTCCTCGTCCATGCGCTGTATGTCGCATCGGACAAAGCTGCTCCCAAAAGGAGCGTCGCGATAGCCGGCCTCGCGGGCGGTGACCAGGCAGCGATTGCCCGGATATAGGCTGCGCAGCAGCCGTTCCACCCCATCGCGCACCGTGCGCCGCTCGGCCACGCTCACCACTTCGTCGAGGCCGTCCAGCATGATCACGCAGCCCTGACCGCCCCGCAGCAGCCGGTCGAAAAAATCGCCAGCGGCCTCAAAGTTCCTGTAGCGGGCCCGCAGGAACCATAGCAGAAACGCGCCCAGCGAGCCCTCATCCGGCCCGTGCAGGACGCGCAGGCCGGGCACCCGGGCGCACTCGTCGCGATAGACCTTCCAGAAGCGCAGGGGGGCCAGGAGCGGCACCGGCAGCGGCGCGTCGGGCGCTGGCGGCTTGAGGCGCACATCCAGCGACCGACCCCGCAGCGCGGCGGCCAGCGAAGCGGCGACGAAGAAAAGATACGTGGTCTTGCCCGAGCCAGCGCCGCCGACGATGGCGACCCGCTCGCCCAGCGTCAGCAGGTCGGCCATGTCCACCGGCCGCGGTTCGGGCCCCATCGTTTCCCCGGCCACACCGGGCCGGCGGGGGCGGACGGCATCGCCGCCGGGCGTCACGGCCTGGCGGTGCCGGACGGCGAGCGAGGTGTAGACCTGGGCCAGGGGCCGGTCCAGCGCGCCGGTCTGCTGCAACGTCTGCAGGCCGTGGAGCCGGGTATAGCCGTACTCGCGGATCACCCAGTCCAGATAGTCGGCCAGAACCTTGCGGAAGGCCTCCTCGGCCAGTTCGGCACGGCCCGGCGCGGCCTGATAGACCTGGTAAAGGTGGGCGACGTTGACCTGGGTATCCAGGCGCTGCCCGCGTTGGTCGAAGGCGGTCGTCTTGGTGCCGGTGACCAGGTCACCGCGCACGTCGCCGAGCGCGATGGCCTGGGCTTCAAGTGCAGCCAGGCGCTCCCGCGCCTGCGCCCGGGCCTCGGCCACCGGCAGGCCCTGCCGGACCATCCTGGCCAGGCTGTCCAGTGCCTGGCGCAGTTTGGAGATCTCGGCCTGCAACCCATCCCGGTCGCGTTCGCTCGATTCGGTCATGGTCACCGCTCCTCGCTCACGGAAGCAAACCTTCCCGAAAGCTCCCAGCGATCGGCAATGCCGGAGATGCTACCAAGAAGCGCCAAAATGGTTGTTGGATCGCTCGTGCAAGCTTTCGGGAAGGTGGTTCACGACGACTCCTCGTCCCAGTCCCCGGCGACGTTGGTCTAACGGCCGACGATCTGCCCCCGCTGGTCAAACAGGGTCGTCCTCTGGCCGGTCACCACGTCGCCGTGGACGTTGCCCTCGACCAGGACGCCGCGCTGTCCCACGGCCCTGGCTCCCTCCCCCTGGGCGATGGCGCCGGAACCGCTGAGCTCGGCCTCGAATCGCGCCAGATTGCCCAGTTGGGCCATCTCTCCCCGCAGGGTCTGGGCGAACCAGCGGCGGTCGGTCTCGCTCAGCCCAGCCTGGGCCTGAGCCACGGCATCCAGCCTCTCAAGGATCGTATCCAGCGCCTCCCGCAGGTCAGGGTCGGCCGGGGCGTGCTCGACCACCCACTCGGTCACCTGCGCTTCGTCTGCCCGGTCCTTCCAGCGCTGCACCTGCTCGGCGATGAGATTGCCGCCTACGCCGGCGGCGACGCTGCCCAAGGCCATCATCACCGGCAGCCACTGCCCCGCCTGGGCCGCCTCCACCAGCGGCCACAGGCTCAAGCCACATAAAGCGCCGTACAGCAGGTGGGGCACGTCCTGCGATTTCCGCCGCTCCACCCAGCCGCCAATCTCTTGCAGTTGTTCGCTCGTCCGTTCCTTCCAGATCTCGATCGTAAAAGCCACGCGTGCACCTCCTCTATCGCTCCCGTCACCTTCCCGAAAGCTTCAGGACAGGCCCGGCAACGCAAAAGCCTTCTCCAGAAGCACCCATTCTCCACGCCAGCGCCCCGCCGCAGCTTTCGGGAAGGTAAGCGCGGCTACTCTACCTCCACCTCCCCCACCCAAACCCGGTCTGCCGTGTCCCCCGCGCCCGCCGCGATGGGCAGCCGCTGCAGCGTAGCTGGGTTATAGAGGCCCAATTGGACGTGATAGATACCCGGCGGTGTCTCGGGCTGGACCGGCACCGGGTGCACCTGCGCGAAACGATCGCCGGGCCATAGATCCTCCGCCCGCACGTCCAGCCAATCGTGCTGCCCCCAGATGTCGTGCCCGTCGGCGGTCAGGTGCACGAAGGCGACCACGGGTGTGGGGTCAGCGTCCACCACCTCCCAGTAGGTAATCAGCCGCAACTCGCCGCCCGGCGCGACAGTACCCGCGCCCAATTCCGCCCCCAGCAGGGCGAAACGGTCGCCGAAGACGAGGGGCAGCGTCGGCGGCGGGAGATGCGCCAGCTCCGGGGGCCAGGCCACGGCCGGTTCGGGCAGCGCGCCCAGCCGCTCCTCCAACGCCGCCGGGGAAGCGACGCGGAAGGCGGCAAAGTCATCGCTGGCCGACGGCAACAAGGCGGCGTCGGCCACGAACAGCTCCTCCAGCGCCGGATCCCAGGCCTGCGGTCCGAGCGGGTCCGCCGGAAAGTAGGTGGTGGCGGGGCCAGGGCCTGCCGGCCAGACCCATCCCCCGGCCGGGTTGAACCAGCGCACGCGCAGGTCGTCCCGGCGCAGCGCCAGGTAAAAGCCGACGGTGTTCCAGGGATGCCAGTGGCTGACGTAGGGCGCACCGACGGCCACCGGGCCGGGTGGATCGTGCGCATCCAGTTCGTGGGCGACGGCCGTGACGCCGCCCTGGTACAGTTCCCGCACCTCGGGAGCGCTGGCCCAGGTGACAAAGTAGGCATAGCCGGAAAGCACACCGTTGAGCGTGAACAACAGCGAGACCAACAGCGGGCCGGCCCAGGCCCGCCGCCGCGCCAGCCATCTCCACGCCGCGTCCACGCCCAGCGCCAGCACCAGGTAGACAGCTGGCTGAGCCGCGAGCGTGTGGTTGAAGGAACCAGGGGGGAGGCTGACCATGGCTGGCCCCAGCCCGACCAGCAGCCAAAGCAACGTCACACCGCACCGCCAGTCGCGCAACTGGGCGATGCAGAGCGCCAGCCCGGCGTAGAAAAAGACCGCCGTGATCGGATCAAAGACGGGCCGGTGGGCGATGTTGTACAACCACTGGGGCTCACCCCGCAGCGCGAACATGCCCAACGTGCCCGCCGTGATCTCCAGCGCCGGGCGCAAGTCGCCCTGGCGCAGCGCGGTCAACGGGCCGCTGAGCTGATCGAGGCGCTGCTCGGCCTCGGGATGGGCACGCAGGAAGAGCGCCAGCGGCGCGGCGACCAGCACCGTCACCAGGCAGAGTACCAGCACCCCCGCCCAGTAACGCCGCAGGGTACGCCGGTCGAGCAGACCCAGGTAGACCAGCAGCGCGGGCGGCAGCAGAACCATCACCCGCCCGGCGGTATAGGCATAGACCTGGACGCCGAGAAAGCCCCCGGCCAGCGCAAAGTCGAGCAGCGAGCGCCAGCGGTGGCTCGCCGCTCCGTCCAACCCGCGCGCCAGGAACAGCATCGCCAACCCGGCCAGCGGGGGCAAGAGCGTCATCTCCAGCGCCATGCGGGTTTCGATCAGCGCCCAGAACGAAATCGCCTGGAAAGCGGCCGCCAGCAGCGCGGCACGCTGGCCAGCCAGCCAGCGGCCGGCCAGGTAGAGCGCCAGCACGGAGAGGACCCCTGCCAGCGCACCGGGCAACCGCAGCACGGGCACACTCCAGCCCAGCAGGCGCACCGCCAGCGCGGCCAGCGTGGGGTAGAGCGACTCCTGCCCAAAGTTGTCCGGGAAATAGATAGCCCACTCCCCCGCCAGGACGCGCTCGCTCAGGCGCACGTTCTCCAGTTCGTCGTAGCCCGGCCCTGGGGGCACGTCACCCAACGCCACCAGGCGCAGGACCGCCCCCACCAGCAGGACCACGACCAGCACCCAGCGTTCCCAGCGCTGCAATCCGGCCGCACTATCCATCGTCGCGCCTTCTGTCGAACGGGGCCGCCCCTCGTGCCACCATCGCCTGGAGTTCGACCAGCGCCTGCCGTGCGGTCTCACGCTCCGCAGGCGGCAGCGGTAACGCGGCGAACTCGTCCTCGTCGAGCACCTGCATCTCGCCGTCGGGGGCGACCCACAGGTCGAGCGCCAGGTCTTCGGCAGCCACCTCGGGGCCGCAGATGTGGGCCGGACGGGTGACGTTGCAGTACCACCCCTTCAAGCGCCCGTCGCTGGCGCGAATCTCGAATATGTTGTACCATCGGTCGGCGTAAAAGTGCTCCGTCCAGCGGTCACCGGGATCGAGGACGACAAAGCCCAGGTCCAGTGGGGCTCGCTCCCACCCGGTCCGCAGCACGATGGCGTGGTCGTCGCGCCACAGCACCTGTCCTGGGTAGGCGGTGACCTGGCTTCCGGTGTGGTCGAGTTTGCGGACCGTCATCGATTCCATGGGCCTGCATTCTACCGTGATTCATACGCTGGCACAAGTTCAGAGCCCGCACTGGCCGAAGGCGCATCGGGTCTGGCCGCCGGGTGTTGTCATGTGTGGAGCGCAGCACGCAATACGCAGTACGTAATACGTAAAGCGTAATACGTGATGCGTAATGCGTGATGCGTAGAGCTACTCTGCGTGCAGTGAATATCATACAGGAGGAGAGATTATGGGCAAGAATGGATTGCAGGGCCGGTGGGCGCTCATACTGGGAGCGTCGAGTGGGTTCGGTGCGGCGACGGCACGGGCGCTGGCCGGGGCCGGGATGAACATATTTGGCGTGCACCTCGACCCGAGGGCGACGCTGCCTCGGGCCAGGCAAGTCGTGGCCGACGTCGAGGCGCTGGGCCGCCAGGCGGTCTTTTTCAACACCAACGCCGCCGATGCCCGCAAGCGGGCGCGCGTGCTCGATCAGATTGAGGGGGCACTGGCCGACGATCCTGCCAACCACATCCACTTTGTGCTGCACTCGCTGGCTTTCGGCACGCTGCTGCCCTTCATCGCCGATACCCCCGAGGAAGCGGTGAGCGAGGCCCAGATGGACATGACGCTGCGGGTCATGGCCCACAGCCTGGTCTACTGGGTACAGGACCTGGTCCGGCGAGGGCTCCTGGCGAAGGGAAGCCGGGTCTACGCGCTCTCGAGCGCCGGCGCGATCCGGATGGCGACGATGTACGGGGCGGTCTCGGCGGCCAAAGCAGCACTCGAGAGCCACATGCGGCAACTGGCGCTAGAGCTGGGCCCGCGAGGCATCGCCGTCAACTGCCTGCGGCCCGGCGTGACCGACACGCCCGCGTTGCGCGTCATTCCAGGCCACGAAACCTACGTCGCCGAGGCGCTCAAGCGCAACCCCGGTGGCCGCATGACGACGACCGAGGACGTCGCGAAGGTGCTGGTGGCCCTGGCCGACCCGGCCGTCACCTGGATCAGTGGAGCGGTCATCCCGGTGGACGGAGGGGAAATCATCGTGGGATGATTTGACATTCCACCATGACGTGATAAAATATGTGCACATTAGAGATACTGCCCCTCTCTGTGCGGACCGCGACGCCGAACCGTCTCTGACATGTCGGCCTTTTTGTGAGGTAGGCAGAGATAAGACGATTTGATCAAGCATTCGTCCAACGCAAGGCGTGATTCTCGGACCCGGCAGCGCCCGCACGTCCGTCTGGCGAGGTGGTGCCGGGTTATTCGTCGGAGGTGCAGTATCGCGCGAGGAGTAATCTGAATTAATGAACATGGAAGCTTTGAATGACGAGGGTTCGACCAACCAAGATCAGCGTGAACCGAGTTCCACCGACCAAGATGTGATTGCCCAGGGCATGGACGAGTACCTTACAAACGGGTACGACTATCAGGCGCCCCGGCGTGGGGACATTCGCACCGGCGTCGTCATAGAGGTCCGCGATCAGGGTCTGGTCGTGGACATCGGCTTCAAGCGAGAGGGATTGGTCCCGACCGAAGACTTGGAGCTTCTGGACGAGGAAACCCGCTCGGAAATCGACACCGGCACGACGGTCCCAGTTTTCGTACTTCGACCTGAGGACAAGGATGGACACCCCATCCTGTCCATCCATCAGGCCCGTATGTACGAAGACTGGCTCAAGGCTGAGCAAATGCTGGAAAGCGGCGAACTCTACGAGGGAGAGGTCGCCGGGTACAACCGTGGCGGCCTCATCGTCCGGTTCGGCAAGATCCGCGGCTTTGTCCCGGCCTCGCAAATCGTGGGGCTGCCCAGGCGTCTACGCGAGGAGCAACGCCGCCAGCGGCTGGAAGCCATGATCGGGGAAAAGATGGGGCTCAGGATCATCGAAGTGGATCGCCATCGCCGCCGCTTGATCTTTTCCCAGCGGCGGGCGCTCCGCGCCTGGCAGGAACTGCAGCGCGAGCGGGTCATGACCGAGTTGACCGAGGGAGAGACGCAGCATGGGAAGGTCACCAGCATCACCAATTTCGGCGCTTTCGTGGACCTCGGTGGGGCCGATGGCCTGATCCACGTGTCGGAACTGAGCTGGGGCCGGGTGGACAATCCCCGCCAGGTGCTCAAGGTCGGCCAGGAGGTGGACGTCTACGTCCTCGACGTGGACCGGCAGCGCAAGCGGATCGCACTCAGCCTCAAGAAACTCCAGCCTGATCCCTGGACGATCGTGGACGACCACTATCGGGTGGGGCAGTTGGTCGAAGGACGGGTCACCCGCGTGCTGGATTTCGGCGCTTTCGTCGAACTGGACCTGGGAGTTGAAGGGCTGCTCCACGCCAGCGAGATGATCGGCACGCCAGAACTGCCTCCCTCGGACATCGTACATCCTGGTGAAACGCTCCTGGTCAAGATTATCCGCATCGAAAGCCGGAGAAGGCGGCTCGCCCTGAGTGCCAGGCAGGTGCGGAAGAGCGAGTGGGAACGCTGGGTGGCAGAGCAGCAGACAGCCCGTGAGGCGGAGGAGGCAGCCGCCAGGGAAGAAGCTGCCAAGGCTAAGGCAGAGGCGGCGATCAGCGAACCGGTCGAGGAAGAGGCCCTGGTGCCAGAGGTGGAGGTCAGCGAACCGGTCGAGGAAGAGGCCCCGGTGGTAGAGGTGGCGGTCAGCGAACCGGTCGAGGAAGAGGCCCTGGTGCCAGAGGTGGAGGTCAGCGAACCGGTCGAAGAAGAGGCCCCGGTGGTAGAGGCGGAGGTCAGCGAACCGGTCGAGGAAGAGGCCCCGGTGGTAGAGGCGGCGATCAGCGAACCGGTCGAGGAAGAGGCCGCAGTGCCAGAGGCAGAGATGGCCGCCGGCGAGGCGAGCGCGGAAGAGGCTGCACGGCCAGAGGCAGTGAGTGCTGGGGAAGTCGCAGCAGACGAGCTAGCACCCCAGAAAGAAGCACCTCTCAGCTCCGAAGGGGAAGCACTCGAATCCCCCGAGGCTCCTGTTGCTGCCGTTGCCGCTGAAACAGAAGCAGTCCGCCAGGAAGCTGCTTAGTGCTTTCCAATCGCCGCAGCCAACGCGGAAGGGCAAGCCGTCATGGGCAAAAAGAAAGAAGATAAGATAGACGTAGAGGGCACCGTCGTTGAAGCCTTGCCAGGCACGCAGTTCCGTGTGCGGCTTGACAGCGGCTACGAGATACTGGCTTACCTTTCTGGCAAAATGCGCAAGTACTATATCCGTATCCTGCTGGGCGACCGCGTGCGGGTGGAACTCTCGCCCTATGACCTGACACGCGGTCGAATTGTCTACCGCCATAAGCGCACCATGCAGCCAAGGGAGTAGCCCTGTTCTGCTACCAGGCACACCCAATCGCCTGTCTGTCGCCGTTCCACCAGCGCAAGCCTTTTTTGCTCCAGGGCCACGACGACCTCCGGCTCCTGATCAGCGATAATACCGGCAGTGATCAGCCTCCCCCCAGGACGCACCCGGTTTGCGAGTCCCTCCTGCATCATCTCCACGATCACCCTGGCCAGGATGTTGACCACCACCAGGTCGTAACTCCCCGGCACGTCCGCCAGAGACCCGCACACCACGCTCACGGTTCCCTGCACCCCGTTGGTGACCACGTTCCCGCGTGCCGTCTTGACCGCTACGGGATCGTTGTCCACCGCCAGCACACGTCCAGCGCCCAACCTTGCTGCTGCAATCGCCAGGATGCCAGAACCAGTGCCCAGGTCGAGCACTGTCGTCTCCGGACGGGTCAACTCCTCCAGCACCACCAGGCACATCTGCGTCGTGGGATGCAGACCGGTGCCGAAGGCCATACCGGGGTCCAACTGGATGACGACGTCTTTGGGCTCGGACGCGTACTCCCGCCACGAGGGTCGAATGACGACGTGCTGGCCTATGCGCAGGACGTCCAACCGTTCCTTCCACGCTTCGGCCCAGTCCTCCTCGGCGACCGGACGGAAGGTTGGCGCTGGAATAGGCCGGATCTGACCCAGGTGCCAAAGCGCCTCCTCGATGCGGCGCTTCGTGGCCTGCAGTTGGTCGTCCGCAGGTAAGTAAGCCTTAACAACCACCGGGCCCGCATTCCAGCCCTCGGGCCCGGCTTCGATGGCCACCCCGCGATAGACGTAGCGCGATAGAACCTCGGCCACAACCTCCGCGGCCTCGTTCTCCACCGTCACGCTGACCTCAAGCCACTCCATGCTGAGTCAGCTCAGAGGATCGGGGACGTATCCAAGTCTCATCCACCCCACTTACAGGCCCAGTATCTCCCGCAGCTCGTCCACCAAACTGCGTTTCTCTTGCCAGATGGCCTCCGGCTCTAACGTCTTGCCTAGCTCCTGGAAAAGATGCTTCTGCTCCCGGGACAGTTTGGCCGGAACGGCCACGCGGACCAGCACCAGCTCGTCGCCCCGGCCATTTTGCCGCAAGTGAGGCACTCCCTTCTTGCGCAGCCGCAACACGGCGCCGCTCTGGGTCCCGGCAGGAATAGATATCTCTTCTTCCCCGTCCAGCGTAGGCACCTTCACCTCTGCCCCCAACGCCGCCTGAGCCACGTTGACCTGCAGCTCAACCAACACGTCGTCGCTGCGCCGTTGGAAGATGGGATGCGGCTCCACATCCAGAACGACGTAGAGATTCCCGGGGGGACCGCCCCGCTCCCCCATCTCCCCTTCGCCCGCCAGCCGGATCTGAGTGCCGTGATCCACGCCGGGGGGAATGGTGACGTTGAGTTTGCGGGTGGCATAGACCCGCTTGTCGCCGCTACATCGGGAACACGGAATCGGAACCGTCTCCCCCATGCCCTGGCACACGGGACAGGTGGTGACGCTGACGAAGGAGCCCAGGATGGAGCGCTGCACCCGCCGCACCTGCCCGGTACCGTTGCACTCCGAACACCGAACCGGCGACGTCCCCGGCTCCGCCCCGCTGCCGTTGCACTCGGGGCATACTTCGTAGCGCGTGACCTCGATCTCTTTCTCGCACCCAAAGACCGCTTCCTCAAAGGCCAGGTGCAGGTCATAGCGCAGGTCGGCACCGCGCCGCGGGCCACGGCGCGTGGAGGTGCGAAATCCAAACCCGCGCCCAAAGACCTCCTCGAAAATCTCGAAGGGATCACGAAAGCCAAAGTCAAAGCCGAAGCCGACGCCGCCCGGCCCGGTGTGCCCAAAGCGATCATAAGTGGCCCGCTTCTCAGGATCGGAGAGCACCTCGTAGGCCTCGTTGATCCCCTTGAAGCGCGTCTCAGCGTCAGGCGCATCGCTGACGTCCGGGTGATGCTGGCGCGCCAGTTGCCGATACGCTTTCTTGATCTCGTCCGGGGTCGCCGAGCGGCCGACCCCCAGCACCTCATAGTAGTCCCGCTTGCTGCTCATACCCCCCCACCAAGTAGCGAGTAACGAGAGTCTCCCCGTTACTCGCTACGCATCTACCCATCACGCGCTATGTTTCGCTGAACTCGCCCTCGATGACGTCCTCGTCTCCACCGCTGGGTGGTTCCTCGCCCGAGGGGGGTTCCCCTCCCGGAGGCGGAGGCGCGCCTGCCCCAGCCCCCTGGTACATCGCGGCTCCCACCTGCTGCATCGCCTGGCTCAGTTCATCCGTGCGCTGCCGGATGGCGCTGATGTCACCGCCCTGGAGGGCGTTCTTGAGCGCTTCGACCTTGGCCTCCGTCTCGGAGCGCAGGTTCGACGGCACTTTGTCTCCCTGCTCCCGCAGAAACTTTTCGGCGCTGTAGACGGCGGTGTCGGCCACGTTGCGCGCCTCCACCTCTTTCTTTCTCTGCTGGTCCTGCTCACGGTGCCGCTCCGCCTCCTGGACCATGCGCTCGACCTCTTCGTCAGCGAGACCGCTGGAGGGAATAATCTGCATGGACTGTTCACGCCCGGTGGCCTTGTCCTGAGCGGAGACGTTCAGGATGCCGTTGGCGTCGATGTCAAAGGTGACCTCGATCTGCGGGATGCCCCGGGGCGCAGGCGGGATGCCATCGAGGATGAACTTGCCCAGGCTCTTGTTATCAGCCGCCATGGGACGCTCCCCCTGCACCACGTGGATCTCGACCTGCGTCTGGCCATCCGTCGCGGTGGAAAAGATCTGGCTCTTGCGAGTGGGTATCGTCGTATTGCGGTCGATCAGCGACGTGGCCACGCCGCCCAGCGTCTCGATGCTGAGTGTCAACGGGGTGACATCGAGCAGGAGCACGTCCTTGACCTCGCCCCCGAGGACGCCAGCCTGGATCGACGCACCCAGACCCACCACCTCATCAGGATTGACGCCCTTGTGGGGATCCCTCTCGAAGAACTCGGCCACCTTCTGCTGGATGGCCGGCATACGGGTCATACCGCCCACCAGGATGACCTCGTCAATCCCGGAGGGCTTTAGCCTGGCATCCGCCAGCGCCTGCTTACAGGGGCCGATCGTGCGCTCGATCAGATCGTCCGTCAGTTGCTCCAACTTTGCCCGCGTGAGCTTCATCTGCAGGTGTTTAGGGCCGGAGGCATCGGCGGTGATGAAGGGCAGGTTGATCTCTGTCTCCATCACCGTGCTCAGTTCGATCTTGGCTTTCTCGCCCGCCTCCTTCAGCCGTTGAAGGGCCTGGCGGTCCTGGCGCAGATCAATGCCCTGTTCCCTCTTGAACTCGTCGGCCACCCAGTTAATGACACGCTGGTCCCAATCATCCCCCCCCAGGAAGGTGTCGCCGTTGGTCGAGCGCACCTCAAAGATCCCGTCTCCGACGTCCAGGATGGATATGTCGAAGGTGCCACCGCCCAGGTCAAAGACAGCGATCGTCTCGTCTTTTTTCCTATCAAGGCCAAAGGCCAGCGAAGAGGCGGTCGGCTCATTGATGATGCGCAGAACCTCCAGCCCGGCGATCCGCCCGGCGTCCTTGGTCGCCTGACGCTGGCTGTCGTTAAAGTAGGCTGGGACGGTGATGACCGCCTGGGTGATCTGCTCGCCCAGGTAGGCCTCGGCGTCGGCCTTGATCTTTTGCAGGATCATGGCCGATATCTCCGGCGGGCTGTACTCCTTGTCCCCCATCCAGACCCGCACGTCCCCGTTCGGGGCCGCCGTGACCTTGTAGGGGACCATATCCAGCGCCCGCTGCACCTCCGGGTCATCGAATTTGCGCCCCATAAACCGTTTGATGGAAAAGATGGTGTTCTCGGGGTTGACGACGGCCTGGCGCTTGGCCACCTGCCCGACCATCCGTTCCCCTGTCTTGGAACTGACGGCCACGACCGAAGGGAACAACCGTCCCCCTTCGACGCTGGTGACGACGGTGGGCTCGCCACCCAGCATCACCCCGCAGACCGAGTTGGTCGTGCCCAGGTCAATACCGATAATCTTGCCCATTTCACACTACTCCTTATCCTCGCACTCAGGTGCATCAACGTCTTCTCCTGACTGAGGTTCCAGCGCCTTGGCCACCCGCACCAGAGCGGGCCGCAGCACGCGCTCGCCGAGGATGTACCCCCGTTGCACCTCACCGATGATCTGCCCCTCCTCGTAGCCCGCAACCTCCTCGTACGTCACAGCCTCGTGGTAACAGGGGTCGAACACCTGCCCTTCGGTCTTGATGGGCTTGACACCCTCGGATTCGAGGATGGCATTCAGTTTGTGCTTGATCAAAAAGATACCTTCGCACCAGGTCAGTTGGCTCAAACTGGCAGGCTGAGTCGCCAACGCCCGCTCAAAGTCGTCCACCACGGGCAACAACTTGCGCAACAGCGTCGCGTTTGCGCGCGTGATCATACCTGCCCGCTCGGCTTCCTGGCGTTTCTTGTAGTTGGAGAACTCGGCTTGAGCCCGCTGCCAGCCTTCAAGATACTCGGCCGCCTGGGCCTTGGCCCTCTCCAACTCCTCCTGCAATCCCTCCAGTTCCTCCCGTTCCTCTTCCAGTCCCTCCTCAGCCGTCACTACCTCTTCCACTGCCTCTTCCGCCCGTTCAGCAACCTCCGCTTGCGCGTCGATCTCTTTTTCCACGGTCTCGGCGTCGGCCTTCTGCTCTTCTTTCTTCGCCACGTTGACCTCCTTGCTGCACCTTCATTCGTTCAACGGTCCTGCTCATTTGCTATTCTGCGTACATATCATACACCAGATCGGACAGCAGCCCGGAGACGAAACGCACGGCCGAGATGGCACGGCCGTAGAACATACGAATCGGCCCCACGACGCCCAGCGCGCCCGTGGCAAAGTCAGCGACGCCGTAGCGCCCCAACACCAGGCTGCAGGCCTGAAGCTCGTCCCAATGCCCCTCGCCACCGATCAACACTCGCACGCTCCCGACATCCGGGCTGAGCGCATCCGCCAGCACCGCCTCAAGAAAGCTACGCTCCTCAACGATCCGCACCAGCCCCTGCGCCCATTCCCCCTCGGAGAACTCGGGCTGCTGTAATACCTCGCTCAACCCATCCCGATAGACAACCCCAGCCGTGTGTGCATCGGCACGGCGAATCATGTCCATCACGAGCCTGGCTACATCGGCCTCAAAAGGAGGCAACTCGCTGATGCGGGACTCGATCTCGTCAGCGACAAGCCCGTTACACAGTTGGTTGAGCCGATCACTGGCCTCATTGAGCGCTTCCTGACTGACGGGTTCAGCCAGATTCAGCATTTGCTGCTTGACCATACCTCCACGCAGGACCAGGACGAGCAATACCATTCGCCCCTGAGTAGAGATGAGTTGCAGGTGCTTGTAGCACAACTGGGTAGCCTGAGGTACGGTCACCAGCGCAGCGCCGCGAGCGGTCCGAGCCAGGACCGAAGCCGCCAAGGGCATCCACTGATCGAATTCCCGACGCGCCTGGTGAAACTGGTGAGCGATGGTGCGGCGCTCGTGCAAAGGTAGTTCTACCTCGCCCAGCAGGCGCTCGACAAAGTGACGATAGCCCCTGCGCGTGGGGATGCGGCCCGCGGAGGTGTGAGGATGGGTGAGATAGCCCAGTTCCTCCAACCGTGCCAATTCGTTGCGCACGGTCGCCGTGCTTACCTCAAGCCCATAACTTTCAACCAGCGCGCGGGAGCTGACCGGGGCGGCGCTCTTCACGTGCTCTCGCACGACCAGGCCTAGAATCGTCCGTTGGCGTCGTGTCAGCTCATCCATGTTTCATCATACACCCATTTTAGCACTCTCACCCATAGAGTGCTAAAACTCGATGGTCAATCATACCACAGGGGAAAAAATCTGTCAAATATTCACTCTCCACAGCCACACTGATGGGATTCGATCCGCCGTTCACCCGTGAGCGGGGCTTTCGACGCCCGAGTCCTCCTGATCCATCTCCACCATCTCCCCCGTGACCGTAAAGATCACCCGCTCGCACACGTTCGTCACCCGGTCGGCGGCCCGCTCCAGGTTGTGGGCCGCCCACAGGAGGTAGTTGGCCTGCTCGATGGTGCTGGGATCGGCCAGGACGTAGGTGATCAGTTCGCGGTAGACCTGGTTGTAGAGATCGTCCACCTCGTCATCCTCGGCAGGGATGGCCCGGGCCAGAGCCACATCCTGTTCCACGAACGCCTCCAGCGCGCGATGGAGCATATCGCGTGCCTTCTCGGCCATCCGAGGAATGTCCACGAGCGGCTTGACCAGTGGTTCTTCGCCAATCATCAGGTTGATCTTGGCGATGCCCTTGGCATAATCCCCGATCCGCTCCAGCTCGTGGGTGATGTCCAGCACGGCGGCGATGGTGCGGAGATCGCCGGCCATCGGTTGCTGCGTGGCGATCAGTACCAACGCATCGTTCTCGATGGCAAAGCGTTTCTCGTTGATGAGGTGATCATGGGCGATCAGGCGCCGGGAGCCCGCCATATCCCGTCGTTTCAGGACCTCGACCGACTCCGTGAGGGCGTTCTCCACCATACTTCCCAGCACAAGAGCTTCGTCCTGAAGGCGCTGTAGTTCCCGTTCAAAAGTTTCCCGTGTCATGAGTCTCCTCCATACACAAGCGAAGACAGGGGGAATAAAAGCAGGACGTGCGCCCCTACCCCGCCCGTCCGGTGATATAGTCCTCCGTCAGTTCCTGGCCCGGACGGGTAAAGATGACCTGGGTGTCGTCAAACTCGACCAATTCCCCCAGCCAGAAAAACCCGGTCCAATCCGAGACACGCGCCGCCTGCTGCATATTGTGGGTCACGATGACGATGCAATAGTTCTCCTTGAGCCTCTTCATCAGTTCCTCGACCTGCAGCGTGGCGATGGGATCCAGAGCCGAACAGGGCTCGTCCATCAGGATGACCCCTGGCTCGACGGCGATAGCCCGCGCGATACACAGTCGCTGCTGTTGGCCCAGGGAGAGACTCAGCGCGTCCTGCCTGAGATCGTCCTTCACCTCGTCCCACAGGACCGCTCCACGCAGGCTCCTCTCCACAATGTCGGCCAGATTCTCTTTCCTGTGCATCCCCAAGACGAGCGGGCCGAAAGCCACGTTGTCAAAGATGGACTGGGGGAAGGGGTTGGGGCGCTGAAACACCATCCCCACCCGCCGGCGCAGGTCGACCACGTCGGTATCGGGCGCGTAGATGTCCTGGCCGTCGAGCAACACCCGCCCCTCCATCCGGGTGCCGGGAATGGTCTCGTTCATCCTGTTGAGACAGCGCAGAAAGGTGGACTTGCCGCACCCCGAAGGCCCGATCAGTGCCGTGATTTGCCGATCTTGGACGGTCACCGAGATGTCGGACAGGGCAGGCTTGCTTCCGTAGTAGAAATTGAGGTGTTCTACGTCGATCTTGGCCATATGAGCTACCCAATGAGTTACCCAAACCGGCCGGTGACATAGTCTTCGGTGCGCTGGTCGCGGGGGGTGGTGAAAATCTCGTTGCCCGGCCGGAGCTCGACCAACTCGCCCATCAGGAAGAAGGCCGCATAGTCGGCCACGCGGGCGGCCTGCTGGACGCTGTGCGGTACGATGATGATCGTATAGTTCCGCTTGAGCTCAAACAAGGATTCCTCCACCTTGCCCGTGGAGATCGGGTCCAGCCCGGAAGTGGGCTCATCCAGGAGCAGGACCTCGGGCTCCAGGGCCAGGCTGCGGGCGATGCACAGCCGCTGTTGCTGGCCGCCCGACAACTCGCTGGCCGGGCCGTCCAGGCGATCCTTCACCTCGTCCCACAGGGCGGCCTGCGTGAGGCTGCGGACCAGGATCTCGTCCTGCCGTACTCGATCGCGCACACCGGCCAACTTGAGGCCGTAGAGAACGTTCTCTCGGACAGTTCCGGGCAGGGGCAGGGGCAGCGCAAAGACCATGCCCACCCGCCGCCGCAAGCTGATGACGTCGGTTCCAGGGGCATAGATGTCCTGCCCATCCAGCAGAATGGCCCCCGACATCTGCGTTCCCTCCACCAGGTCATTCAGCCGGTTGATGAGCCGCAGCAACGTCGTCTTGCCTCCCCCGGCTGGACCGAAGAAGACGGTGACGGCATTGGCGAGCACGTCAAGCGTCACGTCGCGCAGCGCCGGCTTCCCGCCGTAGGCATAGCTCACGTTCTGGACGCGGATTCTTGGATCCCTTCGTGCTTGCATAGAGCTCCGATGCCTGTAGGGTGTAAGACGTATTACGCATTACGCATTACGCATTACGCATTACGTGTTACGTGTTACCACTGCCTCCGCCGCCGGTAGTGACTGCGGATGACCGTCGCCAGGACGCTCATCGAAAGGACCAACGCCAGCAGCACCAACGCCGTTCCGTACTGAATCTCCAGCGGCATACCCGGCACCTGCGTGCTGGTGACGTAGAGATGATAGGGCAGGGTCATCGTCTGATCGAAGGGAGACTGGGGCAGACGGGGCAGGAAGAAAGCGGCCACGGTGAACAAGACCGGCGCCGTCTCGCCGGCCGCCCGCAGCAGACCCAGGATGACACCGGTGATGATCCCCGGCAGCGCCTGTGGCAGCACGATGTAGCGAATGCCCTGCCAGCGGGTACCGCCCAGGCTGGCGCTGACGGTGCGGAACTCGACCGGCACCGCGCGGAGCGCCTCCTCGGCGGCGCTGATAATGACAGGCAGCGTCATGATCGCCAGTGTCAGCGACCCAGCCAGGATGGACGTGCCGAACTGCAGGAAGAGCACGAACAGTCCCAACCCGAACAGGCCGTACACCACCGACGGGATGCCGGCCAGGTTGATGATGGCCAACCGGATCGCACGGGTGAGCCAGGTGTCGCGGGCGTACTCGGAGAGATAGATCGCGCCCCCCACGCCCACCGGGATGGCCGCCAGCGCGGTGCCCAGCGTGAGTATCAACGTACCCACGATGGCCGGAAAAATGCCTCCGGCCTTCATCCCGTCCCGGGGCATGGCAGTGAGAAACTCCCAGTCGACCGCTCCGATGCCCCGCGCGACAATCGTGCCGACGACCAGCAGGATGGGGAGCACGACGACGAGCGCCATCAGTCCCAACAGGGCAAAGCCGACACGCTGGATCAGGTGGCGGTTCATCAGCGCAACCCTCCCCGCCGGCGCTTTTTGAAAATCGTCGAGGCGGCCGCCAGGTTGATGAGAAAGGTCAACAGGAAAAGAATGATGCCGATACCAAAGAGAGCGTGGTAATGCGTGCTGCCCTGGGCCACCTCCCCCATCTCGGCAGCGACAGTGGCCGTCATCGTGCGAACGGGACGGAAGAGAGAATCGAGGCTGAGGGGCAGACGGGCGGCGTTCCCCGTCACCAACATCACCGCCATCGTCTCACCGATCGCCCGCCCCATGCCCAGCATCATCGCCATGACGATACCGGAGCGGGCGGCCGGCACCACCACCCGCCAGATCGTCTGCCACTGGGTGGCGCCCATCGCCAGGCCGGCGTCCCGGTAGCTCTTGGGGACCGCGTCGAGGGCATCCTCGGCCACACTGATGATGGTGGGCAGGGCCATGTAAGCCAGGATGAGCGCGCCGGTGAAGGCAGTCAACCCGGTCGGCACTCCCAGCGTCTCGCGGACGACAGGAGCGATCAGTGTCATCCCGAAAAAGCCCAGCACGACCGAAGGGATACCAGCCAATACCTCGATCATTGGCTTGAGGACTTCGCGCGCCCAGCCCGGCGCTACCTCTCGCACAAAGATGGCCGTTGCCATTCCCAGCGGCAGCGCGATAACCATCGCAATCGCCGTGACCAGAACGGAGCCCAAGAGCAGCGGCAGCGTGCCGAACAGGTCGAACGTGGGATACCAGCGCGTGCCGAACAGGTTGCCCAGCGGTACCTCGAAAAAGACCGGCACACCCTCTCGGATCAGGAAGAGGAAGATGAGCACCACGAGGCCGATGCTCGAAAAGCCCACCACCTGGATGAGGGCCTCGATGCCAAACTCTGCCCAGGGGCGTCGCGAACTGGTCCGGTTATCCGTTTGGTCCATCATCTTTTCATCGCAGCGGCACAAAGCCCAACTCCGACACCAGCGTTTGCCCTTCGTCCAATATCCACTTCAGGTACTCCTCCACCGCCCCGGTCGGCTCACCCGCGGTGTACACGTAGAGCGGACGCGAGATGGGGTACGAATCGTCGTTCACTGTCTCAACCGAGGGCAACACATAGGGTCCATCGACATCACGGGCGACAGCCACCACCTTCTGGTCCGCCGTCACGTAGCCCAGGCCATCGTAGCCAATGCTGTTGGGGTTCTGGCGCACCTCGGCGCTGATCCCTTCCGACGAGGGCATCAACAGGGTGTCCGGGGAAAAGAGCAGGTCGCTCTCCTTATCCCCCAGTCGAATCACGTTCTCCAGGAGGTAGACGTAGGTCCCCGAGTTCGACTCGCGGGAGAGGAGGACGATGGGGCGATCTTGGCCGCCCACCTGGCTCCAGTTGGTGATCTTGCCCGTGTAGATATCAGAGATCTGCCGCAACGTGAGCCGGTCCACGGGATTGGACGGATGGACGACGACAGCGATGGCGTCGCGAGCGACGGTGAATTCCACCGGGCTGATCCCGTTGGCCTCCGCAGCAGCAACCTCCTCCGGCTTCATCGCCCGTGAGGCATTGGCCAGGTCGACCGTGCCGTTGATCAGCGCGGCGATGCCGGTGCCCGACCCGCCGCCGGTGACGGAGATGCGCACATCGGGATACCGGCCCATGTACGCCTCCGCCCAGGCCAGCGCCAGGTTAACCAGGGTGTCGGAGCCCTTGTTCTCGATCGTTCGGGCGGCTGCGGACGCGCCATCAACTGGATTCGCCTGGCGTGGGCGGCACGCCACCGGCATCCAGATCAGACTGAGCAACGACAGCCCAATCGCCAATCGCGATATCAGAGACGAGAAACTGAAAAGCCCCCCGTCAGGGAGGGGGCTGATTCGCAAGACGCGGTGAAATGCCCGCAGGGCACACGAGAAGTGACGGAAAATGAATCGCATCACGGCTCTGAACGCACAGAAGAATCCTCAGCAATCCCGAGCCAATTCTAGCAGACAACCGGATAACGTCAAGTCCAGCGCGTTGGGCCTGGACGGGGCACGTTCCAGGTTGTGAGCAACCCATAACAGGAAGTTGGCCTGGTCGATGCACCTGGGATCAGCCAGGATGTAGGTGAGTAACTCCCGGTAGACCTGGTTGTAGAAGGCCCCGTTCAAAAAGTTGCCCGATTCCTGAGATGCTGTATAATCCGCATACATTCTATAGCGACGTCTTTGATTCGCATGCGCCTCCGCCCATACCGTCTTCCGACGTCATCACTGGCTTTGCGGGGGTGGCCGGCGTCGTGGAGGGGCTGCTGTGGTTTTCAAGAACCTCTTCCGCCGCAAAGCGCGAACCATCCTCACGCTGGTGGGTATCTCTATCGGCGTGGCTGCCATTGTCGCACTGGGGGCGATGGCCGAGGGGATGCGGGCTGGCTATGCGGCCATGGCCCGAGGCAGCCAGGCCGACCTGGTGGTCACCCGGGGGGCCGACATAATGGACACCAGTGTGGAAGAGACAGTCGCCGAACAGTTGCTCGCCTGGCCCGAGGTCGCCGACGTAAGCGGCATGCTGATGGGCAACGTGAAGGCCGAGGATGCCGCTTCCTTCTTCATCTTCGGCTACGACTTGCATGGCTTTGCCATCGAGCATTTCAGGATCGTCGCCGGGCAGGGGCTGGGTGAGACGCGGGGCGTGCGGGGAAAGCCGTGCCTGCTGGGCCGCACCGCCGCTGAGGGTCTGGGCAAGGACGTGGGCGACACACTACGCATCACCGGTGGCGCATTCCGCATCGTAGGCATTTACGAGACGGGGGATGCCTTTGAGGAGGGCGGAGCGGTCATCCCGTTGGACGAGGCCCAGGCTCTCCTGCTGCAGCCGCGCCACGTCTCCCTATTCTACATCCGCCTGCGCGATCCCGCCGAAGAGAGCCGGCTGCGGGCGCGGGTGGAACGGCGCTTCGACGACCTGATCATCTCCACTACCTCCGAGTTCGCCGACCGGCAACAGAGCATCGAGGCCTTGGAAGTGTTCGCATGGGCCATCTCGGCGCTGGCGGTGGTCATCGGCGGGGTGGGGATGACCAACACGCTCTTTATGTCGGTCTTTGAGCGCACGCGCGAGATCGGCCTGCTGCGGGCATTGGGCTGGCGGCGATGGCGGGTGCTGAGCCTCATCCTGGGCGAGTCACTGCTCCTCTCCTTCCTGGGCGGACTGGCAGGCATCGGCGTGGGGGTGGCAGTGGTCTTTTTGCTGCGCGGCTCCACCGGCCTCATGAGCACACTGGGGACGCAGTTCTCCCCTGCACTCTTCGCCCGTGCCCTCGTCACGGCGGCCGTGCTGGGACTGGTGGGCGGGGCGTACCCGGCCTGGTGGGCCAGCCGCCTTCTGCCACTGGAGGCGCTGCGGTACGAGGGCGGCGGCAGAGCGCGCACCCCCCACTTCCTGCCCGGCGGGATAGCGCTGCGCAGCCTGTGGCGGCGACGGACGCGCACGGCGCTGACCACGTTGGGGGTCGGCGTGGGCATCGCCGCTATCGTCGCCCTGGGTGGCGTCTCCAAGGGAACCATCGAGAGCTTTACCACCATGTTCATGGGCAGCGGGCCCGACCTGATAGCCCTGGAGGCCGATAGCTCCGATCTAAGCTTCAGCTCCATTGGCGAACGGGTAGGGGCGCGCTTGTCCGCACTGCCCGACGTGGAAACGGTCTCCGGCATCGGCTTCGCCTTTGACAGTGCGGAAAAGATGCCCATTCTCTTCATCATGGGCTACCATCCTCGCGAATTCGCCATCCGCCATTTCAGGATCGTAGAAGGGCAACCGCTCACGGCCCGCCGCCAGGTCATCGTCGGCCGGGGGGCGGCGGAGGTGATGGGGCTGGAGGTGGGCGACACGCTTCGCCTGTTGGAGAGTGCTTTCCGTGTAGTCGGCATCTATGAGACGGGCGTGGCCTATGAGGAGAATTGCGTGGTCGTCAGCCTGCGGGAAGCCCAGGCGCTGGCCGGGAAACCCCACCAGGTGAGCATGTACGCCATCAAGGTGACCGATCCGGCGCGGGTGGAGGAATTGTACGCCTATCTGGATGCCAACTTCCCGGAGATTGACGTCTCGCTTACCTCCGAGTTCGCTGAGAGCCTGCCGGACATTCAGGCGATAGGGAGGCTGGTGGGGCAGATTTCGTTCCTGGCGGTGTTCATCGGCGGGGTGGGGATGCTGAACACGATGCTGATGAACGTGCTGGAGCGGACGCGAGAGATCGGCGTGTTGCGGGCGCTGGGCTGGCGGAGGCGTCAGGTGATTGGGATGATCCTGCGGGAGTCCCTGGCCTTGGGTGCGGTGGGTGGCGCCTGTGGTATCCTCGTGGGGATGGGGATGGTCTGGGGGATCATGCAGATACCAGGGATAGGGGGGATGGTGAGTCCGCGCTACAGTCCCGAACTGTTCGCCCTGGCGCTGGCGGTGGGACTGGCGACCGGTGTGATGGGCGGGCTCTATCCGGCCTGGCGAGCGACGCGCATGCGGCCTGTAGAGGCGCTACGGTATGAGTGATGAACATCAGCTATCGGCCCATTGGCACAATCCATAGCCCATTCAAGAGTGTTGAGGGAGTGCCCATCCAGCCCACAGGGGGCCCCGGGATTCGGGGCTTTATCGAGATCCTGCCCGAGTTTGTCAAAGGGTTAAAGGACCTGGACGGCTTTTCCCACATCATTTTGCTCTACCATTTCCACCAGGTCCAAAAGTCGCAGCTCACCGTCACTCCCTTTCTGGATTCCCAACCACGCGGAGTCTTTGCCACCAGGGCCCCAACGCGCCCCAATCCAATCGGGCTCTCCGTCGTGAGGTTGCTCAGCATTGACCAGAACATCCTGCATATTGAGAACGTGGATATCATTGACGGGACGCCCTTGCTGGATATCAAGCCATACGTGCCAGAGTTCGATCAACATCCGGCCGACCGTGTAGGCTGGCTGGAACAGAGCAAAGGGAAAGTGCAAAGCAAAAGGTCGGATGCTCGGTTTCGATGAAGGAGTTCGTCGTGTTGGTACGATGCACACCTGAACCCTCACTCGGAAGCGGGCACCGCCAGGACGCCGATGACGCCCACGCCGGCGTGGGAGGCCAGCACCACCCCCGTCTCTCGCACCCAGATGCGCTCTCTGGGGAATCCGATCCGCTCCGCCAACCGGCCGGCCACCTGCTCCGCCATCTCCTGTCTGCGCGTGTGCACCACCGCCAGGTATTCCAATGGCCCCAGCCGCTCGACCAGGCTCAACACACGCTTCAGCCCACCCTGAAACGAGCGGGCCGCGCCCAGGAGCCGCAGTTGGCCGTCCACCACGTTGATGACGGGCTTGATGTTGAGCGCCCGCGTCATCCGGTCCACGATGGCGATAAACCCATCGGCCCGTCCTCCGCGCCGCAGGTTCTCCAGCGTGTCCAACACGATCGTCAGGCGAGTCCACGCCCGCATATCCTCCAGCAGCGCGAGGATGTCCTGCATCGAGCGCCCGGCCTGCGCAGCCTGGGCCGCCGCCAGGACCTGTACGCCCAGACCCAGCGAAAGCGAAAGGGAGTCGAACACCTCTACCACCTCGCCAAAGCGCTGGGCCGCCAGGTGCGCGGCGTTGAACGTCCCACTGTGATGACCGGTGATCGTCAGGCACAGCACCCGCTTTCCCTGTGCCACCAACCGCTCGTAGAGTTCCTCGAACACGCCAACTGGTGGCTGGGACGTGTAGGGGTGGTGCGGCCCAGCGGCCTTCTCCCAGAACTCTTCGGCCGATAGCTCCCCGTCCTGGTACACCTCTGGCCCAAAGCGGACGATGAGGGGCGCTACCGCAATCTTGAGCCGCTCGACCAATCGCCGCGGAAGGTCGCAACTGCTGTCGGTCACGATACCCACAACCTGCTCCATTTCGATCCTCCTGTTCACAAGGCTGTCAGGTGAAACACGTAGCCCGACACAGGGCTGCACTTGTGCCAGAGACGTACTTCAGACGATACCACACGAGCAAAACACTGTCAAGCGAGACGGATGCGCGCCAGTTTGGGGGCAGCCCGCCTATGTGATATAATCGGGCCTCAGAGAGATGTCCAACCCTTCACTGACCATCGGTATCGAAGAGGAATACCAGATCATTGACCCCACCACGCGGGAGCTATGTTCCTACGTGCAACGGTTCCTCGAGCGGGGTCATACAGTGCTGCCTGATCAGATCCGCCCCGAGTTTCTCCAATCGCAGGTGGAGGCAGGCACCCGCATCTGCGAAGACGTCCGCGAGGCGCGTCTCGAACTGGTCCGCATGCGGCGCTCAATCCAGGAACTGGCAGAAAGCGAGGGGTTATGGGTGGCAGCGGCGGGCACCCACCCCTTCTCCTCGTGGGCCCGCCAGGAGGTCTCCCCCTTTGGCCGCTACCCCGAACTGGCCCGCTTCCTGCAGGACGTGGGCCGGCGGCTCCTGATCTTTGGCATGCACGTCCACGTCGGCATCGAGGATCGAGAACTGCTCATCGACGTGATGAACCAGATCCGCTACTTCCTGCCCCACGTGCTCGCCCTCTCGACCAGTTCTCCCTTCTGGCACGGTCGCGACACGGGATTAAAGTCCTACCGCAGTGTCGTCTTCGAGAGCCTGCCTCGCACCGGCATCCCGCAGCAGTTCGGCGCCTACGCTGACTACCGCAGTTACGTGGACACGCTGCTGGCGACAGGCAGCATCGACGAGCCCACCCACATCTGGTGGGACGTGCGCCCCAGCGCAAAGTTCCCCACGCTGGAGGTGCGCATCCCCGATATGTGCACGCGGATGGACGAGACATTGTGCCTGGCTGCACTGGTCCAGGCCATCGTGGCCAAACTGGTGCGCCTGCGACAGGCCAACCAGACCTGGCGCGTCTACCGCAAGAATCTGCTCGACGAGAACAAGTGGCGCGCGGTGCGCTACGGCATCGAGGGGAAACTGATTGACTTTGGCAAGACGAAAGAGGTACGCCTCCCAGCGCTGATCGAGGAACTCTTGACGTGGGTGGACGACGTGGTGGACGAACTGGGAAGCCGGGCGGAGGTCGAATACGTGGAGACGATCCTGGACCAGGGGACCAGCGCCGACCGCCAACTGGCCGTCTACCGCCGCACGGAGGACCTGCGGGCCGTGGTAGACCTGGTGGTGGAGGAGACAAAGGAAGGACTCGCGTGATTTCTGTTCTGAGAAGGGGGTAACCAATATGGGCAGTATCAAACTGTTCACCATCCGCGGCATCGACGTCAAGATGCACCTCACCTTCCCGCTGATCCTGGTGTGGGCGGCCGTGCAGTACGGCTTCCTGAACAAAGGCGGGTTTTCGCCCTCCGGAGCCGCCTTCGGCGTCGTCATCACGCTGCTGTTGTTCGTATGCGTCGTGATCCACGAACTGTCACACAGCCTGACGGCGATCCGAATGGGCTTCCCGGTGCACGACATCGTCCTCCTGCCATTGGGTGGCGTCTCGCAGATGAAGCGGATGCCGGAGCGCCCGACCCAGGAGTTCCTCATGGCCATCGCTGGCCCACTGAGCAACGTCGTCATCGCCGGCGTGTTGATCGTGGCCGGCCTTTCCCTGCCCGTGAACCTGGGCGGTGGCTTGCGGAAAATGCTGGTGAATCCCACGCGCCTGGGCTGGGAGGATACCCTCCCTTACCTGATCTTTACCAACCTCGGCCTGGCCGTCTTCAACCTCCTGCCCGCGTTCCCGATGGACGGCGGGCGGGTGCTGCGTGCGCTGCTGGCGACGGTGATGCCTCACGCCCGCGCCACCGCGTTGGCCGTCAGCGTGGGGCAGGGGCTGGCATGGCTGCTCGGGCTGACGGGTCTGTTGACCGGCAACCTGTTGTGGATTCTGATCGCGATTTTCGTGTACTCCGGGGCGTCCCAGGAAGGGCGCATGATCCAGATCAGGAACGCGCTTCAGGGCCTGCAGGTGCGCCAGGCTTTCTCCCGCCACGCCCAGGTGCTCTCCCCAGATGATCCGATCAGCCGTGCCGCCGATCTGACGCTTGAGAGTTTCCAGTCAGATTTCCCCGTCTGCGACGGCGAGAAAATCCTGGGCTTGCTCACATACACCGACGTGATTCGGGCACTCAAGCAGCGCCGGCCGGAGACGCCGGTGCGCGAGGTCATGCAGACCGAATTCCCCACGGTCGGGCTGAACGACGAGCTATTTGAGACCCAACGGCGGATGACGGAGGCAAGGCTCGACGCGTTGCCTGTGATAGAGAAGGGGTACTTCCTCGGCCTGCTCACCCGCCGTGACGTGACCGAGGTCTATCAACTGCTCTCGGTCAGTCCAGAGCTTTTGGCGCAAAGACGAGGCACGTGATCACCGTCGCCGAAGCACGACGCCACTACGAAGGGGCGGACGCCGTACACGACTTTGACCACGTGTTACGGGTGCTGGCGCTGGCGGAGCGCATCGGGCGGGCGGAGGGGGCCGACCTGGAGATCGTCCGGGCAGCGGCGCTGCTGCACGACGCGGGGCGGGAGCAGGCCGAGGCCCAAGCGCTCGACCACGCCGCCTTCGCTGCCGACCGGGCGCGGGAGATCCTGGCCGGCCATCCACTCGCGAAGGTGGAGGCCGTGGCCCACGCCATCGCGGCCCATCGCTTCCGTACCGGGCCGCAGCCGGCGACGTTGGAGGCGCAGGTGCTCTTCGACGCCGACAAACTGGACGCCATCGGCGCGGTGGGGGTGGCGCGGGCCTTCGCCTACGGCGGCGTGCACGGGCAGCGGCTATGGGCTCCCATCGAGGCAGTGGACATCGACCGCTGGACGGAAGAAGGAGACGACCCACACAATCACACTCCGGTCCACGAGTTCGTCGTCAAATTGTCCCGCCTCAGAGAACGACTGTTCACCCCAACCGGTCGCTCAATCGCCGAGGAACGCCATATGACCATGGTCGCCTTCTTCGAGCGGTTTGACGCCGAAGTGCAGGGAGAGCGATAGAGAGCCGCCCGAACCATGAACCGGTACCGCTTCCCCGTCCTGATCTTCCTGGCCGCGCTGGCGCTGCGGCTGGCACCCGTGCTGCTCTTTCGGGATCTGCCGATCGGGCTGGACGACATGTTCCAGTACGACATGCTGGCCCGCTCGATCGTCGCCGGAGATGGCTACCGCTGGTACGCGGAGGAAGACCTGGCGCTGATCGAGCGGTATATCTCCATGGAACGGCCGGCGGACTATGACCCGCGCGGCGTGCCCACCAGCTTCAGAGCGCCGGGGTATCCTGCTTTCCTGGCCCTGGTCTATGCCACCAGCGGCGTGGGGCCACACCGCTTGTTTGCCGCCCGGCTGGCGCAGGCACTGTTGGGGGCGGCGCTGGCCCCGCTGAACTGGGCGCTGGCACGGCGGGTCGGGTTCAGCGAACGTGCAGCCCATCGGGCCGCCGTCATCGTCGCCGTCTTCCCGCTCCTGGTCGCGTACCCGCTGGCGCTGGCGAGCGAGAATCTCTTTGTCCCGTTGCTGATGCTCGCGCTGGTGCTGACGCTGCGGGCGAGCGAGGGAGGTCAGGCGCGCGATCACGCGCTGGCCGGGCTCGTGCTCGGGCTGGCGGCGCTGACCCGCTCGATCGTCACGGCCTTTGTGCCGCTGGCGGCGCTTTGGGCCTGGTGGGCCGCCGGGGAGAAGCGCGCCGGGCTCCGCAACGCCGCCCTCATGATCCTGTGCTTCGTCCTGGTCACCGCGCCCTGGGCGGTGCGCAACACCCGCCTGCACGGCCAGCCGACCTGGGTCGAGACGTCGCTGGGCTACAACCTCTACGTGGGCTACCATCCCCAGTCGGCCGGCACTTTCCAGTACGGCATCTCGCTCGACCTGCTCTCGATCCTCGACGATGGCGAGCGGAACGGGCGAGGAGTGGAGGCGTTCTGGCGCTTTGTGGGCAGCGATCCCGGCCGGGTGCCCTATCTGATGGCACGTAAAGCCGGCTACCTGTGGGGGTTGGACAGCCGGGCGCTGGTATACTTTTACGGCAACGGCTTCCTGGGTCGATGGCCGGGTTGGCTGCTGGGCTTGGTCTTGCTGCTCACCTGCGGGCCGCTGATGCTGCTGGCCCCGGCCGCCGCCATAGGGCTGGCCTGCGGACGGATGGAACGGCGCAAAGGACTTGTCGCGTTGCTGGTGGCCTGCTACACGGGGTTGCACATGCTCATCATGGCCGAGCCTCGCTTTCACGTCCCACTGCTGCCCGTGACCGCCGTCCTGGCCGCCTACGCCCTCACCGCCCGGCCATGGCGCTGGTCCCGGCCCTGGCAGCGGGGGCTGGCGGCTGTGCTGATCGGCCTGCTGGTCGTAAACTGGGGGCTGGAGCTGGCGCGCGATTGGGATACACTCGTCGGGCTGTTCGACCCCAACGGGAACCACCAGAGTCTGCCGTATTGATCGCGCGGGAGGACACACCGATGCGTCTGAGAGAACTCTGCATGGACTGGAAAGTCGTCACCGTCATCGTCGTCTCCACGCTGGCGATGGGGATAGAGCACTATCACTTTATCTTCCGCTACAAGGCCTACGACCGGATGCTCTTGTATCTGGGCGTGCCGCTGGCCGTCATCCTGCTCGTCTTCCGCGAGTCACCCGCCCGGTATGGCTTCCGCCTGGGCGACTGGAAAGCAGGGCTGATGCTCACGGCGGTGGGCTGCGGTGGGATGGCGCTCGTGATGGCGTTTGTGGCCCGCACCGGCGATCTCCGGGCCTATTACGCGCCCCAGGCCCGTTCGGCCATCCCCCTGCCACTCGACACCGCGCTGGACCTCTTTGGCTGGGAGTTCCTGTTCCGCGGCTTTTTGCTCTTCGCGCTTTACCCCGTCTGCGGCCCCTATGCTATCATTCTGCAAGCCGTTCCCTTCACAATCGCCCACTTTGGCAAGCCGGAACTGGAGACGCTGAGTTGCATCTTTGGCGGCAGCGCATTCGGCTACGTGGCCTGGCGCACCCGCTCGTTCCTATACCCGTTCCTGATCCACTGGTTCCTGGCGACGATCACCGTGCTGATCGCCAGCGGCGCGGCGGGGTAAGAGTTCCCAACGCAACACAGAATTGTCGGGGATGGCACACAGCGATATAATGGTCACCGGAGTGAAAAGCCATGGAAACGTTTGAACTTGAACTGACATCCATCGCCCACGGCGGTGCAGCGCTCGGCCGGCACGAGGGGCGCGTCATCTTTGTCCCCTACGCGCTGCCCGGCGAGACGGTGCGCGTCGAGATCACCGAGGACAAAGGCCGCTACGCCTTCGCCCGCCCTGTCCAGGTGCTGGCGCCCGCCCCCGACCGCGTCGAGCCTCCCTGCCCCTATTTCGGTCCCGCGGGCTGCGGCGGCTGCCAGTGGCAGCACGTAGACTATACGGCGCAACTGCGGCTCAAGGCCGGGATTGTGGCCGATCAGCTTTCGCGCATCGGCGGCATCGCCGACCCCGTCGTCCGCCCCACCCTGCCTGATCGTTCCGGCTGGGCCTACCGCAACCACGCCCAGTTTCACCCCGCGCCCGGTGAGGGCCTGGGCTTCCAGGGGGCTTTGGCAGGCCCCGTCATCCCCATCGACGAATGCCTGATCCTGCACCCGCTCCTATCCGACCTCTACGCCATGCTCGACCTGGACCTGCCCGACCTCCTCCGCCTCTCGCTGCGCGCGGGCACCGAAACCGGCGACCTGATGCTCGTCTTCGAGATGGCGGACGACCTGCCGCCCACGCTGGAGATCGACCTGCCCGTCTCCTGCGTCCTGCTCCTCTCCGACGGCCAACACGCCAACCTCATCGGCAACAACCACATCACCGACACCGTCGCTGACCACACCTTTCGCATCTCCGCCCCCTCTTTCTTCCAGGTCAACACCTCCCAGGCCGCCCAACTGGTGCGCCTGGTGACCGGATATCTCGATCTGCGGGGTGGAGAGACGGTGCTGGACGCCTACTGTGGCGTGGGGCTCTTCGCCGCCCACCTGGCCGGGCACGCCGGGCTGGTCGTCGGCGTCGAGGTGGCCCCCGCCGCTGTCGCCGACCTGCTGGAGAACACCGCCGGCATGGACAACGTAGAGATCGTCGAAGGCCCGGTCGAGGCGGTGCTTCCAGATCTGGACGTCCCGCTCGACGCGGCCGTGGTCGACCCGCCCCGTGCCGGCGTGGACCGCTTCGCGCTCGACGCGCTGGTCGCCCGTCATCCCGGCCGCATCGTCTACGTCTCCTGTGACCCCGCCACGCTGGCGCGCGACGCCAAACGGCTGGCCCGCGCCGGCTACAGCCTGGTCGAGGTGCAGCCGGTGGATATGTTCCCCCAGACCTACCACGTCGAGAGTGTGGCGCTATTCGTCCCGGAGAGGTAATTGGGGTATGCACCGCATCGCCATGATCCTCGCCATCGCACTGGTGATCATCACCGCGTGTGGCCCTCCCATACCCGGCCCCACCACTACTGATACCGTCCGCACCGTCACCATCTTTTACACCAGCGACGAGGAAGGCTACCTGGAGCCCGTCAGGACGGGCTCGGACACGCTCGGCGGCGCGGCCAACCTGCTGGCGGCATTGCGTCAGCGCGGCTACGACCCTGATGGAGACGACGCGCTGCTCCTCAGCGGCGGCGACATGTGGACCGGCCCGGCCATCTCCTCCTGGTTCCAGGGCGCCTCCGCCGTCCAGGTCTTAAACCGGATGGGCTACGACGCGGCCGCTGTTGGCAACCACGACCTCGACTTTGGCCAGGAGGTGCTGCTGGCCAACGCCGACGCGGCCACCTTTCCCTTCCTGGCGGCCAACGTCACGCAGGCGGATACCGGCGCCTGGCCCGAATTCGCCCGACCCTACGTCATCCGCGAGGTGAACGGCGTACAGGTGGCCATCGTCGGCCTGACCACGATCGACACGCCACGGATCGTGACGCCCGCCCACGTCGAGGGGCTGGCGTTCGGGGAGTATGCCGATGCACTGCGACGCGTCGTCCCACAGGCCCGCGCTGAGGGGGCCGAACTGGTCGTCGTCGTCGCCCACTCCAGCCCGTCCGAACTCGAGGTGCTGGCTCCCGTCGCCGCTGAGCTTTCGATCCCTCTCCTGGCCGGCGGCCACCGCCACACGCTTGAGAACGTCGAGCGGGACGGCGTCCGGATCGTCGGACCGGGCGCACATTGGCAGTCTTTTGCCCAGATAGACATCGCCTTCGACACCGCGACCGGCCAGGTGGTGAGCACGCAGGCGCAACTGATCCCGGTCGAGTATGCCACCGCCAGCGGCAACCCGGTCACGCCGGACGCCGGGATCGAGACGCTCGTGGCCGCTTGGAAGGCGCAGGTGGATGAGACGCTGGGCCAGGTGATCGGCTACACCGGGAGCGGCGTCGACCGTGACTGGGCGCTGTACAACCTGGTCGTGGACGCCTGGCTGTGGACCTACCCGGAGGCGGATCTGGCGATCAGCAACCTGGGCGGCTACCGCGAGGCCATCCCGCCCGGTGAGATCACCCGCGCCGACGTCGTCGCCACGTTGCCCTTCGAGAACACGCTCGTGGAGGTCCAACTGACCGGCGAACAGGTGATGGACAACCTGCTCTGCTGCGGCGGGGCGGTAGCAGGGTTCACGTACCATCGAGCCGGGGCGCGCATCATCGCCGATCTGGAGGACGGGAGCTCGCTCGACCCCGAGGCGACCTACCACGTGCTGGTGAACAGCTTTATATACACCGGCGGCGACGACTACCTGTTCGCCACGCACGACCCCAACGGCTACGACACCGGCATCCCGTGGCGCGAGCCGGTCATCGAGTGGATCCTCGCCCAGCAGACCTCCGCCGAACGTCCACTGGAGACACTGCTCGACGACACACAGAGAGGAAGGTGGTAATCATAAAGACACCTGTGCTATGGAAGGCTTTTGAGGACGAGCGGAAGATAGACGTACACCGGCTCCCCGGCGGCAGGACGCGCGACGACGAGCGAGACGTCATCCACGTACATCCCCGTCCGGCCTCCTGCACGATCGTTGTAGACGCCGAGGTGGATCAGGATCGTCTGCCCGGCGTACGATGTCAGATCGAAGGCGTGGTGCTGCCAACGCTGGGCGTTGGAAAGATCCCACAGGAGGATCTCGAGAATCGTACGGCTATCCGGGTCGATGATCAGCACGTACTGGGCGTCGCCGGCAGCGACGCTGGATGAGAGCGTGGGCCCCGTGTCGAGCGCGGTACCCTGCCGAAAGACCCGGCGTTGATCGGCCGCCGCCGATTCACCAGAGACCGGGTAGATGGCCACGCTGAGCGTCGCGGTGAGCGCGTCGGCGGGGATCATCACCTCCTGCCGCGCGGAGGAATAGGCGTACGCGTTGCTGCCGTCCACGATACCCACCCGGACCGCGCGCAGCCCATCGTAGGCCACCCGGCCCGAATACGCGGCCGGGCGGGGCGTCACCGGCATGGCCCAGCCACCCTCGGCCTCAAAGCCGCCGTTGACGATGACGTCCCGGGCAGGCGTCGTGTAACGCCAGACACCGGCGCTGGAGGCCACGTGTACGCCCCCGGCGCGGTCCACCGCCACGCCGTAGAGGACGGGCGATCCAGGCGGCCCGCCCAGCGCGGTCCAGCTCTGGCCGCCGTCGAGTGAGCGGTAGAGCTGGCTGTCCGAGGTCACGTAGGCAGTGTGGTCGGTGGCGAAGCGGGGCGAGAACGCCACGTCGCGCATCTCCTCACGTTCGAGCAGTCCAGCGTCCGCGATCTGCCAACTCACCCCGCCGTCGGTCGAGCGGAAGACGGCGTAGCGCTGCCGCCCGGCCGGCTCGACGAACCACAGCGCCGTGGCCAGGAGCGTCCGGTCGGCCGCATAGTTCGGGGAGACGGCGATAGATCTCACATAGTAGTTGCTGTCGAGGCCCGAAGCAAGCTCCCATTCGGTCCCGCCCGGCGGCAAGCGCCAGAACCCCTCCCCGCCGGCGAAGACGGTGCGGTCCGCGGGGTAATTGGGTGGTAGCGCGACCTGCGTGGTGCCAGCGTAAGCGCCGGGGGGCCAGGTGCCCACCGATTCCCACGTCGCGCCGCCATCGGTCGAGCGCACGACGCGTGGGCTCTGGCCCGCCGCGTAGACGGTCCGGTCGTCGGCGTACCGGGGGGAGATCGCCAACTGGCCGATAAAGTCCGTCGAGTAGACCAGTTCCCAGGTCGTGCCGCCGTCCATTGTGCGGTAGATGGCCCCCCCGATGCTGACGCCGCTGGCCCAGGCGGCGAAGAGCGTCCCGTCGCTGGCGTAGGCTGGCGAGATGGCTACGTCCGAGATGCTGTGGTACCAGCCCCATCCCTGCAGCCCCATCGGGAGCCAACTGGCGCCGCCGTCGGTGCTGCCATAGATGCCGTGGTGGCGCGCCCCGGTCAGCAGCAGGTTCTCATCGGGCGAGAGCGCGATGGGCCAGGTGGAGAGCGTCGCCAGGCCCTGTCCCTGCACCCACGTGGCGCCGCCGTCCGTCGTACGATAGACGCCCAGGTCAGTGCCGGCCAGCAGGACGGGATGGTCCGGCCAGCCGGGCGAAATGGCCAGCGACAGAACCGCAAAGCCCGGATAGCCTGCCACCGGTTCCCAGGACACGCCGCCGTCGGCCGACCGGTACAGGCCGCTGCCAGCGCCGGCGAAGAGCGTGCGATCGTCGGCAAACTCCGGGGAAATGGCCAGCGCCCTGATCGTCGACGGGTCCAGCGCGACGGTGGCGCTGATCCAGCCCGTGCCGCCGTCGCTTGAGACGTACAACTCGCTCCCGCCTGCGAACAACGTGCCATCGCTGCCAAAGTGCGGCGAGACGGCCAGTGCCGAAACCGGCCGTGTCAGGACCTGCGTCCAATGGACGCCCCCGTCGTCCGTCTTGTAGAGCCCGGCGGTGCCACCGGCGAAGGCGACGCCGTCGTGGCCAAAGTCGGGCGAATAGGCGATGGCGGCCCCGGCCGTCACGCTGATTTTTGCCGTCCAGTTGACGCCCCCATCCCGGCTGAGGTACAACCCGCCCCAACCGCCGCCGGCCAGGACGTGGCCGCTGGCGGCGTAATCGGGCGCGACCGCGACCGCCGTGATCGAGCCGGGCGGCCCAAAGTAGACCCGGGTGAGCCGCTGCCAGCTCTCGCCCCCATCGGTGGACCTGAACAGCCCGCCCCAGGTGGCGGCGAAGAGCGTCTGGTCGGTAGCGAAATCCGGCGAAAACGCGTAGGCGTGGACGGCCGAGCTGTAGTAGACGCCCTCCGTGCCGCTGGCCGACGGTCGCCACGTCTGCCCTCCGTCGGCGGATTTGAGGATGCCAGGGCCAGACTCCCCGCCTGCCCCCCCATACAGCCACGAGCCGGCAAAGGCCACGCCGTCGCTGGCAAAGTCGGGCGAGATCGCCAGCGTCCGCGCCCGGCCACCGCGTGGGCCGTCGCTCTGCCACGCGCCGGGCTCCGCCGGGCCGCCCTGAGCCACCTCCAACCGCCACAGGCCGCCGTCGGTCCCGGCGTAGAACGAGAGCGACCCGCTCGGCGCCGTCGCCAGCGCATACACGCTGAAAGCACCCAGCCCGCCGCCGGCCGCTTGCCAGCTCTCCCCGCCGTCGACGGAGCGGTACACGGCCCCGCCACCGGCCCCGTCGCCGTAGTGAACCCCGGCCAGGACCGAGCCATCGGCAGCAAAGGCCAGGACCGAGATCGTAGCCGCTTCGCCCCCCCAGGTGGCACCCTGAGCCTGTCGAAGGGTGGACGGGATGCCGGCGTCCGCCCGGTGCCAGGTCGCCCCCCCGTCGGTCGAGCGGTAGATCGCGCCCGGCCCGCCGGGGCTCTCCTGCACCCCGGCGTAGAGCGTCCGGCTGGCGCCGTAGGCCGGCGAGACGGCCAGGGCCGTGACCGGGCGGGACAGTACCTGGGTCCAGGAAACACCACCATCGACGGATCTGTGCAATCCCTGGTCACCGGTGCCAACAAAGAGCGTGCCGTCCACGCCATAGTTGGGCGATGGGACGAGCGCGTGGGCATGCAGCGACCATGTCAGCACCGTCCATGTGTCACCGCCGTCCGTCGAGACCCGGACACCCAGCGTCGATTGGTCGGCAAACGTCGAGACCCACAGCGTGTGATCTTTCAGGAACTCGGGCGAGAGGGCCAGCGCCTCGACCATCGTGCCGCTGAGCACCTCCGTCCAGTTCAGGCCGCCGTCGGTCGAGCGATAGACCCCGCCGTCGGCGAGGCCGTGCTCGCCGGGAGTGCCGGCGACGGCGAAGACCGTCCCGTCCGTGGCGAAACCGGGTGAGAAGGCCACGCCGCGCACGCGGTCCAGCCGCCCGGAGACGGCCCGCCAGGTCTGTCCCCCGTCGGTGGAAAGCTGCAGATTGCCGTCGTATTCGTCCGGCTGGCCGTCGATGCGCGTCTCAAAGAAGCTGGTGCCTGCCAGCAGCGTGGACGGGTCCCCTGGGGCGACGGCGAGGGCACGCACCGTCAGAGGGGCTGGGCTGCTGCACCGTTGGGTCCAGTGCTCCCCCCGGTCATGGGAACGGTAGATGCCACCACTCGTGCCGGCGAAGGCGGCCGCATCGTATGCGTCCTGCGGGGCCAGCGCCATGGCGAACACCGAGCCCCCGACGAACCCGCCCGCGTAGGGCCGATCCGGGTCGTACCAGCCCACCGGCGACCAATTCGTGCCGCCATCGGTGGAACGATAGGGGCCGGGGTCGGTCGAGCTGGCGGCCAGGATGATGCGGTCGGAGGCGAAGGTGGGTGAGAAGAGCAAGGTGTGCCGGCCACCGGTCCCCAGCACAACCTCGGTTGGGTCCCAGGTATCGCCGCCATCCGTCGAGATGTACAGGAGCCCACTGGAGCGGCTGGCGGCGACAAGCGTCCCGTCGTCCGCATAGTCCGGCGACACGGCAAACGTACTGAGGTCGCCGCTCAGGCCGGTCGCGTGCCAGGTCGTGCCACCGTCGGTGGACTCGTAGAGCCCATCGTCCCGCACGAGCGCGAAGAGGGTCCGATCCATGGCGTAGGCCGGCGAGAAGGCCAGTTCCACCACATGGTGGGTCGCAAACCAGCCGCCCCCCTCGACAAAGGTCACGCCGCCATCGACGGAGACGTAGGTGTCGAGGCCACCGAGGACGTAGATCGTCCGGTCGCCGGCAAAGTCCGGGGAGACCGCCAGAATGGGCGCGTTGGGAGGGCTGGCCCAGGTGGGCGTCACCTCCTGCCAGGAGTCCCCCTCGTCGGCGGAGCGATAGACGTGGAAGCCGGTCGTCGGGAGCCCGGTCGCGGCGAAGAGAGTCCAATCCGTGGCATAGTCGGGCGAGATGGCCAGCGCGACGACCACCCATTCGGAAGCACTGACGCACCGCCAGGAATCGCCGCCGTCGTCGGTGCGGTAGACGCCGTGACCGCGCAGGCCGGCAAAGACGATGTGGTCGGCGGGGTAGTTGGGGGAAAGCGCGAGCGCGGCCACGCTGCCGCCGTACGGGCCAGGGACAGGCTGCCACGTCGGGGCATCAGCCAGGCTACTGCCACCCGCGACCGTGCCGCAGACGAGCACAAGGCCGAGTATCAGGAACAGATGGCGCTTCACAGGCGCACCCTCCTTCCCCGCCCTTGCGCAATCGGAATCGCCGAATGCCTGGCATGATCATATCACAACCACGGAGGTTAAGCAAGTGCCCGCTTTCCCCTCTGGCGCTCTCGCAACTCTTGAAGGGTGATGAAATCCCCGTCACGAAACGACGCCGAAATTGCACAGATGACAAAATGGGCTATAATAGACCGTTGGTTCTCATATGAAGAGACACGCACGCTGCCAACTGTAGCCTCAACTTAATGACATTGACTGCAGTCTAGGTTCCTGGTACGATCCGAGGGCGAGGAGGAACCGTGTACCAAGAGCACCCCGCCGTTCTGGAAAACCGGCTCCACGGCGAACCGGCGCGCGACGAGATCCAGCCACCGGAAGTTGCCCTCCCTCATCTCCAATTACTCACAACAACGAGCGATCATCACACGAGTACCCGAGAAGACCCCATCCATGACCGAAAACCAACTTCGTAAGGGCATTGCCCTGGCCAAAGCAGGGAAAAAACTAGAAGCCAGATATATCCTGGGCCAGGTTGTGAAGAACAACCCCCGATCAGTCCAGGGTTGGCTCTGGCTGGCAGGCGTTGTGGAGACAAAAGAGCAACGGCAGTACTGTCTTGAAAAAGTCCTGCAACTTAGCCCGCAGAACGAATGGGTCAGGCGCGCCTTGACACGGATAAAATCGGGAGTCGTGGATGAAACAAGGACCGTGACACCGCCGTCCACAGCAAGTCCCCCCCACACTGAGGACCTGGAGGATTATGGAAGGGCCATCGCGAATGTTTTTGGCCCCCTGGGCCATAAACCCTACTGCGCTGGCGGAGGTGCTGATCCAGGTGTGGAAGGGGACTCTCTGCTCTTGGGCATATGCCAAAAGATCTTTTTAGCCAGCTTTGGTGTTTTCGACCTGTCTTCAGGGAATCCCAATAGTTACCTTGAGCTGGGAATAGCTCTAGGTCTGAACCGGCCGATCGTGGCCACAGCCCAGGAGAGAACTGCTCTCCCCCCAGTGCTGGAAGGGCATCGCGTGATCCGGTATACTGACTATTCTGACTTGGCAGCCAAACTCTCCAGGGTGTGTGACCAGGGCTTTCCGCCCACAGATCAACCCGTATCGGATACCTGCTACTTCTGTGGCCGCGTCTGTGAAAGTATGTCCACCCCACCAGATGAGAACGCATACCTGGTGCTTCACAGCTCCAAACTGCTGTGGCGGAACCTGATGCGGTCGCTTGCACCATATTTGGCCGAATACCACCTATACCCCGTCTACCTGGCAGGCCGGGCCTCTGGGGCAACGCTGTGTGATATGCGCCAAAAGGTGCTTGCGTCCCAGTTCGCGCTCTGTCACCTGGGTGCACTGTCTAATGAGAGCAGCTTCCTGGCCCTGGGAATGGCCATCGGGAGCCGGGTACCCTGGATCATACTGTCCAAGAAGGGCCAGGGTGCTGTGCCCTCTGATTTGCAGGGGGTTGACCAGATCGAATATGCGACGCTTGCCGACCTCGAAGGCCCCCTGACAGATGCTTTGGGGTTATTCCTCGGTAGAATTGTGTCCGGCGCGGCTGTCAAGAACGATGGGACTGCGATGTTATCATTGCCCGTCTGGATGCAGCTCGATGACTGGCTCGACCGTTTCAAGCAGCCAGCACAGGCACCGGCGGCGGTCCGGAAAAGAATGCGAGTCGTTCAATACGAAGGTCAAAAGTGCGTGTCGAAACACACCGTGCCCAGCAGAGGGTTGCTGTTTGGAAGGAGCCCCGACTGCGACGTGGTCGTGGAGAACCAGAGCGTGTCCTCTCGCCACTTTCGCATATTGAAGGGGCGGACCGGCAAGTACTTTGTCGAGGATTTGCACAGCAAAAACGGCACGTTTCTCAACGGCGCTCGTCTGTCCCCAGGCGAGAGAGTAGCGCTTAACCTCAACGATACCATCCGGATACCTGGGGCCCGATTCTTGATTTGGGATGACCGTCCTTTACCCAAAGAGGAAATACCTCAGACCTACGGTGATACCAGCCTGTTGCCCCCCATCCTAAAGCTCGAGATCCCCGACATCGCTCCGCCGACGTATCTGAGCACGTGGGACCATTCGATGGTCCTGACCGTTGTCCTTCCAGATGGCCACCACCGTGCCATGTTCGAGGTGCAGGCTTACTGTCCGATGGGGAGAATTCTCTCAGAATTGGTGGATCTGCTTGATCTTCCCCGGAGGAAATATCGGTTCAGGATTGGGGACACGTTCATAGATAACAATGAAACCCCTCTCAGCATTGGAATTCGGAGACGGGACGTCCTGAGTATGACTCAAGAAGAACCATGAATTGGGAGAGCAGAAACTTCCCCTCGGCCCTCCCCCCGCGACCGTGTCCCCTTGTCTCCCCCGTGCAACTCCCCTGTCCCAATTGCGTATTAAACACAGAAGGGAGGTGAACGCAAATGAAACTACTCGTCCGTTGGGTCATCGCCGCGCTGGCGCTCTTCGTGGCGGCCTGGCTCGTGCCGGGCATCACTGTCGACGGGAACGGCTGGGTTGTCTACGCCGTGATGGCCGTCATCCTGGGGCTGGTCAACGCGATCGTGCGCCCGCTGCTCAAGTTCCTGACCTGCCCGCTCATCCTGCTCACGCTGGGCGTATTCGTCCTGGTCATCAACGCTCTGACACTGCTGCTGGCCTCGTCCATCGCCGTCAACTGGTTCAACGTCGGCTTCTACGTGGACGGCTTCTGGCCTGCCTTCCTGGGTGGGCTCATCGTCAGCATCGTCACCGTCATTCTCTCGGCACTGGTCCGGGAAGACGGCAAAACAGATAGATTCACCCGAGGGTAGACAGCAATGACTGAAACGACTGAAACCAGCAAACTGCGACGGCAAAATGGAGTCGTCGCGGGCGTCTGCGGCGGGCTGGGTGCCTTTTACGGCATCAGTCCGGCGTGGTTCCGCCTGCTCTTCTTGATCCTGCTGATCCCAGGCGGCCTGCCGGGCCTCCTGCCCTACGTGATCCTCTGGATCATCATCCCGAAGAAACGCTGAACACATACGAAGCGGAATCTGCTTTTCACCCCAACTTTGTCCCCCAATTCCGCGATAGTTACGGATCAGAAACGCGACCGTAACACAGATGAAACCCACAAGACCCTGCTTTGCGGTATAATCAGGCCGTCTGATCGAAACGTGGTAGTGCCTGGGGATGAGCTCACCCCGCCCGAGTTAGTCCCCAGGCACCCCGGTCGAAACATGGTAGTGCCTGGGCACCGGCTGACCCCGCCCTAGTCGGTTCTCAGGCACACCGCCTTTTTATCCCCCACACCCACACTCTGTCATTGGTCATTGGTTATTGGTCATTGGTTATTGGTCATTGGTCATTTGCCATTGGTCATTGGTCATTTATCATTGGTCATTTGCCATCGTCCTCCATTTCTGCTATCATTCCCCCGATGTCCGATCAACTCCACGGCACCGTCGAGCGTATCACCTACTACAACGAGGAGACCGGCTACTCCGTCATCCGCCTCCACGTAGCGGGCCGATCTGATCTGGTGACCGTCGTCGGCAACCTCCCGGAGGTGCAGCCGGGCGAGAGCCTGCGCCTGGAGGGCACCTGGACGACCCACCAGCAGTACGGCCGCCAGTTCAGGGCCGAGCGGTGCAAGCAGGTCCTCCCGGCCACCGTCGAGGGGATCAAGCGCTACCTGGGCTCGGGGCTGGTCAAGGGAGTCGGGCCGGTCACCGCGACCCGCATCGTCCAGCGCTTCGGCGCCGACACGCTCCACGTGCTCGACGAAAAGCCCCAGCGGCTCCGGGAGGCGCTGGGCGTCGGGCCCAAGCGGGCAGCCGCCATCGCCAAGGCCTGGGAGGAGCAGAAACACATCCGCGAGGTGATGCTGTTCCTCCAGAACCACGGCGTCACGACCGGGCTGGCCGTCAAGATCTACAAGGCCTACGGCGACGACGCACTGCAGGTGGTGCAGGAGGACCCCTACCGGCTGGCCCGCGACATCTGGGGCGTCGGCTTCAAGACCGCCGACAAGATCGCCCGCGACCTGGGGCTGCCGCCCGACGCGCCATCGCGCGTCCAGGCCGGCGTGGCCCACGCGTTGAGCCAATTGGCCAACGAGGGGCACGTGTACGCGCCCGAACCCGAGTTGCTGAGCGAGGCGACCCGGATACTGGAAGTGGACCCTGAACTCGTGAGCGAGGCCATCGGAGCGCTGGACGCCGACGAGGTGGTGCGCCGCGAGACACTGGTCTACCCCCCCCCTCCATCCCCCCCAGTGGGGGGGAAAGAGGAGGGGGCATCCCCCCCAGTAGGAAGGAAGGAGGGAGGGCACGCGGTGCGCGAAGAGCAGGCCGTCTACCTGGCCCCGTTCTACTACGGCGAGATCGGCGTCACCCGCCGCATCCAGGCGCTGGTCGAAAGCCCCACCACCCGCCTGTACCCGTTCCGCAGCATCGATTGGGACGCACTCCTGGCCCAGGTCACCCGGGACTCTGCCATTGAACTCTCGCCCGAGCAGCGGGAGGCCGTGCGCGCCGCGCTCACCCACAAGGTGACGGTGCTCACCGGCGGCCCCGGCACCGGCAAGACGGTCACCGTGCGCACCGTCATCGGCGCGCTGGAGGCGCTCCGCCGTCATTACGCGCTCTGCGCCCCCACCGGCCGCGCCGCCAAACGGTTGGCCGAGGCCACGGGCCGCCCGGCCAAGACCGTCCACCGGCTGCTCGAGTACTCCCCGCAGGAGGGGTTCCGCCGCAACGAGGAGAACCCGCTCGAAGTCGACTGCCTGATCGTCGACGAGGCCTCGATGCTCGACCTCCTGCTGACCAACCACCTGCTCAAGGCGGTCGACCCGGCCGCGCACCTGCTCTGTGTCGGCGACGTGGACCAACTCCCCTCCGTCGGCGCGGGCGACGTCCTGCGCGACGTCATCGGTTCCGGCCGCGCCAGTGTCGTGCGCCTCGAAACCATCTTTCGCCAGGCCGCCGACAGCGGCATCGTCGTCAACGCCCATCGCATCAACCGGGGACAGATGCCCGCCCTCAACCAGTTCGACGACTTTTTCTTCTTCTCCAAGGAGGACCCGCAGGAGGCCGCCGACCTGCTGGTCGACGTCGTGCAGCGCCGGATTTCGCGCAAGTTCGGCCTGGACCCCGTGGACGAGGTACAGGTCCTGGCGCCGATGTACCGAGGGGCGTGCGGGGTCGCCAACCTCAACGCCCGCCTGCAGGAGGCGCTCAACCCCGCCTCGCCGCACAAGGTCGAGCGGCGGCTCGGCGGGCGGGCCTTCCGTGTCGGCGACAAGGTGATGCAGGTGCGCAACAACTATGAGCGAGACGTTTACAACGGGGACATTGGCCGGGTGACGGGGATCGACCCGGTGGAGCAGACGCTGACGGTGACGATAGACGGCCGGCCGGTGATCTACGACTGGGGCGAGGCCGACGAACTGGCGCACGCCTTTGCCGTATCGGTGCACAAGAGCCAGGGGAGCGAGTACCCCGCCGTCGTGATGCCGATGCTGACCCAGCACTATATGATGCTACAGCGGAACCTGCTCTACACCGCGATCACGCGGGCCAGGCAGTTGGTCGTGCTCGTGGGCACGCGGCGGGCGATCGGGATCGCCGTGCATAACAACAAGGTGCGGGAGCGGCACTCGGGGCTGAGCGTGCGGCTGAGGGCGGGCTAATTGCAGGAACACTGAGATGGACAATGAGAGATAACAAGAGCGGGGGCACGTGTGCCCCCGCTCCTTGCATTTCGCGTGTGAAAACCTACACCGCGCCCTTCGCCACCTCGACCAGTTGCGCAAACGCGTGCGCATCTCGCACGGCGATGTCGGCCAGTATCTTGCGGTCCAACTCGACCCCGGCCTGCTTCAACCCGTGGATGAAGCGGTTGTACGAAAGCCCGTTCTCCCGCGCGGCCGCGTTGATGCGCGTAATCCACAACCGCCGCAGGTCTCGCCGGCGATTCCGCCGGTCGCGATAGGCGTACCACTGCGCCTTCATCCACGCCTCGTTGGCCCGGCGGAAGAGACGATGGCGCGTGCTATAGTACCCCTTCGTCTGGCGGATGATCTTCTTGTGGCGATAGCGCGTCCTGGTTCCTCCCTTGACTCTCACAGCACTACTTCCCCTTTTCGCTCAGATATGGTGCCAGACGGCGCACACGCCGCTTCACTCCCGCTGACTCCACCAAAACCATCTCGTCGTAGAGCCGCTTCGCGCGGACGCTCTTCTTGCGCCGCAAGTGGGATTTGCCCATCTTGGTGCGCGTCAACCTGCCCTTGCCCCCCCTCGTCAGGCGGAAACGTTTTGACGTAGACTTGTGCGTCTTGATCTTTGGCATTCTCTTATACCCTCTACCCTCGTTGCCCTACTTTTTCGTTGGCGCCAAAATCATCAACATCGTGCGCCCCTCCATGTTCGGCTTTTGCTCGACCACCGCAACGTCGGAGAGCTCCTCGACGATCTCCGCCAGTTGCTCGCGGGCGATCTCGGGATAGGTGATCTCACGGCCCCGGAACCGGATACGCACCTTCACCTTCATCCCTTCTTCCAGCCATCGCCGGGCATCACGCATCTTGAACGACTTGTGATGCTCGGTCGTCTTGGGACGCAGACGGATCTCCTTGACCTCGACCTGTTTCTGGGCCTTGCGTGACTCCCGCTCCCGCTTGGCCTGCTGGTACAGGAACTTGCCATAGTCCATCACCCGGGCGACGGGAGGATCCGCCGCCGGTGACACTTCTACCAGGTCCAACTCGCGATCGTGGGCGATCGTCAACGCCTCAGATAGCGTTACGATACCCGCGTGAGAGCCATCCGCGTCGATGAGCCGGACCTGGGGTGCCCGGATCTGATGGTTAATGCGATACTTTGCTCGCGTGTCGGGACGATATTTTGTTCTCTTAATTCGGTCTACCTCCCCGTGTGTGAACCAACCGGTGATGCACAGGGGAGATAATAACACAATTGTAGAAAGGTGTCAAATCGCCCTCCGTGCCGCCGGTCATAGCGCGCGTTTCTCGGCCACTGCCTCCTGCGCCAACGCGACGAATTCATCGACGGACATGGCACCCGGCACGCTCTCATCACGCATGCGCAGGTTCACCTGCCCGGCCTCCATCTCCCGGTTGCCCATGACGAGCATGTAGGGGACCTTCTGCACCTGAGCGTCCCGGATCTTGGCCTGCATGCGTTCGCTCGAGTCGTCCACCTCCACCCGCAGCCCGGCCGCCCGCAGTCGCTCCGCCACAGCGTAGGCGTACGCCACGTGACGGTCGGCGATGGGGATGAGCACCACCTGCACCGGCGCCAGCCACACCGGGAAGGCCCCGCCGTAGTGCTCTACGAGGACGCCAAAGAACCGCTCCAGGCTGCCCAACAGCGCCCGGTGTACCATGTACGGCCGGTGTTCCTTCCCGTCCTCGCCAATGTACGTCATGTCGAACCGTTCGGGCAGGTTAAAGTCGAACTGGATCGTCGTCAACTGCCAGGTACGGCCCAGCGCATCCTTCACGTGGATGTCGATCTTGGGTCCGTAGAAGGCCCCGCCTCCCTCGTCCACCTCGTAGGGCAGGCCTTCCACCTCGATGGCCTTGCGCAGGCTCTCCTGGGCCTGCTCCCACCGTTCCGGCTCCCCGACGTGCTTTTCCGGCATCGTCGAAAGGAAGACGTGGAAATCGGAAAAGCCAAAGGCCCGCAGCAGGTCCAGCGAGAATCGCAGCACCCGCAGCACCTCGTCCTCGATCTGTTCCGGCGTGCAAAAGATGTGGGCGTCGTCCTGCGTGAACCCGCGCACGCGCATGAGGCCGTGGAGCACGCCGCTGCGCTCGTACCGGTAGACCGTCCCCAGTTCCGCCCACCGGAGCGGCAGCTCCCGGTAGGAGCGCAGGGTCGTCTTGTACATCAGGATGTGGAAGGGGCAGTTCATGGGCTTTAGAAAATATTCCGCCCCCTCGATGTCCATCGGGGAGTACATGCTCTCCCGGTAGAAATCCAGGTGCCCGGACTGCTGCCACAACTGGGCCTTGCCGATGTGCGGTGTGAAGACGATCTCATAGCCTCCCTCCCGGTGCCGGGCCCGCCAAAAGTCCTCGATGACCTGGCGAATGCGGCCGCCCATGGGATGCCAGTAGGCCAGCCCTGCCCCACCCTCCTCGTGGAAACTGAGCAGGTCCAGTTCCTTGATCAGCCGCCGGTGGTCTCGCTTCTCCACCTCCTCTTGCCAGGCCAGGAACTCTTCCAGTTGCCGGGCCGACTCCCACGCCGTGCCATAGATGCGCTGGAGCATCGGCCTGCGCTCATCCCCGCGCCAGTAGGCCCCGGCCACGTTGAGCAGCTTGATCGCGTCGGGGTTGATCTCCCGCGCGTTGCTCACGTGCGGCCCCCGACACAGGTCCACGAACGAGCCACTCCGGTAGATCGAGAGCTTGGGCGCTTCGTCCAAGGGCTCGCCATATTCGTCTGTCCCGGCGGAAAGGATGCCGTCGATCAGCTCCAGTTTGTAGGGCTGGTCGGCAAAGATGCGGCGCGCCTCCTCCTCGGAGACCTCCTGGTACACGAAATCGTGTCCCTCGGTGATGATCTCTCGCATGCGGGCTTCGATCTCCTCCAGGTCCTCCGGCGTGAGCGGCCGGGGCAGCTCAAAGTCGTAGTAGAAGCCGTTCTCTATCGGCGGGCCGATCGCGACTTTGCCGTCGGGAAACTCTTCCAAGACCGCCTGTGCCATCACGTGCGACGCCGAGTGGCGTAGACGATGCACATGATCCTCTTCGTGCTTCTGTTCAGCCATTTTTATCCTCCTGTAGTGACCAGACAAAAAAAATCCTGCGCCTTGGGGCGCAGGAGTCATCCCTCGTGGTTCCACCCAAGTTCGGCAAACGTACGATTCCGTCGCCGCACTCTGAGGCGATAACGGGCCTTACCCGGGGCCCCATACTCTCGCCCGGAGGCGATTTCAAGGACCCACTCCCGGGGGGTTTTCCCGGCCGTCCGGTCAAGGGGACTCGCAGCCCAGGGCACCCTCTCTCTTGGACCAGCGCTGGACGGTACTCGTCCCGGTCAACGCGTTAACATGATCAACTGTGAAGTTATTATAATCCGTTTCCCGCTAATGTCAAATCCGATCAGCCCACGGACGAGAATGTCTTCAGTCACAGGAGCCCGGAATCGTGACCATGTGCCTCTCTCTGCCAACTAACTGGTCTGGCGAGAGTACGTAGGTATAGATTCGTATTAGGCACCTTGGCGATCCAAAATCGCACCGAAGTGCGTATTCAGAACTACCCGGATGACACCTACCGTGCTGGCCAGAGGACTTCTTGGATAAACAGCAGAACCTCATCAAGTAGGCCCAGCCATATTAGCAGCGCCACAAGCAGCGCAACGAAGATCACGAGTTTCCAAAACAACAACCTCACTCGTGCAGCACAACTCTCCTGAACCACCTGCCGTGGCGTCCTAGAAGTGGTGGCCGTCTGTGGCCGGTCAGCTGCCTCAGCCTGCGTTCTCCACACACCAAATCGATGCAAGATACGACCGACGACACCTGCCACCAAACTAAACACTACGCCACCCAGCAACAATGCCACCCAGATAGGCGAGAGGCCCAAGCTCTCAGCAATGGTCAAGACGAACTCTTCAACAGATGTCAAAAAGCCCATGGGTATTATCTAACAGCGAACCCATCTAATCATGCTGGGCAAAAGACATACACATGACTGTCTGTCAATCCAGAGCCTGGCTTGCCCGCACACAGGTCTCAGTCCCACCGGACTTGACATTCTGAACAGACACTGTAGAATAGAACATAAGTTCTATTCCTTGCGTCTCGGGAGATATGAAATGAACGAAATTGTGGAACTCTTGGCTCGTTTAGATTGGTTTGAACGACTGGACGCCTTTCTGCGGCAGCTATCTGGCCAGGACTCCTGGCAGTTCTACGTCCCCCGCGACTGCGGGTGGAGCGGGATCGAGATGGAGCGACTCCTCAAACGCCACGGCGTCAAGATCTGGGATCGCGACTTTACCCGCGACTGCCTCACTTTCCGCGTCAAGCGTCGCCAGGCCAACTGGGCCGAGTACCTGCTCCGCCGCCGGGGCATCCCAGTGGTAAGCCAGCCGTTCAACCCGCTCAACGACGAATACGCCCGCCGCCACGCCCCTGGCTCCGAGCCTCCCACCCGCAGGCAGCAGCGCAAGATCGGAGGCCTGCTTGACGACCTTATCGCGCTGCTGAGGTAAAGAACGCCCGCCACCGTGGCGAGGTAGTCGGATCAACGGCGGGATGGCCGCTCCTCACCTTTCAATTTAATTATAGGCCACATCGGAATGTTGTCAAGTAGGTGTGCAGGGGAAATCATGCGAGGGGACAAGCCACCTTCCCGAAAGCTGCAGCGAGGCGTAGGGCAGACACGCAGGCAGTTTATGGCTACGCCAACGGGTGCTCTTGATTGCCACCAAAGCTTTCGGGAAGGTTCGCCCCGAAGAGGAGCGAGCCTGCGCCTACTTTCCGGCCGCCCAGCCCAGGCTCTCCAGGCCGATCTCTAGCGCCGGCCGCCACAGGGAGGGGGAGCGCAGCAGCATCCCCAGATAGGTCAGCGCCGGACCCGGTCGAAATGCCCAGGACCGGAAGGCCCGCTGCGCCCACCGCTCCAGTTCCTCGGCCCGGAGATGGGGGTAGTCGAGCACCGTCGAGCAGTCCATGTCCACCTGCTCCCAGCGGGTGCCGGGGCGGAACCATCCCTGCTCCACGACCTCGAAGAAGAGGGGGGAACCAGGGTACGGCGCGGCGATGTGAAACAGCGCCAGGCTCAACGGGAGCCGCTTGGCGAAACGGATCGTCTCGCGGATCGTCTCCTCGGTCTCCCCAGGCAGGCCGATGATAAAGTAGCCCCAGTTGCGGATGCCCGCCTTCCGCGCCCAGCGCAGCGCCTGCTCCACCTGCTCCGGCGTGATCCCCTTTCGGGCACGGCGCAGAACCTCCTCGCTGCCCGACTCGACCCCCCACGAGATCATCCAGCAGCCAGCCCGGCCCATCAACTGCAACATCTCCGGGTCCACAAAGTCCACCCGGCTGTTGCAGGTCCACCGCAGCCGCAGCCCTCGCTCCAGGATCAGCTCACACAACCCCACCACCTGCTCCCGGCTGATGGTGAACAGGTCGGCGTACATGTGGACGTCGCGGACCCCCAGGCCGGCGAGCAACTCGAGCTCGGCCAGGATGTTCTCCGGCGAGCGGAAACGGGCGGACCGGCCATAGGAAACGTGCTTGATGCAGAAACGGCAGCCACCGGGGCACCCCCGGCTGGTGACGATGAAGGCATAGTTGCCGCGCACCAGCGGGGCCCGATACATCTCCAGCGGCAACAGGTCGTGGCGCGGCAGTGGCAGGTCGTCCAGGTTGCGGATGAAGGGACGATCAGGATTGACGACGATCTCGCTCCCGTCGCGCCACACCAATCCCTTGATGGGTTTCAGGTCACAGGTTTCAGGTTTCAGGTTCACCCAGGCGGGCTTCCACTCGGGGTCGGCCTCGGTGAACAGTTTGTGCAGCCGCTCCGCGAACTCTGCCTCCACCCCCGGCCACAATCCCTGCGGTTCAGGCTTTGGGCTTTGGGCTTTGGGATTTGGGATTTGATTCAGCGTGTCCACCAGTTCCCGCAGCGTCAGTTCCGGTTCCCCGCGCAGGAGTAAGTCCAGGCTGGGGAAGGCGCGCAGCGTCTCCCGGGGGATGGCCGTGACGTGCGTGCCGAACGCGATCGTCGTGGCTCCCATGCTGCGGGCCAGAAAAGCGCCGTACATGTCGTTGCGCAGCGTCGGGGCGGTGACCTGGGTCACGTAATAGCGGGGACGTTTCTCCTCCAGCAACCGCTCGAACGCCGGCCACGTCATCCGCAGCGGGATGGCGTCCACCACCTCCACCCGCTGATCGGGGAAGAGGGCCGCCATTTGGGCCAAACTGACCTGCGGCCAGATCATCCCCTCCCGCGATCGTCGTCCCACCCGGTGCTGACTGCGGATCCAGATGCCGCCATCCGGAGCCGGCGGGTTGACAAAGAGGATATCCACCGCCCCTTCGGGCCGGGTATCCAGCCCGGCCCGCACCACCGCATCTGCATCCGGGAAGCTGGGCGACGGAATCCGCTCCTGAATCCTTGCCCCCCGGTTCACCCCTCGCATTACACCCCCTCCACACTCAGGGCAACGCCCGCCAGATCCTGGGCCACCTGTACCTCGCGCTGGCTCAATTCGGCCAGCACGCGCGTGATGACCCAGAACACGGCCAGTTGCAATCCCACGAGCAACAGCATGGCCGCGCCCAACAGGTACAGCCAAAGGCGCTCGATAGACCAACCGCCCAGTGACAGGCTGAGGCTAACCGCCCCCGCCACAAGCCCCAGCACTATCGCCAACAGCCCCATCCACCCAAAGTGCCGCTCCAGCGGATGCTTGAACAGCGGCTTGCCAAAAAGACCCTGGCGGATGGGCTGCTTGTGGAAGAGAGAGACCAGGTAGTTAAAGGTTGTCCCCAGCGAGAAGAGCGTCACCCCGGAGACGGCACAGAGGCTGGCGGCGAAAACACCCCCCACTCCCCACGACATCAGGCGGGTGACACCGGCAACGCGCATCCCGACGACGACCGCGCCGATGGCTCCGGCAATTGCCGCCAACCCCAGGCCAATGCCGCCCAGCACGCGGACCGGGTTATAGTTCAGCGCGGTCCAGACGATGGTGGACAGGAAGCGCATCCCGTCCCGGACGACGCTCAGCTTTGAGCGTCCCACCCGCTCCTCGTAGGGGATCGGTACCTCCCGCCAGCAGATATCCTCGTGGAGAGCACGGGTGCTCATCACAGGGGTAAAGTTGAGGCCATCGGGCAAGGGATACAGGCGAGGCAAGGCCTCCCGGCGGATGACCCGCATGCCGCTCGAGCTGTCGCTGACGCGATGGTTGCCCAGAAGGCTCACCAGGTTCGCAAAAATCAGGTTGCCGATGCGGCGGACCAGCGGCATCTCACTCTCGGCGCCCGCCATCCGGGAACCGACCACCAGGTCCGCCTTCTCCTCCAGCGCCACCCGGCACAGGTCCGGGAAGTGCTCCGGCGGGTAGGTGCCGTCGGCGTCCAGGAAACCCAGCAGGTTCCCCCGCGCCCGGCTGAAACCCGTCTTTAGCGCCGCCCCGTACCCCCGGTTGGTCGGATGGCGGATGAGGCGCACCTTGGGATAACGAGCGGTGATGGTCGCAGTCCCATCACGGGAACCGTCGTCCACCACGATCAACTCCAGGTCATCGACGCCCACATCCACCAGCATGGGTCGGGTGGATAGTACCCGCTCAATGATCTGGGCGATGCCGCCCTCCTCGTTATAGGCCGGGATCACAACTGAAAGGACATTCATCTTTCCCTCCGAAAACCAGCGGTCACGGCGTCGAGCAACTCTGCCTCGCCGCGCACCGCCTCCAGGATTTCACTCTGCACCTCGTCGTCTGCAATCTCAACATCCCCGTCCAGCGACCGCACCACCCGCGCCGGCGTGCCCACTGCCAACGTACGCGGAGGCACGTCTCGCGTGACCACCGCCCCTGCTCCTACCACCGCACCAGCTCCCACCCGGACCCCGTCCAACAGGATCGCACCCGCGCCGATCCAGGCCCCGTCCTCCACGACGATCCCCTGAGCCGTGATTCCCTGGTGCATGACCGGCCGGGAGGGATCGTCGAAGCGGTGGTTTACCGCGAGCATCTGAACCCGCGGAGCCAGGAGGACGGCGTCGCCGATGTGCACCCCGCCCTGCCCCCGGATCAGGCATAACTCGCCGACGAAGCAGTTACGGCCCACCCAGATGCCGGCATGGGCCAAGTCCCGGAAGTTGTACACGTGCAGGACGCTACCGTGCATCACGAACGTCTCGTCCCCGATAAAGATGCCCTGGGGGCAGGCGTGCAGGTAGACGCCGTGGTCCAGGTAGACGTGGCGGCCCAGGTGGATGTTGGCCGGCTGGCACAGGCGGACCCGGTCCTCCACGACCGGGAGGCCGTCGCTCTGCAATATCAGCCGGTAGGCCAAGGCTCGCAGGCCGATACCGACCAGGCTCGGGATGCCCTGCAGGAAAAAGAAAAGTGTCTGCTCCAGCAGGTAGCGGCCCACGCCGGTCGACTGGCCCTCCAGGTAGTAGCGCAACCGTCCCCGCCGGGCGGCGACGGCCGCCGCGTCGGGCGCTCGAGAGACAAACATCTCGTCGCCAGTGCTCACTGCCCCTCTCCTCTGCGGACGAGGTGGGCGAAGCGCCGCCTCACCCCATCCTCACGTCGTATGATGGCGCTCACCGCCGCCCCCAGATTCGGCACCACCGCGAAGCCCCGCTCACCGTGGAGCCAGCAGCGGATCAACTGCCGCCAGCCCCGGCCAGTGAGCGCCAGGTAGCGACGGCATCCCACCGCCCGTCCAGCCTGCATATCCGACTCCGCGTCCCCAATCAGGTAGGATTGAGAGAGGTCCAAGTCCAATTCCTCCGCTGCCGCCAGCAACAGCCCCGGCTGTGGCTTGCGGCAGGCACAATGCTCATCGGGCCGATGGGGGCAGACCATCACCCGGTCTATCCGCCCCCCCGCCGTCTCAATCGCCCGCACCATGCGGGCATGGATCTCCTCCACCACGTCGGCTGAGACCATACGCCGGTTGATGATCGACTGGTTGGTGATGACGATGATGTGCAGCTCCAAATGAGCCAGCCAGGCCAGGGCTTTTGGCACACCACGGAGAACGACAAACTCTTCCCAACTCTTGACATAGTCGTCCCGGTTACGACAAATGACCCCGTCTCGATCAACGAACACAGCCCGCTGCATACGCGAACCCATTACCGTCTGCCGTCCAGGAAATTCGAACGGCGCTGTCTTGGGCACGTCCGGCGCACATCCAGGATCACCAAAACCCTTCTCCCTCCAGCATCATAGACGGGAGAGGCACCATGACAGATCGGCATTCCCTCTGCCCCCCGGCGGTATTGAGCTTGTCCCAGAGCGGCGGCTCGATCTGCCGCATCCGTTCCCGGAGCACCGAGGTGGTCAAGTGACACAGAACGAGATGCACATCCTCGATTTGCTCCATGCAATCACACGGCACCACGACCGGAATGTCCACCAGCGTGCTCAGCCGTCCGCCATCGAATCCGGAAAAGCCAATGGTGATCCCCTCTATGCGGCGGGCCAATTCCACGGCCCGCAGGACGTTGGGGGAGTTGCCGCTGCCGCTGATGGCGACCACCACGTCCGCCGGCCTGATCAAGCCACTCAACTGCTCGGCAAAGACGTCGTCGTAGGCGACGTCGTTGCTCCAGGCCGTCATCAGTGGGACGCTGTCCGTCAGAGCCACCACCCGGAAGCGCGGGCGGTTCGGGGTGATGGTGCCTTTCGCCAGGTCGCAGGCAAAGTGAGATGCTGTGGCTGCGCTTCCGCCGTTGCCAAGTGTAAACACCGTGCTGCCTGCATAGTTGGCGCTCAAAAGCAAGTCAACCACGTTCCGGATACGCTCCAGCGGAAGTGCACCCAACGTGTATTGCACCTCTTCCAGATACTGCCGTATGATCTCCAAGATTCTTATCCTCCCTCCATCATCCGGTCCCTATCCGACTCCCCTCCATGACAAGGGGAACGTGGTGTGGCACGTGCTGCCGAGACCAGGGCACCGCCTCCATCACCTGCACCCCCTCCCCATCCAGCGTAAAGAGCCAGCGCTGCAACCCCAGTTCCGTCAGCGCCTCTGTGACGACCTCCTGCTGCTCCTCGGGGCAATAGAGCATCAGGAACCCACCGCCGCCAGCCCCGGTCACCTTTCCACCCAGCGCTCCACGCTCTCGCGCTGCCCGGTAGCACTGATCCAGAAACGGATTCGTAATCCCCTCCGTCAACTGACGCTTCTCCATCCAGGACTGGTGGAGCAGGGCACCGAACACCTCCAGATCCCCATGCTCCAGCGCAGCGCGAATCTCCAGCCCCAACTCCTTGATCGCATCCAGCCTACGGATCGTATCTTGATCTCGCTGCTGGCTGGCCTGTTTCTGGCGCCGGAGGATGGTGGAGGATTGGCGGGAGGTGCCGGTAAAGAAAAGCATCAGCCTGCTCTCCAGCGCCTCGCGCGTCCCAGGGGGCACCCGCAGTGGTTCGACAGTCACGCCGTCGCGGCAGAACTTGATGCAGTTGAGGCCACCGAAAGCCGCCGCGTACTGGTCCTGCTTGCCGACAGGCATCTGCATCTTCTCGATCTCGATGTAGCAGGCCAGTTCGGCCACCTGCCTCGGCCCCAAATCCAGGCCACACCAGAAAGCAAGCGCTTTGATCATCGAGACCGCCACGCTGCCGGAAGAGCCCAGTCCCGTGCCAGGAGGAACCTGGGAGGCCAAGAAGACGCTCAGCCCCTCACGGAGATTGAAATAGTAGGTGATGGCCTTGGGCAGACTCAGGTCGTCGTTCCAGATCAGGTCCTCGCAGGCAGGCCGCTGGCAGAGGGCCCGGTAGTCAGCAGAGATGATCTGCACGCTGTCGGACCATCCAGGGGTGAGGATGGTGTAGACGTAATAACTGATCGCCGCACTAACCACCAGGCCCCCGCGTCGCTCGTAGTAGGCCGGCAAATCTGTTCCGCCCCCCCCGAAACTGATGCGCACCGGCGCTCTTGTGATCAGGACCATGCTCGATGCCCTCCTTGTCCTAATGCACCAACCTAACCCAAGGGTTAGGCCCTAATAAGCCCCCCGTCCTCTGAGCACTGCCCAGACGGTACTAAAGATCAACTTCAAATCGGTCCAGGCGGTATAGTTGCGGATGTATTGCATGTCCAATCGGACCCGTTCCTCATACGAAAGATCGGAGCGCCCACTGACCTGCCACAGGCCAGTCATCCCAGGCTTGACCGTCAGCAGATTATGCCTCCACCGGCCAAAGTGCTTCAGTTCCGCCGGCGTGATCATCCGCGGCCCGACGAGGCTCATCTGCCCCCTCAGTACGTTAAGCAGTTGCGGCAATTCGTCCAGGCTGTAGCGACGGAGGAACCGCCCCACCCGGGTGATCCGGGGGTCATCCTGGATCTTCCCGCTCTGCTCCCACTCCTTATTCAACTCTGTGTGTGCCTTCAGATAAGCATCGGCGTCAGGGATCATCGTGCGGAACTTGTAGGCGTCGAATCTCCGCCCGGCTAACCCCACCACCCGTCGGCGGTACGTGGCTGGTCCCGGTGAGTCTCGTCGGATTAGGATGGAAATGACCAGAAACACAGGAGCCAGCAGGATAACGGTCACCAGCGAAACCACAAAGTCCAGCGTCGCCTTCATCAGAGCATCCACCCCGGTGATGCGGGTCCGGTTGAGGCTCACCATGGGAATGAAACCCACCTCCCTCACCTGGGCACCGTTGGTGAAGAGCTCGTACAAGCCGGAGGAGAGGCAGACGCGCACCCGTTTGTCTGTCCCCCACTCCCGATAAATCTCTAACAGTTCATCGCGCCGCAGCGCAGTGGGGATGACAATGAGGTCCTCTACCTCCAGGCTTCGAATGAGGCTCTCCAGCCTGTGCAACCCGCTCAACACGGGCACTCCCTCCACCTGCTCTCCACGCAGCATCGCCGGTTCCACAAAGCCCACCACGTCCACGCCTGCAGCCGGCGCGGCGCGCAACTGGGCCACCACCGCCCGCCCCTCTTCATTCGCCCCTACCACCAGCGCCCGTCGGACGAACAGGCCCTGCCTCCGCAGATAGTAGATCAACCGCCGGTAGCTGAACCGGGCCAAGGACACGCTGACGACGGAGAAAAACCAGACCATGGCTAACCATCCCCGGGAGATGTCCAACTGAACACCTCGATCCAAGAAGCTGTACAGGATCAGGCCAACCAGGCTAGTGGTACAGGCGTTGATCACGTGGGCGTATTCTCGCACACCGCCGAAAAGATGGTCCGGGTGATACAACCGATAGAGAGCAAAGATGAACAACCACATCGGAACGGCGACCCAGGCCAGGCGGTTATACAAGGCTCCAGAGAAGGGGGCATTGTAGACCATCATTCGGAAGCGCAGTTGGTAGGCCGCCGCTATGCTGAGAACAATGCATGCCATGTCCAAAAACACGAGCGGCACCACCGCCCAGTAGGTGGAGAACCGCCGCTTAGCCCAGGTTGACCTGCGCACATCCGAGAAGGGCGGCACCTCCGCCGCTGAAGAAAAGAATTGCTGCTGACTGGCCTTAACCGTCATCGTCAACGCTCCTGAGACAGTCTCCTGGCCCTCTTGCATGTCTCGCTCCCATGGTGCCAAATCTTCCAAGGCGCGCCTCACAAAAAGGAAATCCTTCACGCGTCACCGCAAACCCGCGGAAGGGATAACCGAGTAGAGTCTTCGATCAACGACTGTATTGTAAAAGCCCATCGTCAGAGTTCGGTAACGAAGATCTTGGAAATTGGCTAGAGACACAGCCGGGGGTCCAACGCCCTCTGTCGCCTCTAGTCTTTTTCTAGGATTCTTGTAACTGCAAACCAACCCCTGGGCCGTATAATCACTACGAGGACAAAGGGGGGCCGGACGACATATGGCTATAGAAAATCTGATCCGCAACTATGTTCTGGAGAACTTTCTCTTCACTGCCGACAATGGACAGTTGCAGGACAATGCCTCTTTTCTAGAAGAGGGGATCGTGGACTCCACCGGTGTCCTGGAATTGGTGATGTTCGTCGAGGAGACCTTTGGCATCACGGTGGAGGACGATGAGATCGTGCCCGAGAACTTTGACTCCGTGCAGCAACTAGCCCGCTACACACGGCTGAAATTGGGAGAGGTGGTACCCGACACCTGTGAACGAATTCCTGCGGGATAGCGCGGGGCGTTTCGAAGATCAACCATAAGCAACCGGACCTCGAATCTTAAGTGCATTGAGATTAGGGGAGAAACTATGTCCGTCAAGAACTTGCCAACCGATCCAGAGTTCGCGATACCAGGCCGGAGACCCGGTGCTTACAGAGGGATAGGTTACCTGCTGTTGGCCGTGGTGGCGATCCTCATCGCCGCCTGCCAACGTGCTCCCACGGCAACCGAACAGTGGGTACCGTCCTATCTGGAACTGAACCTGTATGCAGGAAAAGCACAGTTGCAATGGCCAGGCGAGTCCGAGTGGACGACGCTAGAGGGCAAGGCCAGCGTCACCATTAAGGACGGGGGCCGAATCAGCGCGGACGCAACGGAGGGAGCCAAATTCTTCCTGGGCGACGGCAGCATGCTCGAACTGTCTCCTGAAACCACCATTGAGGTACGGAGTCCGCGCACCCTTCCCCGCTTGCAGGTAGTCGTGGAGAATGGGAGCGTCCTGTTCTTTGGGCAGAAGCCTTCATACGAGTTCGCCGTACCTGCCTGCCCTGTGAAGCTCCTGAGCATCCCTTCGCTGATCAGGATCGAGGTCGATGGCGAGACAACGCGCCTGGCGGTCGATGAAGGGGCCGTGACCTGTGAACTGGAGACAGAGACACTCACGCTTCCCACGTGCCGGCAGATGACCGTCAGGGCAGGGGAAGTGCCAGATGTCACCGATTTCTGCACGCCCAGTACGGTGGTCTCTCCCCCCACGCCGACCCCTACTCCGCAGGGGTTTGAGCCCAGCACGACGTCGAGCCCGTCCCTCGCCCCCACATCCACCCCCACTATCGCGGGGCCAACGCCTACGCGCAGGGGAGTGATACCAACATCGACGCACACGCCGGTGCCCCCGACTGCTAAGCCAGAACGGCCCAAGCCCAAGGATACAGAACCCCCTCCGACGCAGCCACCGCCGACGGAGCCACCAAAGCCCGAACCGACCAAGCCCGAGCCTGCGCCGGAGCCGTCCGAGCCCGCGCCGGAGCCGCCCAAGCCCACGCCGGAGCCGCCCAAGCCCACGCCGCCGCCGCCGGAGGCGCCCAAGCCCACAATGAAGGCACCCAGGCCCACGACGGAGGCGCTCAAGCCTCCCCCGGAGCCACAGCCCACCACTGAACCTTCATAGCGCCCGCTCCCGAGCCTGTCCGAGTTGCCTCGAACAGGCGGGCGAGCCCGTGTCTGCGTCAGGTTGGGCAGTCCTCTTCGTGGGTGGGCGGTGTGCCACTCGATAGGGCAAGCGAACGGCCCCGATGCCAAGGGAAGGACTACTCACTGTTGTAGAACCGAAACGATATCGTAACATAAGTGAAACGTTGAAAATGCCCATTCCGAACTATACTTATCTCACGAGCTGGACCACGCCGCACCAGTGCGTTGCCGGACGCAGGCGACGCACAGGTTCCTGCGTCTTGCAGCGGGCACCTGCCAGACCGCCATGCTGCGACGTAAGCACATGCCGTAGCTGTGACGCCGCCAACACACAAGGTGTACGACCTGCACCCCTGGGCGAAACAAAGCATCAAGTTGGGGAAGGAACAATCAGGAATAGACTTGCGATGTGTTGCTTTTTGCTACCCTCTGGGTAGGGCATCAGTAATGAGGTGAAGGGTATGATGTACGACACAAAAGACCTCGGTAAACTCCTGGCTGCGCTGCTGATCGGACTCATCGGCGCAGTGGGCATACTACTGCTCTTGTCCCGGCAAGCCAGTGCGGGACCGCTGATGCAAACTGCATATGCTGACCTAGAGATCGCCAAAGCCGGCTCGCCCGCCACGGCAATCGCCGGCGAGTCTTTGACCTACACTCTCACCATCACCAACAGCGGGCCATCGACGGCCACCAGCGTCATCGTCACCGACACCCTGCCAGCGGGTGTAACCGTCGGCTCCGTCTCGCCAAAATGCGGCCATTCGGGCCGCACTGTCACTTGCACTCTGGGCGACCTGGTCCGCGACCACACCGCTACGCTCACCGCGGTCGTCACCGTCAACTCCTCAGTGACAGGGACGATCTCCAACTCGGCCATTGTCACGGCCACTACGACCGATACCAACACGGTCAATAACACGGCCAGCGAAGAGACGACGGTCACCACCGAGGCCGACCTGTCGGTTGCCAAATCCGCTAACCCCAGCACGGTGATTGCCGGCCACAACCTGACCTACACCATCGCCATCACCAACAACGGACCTTCCGATGCCACCGGCGTGACCCTCACCGATACCCTGCCAGCGGAGCTGGCCTTCGGCACAGCCAGCGCAGGCTGTACCCACGAACCGAGTGAGCATCGCGTCATCTGCAACATCGGCTCCCGGATCTCACATGCCACTGCAACGATCACCACCACCGGCACCGTTACCAGCCCCCTGCCTAACGGCACACCGCTCATCAACACCGCCACCATTGGCGGCGGTCAGGCCGATCCCGATGCTGAGAACAACACCGCCCAGGCACAGGCCACGGTCCAGTCAGCGCCGATCCTGAGCCTGGTCAAACGCGATGATCCTGAGCCGGTGGAGGCCGGTGCAGAATTGGTCTACACCCTGACATTCACCAACACGGGCAACGAAATTGCCACCGGCGTCATCCTCACCGACGTGCTGGACAGCCACGTCACGTACTCCGGCGCCGATCCACCTGCCGAGGGCACAGACCACACCCGCTATTGGGTAATTGGCGACCTCGCCCCAGGTGAGCCCAGCCAGGTTGTCCTCACTGTCACCGTCGCCAGCCCCTTGCCGAACCACACGATCTTGAACAACACCGCGTGGCTCGATACAGACCAGACCGCACCACTATCCGCCGCCCAGCAGACGACTGTCACGTCCCGCCCGGTGCTGGCCATCACCAAGACAGACTTTCCAGATCCGGTTGACGCTCACGCACCTCTGCGTTACACCCTCATCATCACCAACAGCGGCAACGAAAACGCCACACCGGTCACCGTCACCGAGCACTATGACCCCAACGTTTCGTTCTTTTCCGCCATCCCAGACCCCGTCCTGGGCAGTGGAGGCCGGACGTGGACCTTCCCAAGCTTGGCTGCAGGCACATCTAAGACAATAAACATTTTCGTCAACGTCGCCGATGATATCCCTGCCGGTACGGTCTTGACCAACGAGGCCACGCTAGAAAGCGGCCAGACTGCCCCTGTCACCGCTACTGAAGTCACGTCTGTCACTTCAGCCGTAGATTTTACGTTCTACAAGATCGCTCTCTCCGATCCGGTTGAGGCTGGCGAGGCACTCCAGTACATCATTCACTACGGAAACTTTGGAACGTCCGCCGCTTACAACGTGGTAATTACCGAGACGTATGACAGCCGGGTGACCTTCAGAAAAGCAGTTCCATCGCCCAAGAGTGGAACCAACAATGTCTGGGAACTCGGCACAGTGGAAATTGGTGACGTCGGCGACATTCTAGTGACTGTGGATGTAACCACGCCTCTCCCGAATGAAGCCATACTGACCAACCGCGCGACGATTGACAGCCGCGACACGCCCCCGTGGACCACCGTCGAGACCACGACCGTTTCCTCGGCCACAGACCTGGCCTTCAGCGTCACCGACGTCCCTGACCCGGTAGAGGCCGGCGATCCCCTGACGTACACCCTGCGCTACACGAACGCCGGCAACGCCGACGCGACCGATGTCGTCATCACTGCCACGTTCGACAGCAACGTTTCATTCTCCGCCACCGACGCAACGCCACAACCGAACGGCGGTAGCGGCCAGATACGGTACTGGAATTTCGAAAGTATACCCGGCGAGGGTGGCTCTGGAGAGATCGTCATCCGTACGAACGTAACGCTTCCACTCACGAATGGCACAAAGCTGAACTTTACGGCGCAACTTGCGGACGCAGAAGACGATTTCCTGGAACGTACTGCCAGGACCACGGCCCACAGCGCCCCGGCCCTGTCCCTCCTCAAGAGTGACGGAGTCTCGAACGTCGAAGCCGGCGACCGGCTCACCTACACGCTCACCTACGCCAACAGCGGCAACGAGAACGCCTACCACGTCATCATCACCGACACACTGTCCCCCTACGTCGAATACATCGGCTGTGACGGGTGCCAGCCACCCGATGGGCCTGATCCTGATACAGTGGTCTTCCACATCTCTGCCATCACTCAGACCAGCAGGCAGGTCCAGCTCTTCGTGCAGGTCCAAGACCCGCTCCCTGCGGGAGCCGATTTCGTGGAAAACCATGCCCGGATGACTCACTCATCGCTTCCCGCTCCCATCGACGCATCTGACATAGATTTCATCGACACGCGGCCCGACCTGGCCATTATAGAAGCGAACCACACGCCGACCCTGTTCTCCCCTGGGCAACTGATGACCTATACGATGACCTATGGCAACGTAGGGCAGCATATGCACACCGAGAATGTGATCATCACGACCGTCCTGCCGACCGACACCGTTTACGTCGCCGACCCCGTCGGCAATGGCTGGCACTCATCCGATGGTCAGACCTACACCTACGCAGCCGGTGCTCTGCCTGTAGGTTCCACAGGTCATACGATCACGTTCACGGTCCGGCACCCCGACGCAGCACAGGTCAGCGCGCCGGAGTTCAAAACGCCCTTCACCATCGCCGCAAGCGGAGGCGCCGTCAGAGACGCCAACCCCGGCGACAACAAGGTTACCGTCATCATCGGCGTGCCCGACCTGGTCGTGGTGGATTGCACCTTTGAGCCTTCTCCATTGCCACCGAACGTGCCGGTGACCTTCACTGTCGTGTTGAAGAATCAAGGTACCGGAATGGCCTGGAACCCCGAGTCCTGCAGAGGCCCCGTGTGCGCGCCCTTCTACTTGGACGTCTTCATCGACCCTGTCGTCTCGTATCCGTACGACCGGGATGGCGATTTCTACACCACTGTGGGCCCCATCGAACCTGGTACAACGTACACCTACACCCTAAAGCACGGCGGATTCGAAAACGGCCAGATGCAAAAGCTCTACGTCAAGGTTGACAATCACGACATCAACCCCTACGGGTTGGTTCCTGAAAGCGTCGAGATGAATAACGTCGCACTATGCATTGACACAGAGCTCCACCACATCTACCTGCCATTGGTCACGAAACAGTGAGGGGTCGGCCAATGGACAACAAACCAGCACATTGGAACCATTTGCGACGCGAGGGCTGCTGCAATCTGGCAGGTAGCCGATACGTCAACAGGTAGCCCAGAAGGAGCCAGATGAGACGCGAACGTTCGTTGCCCCTGCTTGCAATCCTGACAATCGGAGCGCTGGTGGCAGGAAGCCTGATGTGTGTGATCGGAACGGTGGTGGCAGGCAGGAGGATGAGTGGGAGAAGTATATTCCCGCCCGTGGAGCCACCGCCTGCCACATTACGGGCCACCGCGACGTGGACGCCGATGTCGCCCGCAGGCACGTCGGGATCTGGCACGCAAACGCCACCCGCCGTGGCAAATTTGCCGACCCCCGCCCCCACAACTGGGCGAAGCACGCCCTCCCCTTCTGATACCCCATCCCCTCCCACTCCTACACCGGAACCATCCGCCACGTCTATCCAGGTGCCGACCGGTACGCCAGAACCACCGACCGTTGGCGCAACCAGGTCACCGGAGCCACCCACCGCCACGCCGACCGGCTGGATGCCCCCGGCATACCCGCAGCCACCCACGACCAGTCCCATCAACACACCCGAGCCCCCCACCGCCAGCCCGACCCGCACCCCACAGCCATCAGGTCCAACCGCCACGCCTGCTGACACGCCGAGTCCGACACCGGTCGTTGTCACGCCGCGGGGACCGGCCAGTGTGACGGGCCGGCTCGTCAAGGACGGGGCACCGATGGAGGCCGGTGTGACCGTGAAACTGGAGGACCAGACCTACGCCATTGTCGCGACGGCCACAACCGACGCGCGGGGCTTGTACACCTTTGCCAATCTGACCGCTCCGGGACTCTTGTCCACTCTTGGCCCCGGATTCAACGTGCTGTTCGCTCAGGAGTGGAACGAGCAGTACGACGTCGGCGATGTCGTCAGTTGGGCCTGGCTGGGCCCCCTCACGATCTCGAGAGGTACGACCGTAGAAGTGCCGGACTTGGAGATTAGCCTGCTCGGCTTCGAGCAGATCACCCCTTCCAGCGGCGCTTCCTTTTCCGCTGGCGAGATCTCGGCCCAGAGCCCACTCACTTTCGAGTGGGCCCCATACCCGGCGGCCGCGGCGTACTGGGTGGACTTGACGAAAGGGAACGACCTCAACCGCGTGTGGCAATCGACGCTCGTGGATACCACACACGTACCCTTTGATGGTACGCTGGAAGACGGATCTCACGTGACAGCCGACACCTACTGGTGGGGCGTTGGAGCTCGCACGGGGGCAGGCGATTATCAACTGACCGTCTATGGCTACCTGCCCACGTTGGTCATCACACCCTAGCGTTACCCCGACGAAAGATCATCCCCTATCGCAACTGAGCTGGCAAGGGGCCGCGCGATGAAACGAATTCTGGTACTTTGGCGGGGCCCCTTGCCGCGTTTTTAGAGGTTTTTGACGTGAGTTTTATTCAGCATTTACCCATCCCCCCTATTCTTATAGCACAGTGGGGGCGATTCCTTGATAAGTATCGTCGGTCTGCTCCCGACCGGTTCAGCGTGGGCGGCGGGGCCACTATTGGCCGCGCGAAGCCGAGGGTCCAGAGACGGTTGCTCCCGCATAGTACCAGGAGGGAACAGAAATGGACACGAGACTTGGCATCGCTTTGATCGCATCGCTGTTGGTGGCGCTATTGATGCCAGCGGGGGCCACCGCGCAGGCAGGCAATCCCACTACGATCGACTCTGTCAACATCGGCGATCCTGCCAGCGAGACGGGGCACAACCTGTACAGATGGGGTCCCATCGAGCCGGAAACCAACGGCGGCACTTGGGGCCACGTGGGAGAAGAAGACGGCACCTGTCGGGCGATCTCCTTCTTCGACGGCAAAAACATCTCCGACTGGGCCAGGTTCACGATGGACTTTGGCGACTCTCCAGGCACGAAATACCTGCTGCTCCGCCATATGGACGGATATGCCAACGATAGTTTCTACGTCTACATCGACGAATTGGGAAAGCCCGGAGACGGGGCAGAGGTGTTCTACTACCCGGACCAATGGGAGCTCGAGACCTGGCTCACAGCCGAGATCCCCCTCGACTTGACCGGCGTCCATACGATCTACCTGCTCTGCGCCCAGCCAGAGTGGTCTGGCTCGGAAACATACGAACAGGTCGCCTTCACCTGGGCGGCGGTCGTGGCCGAGTGGGTGCTCGACGAGGAGCCTACCGTCATCACGCTGGCTTCCTTCACCGCCGAACCGGGCGTAGGCAGCGTGGCCCTGGCCTGGGAGACCGGCACCGAGATCGACAACGCCGGATTCAACCTCTACCGCGCCACCGCACCCGAAGGCCCCTACGCCAAGATCAACGCCGCGCTCATCGCCGCCCAGGGCGATCCCAGCGCCGGCGCCCGCTACACCTTCCTCGACGAGGGGCTCGCGCCCGGCACCTACACCTACAAGCTGGAGGACGTGGACCTGAACGGCGTGGCGACGCTCCACGGCCCGGTGTCGGCCACGGCGATGCCTCGCCTCCGCCGGCCACCCTACCGCCCAACGTTACCATAAAGCAGGGAGGATAGCGCATAAAGATTAGATCACCATGACTTCCGTAGCATAGCTAAGTCTAAAGTTCCGATCCGTCTTAATCCTGCCAATCCGTGTCAAAATCACGATCACTTCCGTAGCATACCCCAGCCTGCAAGGGGCCCCACGATACATCCAATCTTAATAAATTCGGGGCCCCTTGCCCCTTTTCTAGGCAATTTTTAGCACCATCTTTATTGAGCATTCACCCATATCGCTCATTTCTGTGGTACAATGGGGGCAGTCCCTTTACACAGATTGGCGGTCTGATCCCAGCCCAGGGCAGCACAGTGGGCCGGGTGAGCCCGCTGACGGAAAGGAGGTAGCGATCGATAATAGAAGCATCCTAGTTCATTCAGCACGATTTCACTGGCACAGGGTGGATCGGCGAACCACATTCGGCCTGCTTAGGGCGTCGTGAGCGCAGGCCAGATGGAGCTGTCACCCTCCAAGGATAATGACAATCTTGGGAGGAAATAGAAATGAAGAAATATCGAAGGTCTGGCACGTCTGCGATCGCCCGGGGAATGGCGATCTTACTGGCCCTCCTGCTAACCGCGGTTCCCGTGCTGGCTGCGTCATATGACCTCAGTACAGCAGGGTCCTCGGCCACGATCAATGGCGCCATTTTCCTGCAGTGGTTTGACCCGGACGGCGCCGGAACGGGCAATTTCGATTCGTTCTTGCGAATCCAGGCGAACGGTACCGAGCGGGGTTATAACACAGATGGCACGCGGCAGTTCGACACCAAGGGAGGTACTTGGACCCATTCCCTGCTCCTGAGCGCAGTCCCCACAGTAGACATCGGCGGGACCGTGTACCGCGAATTCCAGTTGGACATCGATGAGACTGCCAGTACCCCTCTCCTGTCTTTGGAAGAACTGCAGTTGTTCACTGCGAGCTCGGCCACCTTGACCGGGTACGATGCGGGCTCGCCCTCAATTGGTGGCGCGACCACGCTCGTCTACGATCTCGACGCCGACGAGGATAACACGGTCACGCTCACCTATCTCCTGAACAAGGGGAGTGGATGGGCCGACTACCTCGTCCTGGTTCCAGACTCTGGGTTTGGCTCAGACCCCAACTGCGAGTACCAGGGCACCGGATGCACGACCTACGTTTACCTCTATGCGCAAATGGGGAATAATGATGGGCTTGCTTCTGACGATGGCCCTGAGGAATGGGCCGTGAGCGAAGAAGGTGCTGTCTTCACGCCAGCAACCATCGCGGTCGACAAATCCGCTGACCAGACCCTCGTCTTCAAAGGCACGGCCGTCAACTACACCTACCTGGTCGCCAGCCCGAGCACGCTGTCCGACGTCACGGTCACCGACGACAAGTGCAGCCCGGTGGAGTTCGTGGGCGGCGACAGCAACGACGACGACCTCCTGGACCCGGGCGAGATATGGGAGTTCACCTGCTCGGCAGTCATCAACGAGGACACCACCAACACCGCCACCGCCGAAGGTAAGCCTCCTGAAGGTGACCCGGTCACCGACACCGACAAAGAGACCGTCGAGGTCATCGGGCCGGTGCGTCCGATCCTGGAGTGCGTGGCAGACCACGGCGATGGCACCTACACCGCCTACTTCGGCTACAAGAACGACAATGACTACGCCGTTGACATTCCCATCGGAGAACGCAACAAGTTCACGCCGACCCCGCAGGATCGCGGCCAACCGACCACCTTCCAACCGGGACGCACTCCATACTACCCCGATGCCGCTTTCAGCATCGACTTCGACGGCAGCCCGCTCGTCTGGACGCTGTACGGGCGCACCGCCACCGCATCCGACAACCCGGCCCAGCGGTGCGCACCGGTCGAACCGGTCAAGCCCATCCTGGAATGTGTGGCTGAGGAGAAGGACGGTACCCTGACCGCCTACTTTGGTTACGAGAACCTGAACGATTACGTGGTCAGCATTCCACTCGGCAGCGATAACAAGATCACACCCAGCAGCTACGACGGCGTTCAGCCGACGTTGTTTGGCCTGCCGAACGTGGTGCCCGGCCGGCCTGGTCGCACGGGCTTCTATCCCGATGGCCCGTTTGCCTTCACGGTGAAGTTCCAGCCTGATGAGGTAATCGTCTGGAAGCTGGGCCCGCGAACATCCACGGCGTCGAACAACCCTGCCCAACGCTGCCCGGAGCCCACCGCCGTTGAACTGGCCTCCTTCACCGCCGAACCGGACGCCGATGGCGTGACCCTGGCCTGGGAGACGGCCGCCGAGATTGACAACGCCGGCTTCAACCTCTACCACGCCACCACGCCCGACGGCCCCTACGCCAAGGTGAACGGCGCACTGATCGCCGCCGAGGGCGATCCAACCTCCGGCGCCAGCTACAGCTTCCTGGACCAGGAGCTCCAGCCCGGCACCTACTACTACAAGCTGGAGGACGTGGATCTCAGTGGCGTCACCACGTTGCACGGGCCGGCGTCGGCTGTCGTAATGCCCGCCTTCCGCCGCCCGTCGTACCGTCCGACGTCACCCTGGTAAGGAGGATCGCATCGAGATCACACGACGAACGCTTCGCTGAAATAACCTGGACAAGGGGCCTCGCGATGAATTCACACAGACACCTCGCGGGGTCCCTTGGCAGCTTTAAGAATTCCTAACCCGATCTTGGCCGAGCGGCTACCCACCCATCCCAGATTGATGGTATAATGGAAAGAAGGAAAACCAGTCTACGAAAATGACATTTACGATCAAACACCTCATAGGAGTGCTCCTGGCAGCATTCTTGATCCTGAGCAGCAGCGTACCGCCGCGGGCAGCGGCCCAGTCACCCCCTGGAAGCCACCTGCGCGTCGAGCGTTCGGATGAGCAGGCCATCCTGCTGAAACTGACTGTCGATAGATCCGACGTCGAAACCGTCGAACACGGGGGGCGGACATACCACCGGCTCATCATCCCTGATATGGTCCAGACCAACACGCCCGGTGCCCCGCAGGTGCCGACGCGCGGCGCGTTGCTGGGCCTCCCGACCATCCAGGGCGTCTCGGTGCAGGTGCTGGAGGCCGATTATGAGCTGCTGAGCGGGTATCACCTATACCCCGCGCCAGGGCTGCGTGTGACGGAGGGAAGCGAAAACGCCCCCCTGGCCTGGAGCGCGGAGCCAATCTTTACGCTGGATCAAGATCTGTACGCCACCGACGCGTTCTACCCCGGCCCGCTGGCAGAGCTCGGTGCGACCGGCTACCTGCGCGACCAGGCCGTCGGCCAGGTGCGCTTCTACCCGGCGCAGTTCAACCCGGCCACGGGTGAGGTGCGTCTCTACCGCCGGATCCTGGTCCGGATCACGTGGGAACCACCTCTCCTGGCAGCGACCGAGCAGACCCGCGCTGCCAGTCCTGCATTCGAGAACCTGCTGAGCGACGCGCTCCTCAACTACGCTGCGTTGGAGCGGCCCGGCATCCTGGATCAGCCCCCCTCGGTTACCCTCAGCGGAGCGGGGATCGCCGCGACCAACAACGCTACCCCCACGCTCAAGATCGGCGTGACCGAGGACGGCCTGTACGAACTGACCTACGACGACCTGGACGGGGCCGGCTTGGACCCGAGCAGCGTGGACCCACGCACGATCAAGGTCAGCAATCGCGGTGCCGAGATCCCCATCTCCGTGAACGGCGAAGACGATGGCTCGTTCGATGCCGGCGACACCGTCCTCTTTTACGGTGCCGCGATCGATGGCCTTTACACCGCAGAGAATGTCTACTGGCTGACGGCGGGCGGGGCAAACGGCCAACGCATGGAGACGCGGGATGGGACGCCCGCCGGCGCCCCGGTGCCGACCCATTTTCCCGTCACGCTGCACGCCGAGGAAGACACCTTCTACTGGTCGAAGGTAACCGGCAGCGCGGGCCAGGATCACTGGTTCTGGGGAGATAGGATCACCGCCCCGGCGATGCCGGCCTACACGTTGGGGCTGCACAATGTCTCGACGGCAGCCGGCACGACGACCGTGCGCGTCGGGCTAAAGGGACGCACAGCAATCCCAACCATCAACCCCGACCATCACACCAGGATCTATCTCAACGGCACCCAGATAGACGACCAGGAGTGGGATGGCCAGATCATGTACGATCACGAAGCGACCGGGTCCCACGACCTTCTCGACGAGGGCAACAATACCATCACCATTGAGGGCGTCGGCGACACCGGCGCTTTGGTGGACCAGTTCCACCTCAACTGGATAGAGGTCGACTACTGGGACACCTACGTGGCGGAGAACGACGCACTATCCTTCGGAGCGCCGACAACCGGCACGTTTCAATTTAAAGTCACCCACTTCAGCAGCAGTGACGTGCAGGTGTTCGACGTGACAGATCCGGCCCACGCAGCGATCATCACCGGCACGGCTGTCTCGGAAGACGGGGGAAACTATACCGTCCGGTTCGAGGACGATGCCCAGCCGGACACGCGCTATCTGGCGTTGACCGCGGCACAGCGGAAATCCCCCGCCCGCATCGAGATGGATCAACCGTCCTCGTGGAGATCCCCCACCCAGGGCGCCGACTATGTGATCATCACCCACGAGGATTTCTACACCAGTTCCCTGAGACTGGCCAGTCACCGAGAGATCACCTCGGGCCTGCGGGTCGCCACCGTGAAAGTCGAGGACGTCTACGACGAGTTCAACCACGGCATCTTTAGCCCACAGGCCATCCGTGACTTTCTGACGTATGCCTACGAGAACTGGGTTCCCCCGGCGCCGACGTTCGTCCTGTTGGTCGGCGATGCGACCTACGACTACAAGGATAATAAGGACACCGGCACGGTGAACTATGTGCCCACCCAGCTCGTTGAGTTCATCGATTCTCAAGAGCCCATTCAGACCGCGTCCGACAACTGGTTCGTCCTGGTCGAGGGTGACGACCTGCTGCCGGATATGTTCATCGGGCGGCTGCCCGCCCAAACGGTCTCGCAGGCGGACGACATGGTGGACAAGATCATCCACTACGAGCAACACCCACCGGACGGCTCATGGAACAAAGATGCGCTGTTGGTGGCCGACGACGACAGCTCGACGTTCGAGGCTATCTCGGAGCAGATCGCTGACCTCCTGCCGGGCACCTATACCGCCCATAGAGTCTACGCCGGCGACTACCCGCCGGGGGACCCGACGACGGACATCGCCGCAGCCATCAACAGAGGTGCCATCCTGGTCAACTATGCTGGGCACGGGCACACGGATGGATGGGGACAGTGGAGTGGCAGCAACAACATCTTCGAGCGGTCGGATATCGAAGCCTTGGACAACGCCCACAAACTGCCGCTGGTGACAGTGGCCAACTGCCTGAACGGCCTGTTTGCCGGGCTGAAGACCGACGTATCGGTCGCCGAGGCGTTCCTGCGACTTAAGGACAGAGGCGCCGTCGCCGTGTGGGCCTCCACCGGCCTGGGTTACCCCGGCGATCACCAGGTGCTGATGGGGGAATTCTACGAGACCATCTTCCAGGACGGCGAACACGCCCTGGGGGCGGCCACGAACGCGGCCAAGGTCGCTGCCTATACCCAGAGCGGTTCCTGCGGCGAATTGGTCCAGACCTTTACGCTTTTCGGCGATCCGGCAACGCAGTTTTACCACCCCTACGTGGACAGCACCGCTCCCGCCAACGGGGCCACCGACGTGCCCATCGACCACGAGATCCAGGTCGCTTTCAACAAGCCGATGAGCACCACGACGGTGGCGCTGGGTGGGGAAGGGACGCAGGGCCTCCCGCTCACCCCCACCTGGAGTGCCGAAAACACCGTCGTCACGTACGCCCACCCGAACTTTAGTCACGGCCAGACGCTCACCTTCACGGTAAACGGAGAGGACGAGCACGGGAACCCGCTGGGCGCTGGCGTCGTCCCCAGCACCTGGTCGTTCACCGTCTCGGCCGATGACGACCCACCCGGCGGCGCCATCGGCGTTGAGGGCGGCGCGCTGACCGACGTCCCCGTGACCGCCGCCGTTGTCATCACCTTCACCGAGCCGATGCGGGCCAGTTCCGTCGCCTACGCCTGCGTGCCGGACGTCGCCGGTGAGCTCTCCTGGAACGCCAGCGGAGAAATCGCACGGTTCGAACATGCGAACTTTGAGCCGAAGACGCACTACACCTTCACGGTCACGGCGGCCAAAGACGTGGCCGGCAACCCACTGTCCGAGCCGCTGGAAGCGTCGTTTATCACGCAGGAGGTATATCTGGTTCACCTGCCGATCGTACTCAGGAGCGAATAGAAGAGACAGCCTGCTCGAGGCTGCGCCCTACAGGATGCCCAGCATAGGAAGTCATGAATTCAACCTGAAAGATGGGAAGGGGGAAAATCAATGAGCGTGAGAAAACCGGTCATCGTTGCACTGGCGGTGCTGATGGGGCTGTGCGCAGGTGGGGACGTCTTGAACATCAGCGTCGCTCAGGACAACCCCACCGCCGTCCAACTGGAAAGCGTGGAGGCAATCCCTGGTGTGGCACGGGTGGAGGTTCTGTGGACCACCGTCTCCGAGTTGGACGCGGCTGGCTTCAACGTGATGCGCAGTACGTCAGAGTTTGGCCCGTGGGTGCAGGCGAACGACTATCTGATCATAGCCGTGGGGGAAGGAACGAAGGGCGCCGACTACAGCTTCCAGGATACCGGACTGACGGGCGGCATCGAGTACTACTACCATCTACAAGAAGTGCTGACTACCGGTGGCACGCAAAACTACCTTGGTGAGTGGATCAGGTCCGCCACGCCCCTACACGGTGTCTATCTGCCGCTGATTATCAGATAGGCTACGTGAACGGACGTACGTCTTGACCAAGGGCCAGCGACCAGGGCCAGAAGCTGTGTTGCGGCAAAGCTCGTATGATTCTACGTCGTGGATATCCCCGGCGCTGTGGATACGATACCTGTTTGAGGAACGAACAAGATGTGTCGGAAAACTGTCTTCCTATTGGTATGGGCATTCGCAATCCTTGGCCTGACCGCCACCATCGGCCAGACACCATCTTACGCCTACGCCCAGGACGCCGGGCAACCTGATTCCTGGTCGCTCCAGATCCTGGAGGCCGATAACAGCCACGTGCTTCTGGAGCTGAGCCTGGTCTCTTTTGATAGCGAGGTGGTCATCCACGATGGGATCGAGTACCGGCGCCTGCATGTACCCGAGTGGCCGTACTGGGGTCAGCCGGGCCAGCCGTACCTCCCCATGTACTCAGTGCCGCTGGGCATGCCCGAACCGGGCACGCCCCAGATTGCGGTGGTCGAGGCCGAGAGCGAGACAGTTGAGGGGGTTTTGCTGTACCCGGCGCCGGCCCTGGAACTCGGAGGGGACGAAGAGGCTCCCCAGATCGTCGAGGTTTTCGCGCTCGACGCGGAATCGTACGGCGCCGACGCCTTTGTCCCCGGCCCCCTGGCCGAAGCAGCCGCCATCGGTTTCCTGCGCGATCAGCCTCTCTTTCAGTTGAGAATGTACCCCTTCCAATACAATCCACAGCGACGGGAGTTGCGCGTCTATCGCCGGCTCAAACTGCTGGTCGCCTTCCCCCAACGCACCCTCTCGCTGGCGGGGGCTGATCAGGCGCAACCGTCCCCGGTGTTCGACCGCATTCTGGGGCGAACGCTGCTCAACTACGATTCCCTGCCCCGGCCTATCTCATCCTCGCCCCCCCCATCTCTCGTCACCCTCGACACGCTCGACGCCGGACCGAAGGTCAAGCTGCTGGTCGAGCAGCGCGGGCTCTACCGCGTCACGTACGACGATCTTTCGGACATCGCCCCTGAACTCGTGCAGGGCGACCCTCGGAACCTGGAACTGCGCAACCGGGGCGCGACCATCCCGATACGCTTCGAGGGCGAGGCGGACGGCAACTTTGATCCCGGCGATAGCTTCCTGTTCTACGGGCAGGCCATCGAAAGCGACTATACCCGGTACAACGTCTACTGGTTGAGCGACAGCGGTGCCCCAGGCCTGCGCATGGCGCAGCGCGATGGCACGCCAGACGCAGGCACCACGCCGACGGCCTTCAGTGACAGCCGTCATTACGAAGAGGACAACACCTACTGGCAGGCTCTGCCCAACGGCGAAGGCAAAGACCACTGGTTCTGGGATAAACTGTCGGTCAACAGCCCAACGGCCGTTTCAGTCGACTACGCATTCTCCCTCCACCACGTCGCCGCCAGCGGTCCCGACGGAGAGATACGCCTGATGTTGCACGGGCTCACCAGCGGCGAGCACCTGATGCAACTCCGCCTCAACGGCACCGACCTGCTCTCGTCAGCCGAACAGGCGTGGAGCGGGCAGGTGGCCAAGCTGTACGAGGTCCCTGTATCGCAGAGCCTCTTCGTGGAGGGGACCAATCACCTGCGGGTGGAAAGCGCGCTTCCGGAGGGACAACAGGTGAGCCAGGTCTATGTGAACTGGTTTGAGGTGACCTACCAGGATACGTTTGTCGCTGAACAAGACCATCTCCGATTCTCCGCGCCGTCAACCGGCACGCTGACGTTCGAGGTCTCCGAGTTCTCGACCAGCGGTGTAGAGTTGTTCGATATCACGGATCCCGCCGCCCCAGTACAGATCACAGGCTACGCGGTCGAGCCAGACGGGGGTGACTACCGGCTGCGCTTCAGCGACGGTGCCACCACCGACCACCAATACCTGGCCCAGCGGACAGATCAACTGCCAACACCCGCCATCCAGCTCGACGAGCCTTCGTCCTGGAAGTCGACCGCCAACGGCGCGACCTACGTCATCATCACTCACCCCAGCTTCTACGATGCCCTGCAGACGCTGGCCGCTCATCGGAGCAGCCAGGGGGAGACGGTCGTCATCGCCAAAACAGACGACGTGTACGACGAGTTTAATGACGGCATCTATGATCCCCACGCCATTCGCTCCTTTCTGGAATACGCTTATGAGAACTGGGCGCCCCCACCGGTCTACGTCCTGCTGGTCGGGGACGCCAGCCTGGACCCCAAGAATAACCTGGGGTCATCCTACTCTGATCTCCTACCAGCCTACTACGTGGATACCCCGTCTTTCGGACAGTCGCCCAACGACGCCTGGTACGCCAAAGTGCACGGCAAGGATGATTACCCTGATGTGATCGTGGGGCGCATTCCCGCGCGCTGGGTCACCGATATCAATGCCGTGACGGACAAACTGCTGGTATACGAAGGGTCGCCGCCATCCGGCGGCTGGATGCGGCGGGCGCTGCTGGTAGCCGACGACAACGATCCACGCTTTAGACAAGACATGGACACCATCGCTGGCCTGTTGCCACCGAGCATCACGCCCATGAGAATGTACAACTACGACCCCACCACCAGTGTCAAGAAAGAGGTTGAGACAGGAGCGTTGTTGCTTGCCTATTCCGGCCACGGTTGGACCCACCAGTGGTCCTGGTGGGGAGATCACTGGATCTTTAACCAATCCGACGTGCAGAATTTGCGATATGGCAACAAAGCGCCCTTCATGACTGCAGCCAACTGCCTGAACGGGTTCTTTGCCGATTACGACAGCGCTCGATCTATGGCCGAGGAATTTCTGGTGGTCCGAGGCAGAGGCGGAATCGCCAGTTGGGCGTCCGCCAGTTACGGCTTTCCCAACACCAACAGTGTGATGCTCGAAGAACTCTACAGAGCGCTCCTGCTGGACAGCGACTCGACCCTCGGGTCGGCCACGACGACCGCCAGAATTCAGGCCTACCTGTACCACCCAGACGGGCCGTTAAGCCTTTTCGAGGTGTTTACGTACTTTGGCGACCCCGCGGTCCGCTTGAATATGCCCCCTACGTTGGAATTGGAGGGACAGGATTCTACAGATCCCATCACCATGGGTGATTGCCTGACCTACACACTGACCTACACCGTGTCCGGCGCAGAGCAGGCTCGTGACCTGATCCTGGTCGACACGCTCCCCCCGGGAGTGCTCTACCAGTCGGCCTCTCCCCCACCCTCCTCCATCTACGCTCAAAGTCTCACCTGGAACCTGGGAGATACGCCCGCAGGGAGCTACACGACCACGATAACGGCCCGTGTCGGGACAATCGGTCTGGAGCATGGTCAGATCTTGCAGAACCAGGCCCACCTGTACGACGCGACCGGCGGCGACCAGTTCCTGCAGATCGAGACCACCGTCCACGATGTTCCCATCGCAGGGCTATCGGCCAGCAACGACAGCCCCACCGAGTTGGGCGACGGCACCACGCTTTCGGCCGGGATTACGTCCGGCACGAACGTGGCCTATACCTGGGACTTTGACGATGGGTCGCCCACCCGGACCGGCACGCCCATTCAGCACACCTACCCAGCAATTGGCACTTACCTGGCCCAGGTTACCGCGACCAACGGCGTGAGCAGTCAAAGCTTGACCACGACCGTCACCATCGTCGACGTCCCTCCGGTCGCCAGCTTCGCCTCGTCGTCGCCAGACAGGATTGGTCAAATCACCACCTTCCAGAGCACCTCGATCGGCACCAATCTGACCTATCGATGGGACTTTGGGGATGAGTCTCCACCTGTCAGCGGGCAGATGCCGACCACTGCCCACACCTACACACATACAGACACGTACACTGTGACGCTCACCATCAGCAACAGCGTCGGCAACAGTACAGCCCTCGGAACGGTCAATATCATACCGCAACTCGATCCACCCCTCGCCAGTTTCAACAGCAGCAGCCCTGACAAAGTCGGCCAGACGACCGTCTTCGTCAACACCAGCCAGGATGGCGGGGATGACGACGAGAATATCGCGTATACCTGGCATTTCGCCGACGGGAGTTCCAGCCACGACAAGCATCCCACACACGCGTATGCCGCTCCAGGGACCTATCTCGTCTCGCTGACCATCAATAACAGCGTCGGCAGTGACACTTTCAGCGACACGGTGCTCATCACCAACGTACCCATCACCGGCCTGGCAATCAACCACGACAGCCCGACCACCCAGGGTCACATCACCACCCTTTCAGCCGCCACAGCATCGGGCACCAACATCTCCTACCTCTGGGCGTTGGGCGACGGGACTTCCAGCACCGGTCCGAGCCTCACCCATACCTATGAAACCGTGGGGAACTACACGGTCGTGCTCACGGCCACCAACAGTATGGGAAGTCAAGTGACCACCGCGACCGTCACTATCGTGGATGAGCCCATCGCGGGACTGAGCATCTCACATAGCGGCCCCACCACGCTGGGAGATTCGACGACCTTCACAGGTTCGATAGCCGCTGGGACGAACGTGAGCTACCTGTGGGACCTGGGGGACGGCACCGCCAGCACCCTGGAGAATCCGATGCACACCTATCCTGCAGTGGGGGACTACACGGTGACCCTGACGGCAACCAACGGTTGGGGCAGCCTGGTGCGGGTCGATACCGTTTCGATTCTCGATGTGCCGATCAGTGGGTTGAGCCTCAGCCACGACGGCCCCACCCCACTGGGAACGCCGACCACACTCACTGCTACCGTCGCCACCGGTACTAACGTCGTCTATAATTGGGAACTCGGCGATGGCCACACGGCGACGGGTCCTCATCTAGCTCACACGTACGCCGTTCCCGGTACCTACCACGTGACGGTCACAGCGATCAATGGAACAGGTGAGCACGTGGCCTCAACGGACGTCACCATCTTGGACTCTGCCCGCTCGATCTTCTTGCCTCTGATATACCGGAACAGTTCACCCTGACTGTCGCCGCTCCTCTGGCTCCATTCGTCGCGCACCGTCAGCTATCCACCGTCAGAGCACACGATTTCGGGAAATTCAGTCATAGTCACGGCCAAAGATCAGATCTCCGTCGAGATGGACGGAGAGGCAGTCATTCTCCATCTTGAGTCTGGGGTGTACCATAGCCTGGATCAGATAGATCCCCTTCTTGACCACCTCTAGCCCTTTTCCAGGATTTTTGTCACTTTAAACCAACTCCTTGCCTGTAAAATACTAAAAGATCCCTGATATCGAAATCTTAGGAGGCCCCCGGCACCATGGTGACAGACAAGGAGACTGTGCCAGAGAACTCTGACTCCGTCGCCGCGTGCGGCTGAAAGAAAGAGGCAGTGCCAAATGCTGGTGCAAGACTTGCTCCACAACAGCACAGAACGATTTCCGGCCAAGGTGGCTCTGATCTGCGATGGCCACCGGCTGACCTACGCCCAGATCGAGGAACAGGCCAACCGGGTGGCGACCGGGCTGTTGGCCTTGGGAGTACAGCGGGGAGACCGGGTGGGAGTGTGGTTGCCCAACTCTGTCGAGACGGTGGTCGCCATCTTTGCCATCCTCAAGGCCGGCGCCACCTTCGTCGTCGTCAACCCCACGACCAAGCCTGGCAAACTGGCCTACATTCTGAACAACTGCGCCGCCAGCGGGCTGTTCGCCCCAGCCCGGCGTGGTGAACAGATGACGAATCTGTTTGATGCCGCCCCCTCCACCCACTTTGCGATCCTGTGTGGCAAGGGAGCAGCCGAGCTTTCCAGACGTGCCTCCCTCTCCCCTGGGGGAGAGGGACGGGGTGAGGGGGAGGCTCCGCCGCCTAATCGTCGAGCCGCCTGCGGCGAGCATGGTCAAGTCGTAGGGTTTCCGCAGTTGCTGGATGCCCATCCCCTCACCCGCCCACCCTGCCCCACCATCGACGTCGACCTGGCCTGCCTGATCTACACCTCCGGCAGCACCGGCGAGCCCAAGGGGGTCATGTCCACCCATGCCAACGTCGTCTTCGCCGCGTCCTCCATTATCCAGTACCTGGAGAACATCCCGGAGGACATCGTCATCAACGTCCTCCCCCTCTCGTTTGACTACGGCCTCTACCAGTTGCTGATGGTCTTCAAGTTCGGCGGCACGCTGGTACTTGAGCGATCTTTCGCCTACCCGGCGGCGGTTCTGCAGCGGATCGAGCAGGAGCGCGTGACCGGGTTCCCAGGCGTGCCGACACTCTTCGCCATACTGGTCCAGATGGATCTGAGCCGGTTCGATCTTTTATCCCTGCGTTACCTGACCAACACCGCCGCCGCCCTGCCGGTGGAGCACATCCGCCGGCTGCAGGGGGCCTTCCCCTGGGCTCGCCTCTACTCGATGTATGGGCTCACAGAGTGCAAACGAACTCTCTACCTGCCGCCGGAGGAACTCGACCGCCGACCCGGATCGGTGGGGATCGCCATCCCCGGCACCGAGGTCTGGATCGAGGACGAGGCCGGCGCGCGGTTGGGGCCGGGTGAGGTGGGAGAACTGGTGGTCCGCGGATCCCACGTGATGCAAGGCTACTGGGGCGCTCCCGACGCGACTGCCAAGCGGTACCGGCCGGGACGCTACCCGGCGGAGCGCATCCTGTATACCGGCGACCTGTTCAAGACGGATGAGGAAGGGTTCCTGTACTTTATCGCCCGCAAAGACGACATCATCAAGAGCCAGGGCGAGAAGGTCGCCCCCAAAGAGGTGGAGAGCGTGCTCTACCAGTTGCCGGGAGTGGTGGAGGCCGCCGTCGTCGGCGTGCCGGACGAACTGCTGGGCCAGGCGATAAAGGCCTTCATTGTCCGTGGAGACGGCCATCACCTCACCGAGAAGGACGTGCTCCGCCACTGCGCCGCACACCTGGAGGACTTTATGGTGCCCCGGCACGTAGAGTTCCGCGACTCCCTGCCCAAGACGTCGTCCGGCAAAATCCGGGCCGCAGCGTTGAGGGAATGAGACAACGAGGTAGCCCTGATATGTGTCAACCGCTTCAAGCAACACGTTTCACGTTTCACGTTTCACGTTTCACGCTTCACGTTTCACGTTTCACGTTTCACACTTCACTCACTCCCCCGACAACGTCGGGGCCGACTTACGCATCACGCATCACGTATTAGAACTATGTGTGGCATCATCGGTCTATTGGATTGGAGCGGGGAACACCCGCCTGACATCGGCCTCCTGCGGCAGATGCTGGGGATCATCCGCCACCGCGGGCCCGACGAGTTTGGCCTCTACGTCGATGAAAGAGTGGGCATCGGCTGCGCGCGTCTCAGCATCGTGGACCTGCACACCGGACAGCAGCCCATCCCCAACGAGGACGAATCCCTCTGGATCGTCTTCAACGGCGAGATCTACAACCACCCGGAGTTGCGCGCCGAACTGGAGCAGGCCGGCCATCGCTTCTCCACCCGCTCCGACACCGAGGTCATCCTGCACCTCTACGAGGATCTGGGGCCAGCGTGCCTGCAGCGGCTCAACGGCCAGTTTGCCATCGCCATCTGGGACACCCGCAAGGCGGAGCTATTCCTGGCCCGCGACCGGTTGGGCATCCGTCCGCTGTTCTACACGCTGCTTCCCCAGGGGCTGGTGTTCGCCTCGGAGATCAAAGCTGTGCTGCTGGACTCCCGGGTCGAGGCCCAGATTGATCCCCAGGCCCTGGCCCAGGCATTCACCTTCTGGGCCCCCCTGGCGCCGCGTACCGCCTTCCAGGATATCTCAGAACTCCCACCCGGCCACTATATGCGGATATGTGCGGATAACTCTACACACCCACACACCCACACCCCTATCCGCTACTGGGGCCTGACCTTTCCGGAGGCGGGGGCCGAGCAACAGATTCCAGAAGAAGAGACAGCAGAACAGTTGCGGGACTTGCTCTCCGACGCGACGCGGCTCCGGCTGCGGGCAGACGTCCCGGTGGGCAGTTACCTCAGCGGCGGGCTGGATTCGACCCTCATTGCCGCCCTCATCCGGGACCACACCCCCGAGAGCCTGTGCACCTTCTCCATCGCCTTCGAGGAGCCCGCCTTCGACGAGCGGTACTACCAGGAGATCGCCACCGACTTCCTGGCGACCGATCATCGCCGCACCGAATGTACCAACGCCGACGTCGGGCAGATATTTCCTGAGGTGGTCTGGCATGCCGAGGTCCCCCTCCTGCGGGCCTCCCCCGCCCCGATGTACCTGCTCTCCCGGCTGGTCCACGAGAACAACATCAAGGTCGTCCTGACCGGAGAGGGAGCGGACGAGTTCCTGGGTGGTTATAATATCTTCAAGGAAGACAAGGTCCGCCGCTTCTGGGCCCGCCAACCGGAATCGACTTGGCGCCCGTTGCTCCTCCGGCGGTTGTACCCCTACGTGGCCGACCTGTCCCGTGGCGGCGACGCCTACCTGGCTGCGTTCTTCCGCCAGGGACTGGCGGCGGTGGACCAGCCGGCCTACTCCCACCGGATCCGCTGGCACAACACCGCCCGCCTGCGGCGGCTGTTCTGCGACGAGTTGCGGGAAACCCTACAGGCGTACGACCCGGTGGCAGAGCTCCTGGCCTCACTGGACGGTGCGCTGTCCGGCTGGAGCCCCCTCACCCAGGCCCAGTACATCGAGGTGGCCACTTTTATGTCTCCCTATCTCCTCTCCTCCCAGGGCGACCGGATGATGGCGGCCAACTCGGTGGAAGGGCGCTTCCCCTTCCTGGACCACCGGGTGGTGGAATTCTGCAGTCGTCTCCCGCCCCACTTCAAGATCCGCGGTCTGCAGGAGAAATACATCCTCAAGAAGAGCGCCCAAGGGCTGCTGCCCCCCCAGGTCTGGCAGCGCCACAAGCAACCATACCGCGCCCCCATCCACCCCGCCTTCTTCGGCCAGCCCTTGGACTATGTGGAGGCGCTGCTCTCGCCGGATGTGATTCAGGCCGGCGGCATCTTTCACCCTGAAGCCGTGAGCCGGCTGGCGCGCAAGTGCCGGACGGGCGCACGGGTCAGCGAGGGAGATGACATGGCGCTGGTGGGGGTTCTCTCCACCCAACTTCTTCACCACCTGTTCGTGGAGAACTTTGCGTCCCGGCCCGTGCACGAAGCTCACCCCGTGCACGTCTGTCGAGGACAGGAGGGAGAACGATGAAACGGTGTACCCGCTGCATCCTGCCGGAGACCTTCCCTGGCATTCGCTTCGACGAGGAGGGAGCCTGTCAGTACTGCCGGCGGATGCCGGCGACCGGGCCGCAGGCGGAACGACGGGCGACGCAGAAGGACCGCCTGCGCGCGCGGTTTGAAGAACTGGTCCGCCAGGTACACACCCGGCCGGGATACCACTGCCTGATGAGTTGGAGCGGAGGAAAGGACAGCACCTACACGCTCCGGTTGCTCAGAGAGCAGTACGACCTGCGGACCCTGGCCTTCACCTTTGACAACGGATTCGTCTCCCCGGCCGCGTTGAACAATATGCGGGCGGTCGCCGAGAGCCTGGGGGTGGATCACGTCATCGTGAAACCCCGCTTCGACCTCCTGCAGCAGATCTTCCTGGCCTCCACGCAGCCGGGGATGTATCCACCACGGGCGCTGGAGCGGGCCAGCGGCATCTGCAACTCCTGCATGGCACTGGCGAAGGGGATCGGCCTGCGGATGGCCCTGGAGAAGGACATCCCCATGCTGGTCTACGGCTGGTCGCCGGGACAGATCCCCCTGGCATCCGCCCTCCTTCGCACCAATCCCAGAATGCTGCGCGCCATGCTGGAGACGGCGATAGCCCCGCTGGAGAAGGTAGCCGCAGGCCAGGTCACCGTCTACTTCCCCGAGAAGCACCATCTGGGGGACACGCGTGAGTTTCCCTACAATGTCTCCCCGTTGGCCTTCCTGGAGTACGACGAGGAGACCGCGCTGCGCCGCATCCAGCCGTTAGGATGGGAACGGCCCCAGGACACCGACCCCAACTCCACCAACTGTCTGCTCAACAGTTTCGCCAACATGATCCACGTGGAGCAGATGGGGTACCATCCCTACGCGATGGAACTGGCGGGCCTGGTGCGGGAGGGGTACATGAGCCGTGAGGAGGCCCTGGGCCGCCTGGAGGTCGCGGCCGCGCCGGAGGTAGTGGCAGCGGTGGAGGCCAAACTCGACATTCCCGCTGCGCATGAGAGGAACACAACAGGATGAACGTCCTCTACGTCACCCCCTACGTCCCCTCCCCTATCCGCACCCGGCCCTACAACCTGATTCGATCGCTGGTCAACCTGGGCCACCGCGTCACCTTGTTGACAGCCGCGTCCACCTCGCCCGAGGAGCAAGCGCAGGCTGACAAACTGAGGGACTGGGGAATGCAGGTAGAGGTCTTCCCAGTCCCCCGGATGCGCTCGCTGAGCAACTGTCTGCGGGCGCTGCCCACTCGCGAGCCGCTGCAGGCAGTCTACGCCTACCACCCAGGGATGGAGCGGCGGCTGATTGAGCTGCTGAGCAGGGAAGCATTCGATGTTGTGCACATCGAGCACCTGCGGGCGACCCGGCTTGTGGGAGCGGTCAAGAGGACACCGAAGGTATACGACTCGGTGGACTCCATCTCCTTGCTGTTCGAACAGACAGCAAAAGGCGGAGCCCAACTCCGCTCCCGCCTGATGGCCGCTGTCGATCTGGCCCGCACCCGCCGCTACGAGGCATGGCTCCTGACCCAGTACGATCAGGTCGTGGTCACCTCTCAACGGGATAAGGATGCATTAGAGAAACTTGCCCACCGCTTCCTGCCCCCCCACGCGCGGCCCGCGCCCATCACGGTGGTCACCAACGGTGTCGACCTGGACTACTTCCGGCCACAGGACGACACCGGTCAGCGGGATAATCGGACGGTAGTCTTCACCGGCAAGATGAGCTACCACGCCAACATCGCCGCGGCGCTGTATTTCGCACGGGAGGTGTTGCCTCGCATCTGGGCGCAGGACCCCGACGTGCGGTTCCAGATCGTGGGAAAGGACCCGCCGGAGGCGGTGCGGCAATTGGCGACGGACGGACGTATCCAGGTCACTGGCACCGTGGACGACCTGCGACCCTACCTGGCCGAGACAACAGTGGCAGTGTGCCCGGCACTGTACGCGGTGGGGGTACAGAACAAGGTGCTAGAAGCGATGGCGATGGGCACGCCGGTCGTCAGTACACCCGCCGGGTGCGCTGCCCTGGCGGCGGAAGAGGGCCAAGAAATCTTGATAGCGAAGGGCGAGGAGGAACTAGCAGCAGCCATCCTGCAGCTTCTCTCCGACCGTGCAATGGCAAAGAGACTGTCGACAGCCGGGCGACGATACGTGGAGGACCACCATAGTTGGGAGGCTGAAACGCGGCGGCTGGTGGGGGTCTACAACGGGGTGCGCTCTGAGACAGTGGGAGGACGTGTTGAAGGAGAAAAAGATCTGATTGAACGATGAAAACAGGAGGTAGCTTTGTCTACCATCCCTTCAGGACAACGGGAAGGTAAACCTGTCGGGCGTTGACGATGGTCAGCGCCTGCCTTTCTATGTGCTCCGATCCAGCTTCGATAACCGCGATATTCGCTACGAAGAAGGGTTCTTCCGTCGGCTCCACCCGGACGGCAAAGGCGATTGTTACACTCCCGCCACCGTCAATCTTCCCATGCCATCGAATGCCCGCTGCATCATCCAGGTCACCGACGTCCGGTTCGACACTGGCACTCCGTAGCACGTAGATGGTGCCTGCCGGTATCTCATCGGTCACGGTGGCGGTCGCGCTCGTCGCCCCAGCATTCACCAGGTTGATCGTGTACGTGAGAATATCCCCCGACCTAGCAGTGAAACGACTGACCGTTTTGTTCGATGAACCCATTAGTGGCCCGATCCAGCTTACTTTAACCGCGATGTCGTCGGCAAGCGGCGCTGGCAGCCTCAGCACAAGACCACTAGGGTCTGCCTCAACAATCTCTGTCTGCAAGACTGTACCAATATGCGTGTCCCACCACTTGACTTCATATGGCCCTGGTCGCATATCTGGGATCGTGATGTGTCCAGACAACTCGGGAAGAGTGACGCCATCGACGACGTTGCGCCAAGTGTGGTGACGGTTCTGGACCCATAAATGGGCCTCTCCCCGTATCGTGTCCTTCTGCCCCCAGGCCCGCAGGTCCGGACGGGAGACCACTGCCCCGGCGTCCTGATAGTGACCGTTGTTCAACGGAATGCCGTCCATAAAGTCACGGTAGGACTTGTAGTGATGATACAGATCATAATCGCGGATGTTGTCTGTCCACCAGTAGAGGTCGTACATACCGCCCGAGTTAACGCCTCCCCAGATCAAGTTGTGCAGCCAAACGCCCTCGGTATCCAGGGCCAGATCGTCGATTTCCCCCTGGGGACCATGGGGATAGTCAAGGCCCGCCTCGCCACGCACCAAAGGTATACTGGCTCCCGCCGGGCTCCTCCCTCCCCACAGGAGGCTGTAGGCCGAGGTATATAACGCTGCATCCTCGTGCATAGAATCCAGTTCAATCGCCCCATTGGTAGCCAGCACGGTGCCATCGGGGGCTGCAATTTCGATGTCGTCTATCCAGGCCATTCCGCCGGTGCCAAAGCTGTTCTGCACCGCCAAGTATAGCCCGTGGGTCCGGTCGTCCTCGATGATGATCCGGGCAAAAACAGGAGCGCCCTCGCCGCCGGCGGTCCGATCACTGCGGAACTGGGTCCAGTCGTAACTGCCGGCTGGAGAGCTACATCTGTAAGGGTCACCACTGGCCGAGGGGGGCACAACGTTCATGCGCTCGTTTGGTTCCAGGTGATCCAGGATCCACATCAGGCGAGGACCGGCCAGCGAGTCCGGATCGGAGTTGCAGGTGCCCACCAGCCCATCGGCCTTCATCCAAAAGCGGATGATCCACTCACCCCGACCGTGGATCGCCAAGCGCCCCGGAGGCAACGTGGCATTGTGCACCCACTCCGAGCCGAGCACACGCAAGCTGTGACCAGATCTACCCCGCACGTAGGCCGGGTCATCCTCGAACGTCAACGGCGATGGAGGCCCATTCCCCCAAACGGGATATTCACCCCAACCAGTGCTGATATAGGCATGCAGGTCAGTGTAGTCGAGGTCCAGATAGGCCAGATTGCCCCAGAACTCTCTCAACGGGAAACTGTGCCAGTTGGAGGTAGTTACCATGTGACGGTTAGGATCGTGCTCGTGGACGTATTGGGCAAAGGCCCGCGCCTGATTGTAGTGATTGCCGTTATACGGATCACCCTCGTTGAGCAGTTCCCACGAGTGTACCGCCGTCGAGTAGCCCCAGCGGGCGGTGAGGTAGCGCCACCAGGCCTCGTGCAACCAACGCACTTTGGTGTCTGGCGCAGCGTAAAAGTTGTTGTTGTCGGCAGTCGTGGTCATCGTGCCCGATGGGGTTATGCGATTAAAGATCCACTCGTTCTTTTCCAGGACAACCAGCTTGAGATAGACACCATGTACCGCTGCTTGATCCAAGATAACGTCCCACTGCCAAGCACGGTAGGGGTCGAAATAAGTGTGAGCGTCCATCTTGGGCTTGCGCACGAGGTTCGGCCCGTACTGTCCAGCACCCATCTCCTCTTCTAACCACACCGCATCCACGTAGGCGGCACCGCCAGTGACATTGCTCAACGTCAGGTAGAGATTGTCGAGAAAGTACTGGCCGGAGCTGGTGGTGAGCGTACCGGAGACCACCTGCCATACACCGCCGGTGTCTTTCATGTAGGGAGTCACAGGAATACCTGTCTCAGCCAAAGCGCAAGCCTGATCCAGCCACCCACCCAGCTTGACGACAAAGCCATAGGGTTTCCCTACTTGAGCTGGACCGGTCACGCCGACGGTCTTCACCCTCACCCGCACCCGATACCTGCGCTCCGGCAACACCGGAATCTGACCAGTGAAGCCTTGAAACATGCAAGGATTACCAGCCCACAGTTTCATCGATACGTCGCCGCCAGCGTATGCCTCCTCAACAGTGAGGCTGGTAGGGGGGATGTAGCCATCGTAGCCCAGATGGTGGGAGGTCCAGGGCCACCAGGCGGAGCTGAAGACAGAATCTCCGGTCATCCAGACCCGAAAGAAATTGGCCCGATTGGCAGCAAAACGGGTGAACTTCTCTGCAGCGTCCTGAATTGGCCGGTCGGTGCCAAAACCCTCGCCGTGACCCACACCGATAAAAGGTGGGCCATTGTCGAACTCAAAATAGCGTGAATCACTTGGGCTGACATGGAGAAAGCCAGGGCGTCCGGATTCGATAACAGTGAAAGTCAAGTCGCCGCTGGCAGGGTATGCAACTGTGCCTGAGGCATCAGTGACCTGTATGCGGTAATGCCAGGTGCCAGTAACGGCTGGCGCGAAGCGAATCTTCCATTCTGGTAGGCCGGTCGGGTAGAGATGGTCACGGTCATTGTGCACGGTATAGGCATAAGGCTGGTAAAAGAAAGCCGGCTGGGTGTAAACCGTGGTCCAGTTGTCGGGCGAAAAAAGACCCTCCACAGTAATGCCCACGCCGACAGGCAAGCCAGGGGGTGGGTCGGGATCGTACGGCCAATCGAGGTACGTGGCTACGGTGCCACTGATATCGAACGTCAATTCCAACTTTTCAAAGCGGCCCACAGTCGCTGAGCTCGCCTCGAAATCGTTGATTTGAAGATCTGCATCGCCCTGACCAAGTACTATCCAACTCGGCCCCAGCGGACCGAGCGCGACAAACGCACAAACAGCCACGGCAAGGACGAGAGTCGAAAAGAACAGTTTCCTCAAGCTCCGTCAGCCTCCTTGGCAGCACGTATTGTGCAAATCGAAGCCACCAGTAGAAATCCTCACTTGACTATTTCAGGATAACCGGCAAGTAACACACCAATCCATCCACGATAATCGTGCTTGTGCGCGTCAAGACGCCGTACTCGCCAGCGTCTATCGTGACTATGTTGGCGATTGCCCTGGGCACTTCCGCTTCTTCCACAACTACTTCATAGGTCAAGGTCACCACTGGAGTCACGGAGAGCACACCGGTCCAGTGAACAACCTCTTCTACGCAACCAGCGCTGCCGTGGGAGGCAGAGACAGTTTCGGGAATACAGCTCAAACCGGCGGGGATGACATCCGTAATGAAGACACTGCTCGTGAACGAACTGCCACTGTTGACCAGGCTCACCGTGTAGGTTATCGTGTCACCGGAAGCAGGCGTGGAGTGGCTCGCCGTTTTGGCCGACGTCCACAACTCGGGAACGCCACCGGCTTCGATGGCGGCCACAAGTTTCTGCAGATAGTAGAGATCGCCTAGCCCCCATGGGCGGTCTAGATAGCTCCGCAGCTCCGCGCGGCTGGCACCCCGAATATAGGCCTTGGCCAGGAACACAGACCAAGCCAGTTCAGGGCCATGGAAACTGGATTCTCCAAGTTCCTTCTGTATACCCAATCGGGTCAAATACCACAAGAACTCGCCGTCATAGTAGTTGGTCAAGGTGTCAAGGTAGACCGCCACCTCATCCCTGTTGGTGTCGCGGAGGAAACGCCCCACCTCCGGGACCAGGCCAAAAAAGACCGGCGCTCGGAGGCCTGTCGTCCGATCGCGAGGGTCCGGATAGCGCACGTTTGCGGTTTCCAGAAATGCTGCCAAGTCCTGACCAGCAGTCATCGCCGCCACGGCTACGTCTTCCCCTTCTTGGGCCTGCGCCACGTGCCCCAGGTGAGCGGCGATACGGGCATAGCCTATCGCGCCACTGATGGCAGCGTAGCTATCGACCTCGTCCTTTTTTTTGTCAAAGAGGGCCTGGATCTGTGACCAGTGATCCTCCAGGTAACCCCAGTCGCCGGTAGCATCGGCATAGGTCCACAAGGCATAGAGGGTGGACAACGGAGGAGCCGGGGGGGGCCAAGTGCCGTATGAGGCAGTTACTGAATAACGCTCCCGGCGAGAACCCTCCATCAGCCAGTCCGGAAGCCATGGCAATGGTTCCAGCGGCGGGTAGACATCCATTTCGTGCTGCAGGTAGGATCGCACCTGGCTCTTCAAGCCGTCTGAAAGGTACGGATAAGCAAGACTGAGCGTGTACACCAGCTCGCCTGGATCGAACCAATACGCGTTGCCCGGCCGGAAGCCGTTCAGACCTTCTTCAGGATGAGCGGAGTCACCAGGGATTCCCTGGCTGGTGGTGAATCCTCGCTCGACGTAAAACGGCGCCAGATGACCCGCTTCGACGATAGCCTGGACCTCATCCTCCAACTTGTCGATTAGATCCCGGGCAGGCGAGGACACAGGACGGGCGGGCTGATTCCGCACATAGCTGGTCAAAGATTCTACGTTGGACGATGATAAAGACGCAGCAGGCAAGTCGGGGTCGCCCCCCCGCTGTTCAATCTCGGGGCTTGAGGAAGACCACAAGTAAGGCCGAGACTGTGCGCCGGATGAATGCCCGATGGCGGCCAGTCCGCCTTCGATCAACCGCCAGTAGATCACACCATTAGCAATGACGGCCGGCCGGTGGACCCGGCCCTCACCTACACGAGGACCAGGAAACGGATAGCTGTCGAAGAAGGGCATCGGTCCAGTCCGTCCCACACATTCGGTCCAGCACTCCGGCCAATGATCGACCACGTTGGCCACCTCAAACAGTCGCCCTGTGTCCACGTCTATGCCACCCAGGCGAGTCCAGTTATCGACGAAGAGCATACTCCCGGCCATGCTCAGGACGGCTGGTTCGTCGGACGTAGCCCGATATTGCAAACGCCATTGCTCCCCTGGCGCCAGCGTCAGGTTGGCGATATCGAGAGTGTTCAGGTTCATTCGCCCCAGCGCAGCATCGTAGCGGGTGGTGACGTGCACAGAGCCAGCATCGTGCTGAATGCCGTGACGGGCGCGGTAAAGCGTGTAGATCTCCTCACCGCGCACGGTCGGAGCCCCGGGAGGGTCCCCGTTACTGTAGGTAAAAAGCATAGGTACTGGACCCCTTACGACCCCCGTGTTCGCGTCCAACACAAAGAAAGTCTGGCGGTCGGGATTCTGAGTGAGAAAATCCACAATCCTGGGGCGCACTATGCTCCAGTCGGAAGCCCAACTGGAGCGTACCGCGCCAGCCTCGTCCATCACGTCATCTCCCTCGTGCAAAAGTTTGTGGAAAAAGTACAGCGATTGAGAGCGATAGATGACGGCATCGCCCACGACGACAGGCCAGCGGTCAGCCAGAGATTGGCCCTGCAGGCGGGTGCGCCAACGCAACGTGCCATCGCTGGCATCCAGCGCATAGGCATTGACATCTTCGGCGCCAAAGTAAACGGTATGGCCATCAGCGCTCAGTGCAGCCGAGGTGAGAATCGGTGCACCAGCGTCGTAGCTCCAACGTAGACCACCATTGTTGGTGTTCAGGGCATAGAATATGCCAGCCGCAGAACCGATGTACACAGTATCGTCGGCCACGGCCGGTGCAGTGGCGACGCCGCCGCCCGTTTGGAACTGCCACTTCAGATCGCCTCGTGCCGCATCGAGCGCATAGATATTGCCATCGTGCGAGCCGAAGAAGACATGCCCTTCATACACAGCCGCCGAATGACGGATCGGCTCTGCGGTGGCAAAAGTCCATACAGGCGCTCCCGTCCGAGCATCGCGGGCGTACATGACCCCGTCCAACCCGCCGATGAATAGCCGATCACCAGCCACGACTGGCTGAGTGCGGCCAGCGAAAGGTACCTCGTTCCACTTCCACAGATACGCATAGGGCGGACGAACCTCGTCGGGCGTGTAACCTGTGCGCTGGGGGTCGTGCTGAAGCTGTGGCCAATCCCCGCTCTCCTGAGCCAGAGCGATGGTACCAACCACGAGGTCTTTTGAAGCTTTCAGGAATTGCGTCGCGACCAGCGCTAGGGCCAAAAGGGTCGCCGTTAGTTTCCCACGTCGCATAATCCTATTCCTCTTACACGTAAATCAGATCCACCTGCCCAAGTACAGTCCTGGAGCAGAGGATATCTCAGTGACCTACCAGGAAAAAAAGGGGAAAACCAGGTGGGTGGGGACGGTCTCGACATCACGACAATGTTGCTTGGCCAAGACCTTCCCTACCCAACATATAGTATGGTATCACAGGGGAAAATGCACGTCAATGGTACCTTGCTCCTAGACGGTCGAGTCGTCGATGGTCTGCCACCCGGCACTACAAGCACAAACTACCCGTGGCTTGTGCGTCTAGATAGTCGCAGGACAACTATGATGAGCAGGATGAGAACCACTGGCGAGAGGGTCAGGGCCAATTGGACGATCTCATCACTCTCGGTGAATAGCCCAGGCGGCAATCCAGAGCTATCCGGGTCAATAACCGGAAGCGGTGTGCTGGTCGGAGTTGGAGCTACCTGATCAAGGCCACCTAACACAGGGGTAGGGGTCGACACCGCAACGGGAGCAGGTGTCTGGGCCGGCGCGCTAGCCTGGTAGGAAGACACCCATACCTTATACCGCCCTCGATTGCTGTCATGGATGTGTTTTTCGTCCCTGGCAAACCAGGTAGCGTAGACCTGGTTCCCTGCACCCACATCAATGCTGGGCCATTCGGGCGGATCGCTGGATGTATAGATAGTGCTCGGACGAGACCATTCGGAGCCGTTCCACACAAGATGCATAAGACTCAAGTCCTCATCGAGCGAATAACGATATCCTAACACCAGCAGGTGAACGTTACCTGCGCTGTCGGTGGCCGCATCGTAGCCGTCCAGGCTGAACGGGGTCCAGATCTTGGCGATTACACCAGGTATGGACTGTGGTTCGGACCAGGTAGCACCGTGATCTCCAGAGAGCTGATAATAGAACCGATCCGGCTGGGGCAGTCCTCCCGGTTCGGACAACGGGTCTTCTGTGGATGGTCGCCATACGACGACCAGGTCACCTGCCCGCCCGACTCCCAGCGTGATCTGTTGCGGGGCCCCTAAGGGGGATGAAAAGGCCACAGGCTCAGTCCACGTATTCCCTCCATCGGGGGAATACACGTACATTGATGCCACAGGATAACCCCCGTAAACGTACCAATCCTCGCCCTCCTCCCAGGTCACATATATACTGCCTTCAACACCCATATGCAACTGGGGCTTGGACGAGCCCGCGAACGAATTGGAGAGATTAACGGCAGTGGACCAGCTTCTGCCTCCATCGGTCGAATGGCGGTAAAAGATGTCCGCACACAGCGGGCACATAGCATTCACCTGCCGATCCTCAGCGATGGCCGTGATCTTTTGTCCGGCAAATCCAGGGGGAAGCTCGAATGTACCCCAAGTCTGCCCGTCATAGTGGCTCACGCCTGTTTCAGTCCCGGCCCAGACCACCCCCTCACTGTCCACCATCAACGCCGTTACGGCGCCACTCCCTAACCTTGCAACGTCGGTATAGGACATCCACTGATGACCATCGAATCGGCTCAAGCCTGCTTCCGTTCCGACCCAAACCGTGTCGTCTCGGTCAACGGCAATGGCCGTAACTGCGTCGCTGAGCAGGCCATCCTCAACCGTATAGGTCGTCCAGCGTTCCCCGTCGTAGTGACTCACCCCCTGTCTGGTACCAGCCCATACATCTCCGTGGGTGTCAACGGCAACTGCCACAACTTCAGGGGCGACGAGCCCATCCTGGGGCGTGTAACTCATCCAGCTCTGGTCAACGTAACTAGCCAGTCCATTTTCTGTGCCTACCCACACCCTCCCCAGGCGGTCTGTGGCCATAGCATACACGGTGTCGCCCGGTAGTCCGGAACGAGCAGTGTAAACTGCCCAGTTATCCCGTTGCACTTCCCCATCGTAGCGACTGACACCCCTGTCTGTCCCAAACCACAATACGCCGCCCACGTCCTGTACCAAGCAAGTCACCTTCTGAGCGATCGATCCGCCCTGCCCAGTCCATCTCTGCCAGGTACTGCCATCAAATCGATACACACCCTCGTCAGTTCCAAACCACTGTACGCCAGCCTCATCCTCGAGTATCGCATAGATCTGACGGTTTCCTAGTCCTGCCTGGGGTCCTTGAGATCGCCACTTGCTGCCATCATAGGCCACACCCCCTTGCAGGGAGCCAAACCACAGCCACCTTTCACCATCGCCAGTCGCTACACCCTCGTTATACACGACGTGGATGCCACCTTGCTCATCCACAGCGACGTCAGAATAGTAGGTCGAGCCCGTACCATCGCCGCTGATCCGCTTGCGCGGCGCCCAAGAGGAAGCATTCCAGGCTTTCGATGCAGGAGAGTTGGTGTAATAGATCGTTGTCTCACCTCTGAAGGTCGCGTGTAGCATAGCAGCGGCGTCTACAGCAATAGCTGGCCGAACGGTATAACCACCATACGCTGTCAATACGACGTCGTTGGGCTCCAGCCACTCTTGACCCGCAAACGTGCTATACATCAAGAGATCTAATGACTCCCCATCTGCGGAGCGGCCACCGTACCAAACGACGTGAGGCTGTCCCCAGCCATCCACAGCTACGTCGGAAAACCACGACATGACCGTGTTGGTAGAGATCATCACTGGTGTGGTCCAGCCCCCCTCCTGCGCCAGAGCCTGCCTGCTGGCTGCCACCACCAAAGTCACAGCCACAAGCGCTATCAGCAACGCCCCCCTGATTGCATTGCCAAACGAGCTTTGCCAACGGTGTGTGACTATCCTTACCACGCGCAATGCTTCCTTGTCCATATTAGACACATTTCCAAGCACAACCTACGACCACCCCCACCGAGCATTCCAGCGGGGGTGGCTGATCACAACTCCCAACAGTCATATCACTTATCATATATCGGCAAAGAGATCATTTGAGTGTGGCGCCTGCGTTCCTCAAGACCATCGGCAGATGGATGTAGAATCTCTCAGGTCTGAAAATCACGTCTGTATGCCCGCTGATGCCGTCTGTCCAGGCGGTCACCACCGCCGTTCCTGTCGTCTCAGAGACCTGCAGTGTAGCCGTGGCCACACCACTCGATGTCGTCCGCGTGGTCGGGAAGATGATACCTAAGGTGGTAGTGAACGCCACGGTCCTCGTCTCAGTGACGACATGGCCACCTGCATCGGCCAACGTGGCGCTGATCACAGCGGTGGACTCTCCATCAGCAATGAGGCTATCTGGCTGGGCAGCAACGACAATCTGCGCAAGCGGCCCGATGATGAAATGTACGCTGGCTTGGCCTATGGCTTCTCCAGCCGTGGCCGTGACCACTGCCAGCCCCAGGTCAGTTGAAGAGGTCAGCACTGCCGTCGCCACGCCCTCGCTCGTCAGCGCCAATGAGGAGATGTCTCCCAGCGTGGTGTTGAACGCCACCTCAGTGCCGTCCAGCACGGGGCGGTCCCAGGCATCGGTGACCGTGGCGGTTACGACCGCCGTCGAGCTCCCGTCGGCGACGACACTGATCGGCGCAGCAGTGACACTGACAGTTACCGGCGGCCCAGGGACGAACTCAACCGGGATGGCATTGGCGAAACTTCCGGCTGTAGCCGTGACGATCGCCGTACCCAGGTCAGTGGCTGAAGTGAGCGTGGCCGTTGCAACTGCGCCTGAGGTAACCCGCGCCGGGGGAGCAATGCTTCCCAGTGTCGTTGTAAAGTTGACGGTGACTTCACTGGCGATGAGGTGGCCCTGGGCATCTATAGCTGTGGCCTTGATGACAGCCGTCGAGGTACCATCGGCGACGATGCTGTCGGGTACTGCGACCAACGTGACCCCAGCCAACGGGCCAGGAACGAACTGGACACTCGTGTCACCACACACAGCCCCAGCCGTGGCTGTAACGACCGCTGTCCCCAGCTCAGTAGATGAGGTCAGCACCGCTGTCACCACACCGCTGTTCGTGAGCGCCGACGGGGGGATGTCCCCCAGCGTCGTAGTGAATGCTACACTCGTACCGTCTGCCACCGGCCGGCCTTGGACATCGGTGACGGTGGCGGTCACAACCGCCGTCGAACTCGCGTCAGCGGCGATGCTGCCCGGCCAGGCTGTCACCACCACCTGGTGCGGTCCGCCCTGGACGAACTGCACACTCGTATCGCCCGACGCAGCTCCGGCCGTGGCCGTGATAACCGCTGTCCCCAGCTCAGTCGACGAGGTCAGCACAGCCGTCGTCACACCCCCGCTCGTCAGCGCCGATGAGGAGATGTCTCCCAACGTAGTGGTGAACACCACGCTTGTGCCATCTTTCACCAGACGATCCTGGGCACTGACCACTGTTGCTGTGATGACTGTAGTGCTGCTACCGTCGGCCACGATTGCGGGCGACGAAGCCACCAAAGTGATGTTGGCTGGTGGCCCAACTGAGGCGACCACGGGTCCGGCGGTGATTGGATCTGTGTCTGCTATCGAAACCGATGACCCAGTGGTATGATCCCTGACAAGAGAAGCTGCGTCGGGGTCAAAGATCACCTGAAAGGCCGAGGGCTCGTGCAAGCTGGCGTCGGGATCAAGCGTGCCGACGACAAAGTAGATCTCTTGCTCACCCGCAGACAGAGTCTCGCCAGCAGGGAAGGTGATAGTCACCCCCCCCCCCTCGCCTACAGATGTACCGACAATAGGAACGGCGACGACCAACGTGTCAGCAGGAGAACCATCCCACGTACCGTTGCCGTTGTCACGGTAGAGGCGCACATCGTCAAACAGGCCCGCCGCCTGGGCGCCGGTCAGCGGCACGCCGGCCCCGTCGGCTAGCGTCAACCGCCACCATCCCAGCTCCACATCGTGATCCACCCACTTGCCGTTGTGGGTGACTATGACGCGCATCAGGTCATCCTGGGCGGCCTCGGCCATCTCAGCCGGCGCTGTATCAATTGGATACTCACTTACCGCACCGCCTCGGTTTTGCCAAGCATAGACAGAGTTGCCAGGGGCCCAAATTGCAGCCGCCAAGTCGAGATCACCGTCGCGATCCAAGTCCTCGGCGAAGGCACCCTGCACCGGCGCAAAGGCAGTCACACCGATGTTTTGGCGGATCCAATGTGTATCGGTGGGGAATGCACCGAAAGGCACCCCGCTGTTTTCCCAATAAATCACTTTGACAGGATTGGCGTTTGGATCGAGGCCGCTGACAAGATCGGTCAAGCCGTCATGGTTGATGTCCCCTGCCGCGAGTGCGGTAGCGCCACCGCTGAGCCAGGGCATTCCATCTGAAGACCACCAGGGGCCCAGTCCGATCGTTGAGAAATCCCACAGTTCGCCGCTAAAGGGAGTGCCGTCGTTTTTCCAGACCTTCACCTGATAGTCGGCCTCCCAGCCATCGGCACTGGCGATATCCAGGTCGCCATCATTGTCCAGATCGGCCAGGACGACGTCAAAGGTGCGTGCGCCATAGAAGCCGTGGTACGGGACAAAATCGGCGGTAAAGGTGTAGGTTTCTGGATCACGGCCGATGTTTACACCGGGCCAGTTGCCGTCAAACGGTGTGCCGTCGTTTCGGAACGCGCGCACACTGTACGCATTCGGCCACGAGGAAGTCATGGGGTTGGAAATGGTGCCGACCGATGGTGGGTGATTCGTACCAGCTACCACGTCGAGCCGCCCATCGCTATCCAGGTCGCCCAGGGCAACGGCGTTAACCGCGTCAAGTGTGACAGAGATGGTGGATGTGCTCCAACCGGTGCTCGTGAAGGGATCGCCGCTGTGGCGCCACACATAAAGGCCAAAGTCCGTGCTCCTGCTGACCGGATCGGTGATGTTCAGACCGAAATCACTGCCAGTACCCACGACGATGTCCACGGCACCATCGCCATCCAAGTCCCCCGCCGCCAGAGCCTTGGCCCAGGTGTCGCCAAAGTCGTCGTAGGGAACGGAGCCGATTTCGGTCGCGACCCATCCCGACGCATCATCAAAGGGAGTGCCGTCGTTGCGCCAGACGCGCAGCGATCTGACGCCATCAGCGTGGCCGGTGACCAGGTCGAGATAACCATCGCCATCCAGGTCAGCCACAGCCAGCGAGCGAATCTGGTGGTAGTAACTCCACGAGACGGACAGCCAACCGGAGGCGAAGGGAGCGCCGCTATTGCGCCACAGACAGATGGCCCCCCCATAGCTGACGGTAACCAGATCCGGGAACCCATCGCGATCCAGGTCTCCAGCCGCTGCAGCCATGATGTCACCCTCTACACCCACCGGCGTCTCGCTTCCAAATGGCGCGCTGCGGTGGAGGAGCGTGTTGCGCCAGTGTTGCAGCGCGTCCGAGTTGCCCGACACGAGGTCCACGTCACCATCACGGTCAAAGTCAGCCGCAGTCAGGGCATAGAGCGCCTGCCCTAAAGTGCCGGCGGTGTGCGAGAGCCACCCGCCTGCAAACGGCATACCTCGGCTATGCCAGATTACCATGGACGGAGACACATCCCCAGTCCCACGGATCAACTCGGGATATCCATCGTGGTCCACATCCGCGGCCTGCAGTGCCTCCACCCGTCCCATCCCGCTCTCGACGGCGAAGGCACTTCCCCAACTGGTGGTGAAAGGCTGGGCTACGGTCAGCGGGTTGCGCCATATTTGAATCGACCCTCCGGCGTCGCCAGCGACCACGTCAGGGTCACCGTCCTGGTCCAGGTCGGACACAGCCAGCGACAACCCATCGGTGCCCAGATTCCCCAACAAGTTCGTGGTGGACCAGGCAGATGAGAAGGGTGCCGCGGGACCTTGCCAGACACGCACCCGCGGCGTGATCCCGCCTGAGGCGACGACGATGTCGAGGAGACCGTCGCGATTGACGTCGACCAATGCAATTCGGTTGATGCTACCATCGGCGGTCGTGATTTCGGCCGGGGGACCCCATTCAGCCGAGAAGCTGCGCGTATCGGTCATGGGATTATGCCACAGGCGCAGCACGCCATCACTACCAGCCGAGACCAGGTCAGGAGCGCCATCGCCATCCAGGTCTCCGGCAACGAGAGCCGTCACAGAGAGCTGGGCTGCATCAGTGAGCGTCCGATTTTCCGACCAAACAGTGGTAAAAGGGGAAGCCGGGTTACGGAAGAGCTGGAGTCCCCCGACTCCCGAGCTGTCGGCGGTAGCCACGGCCAGATCCACAAGACCATCACGGTCAAAATCGGCCACGGCCAGATCGACAACAGGCGTACTCATGGTACTCACGGTTGCCGATGGGGTCCAGGAAACAGTCGCCGTTGAACAGTCACTCGCAATGATCCGCACAGCATTGCCGTCATTGAAGGCCAAGTCTGCCCGGCCATCGTTGTCCAGATCAGCAGCGACGACAGCCGTCACTGCGTCACCAGCCGTGAGGATAGTAACGGCCCCCTCAGTAGAGACAGGATCACCCGCGATGGGAGCAGTTGCCATAACCTCCTGCCCGGTGACCAGGAAAAGCCCAAGCAGGCCCAGGGCCAATACGGCCAGCCCAATAGAGAGACACAGTCTTGTCATCTTACTCAGAGCACCGGTTCTCACTTGTCTTTCTCCCTCGCAGATTCATCGCACATCCTGCCTTGACCAGAGGTGCGTCTAGTGTGCCTATACACGGCCGAGCGAACTTGGCTTGCCACAGCGTGTTCCGTGCAACAAAACCCTAGGTCTATCTTAGCCCTCGTTCGTCCATATATCGTTAAGGGAATGTGAGAGATTTATTAGAATTCACTATCCTTTCAAGATAATGGGCAGGTAGATCTTGAAGGGGTAGTCTATGATCAGTTGGATATCTCGATCAACGACCTGTGTTCCCGCTGTGCCAACAACGTACAACGTGTGATCCCCAAGCAGCACGCTCTTGGACAGCGCCAAGTTCAATGTCGAAGACTCGCCCGGTAAGACAGGATTGACGGTCCAGGTGGCGTCCACCCCCGCAGGTTTTCCAACAACCTCCAGACTCACTGGAAAACTGAATCCACCTACCCCAGTGAAAACTGTCGTATAGGAGACAGTCTCGTCAGGCTTTGCAACACGTACCGTCGGGGAGATGCTGAAGGTGAAGCTGGGTGTCGCAGTGGCCACGACCAGGGCCAAACGAGCCGTATCGCGGAGCACCCCAGCATCGCCAGTGACCGTCATCGGATGAATTCCAACCAAAGTGGAGGGTGCAGTGTCCATGTGCAGTCGGCTGGTACCTGGCGGGGTGACCGGGTTGGGATCAAAAGAAGGCAGCACCCCAGAAGGGACTTCTTGCAGCGTCAGGGTAACCGGAGGGACGGAGCCCACGTCCGCAGTCACCGAGACCGTGTACACGGCCATCTCCCCAGGGTGGACGCTCACAACAGCAGGAAACGCAGCTAAAGAAATCCAGTCCGCCGAGCCATCCCAGCACTGACCATGCTTCCAACAGTTGTAATAGGCGTTGAGCAAGGGGACGAACTCACCGGTAGCTTTTTGGTTGCCGGCCCAACTGGGATGATCATCCCCAGTCGGGTACTCGAGTACGTTGGGATTGCCATCATCATCCCCGTCGGTGAGATGCTCGATAGTAATGGGAGACGTGGTCGTGACTACGCGGTGATGGTTACCTGTAGTCCAGCCATAATCGTTGGTGTAGGCATTGCCGCCGTTGGTGGTCAGCACATTGTAAAAGTCAAACACCGCCACGTTGCGGTAGGGATAGTCGTCCAACCAGTCGTCGACCAACCAGTTGTTGAACGCGCGGGCGTTATCTGCATAGGTCGCATCCTGTCGCGGTGGAGCCGTGATCACGACGAACAGCTTGTCTTGCCGCGTTTCAAAGTACTCCAGGATGTCATTGTAGATCCCCTTGGCATTGCCGACGGTGTGATGAGGTGACGAGGAGTCCTGTCCACGCAGTGAGTTGTCACCAGTCGGCGGTGGATCATCCGGACTTGCCTTCAAATCGGAGTTGGGGTAGCAAGACTTGAACAAAATGATCTCGTTCTCACCGCCGGGGTCAGCCATGAGACGGCTGTAATCAGCGTGTCTGTTGTTCGTGCCATACAAGCTGCTCAGATAGGTGGCGCTCTTCGGGCCGCGAAACCAGCTCCACCAGTGCCCAACGTCCGTATACGAACCAATGCCATCCGGCCCCCAGTCGTAGTAGGTATCGCTGACGTAGTAGTTGTTCTCGCCCAGCGCGGCCCCCAGACCACCGTTACCATCGTCGAGCCAGTTGTCTCCACACGAATGGTGGATAAAGACCAGCTTCACCACTTCGCTTGGCGGATTAGGATTGAGACTCGTGATTGCACCAGGTGATGTGGGCAAGACAGACTGTACATCACTGGCGACCTCTACGTCCGAGGCCGCAGCCGTCGTCGATGGATTAGAATTAGATGACACAACGGCAATAACGACGATCCCCAAACACAACGCAACATGCAGCCAGATAGCCAGACATCTCAACGGCCTTTGATATGCACTCATCTCCCACCTCCTGTACGTAGAATTGAATGTGATAGGAAGCATGCCGTACCCCCTCTCTATGATCGATAGAACACTAGCACCAACAAATACGTGCCCAACGTCGACATCCCACAGCGATCACTCTAAGATCCCTAGACTTTCGTCATTCGCCCTCTTTCACCCGATAAAGCTCATACCCCCCTAGAGATATCTCCAGTTCATAATCGCACTCCGCTCTTTCGAGATCGTACAGATGAACCCAACGCCCAAAATCACCGACGAGTAAGTAGGGTGCGCCGTATTCCCGGAAATCGTAATACTCGGACGGTGGGGGCGCATTATACCAAACATACTTGATCGCTGCATCCATAACCCAGTTAGGCGGCAGATGACAGTTGTGCCCACTGAGAAAACACATCTCCGGGTCATAGGTCTCGATTTCGGCATCTGGTGGCACGTATGTCTCGATGTAGGCCGCCATACGATGAGGTGTATCTTCTCCCATGACTAAGACGTCCCTGAATCTGCCCTGCAATGACCGAAGTATGATCAACAACAATAACACCGTAAGGGCCGTTCTCCCCGCTAGAGCTGGGTTTCGGTTTCCAGCGCGGGATCTCTCCCAGAAGTCACGCAGGGAGAGGCTATAGCCCTCGGTCAATTCGTAAAAGAGCTGGGCCACGAACACGGATGTGACAGTCAACGGAAGAAAAGCGTAACGAGGCCACCCCGTCGAGAGCAAAACAAACCAGCCCAGCCAAACACTTGCCACCAGTGCAAAAAGAGCCCAACGTAGTCCCTCCTTGGTCCGGTCCAGGCTCAACCTCACCGCATATAGGCGAGCTGGCACTGCCCATCCGTAGAAGGCTTCCTTACCGGTGAGGAACTTGGTGCTGTCCAGCGCTCGCCAGGCTACTTTCCTTCATCGATGTGCACCTCGTACAGATCGTACTCTCCAAAGCCTTCGACTTTCGTACAACTGTGTGCCAGGAATTCCTGAGAGTATACACCTGTCCATTTTGCAAAACTACCCACAATCAAGTACCCTGGATCGAAGGCCATAGGGTCATACACATCGGGAGAAACCGGGATACCATACCACAGGCCTTCGGTGAAGGCATTCGTGACTTCGTATGGCGGATGGTGATAGGTATGATCGGTCAGCAGATCTACTTCCCATTCCCAAGACTCGATCACCACATCCCTGGGAACATACGCACTGAGATATCGAGCCAAATCCTGCAGCCCGCTGTCAGGGCTCCCTGCGATTGATCTGGCCATTGGAACCAAACCCGACAGAAGCAGCATAACAATCACGCCTCCCACGGCCACCTGACCAGGAGTCAGAGGCAGCCAGCGCGCAAGTGTCCGGTGACGCCGACCAGCCCAATTCCACAGATCTCCAAGCAGACGAGCAGAGAAAATGGTACTCACTGCGGCCGGCACAAAGACGTAACGCATCCAACCAATGGATAGAAGGGCATACCATCCCAGCCAAACCACAACGAAAACTGCCAGAAAAACCTGCCGGTGATCTCGTTCTTCTCCGCTCTGCATACTTGACCCAAGGGCGTAGAGCATACCCGGTAACCCAAAGATAAGCAGCGTTGAGTTCATCAACTGGAGGACAGCACTCATCGTCCGCCGCGGAGAAAAGTGCAGAAAATGCAATCCCCCCGCCGATCCCAATGCTGTAGATTGGTGCCAGAAATCGGCAAAGCCCAGGGAGACCGCCTGATATCCATACCATGCCAATACACACGTGCCTCCGACTAGGACAGGCACCAGGAAATGACAAATTCGCAATCTCCGATACAAGAAGCGGTCAAGCAGCCAGAATGAGAATAACGCGAATGGTAGTAGAATAACGAACTGCACCTTTGTGAGAAACGTCAATCCCCAAAGCAAACCTGACCAGATCAGGGTCGGGTAACTCGTGCTCTTCCACGCTCGAAACCACAGAAGCGAGCCAAACCAGAAGAAAGCAAGCGCCGGGATTTCACCCAATACTTGTCGACCCATGTACACAAACGAAGTAAACTCATGGTTGAAGGTGAATATCAACAGCAACAGAGCCAGGAGAGCAATTCCCCTGCTACACACCTTGCGGACCAACCAATAGAAAGCCACAAGGGCCAAAACCACAAAACCAACCATCACCAGGCGAGCCTGGAGAACGCCAACTCCTGCTAATCGAAAGACCAAGGCAATGGGCAACAGAACTGTAGGGCCGGTCTGTATGGCGGGGTGGAACCGCACGCAGCCCTCCGTCGAGCATAGCTCGCATCGGCCGTTGAGGGCGACGTTCTTGGCCGCCTGGAAATTCAGTCCCTCATCAAACCAGGGAGCAGGGTAAATCTCCAGACGATACAAGTACAAAGGCAGTATACATAGGAGAAGACAGGCGATTGAGATCACTTCCAATTTACTGATCTGCTCATTGTTCATCGTCGCCGTCGCCCTCCCCTAGGTTCCTATCTAGGCTCATTCTACTGTGGTACATATCCTTCTCCTTCATCCGCATAAGGACAGCATAGATTGCGCGCAGAATTCCAAGAAGCCTGTTCCATCCAAAGTATATGGTTTTGTAGTACCAACTGAGCTTGCGATAGAATCCGCTAGAACGTGGTTCTCCTAACCAAACAGATGGCGATAGAATCTTTTCGCCGGGGATCTTGCTACACCCTCCATAATCAGCAGAGGCACTCCCACACCCAAGACGATGAACACAGGCTGTAAAATCACTTGGTGCTCGATTACACAGGGCGCAAAGGAACATATTGCCAGAGTCGCAAGCTCTAACACCTGCCAATGAAGCAGATAGATTCCAAAGATCCTCTTCCCAAGCTGATAAAGGAAACTTGACAACGGGCCATGGGCCCAGTCGAACGCCAGGAAACACAGAATGAAAGATATCGCGTACGATGAAGACGATATCGTCAGAGGAGTCGTGCGCCAGGCCGCATCGCCGGTCCGGCGATACAACACCTCGGATTCAAGTATAGACAGCAACGCCAGCACAATTACCCCAACCAGTAGCCCCCATCTGAATCGCAGAAGCTGCCGTAGTCGCTTACTATGAAAGCCGAAGACGACGCCGAATATAAAGAAGAAACTCCACCCAGGAAACAACGGGAGCCGTGCTATCCGCAGAATTATATTTGAGGCAGGCGTCCTCGACCCAAGGCTCACACAGTATACCAAGCCCATCGTGCCCAACTGAATCAGTGCCGAGGCTAGGAGCACCAGCCTGCTTCTTTTCTTAGCAATAGGGATGACGAGAGGTGAAAGTAGATAGAACTGGCAAAGAAGAGGCACGTAATAGTATGGCGGATCTGCACCCCCGCGGAGCAACTGCAGCAGATACCACATTGGAGACGATACGTCACCCCTCGTAGCATCACCAACAAAGATGACCACAGACCAGATGACATACGGCACCACAAGGTGCCTGACTCTCATCGTAACAGTCTTCCAGTTCAGTGCAGACTGGCTACCCCGAGCGGTATAGGAGGCGAAGAAACCTGAGACGAACAGGAAGACTGGAACGATAAAGTCAGCCACACCCTCAACTACCGTCAGCCCCCAATACGTCAACAAGCCGATCTGGTCACAGTGGCTCGCAGTGAAGGGACACCCCGTCAACCAAGAAACGCTGATTTCTCCCCAGATAGCAGCGTGAACACAAACTACCGCCAGGATGGACAACCCATTAAGTAGGAACAAGCGTCTACTCATCTGCCCTCCCAGTCAATCCGCAGACTTCCGTGCGCATGCAGCATTATGCAGGAGCAAGCAGCCCGCTAAACACATATGAAGCAACGATAATCCGTAGAGATAAGCACCACTGAACCATACGTTGCTACTGGGTACAAGCTCTCCCTGGTACAGCAGGGCTTCATGACCGGCGTAGATCTTGTCCGAAATAGCGGGATAGCCCAGGTACAAAGCCAGTACAAAAATCAGCGTCAGGACAAGGAAATCTCCAAGACTGCATAGCTCATCGCTGACGGCAGACAAAAGTGCGGCGATTGGGATGAGAGCCCAAACAAAGTGGTTGTCTTCTGTGAGCGGCGATATGAGCATCATCGTCGTCATTGTCAAACCAAATTTCAGCCCGGGGGCCGGACAGTGCTTTTCCGAAGAGAGAAGCATAGCCAGCAGCCAAAGACCAAGTGCGATCATCCCAGCCACAATCGGTATCAGTTTCGCCAGGCCAGGGATAACAGCGATTGGCTGGCAATAGGTATTGGCCGTGAATGCACGAGTCACTAACCCGGTCGGCGACTGATTGACGGGGAAGGCGAGAAAAGCTCCGGAGGCCCAGGTGCGATTGACCTGCAGATAGTCGCCAAGATATTGCCAACCAACCACTTCAAACCCCCAGACTGCCAACACGGCTGCCAGTCCCACGGAGACCACCAGAGTCTTCCACCGACGCTCCCAGGCCAAGAAAACAAGGATAAAACCGAGCATAGGTTTGATCGATATGACAAGCGCCAACGGAATACCCGCTGCTGCATCATAACCCCTCCGGTGCAAAAGAAACGCGAGAGAGAGAAAGCACAATATTACTATATCAACCTGACCTATCTGCAGCACTAATTGGACAGGGCGATAGAAGAAAAACAACAAGAAGAAAAGAATTGAACGAGATATGAGGTCATACACTTCGAGTTTAGATGTACCCTTGAAGGCCAAGCTCAGCAGCAATGCACTGATCAACAAGAGTCCATGATTCAGGCCGGTCCACAGTATGATGGCACCTTCAATTTCGAATGACAGGAACGGGCGGGCAAGGAGCGCCAACAACGGCGGATAGGGGTAGGACCCAATCTGATAAGTGACGAATGTTCTGAAATCTACTGACTCAGCAAACTCGAGGGCATAGACATAAAGATTGTTGTGGGATTCGACGTCCTCAGCCGCGCGGAGCACCTCTCGAAAATCTCGCCCCCCGATCTCACCCAACGGAAAGGCCAGTTTCTTCGCCTGGCTGCCGCGATACCCGTAGATACCAACCAGCAAAGTCATTAAACCAAGGACACCCCTGACATAGAGGTGAAACCGTGGCACTATTCTCTGGCACGAACCTGTGCCGGCTTCCATAAGCCCTCCTCATTTGCCCTGAGATGATTCACCAGCGTAACGGTTGCGTACCCAACGCGCGCGGGCGCGGGAGACGGTGCGCACCAAGGTTCTGACTTGGCCGAGGGCAGTGGCAAACCAGCATATTATCAACACAGAAGAGTGTCACCTCTTTTCTGCAATCACAGTGACAATGTCTCCCAGATTTACACTGATAGTCTTTGAGTCAAGCTGAAAACGCGACAGAACACGGCCTAGGTAGTCGCCAAGGGCCTGGCTATATTCTCCCATCCACCAAGTAAGATGCTGGAGACTTTGAACCCTGATGGGGTTGTAGATCCTCCGCACGTGAAAACCCATACGCTTGAGAAGACGGCTGAGCGTGCTGGCCGAGAAAAAAGAAACATGATCCTCCACGAAATGACGATGTCTGGGACCCAACAGCCTGACCATAGCAGTGTCAATATTTGGAACCTCAATTACCACCAAGCCGCCCGGTTTGAGAATTCGGCGAATCCTTGCAACCTCTCCTGCCGGATCGACCAGGTGTTCAAACACTTGAAAAGCAGTAACAACGTCGAAAAACTCAAGCGGGTAAGTGCTATCTCGCAGCGTGTCAGTGACAACACGCAGGCCAAAATGACCTCTGGCGTAGATAGCAGGCATAACCAATGGTTCAAGGCCATAGCAGTCCCATCCCTGCCGAGTTGCCACGCTCAGAAATACGCCACAGAAACAGCCAATATCCAAGAGGGCTCCCCGCGTTCTCGCCAGGTCGTTGATGTGTGTTAGCGCCTCTTGGGCATTTAACTCTTTGGCAGACAGTTCGCCAATATATTCCTCGATAATTGGTTGTTCCCAACTCCCCTCAATGTCGTCAGGATTCGAGCTCTCAAGCAAACGAGTAGGGCGACCACCAAGAACAGGACCTTCCTGGATGAGTGACTTGGATGTTTCAATTGGATTTACGTAGACAAGCCCACACTCTTTGCATTGAACAATGGGGCCAGAGGACCGAGATGGTCTGAACCTATAGTCATAGTTGTCTTGCTCACACACAGGGCATACTCTTCTCATTCCACTCCCCCGGCAGTCTATTCAAATAGGGGTATTCTAAGAATTCCCGTTTCACTGACACAGACAAAGAATTTGGACGCGGATTCACACAGGTTTTCACGGATTTGGCCAAGAATCATCAAGAATCCGTGTGTATCCGTGGAAATCCGTGTCCTATTTCTAGCGTAACGGTTGCGCAATCAGAAGGCAGATGTTTCATGAGGGCTCGAATTTGAACAGGTGCAAAGCCAACTGAACAGCTACCAAGCCGGACAGACAAATGACAGTTCCAGCAAATGGGCCCTCTTCATCGAACATCAAAGTGTGACCAAGATCGTTGCGCACCCAACGCGCGCGAGCAGACGCGAGAAGTCGATCGATGAGCACAACAGAATGTGATGCTAATCCCCTCTGACTCCAAAGGATTGAGTGCCATAGTGAAACATCTGCTCGCCGGTCAGCACAAAATAGTCCAGTCCCCCACCATGTTTCAGGGACAACTCCCACGTAGACGTATGGCTCTCACTGAAAGGCAGCAGAAATGGATCAAAGACAACGATCACCGCCTGGTCTTCTTTGTTCATCTGCAATCCCATATCTATCGGCGTGGCAAGAACTTCTTGGTAGTTACCCTTCGGCCTCCCTTCCCCCTTCTCCCACTTACCTACCACGTCAAAGGGCAATCTCACATATCCGGGTAGGTAGTACTCCACGTGGTGCCAGTTGGCCGCTAAGATGGCCGTCGACTCGGGGGCGAAATCCTCTTCGATTGCCTCGAACCGATCCTGATAATAGCGATCGGAGTTAACCAACGCGGCGCGAGTGAGCAAGCGCTGGGTATCGGGCCCCAGAGGGTATTCAGGTATCAGGCAGAAAATACCAACATTGACGACCAGTAGGACGGATATCGCCGTAATTAGCAAGTACGGCCGCTTGACCGATAATCTGGTCAATCCAACCACGCTGACCAGGAGTAGGGCCGGCAGAAACACAAATACCAACCCCTGTTGTCCCATGTGAACAATGGTGTAGAAGGTCAAAGCAGGCCCTACCCATAGGAGCAAGTAGATTGATCTCTCCCAAGAATGCATCGATTTACATTGCCACAGCCTACTGGCTACATAAGCCACGCCCGGTACCAATGCGATGTTCCAACCATACAACGTGTACATCGTCAACTTGCGCACGTTGCGCCCGACCCCCCACCATCCTCCCCCCATAAACACCGAAGTGGTGCTCTGAAAACGACTCGCAAACGCCCCCGTAGCCCGCATATAGTTCGAGACCCCTCCACTTAACACCATCAATGGGACAAACCAGGCCAGACAGATCAGGGCGCCTAATACGCCTGCAGCCAGAAAACGCCTCCACCCCACCCGGCGCAAGGCAAATAACAGCAAAGGAGCCAGGAAAATGATCGTCTGCTGACGTACCCCTCCGGCGATGGCCAAGATTGCGATGGCAGGATACAGATAACGATGATCGCCCTGCATCACCTCGTACAGCCACCACACGCTCACGATCACCAACAGGGCATCAAGTGTGTGTGGGAGAGCGATCTCTCCGTAGAACCAAAACAGAGGAGATGTGGCCAGGAACAGCGCTGCAATCACCCCGATCCAGCGACCGAACATAGAACGGCCCAAGCCAAACAGAGCCACCACAGCCAACGCACTAGCCACAATGCTGATGCTCACCATGGTAGTCTGGGCATCGTGCGCCACTGCGTCCACGAGGCGACAGAGCCAGACGTACACGATGTAACCCGGTGGCTGTGGCTGTTCCTTGGCCACGCTGAACTCACGCATGGCATAGGCAAAGTTCACAGAGTCCCAGTGATAGAGAATCTGTGAGCAAAAGGGCATTCGGCTCAGAATCGTGAATACAAAGAGGCCCATAGCCATCCAGGCATCCTTCCAACAGTTAGACTCGTGATTCATCATATAGCCTCACCTTCCATCCCTCAGGCCTCCCTCCACCTTCTCTCAGATAGAGCCAGTCGGGTGACGTAGACAAATGCCTCGATGACGATCCTGGCGGACATCTTGGATTTGCCGGCCCGCCGATCCTCGAAAACGATGGGAATCTCCGCCACTGTACCCCCAAGGTGCTCCACGTAATAGACGGCGCCCACCTGGAACCCATAACCCTGTAATCGGATCTCCTCCCAGGGCACCCGCCGAAGCATCTCACGGCGATAACACCGGAACCCTCCAGTACAGTCGTGGGTCTTGAGGCCCAACATGAACCGGGCGAAGGCGTTGCCGCCACCACTGATGAGTTTGCGCAATAACCCCCAATTGGGCGTACTCCCCCCTTTGACATAACGCGAACCGACCACCAAATCGGAAGACACAATCTGGGTCAGGAAGACGGGCAAATAGCTCGGATCGTGGGAAAAGTCGCAGTCCATCTCAAAGACATAGTCGTATCCACGTGTGATGGCCCATCTAAAGCCCTCGACGTAGGCTGTGCCCAATCCCATTTTGCCGGGACGATGTAGCACGTGAACTGCCAAGTCCCTGGACAAGCGGTCAGCGATCTCTCCAGTGCCGTCGGGAGAGTTGTCATCAACGATCAGCACTTCAAAGCCAGCGTCCAAAGCCAGAATAGCCGAAACCAGCGGCTCGAGATTCCCGGCTTCGTTGTAAGTAGGGACAATAATCAGCGACCGTGGTCGTTCCATCACAGTGTGCCTCCTGAACTAATGACCCCGCGCCAGCCCATCGTCTGTGACGCGATAGACTTTAACTTGTGGCGTCGAGAAGGTCAATGCCAGCCACGGTGCGGTTGCAGGATCGTAATCGTCCAGCTCACGCTCGGCTGGACCAAAGAAGATGTAGCGAATGCCGTACTCTTGAATCATCGCCAGCCGCTCATGGTCTGGTGTGGCAGGGTCAAAGAAGTCGTATACCATCTCGCGCTTGCGGTTAAAGTCCATGGTCATCACCGCATTGGACAGAAAGGCCTTGTTGCCCGCCAGTCCCGGGATATAGTGTCCAATGATAAAGGAACTCAAGACGACATCGTCTGGATCGGTGTGCTGATCTAGCCAATGCATGGCCGCCAGATCGTCGCGGTAGAGATAGTAGGGATAATCGTGTCGGTTCAGGTCGACCACTCGCCAGGCCAGCAGATAAAGGTTGGTGGGGATCACCGCCAGAAGAAAAAGATTGGGGATCATCCGTGTCAGCCGCTCACGGGTGAACCAGCGCTGCCGACGAGTCGAGGATATTCTACCCTGCAGCCATGGTAGGATATAGTCAAAAAGCCCGATCGTCGCCAGCACGGCAATCGGCAACTGATATCCTGCCAGCAACATGATCTGGAAACGCAAAGGCAAATAGACCAACACCAGCGTTACAAGGAACCATCCTCTGACCAAAAGGGCCTGATCAGCCTGCACTTGCCGGGACCGTAGTTTCGAAAAGAACCCAACCCAGGCGACCATGAAAGTGATGCCCAATAGAATGAGCAGGTGAAGGGGGTTGGGGGTAGAAGCGCCCAAGTTGTCATATTGAGCCAACGCTTGTTGCCACATGGGATGAGCAGCAGAGGAAACGTAGCCATAGTACAGAGCTGCGGGTGCAGAGAGCAACACGACGCCGAGCAGACGCCAGAACCTCGCCCAGGACCAGCCATTGCGCAGCGTGAGCAGCAGCCCGAATACGGCCAGCACCGCCCACACAGTCACCAAGTCATAGATATGACCCAGGCCCAGGAAAAGGGCGAGCAAAGCTGCCCCTATGGATAAGCTGGAGCGTTGCCGCTGAACCCCCAGCAACGACAGAAATATGACGAAGAGTGTCAGTGCCACCGCAAGAGCCTGGGGCGGCGAGACCATCATCACATAGAATGAATTGCCCGGCGTCGTGAAGACGTCCATGGGAAAACTCAGTTTCCCCGTGAATTGCTTTCGGACCACCCAGATCCATCCCAGGCCAGAGGAGAGCGTGCTTAGTAGAAAAGCAAACCGCCGCTTGACCAGGTCCTCAAACAACAGTGCGCAAAACGCATAGGTCGCGATGGCCAGGAGTGGCACAGAAAACAAACGAAAGACCTGATAAACCTCGGACAAAGACAAGCTGGCAATGGCCGCCAGCCGACCGGGTATCCACCAGTGCAGATTGAGAAAGATCGCCTCGTTCGACTCAGCAGTAAGCCTGTTATCGATCAACACCCGGTGGCCTGATTCCCGCATCCAAGAAAGATACTGGGCGGTGTCGTGAACGTTGTAAACGACACCTGAGAACCACTTGTCGGGAGGTGCTGTCAAGTAGCCGTAGGCGTAAGGAATCGAGGTGATAACCAACAGGCCGATCACCACCAAGCCGAGGAACCGCCACTCGCTGCTGCTTATGGGTGTGCGGCATGTGGCCGCAGGCCTAGTCTTTTGTGCGACAACCACAGAAAGCCCCCAAATACGAGTATGAGCAAAGGAATCAGACTGTACCACGATGGCAAGCCAATGACCATCCCCAGATTGCGGGCGATGTCACCGCTCCGCCACATGGGCCAGATATACTCACTCCAGGGATTGTTCAGATCCTGGTAGGGAAAATGTTGACCGGCCATGGTCTCCGCGCTGACCAGGACGATTGACACTCCGGCCAACGCGAGAGTCAACCACCTCCATCGCTTCGAATCAAATAAGGGAACAATCAGAAGGAGCATAAAGGGCAACATAGCCACCAAGTAACGTGGCCCTGCAGTGTGCCCCGCTTCCCAGTCATAGAAGGAAGACGCGTACAAGAGATACCCCAGGATAATCACGAGACTACACGCCAGTTCCAGGCGGTGGCGCTTGCCTCGCCACAGTATCACTAGCCCTGGCAAAGCCAGAAGCAAGAACGGCGAGCGGAAGAAGAGCCCCTTGTCTGGACTGAAGGTGATGTCCCAAAATGACCTCCAGCGCGGGCCGACCAGCCCAGCCCACCCGGCCTGAGCGTGCTGGGTCATGGTGGCATGATATTGATAGCCCAGTTCCAACGGGGTGCCGAAGCGAGCCTGGTTATAGGCCATCCACAACAAGATAGGCGGGGACGCTGCGAAAACGACGGGTAGTGCGGCCTTCCAGTCGCGCAATCCAATGACGACATACAGGCCCACGACAGCGGCAATCAGTCCGGTCGGGTATTCGGTGATCGTGGCATAGCCCAGCAGGGCACCAACCGCCCACAAATGCCACCGGGGGGCATCTTCCGATCGCACTCGAAATGCCAGAAAGAAAGCGACAAAGGTCAGAATCGCTCCCGGCTGGTGACCGTAAAAAGAAGAGGCGTAAGGAAAAGCGGCGGTGCCCAGGCCATAGGCTAGAACAAGCATCAGACGGGACCACAGGCTGGAGGTAAACCGGACCAAGAAACGATAGAGCAACGTGCCGAACAATGCCGAAGGCAAGCAAACGAGCACCACCGTGATTACATAGTGGGCGAAAGCGAACCGAACTTTCTGCAAATTGCTCCCGGCCCCCTCTGGATTGAGCGTATCTCTCATGGCACTACCCTGGCTCATATGGTCCAACAGAGGAGCCAGGGCCGGACTGGTCAGAACAGGACGCACGGCTGCATAGACAGGCACAGCGGCAAAGGAAAGTCCCGGCGCTTTGTCACAGTAGTAGTGGCGTTCGACGTAAAGCTTGTCGCCGGTGTTCGCGTGGTAGGCATCGATCGACAAGCTACGCTGCTCAACGATGGAAAAAGTCAGGTCCAGCCGTGAGTTCTGATTCCAATCGGCCCAGCGCGGGAAGAAGTAGCCATAGCAAGACAATAGGACCAGAAAGATGCAGATTTCGGTCAGGTGCATTCGCAGGCGGTTCATAGCTTCTTCACTTTGGCATAGATCTCGTCCAGAGGTACACAGGCACAGCGGTAGTCATACTTCTGTTCGGCCAGGATGCGGCCATTACGAGCCAGATGCACCCCCAGGTCAGGATCATTCAACACACGCAAACAGGCCGCCGCCAGGTCGGCGGGCTCATCGGCCACCAGGACGTTCTCGCCTGGCGTGACGGCGATGCCCTCCACACCCAGTGCGGTCGAGACGACAGGTATACCTTGCACCAGCGCGTTTAGAATCTTCACCCGCATCCCCCCTCCAGCGCGCAGGGGCACTACCATCAGCGCTGCCCGCTGGAGGTAAGGCGTGGGCTCGGGCACATAGCCGGTCACGTTGACTCCCAGGCCAGCCTCGTTGAGGGCAAGCAATTCCGCTGGCGGACGGGAGCCGACCACGTCAAACTGTACGTCCGGTCGCTGCTGGCGGATGAGAGGATAGACCTCACGGACAAACCAGTTCACCGCGTCAACGTTGGGGGGCCAGTACATGGTGCCGATGTGCAGCATGTGTTTGGGTTCAGCTTCTCTCTCGACGACGGTCACTTCGTTCGGATCGATGGCGATGGGGATTACGGCAATGTCCACCGGCTGCCCGGCAGCCTCTTGCAGTGCGGCCTTGTCTTCGTGACTGACAGCTAACACAGCGTCGAACTGGCGAACCATCCGACCCTCGTAGGACCTGAGGAGTCGCCAGTCCCGGCCCAGCAGCCATCTACGCAGCCCCCACGACATCGTCTCCCACAAGCGTTTGTACAACAACCACAGGGCATTGTGCAGGTCGAGAACCTTGAACACACCTGGCACGCGCTCAGCATATTGGCCCATGTTGAGTTGATCGGCGTGCACCACATCGAAATCCTGTTCAGCGCTCAAGCGATCGACCAGGTCGCGCATAGCTCGCCGGTCGTCGCGGAGCATCAAGAACGGCTGTCCAGTGAGAAAACTCTGGCCCATGTACCACGCATCCCGCACCGCGCCGCGCACTATAGGCACGGTGTGCACCGCCTGGCAGTACCGCTCGAGGTGACGCACACGTTCGGATTGGTCACCACGCACAAATGAGACCAATGTCACGCAATGCTTTCGAGCCAGGTACTTGATCACATTGTATGTCTTGACCTTGGGTCCGCTGTCGGGCGGATAAGGCAAGACTTGGGTGAGCATAAGGATGTTCAAGGTATCACTGTCTCCTTGACCGCCGAATCTACATTGCCCAGCGCCTGGCGCAATTCCTGCCAACTGGTGATCCTTCTACCTCTGCGTCCACTGGTAACGCACCTTAGCAGGCTGTGAACGAGCATCTTAGTGAGGGTCATCGCGTAGATGAGGATCCTCAAACAGAATGCAGCAGCCCTCCCATAATGCTTATGGAACAAGTATACACGGCTGCGATAGAGTTCGGCTTCCATTCGCCCCTTTCGCTTTTTGCTGCTCTGCCCACCATAATGGATGACAGGGGCCTGGGGTAGGTACCATACCTCCCATCCAGCCTGATAGAACCGATAGCACCAGTCCACGTCCTCAGCGTACATAAAGATGCGCTCGTCCAATCCCCCGATCTGATCCAGGGCCTCACAGCGCGCCATTATATACGCCCCCTCCACGTATCCTTTAACCCTCTGCGCACCTTTTCCGATCTGAGGCCCATAACTAGGAAAGGTCGGCCGGATCAGTAGTCTTCCCAAACCGCTGAGGATAAGGAACTCCCGCCACAGTGTGGGAAAAGGCGTAAAGGACGCTTGAAATGTCCCATCGGGGTCGAGAAGTCGAACACCAGCGATTCCTGCTCTAGGGTGTGCATCCATAGACTGGACCACCTTGTCTAAAGAACCATACAACACCCGCGTGTCGCTGTTGAGCAATAGCATATAACGCCCCTGGCAATTAGCCATGGCCTGATTATTAGCTCGAACAAAGCCTACGTTCGTAGAGTTAGCAATGATTTGTACCTGAGGAAATTCCTGGCGCATCATCTCCACGCTGCCATCTGTCGATGCGTTATCAACCACAATGACTTCAAGGTTCAGACGACCGGCTGATTCGTAAACCGACTCCAGACACTGGAACAGTAGATTCCTGGTGTTCCAATTAACAATAACTATCGACAGGTCTACCACCCGCTCACCTCTCATTAGGGCTCATAAGATCACCAACACCATACTCATTCGCGTTTGAATCGAAAGATGGACACTCCATCCTTGTCGTACACCTCTTCGAATAGAGGAGAGACTTCATACCAACCCAGATTTTCCAGACAACACTCTCTCTCCGATACACCCCAATAGACGTAGTCGATGCCGTAGCGTTCAATCAAGTCTACGGTGTCGGATGCTTGAGGCTTTTCAAAGAGCTGGACTATCTCAGCTATTCGCGCCTCAACCTGAGGTATCGGGACTGCATAGTTCCGCGCAAACTCGTAATCGCCGATAGCCATTTGACGCTCCCCGAACACAGCCAACAACGAATAGGTGCTCTCTAAACCCGATTCAAAGAAGGGCCGTGCGGACGACTGCCCTGGCCAGGACTGGACCACAGCCGAGAGAGGAGTGTGATCGCGTATCCACTCTGCAGCATGGCGGTCAGACGCGTGTACATACATCGCGACAGTCGAATCGGTGATGTCAAAGTGTGCCCGCTCGTACGCCAGTAGATTCGGTACAGCACTTAGACAAAGTAACGACACCCCCACAATCACTCGGCGCCGTTTCGTCGATGTCAATGAGGACAACACAATATCCAGTCCTATGCCTGCATATATCAGCAACGGCACACGCAACACCAGCCCTAACTTCTGCGATACCTCGAACCACGCGTGGTGCAAGAACACAAACTGCACAAGAAGGAAAGTCAAGATCGACAACCATAACAGACCGGCGACTTGGGGTTTCCGTCCCCTCTTTGCCCACAGGACACATCCAACCAGCCCCAAAATCAAACTGGGACCCAACATCACGATGTAGTGAATGGGAGAAAGCAGATGGCGGAGGTCCGGCTTGACCAACAGCATAAACCTATCTTCCCCTGCCAACATTCCAAGCCCCTTGTACCCAAGGTACGACACCACCCCGGCCACTACAGCAACAGCAGCCGGTACAACGACTCGAGGCATTCTCGCACCCCGTCGCCCCCAGTAGAGAGCCAGCAGCAGCAGCCATGACGCCGCCCAGCCCAAGCCGATAAACCCGATGAAGAAGCTAAACCCACTGGCGATACCGAGAACTACCCCGGCAGTTGCGGCGCGCCAGCCCATGCCTGTCCTATGGGTGCCGTTCAGCATAGAAATTGTCAACAATAGAGCGGTTAGGGCCAATAAATGTTGGGATATATATAACAACGCCTGGAAGTAATAACCAACAGGGGGGAAAGCGATTGAGGCGAGCAGGCCATTGGCGGCGACGTTGCTTATGCCTCGTTGAAAGACCACTGCCTTGAAGGGAGCCTGGTAGCTTTCCGCCAATAACACCAAGCACAGCACCACCCCAATAGAGAACGGCCGTGCGACAAAACGTTTTATGAACCACACCCCCACACACACAAAGGCAACATCAACGAGAAGTGCGTCGAGCAAGAGGATATCCTGCAATGGAATCGTTCTTTCCACCGACTGATAGACAAAGGCAGGAAAGACATCATAGAACCAGTAGTAATGAAGCGTTTCTCCAAGAAAGTACGGATTTGCTGGAGGAACCACTCCTTTAGCAAGCTGAGCCGCCATTGCCACCTTTCCAAAGAAATCCTCGTGGAAAAAACTGACATAAACATAAGCGTCGCCGACCCGGCGGCCGACGTTGGACAATGGGATCGCGACAACTAATAGTGCAACTACCAATGCTGCTGCCAGGATAAAGCGTCCTGTGCCGCCGATAGCGCTGGAATCAAGCGGGACTTGGGAAGAACGGTTCTTTCGCAGCCATTGGAACAGACCCAAGCCCACACTAAGGAACAACGAGGTTCCCAGGACCAGCCCTACTGAGAATCTCAAGCCCATACTTGCTAAAGCGACGACCAAGCCCGTTGTGACTAACAGACCCAGCACCAGAGTATGACCCAACGCCTCCACGGACCGAGCGAAGGCGCGGCCCCAAAGTAATTGACAGGCAAACCACCCCGGAAGTGTGTAGAGAAGCGTGCCCATCAAGAAGAATAGAACTGCTTTGGGGCCAGTTAAAAACACACCGAAAGCAATGAATAGCCCAAGTATCACCCATACCGAGAACCGTTCCACATGTCGAATCATGTTATGATCCTCCTACTCTTGGCGATCCACTATCTGGCGGACAGCGACCAGCGCCCCCAGGAAAATCCAACTGCTGACCGTCCAGGAAAAACCGTGCAGTCCCTGGTTCAGCACAAAGGGGGTGAACCAATCCCCCAGCGACATGGCTGCCAACACGGCTGTCAACCCACCAAGCCCGCTGCGGACAAAGCCCGCGAGGAATGGATCTTGGGTCCGAATCGTGCACAGTCTGTATCCGACCCAGGCAATAGCCCCGGCTAGCCAAACGAACACCACGCAGCCCACGGCTCCCATCTGCAGAAACAGATCGATATAATTCGAGTGAGTGGAGGCCGAATTCCTGGGAAAATAGGTCATGAAATACTTGGCATACCCAAATGGCCCAGTTCCCAGCAGCCAGTGTCCCAGCGTGCTGTGGTGACTGAACAACAACGTCCACTTATCGAGACGACTCTCACCGGACTCCGTCTGTTCCGCCATCCAGACATCCTCCCACCAATCGTGGAACACGACTATAGAGAGAATCAAGAGAACAATCAGAACAAGTGATGCCTTCTTCGATCTAAGGAAGGTGATCATACCTACACAGCTCACAACCGGCAGCCAGCCAGACAGCCAGGTGATCCCAATCCAGAGCCGTACGTACAACCACAGGCCGATCATGGCGAGAAAGACGATTCGGAGCCAATTCGACAACTTCTTGTTAAAGAGCAACTGCCCATACATGAGACCCACAGCCCAAACTGAGGTCAACCCCCTCAAGTTCAACCGGAACGGGAGCCGGAGAAACTCTGCCAGTATGCCAACAGAGGTGAACGCGATGTATGCATAGACCAACACAGCCAGAAGGCGTTTTGTGGTGATCAGACTGGCCGTCAGGATCAGGGCCACCGGCGAAAGTACCAACACAGCCAGTTGCGCCAACTGGATCAGTTCGAAACCATCCCAATAGATCAGGAAGGGGTCCGCCATGGCTTGGCCCCATGGCAACGAGATCACGGCGACCAGGATAAAAGCCAGCGCGGGTGGTACCACTGGTGACTTGGCCACGTCCATGCGCTGCTTCAAGATCACCCGCTTGGCCAGCCACATACCGGTGAACAGGGCGGTCAAAGTCAACGCTGGCGTGATTCCTTTGGAAACATACCACTCCGTCGCCGTGGCAGCCAACAGGATCACCATTGGCCCAACGTTTGGGTAGAGAAAGACCACAGGAAGGCCCAACAGACCCACGACCGCTGCCAGTACAAGAAACGGAGGTACCCGGGTCGTCGCCAAGCCGATCGCAGGCAACACACACAGCAACACACCCAGGATACCCACCCGGATGATCCAGCTTTGATGACGCTCCGCCAAGAGCACGATGGAGCGAGTCATGCAGCATTCTCCCTTCGCTCGACTACTTGATCCAGCAACTGTTCCAGCGTTCGTCCACAGGTTTCCCAGGAGTAACTGTCCTCTACCAGGCGCCGTCCATTGGCTGCCAGCCTGGTCCGCAATGCCTGATCTTCCAGCAGTTGTAAAACGGCGCCGGCAAGGGCACTTGGCTCATCCGCAATGAGAATATCCTCACCGGCGGTGACGTCCAGTCCCTCAGCCCCTTTGCTGGTTGCAACCACTGGGGTGCCTAGTGCCATGGCTTCGAGGATCTTCAGGCGCGAGCCTCCTCCCACTTTGAGTGGAACCACACACGCCCAACTCTGAGCAACTGCCGGTCGGATATCCTCCAGATAACCGGTAAAAATCACACCATCGTTAGCCGGCAGGGCTGAGAGGTCTACACCGTCGGTCTTACCGGTAATGCGCAACACAGCTTGAGGGCAGCGAGCCCTAATCAAAGGGTAAATCTCATCAAGGAAATAGGCCATTGCGCCATAGTTGGCGTAGAAAGTTAGGGCACCAGGATAGATAAGTGTGTCCGGCACCGGCTGGCCAAAATCATCCTCGTACAGTGATAGATCCACGCCGTTTGGCACGACGGTCAGCAGGTTGTGAATAGGCGCAATCTCTTCCAGCAGCCGGACCTCATGGTCCGAAGCCACCGTGACGGCATCAAACTGACGGGCCAAAGTGCGCACCAGTCGACGGAACTTCCACCACATCGGTCCGCAACGCAGTTGCCAGAAGAGATCTTGATGCAATCCACGGCCTTCGTAAAAGGGGGTCACCTCCAACTCCTCCAGCACTATGGGCCGCTTGCCCGCAGCCAGAGCGTAGCGGGTCATCCAAACCTGCGAGGCGATGACGATATCATGTGTGCTTGCCCGTTGGACAACCAGATCCACCATTTCCCGGCTATGAGTTTCCACAAAAAAGCGGGGCCAAAGTGAGAAAAACCCACGCAATGCCCGCCAACGCCCTGGCGCGAACGGAACACGGCGTACAACCTGAACGTCAGCACAGAACTCACGCAACACCGGCACGTGCACTAAATCGGCCATCGGGTCATCGCTGAAGGTGAGCAGCGTGACAGAGTGATCCTGGCTCAACTGGTTCAGCAAATTGTAGAGCCTTATCCTGGATCCGTTGTCCGGCGGATACGGAAACCACCAGGAAAGAAATAGTAAATTCAAAGAACTATCTCCCACGACGAGTTACAGATTCTGCAGCGAGTAACGCGACACAGCGCCAAACCGGCCAAGGAAAAAGTCAGCGATGGCCTCGATCATAGCCCGACGCTGCGCACTTTGGCCGCGCCACCGAGGTCGCACCGTCCAACTGACCAACGTTCGCAAGTACTCAGCCAACAGTGTATGTATCCAGGCCCACACGCCAGCCCGCGTGCTTCTGAGAAAGAGCAGCCGGTTACGTGTCACGTAGTAGTGAACGCGGGGCGAGGCCGCCTGTCGAACCGGCTTGATCTTGTGCCAGACGTGGGCCTGTGGAACGTACAGGATCTTGTACCCCGCGCGAGCTGCGCGCACGCACCACTCTGTCTCTTCGTAATACATAAAGAACCGGGAGTCGAGCATGCCGGCACCCTCGAGAACCTCCCGCCGGGCCAGCAGCGCGCATCCGGTCACAAAATCCACCTCACGGACAGTGTCATACTGGCCCTCGTCCACCTCGTCCAGGCCCATCATTCGACTGTTCCCTCGCCGCCAATCAATAGCCCCGCCGGCTGACCAGATCGTCTTCGGGCGATCAAAGTAATAGATCGTCGGTCCAGCTACACCAGCCTGAGGCGTGGCCTCGACAGCGTCTACCAGCACAGAGAGGAAATCGGGCGCAACCTCGGTATCGTTGTTCAGAAGCAGCACATAATCGGCGCCAAGAGCCAGGGCGTGCCGCAGTCCAACGTTGTTTCCCTCCGCAAAGCCGAGATTTTCGCCGGTTTCCAGAACCGTCACGCCAGGAAACGAAGCCCGCACAGCCTCCACGCTGCCGTCGGTCGATCCATTGTCGACCAGAATCACGTCCAGGGGTCGGTAGCATACCAGCGACACAGACGCCAAGCAAGCCAGCGTGTCCTCGCAACCATTCCAGTTGAGCACAACCACTGCCACCCGGGGCGACTTCATTGAGGCACCTCCTCACCCCGAAGACGCCCATCACTGACCACGGTCCAGTAGATCGCTTCTAGCTCACGCATTTCTTGCGCCACACTCTTCACCGGGCCAATGCCCGCCCGCAAGGCGGCGAGCAGATGGGAACTATCTAGCAACCGTTGTAACTGTCGGGCCAGGCTTTCGGTATCACCCATCTTGAAGAGCAATCCAGTCTCCTCATGGCGCACCAGTTCGGCCATCCCCCCCACATCGGAAGCCACCACCGGCGTGCGGTGGGCAAAAGCCTCCAAGATCGCGTTGGGACTGTTCTCGTACCACACCGACGGCACGACGACGACGTCCAGCCCTTGCAACACCCGACTGACCTCCATTCGGTCGTACACGCCTGCCAGGCTCAAGCGGGCATCCTGGCGGGCCATCTGGCGCAACTGCCTGGCATAATCTGGGAATCGGCCCGTATCGCCGTAGGCCTTGACCTGCAGGGCCGCACCAGGCAACCGTCGAACGGCCTCGAACAGCATGTGCACCCCTTTGTGCGGAGCAATCTGCCCCAGATAACCGACCCGCAGGTGCGCAGCAGGAGTCTTTTCCAAAAGATCAGGCGTCAGGTCAGGAAAATCCCGTCCCTGGCGGGAAAAGACGATGCGCTCCGCTGGCACGCCTGCTTTGATAAAAAGGTGGCGCAAGAACTGGGATGGGCTGATGATAGCATCCACACGGTTGAGGGTCTCATCCAGAAATACCATCCGCTCTCGAACCTGAGCTACGCGACTCGAACGCGTTCGCCAGAAAGCATCCATCAGCGCAGGCGCGATCTGGCCTGGGACGCGGTAGCGACGCTTCTCTTCGCCCAGGCAACGGGCGCAGGTGACCGCGTCGAATGGAGGTGCACAAAGTTGCCCGTTGCTGCGCAGCAGGGTGATGCGTGGGCACAGAAACCAGAAATCGGTCAGTGTGAGCACGATGGGAATCTGCATATCCATCGCTGCGCGCAGCGTACTCCCCGACATCAGATACCCACTGATCAGGTGCAAAAGATCCGGCGCCGGTTCGGACAGGTACCCGCGCAGGTGTTCCCCGATCCACGGGTTGTCATACGCCCAACGGAACGGATCGGGCGCAGCAGCCAGGTTAAAGCTCAGCCGGCGAACCGGCAGGCCATCGTAGTGTTCGTCCTTAAAGGTCAAGCCGTGACTGTCGCCGGCGTCAATGGCCTCAACGCAGATCACATATACATCGTGACCGTGATCCCGCAGCCAAGTGGCGGTGCGGTAGGCACGTAACTCGGCGCCACTGGTGCGGCGCGGCGGAAAATGATGTACAGCGATGATCACCTTCATCTGTCGCGCCCCAACCCGCGCAGCTTGCGTCTGATCACGTCACATACGTACCGTGTCTCGCTGGGACTGACGGCCCTCAAGACAAGCGCAGCCACGCTGTATACAACGGCGCCAGCTCCAATCGTCAGCAGCAGGGCGATCTTTTCGTCCAAGGCCGCCAAGAAGCACGCATCACGCAACTGCCAGACTACGAATCCCATGAGCGCCCCGGCACCCACCACACGCATCAGTGGCCCCACGTTTCCCTTCCACAACATAGCCGGCCCAATGATTACGGAGGATAGAACGACACTGAGCACCCCGGTGACGACTGCCGCAATGGCTGCACCAACCACTCCAAATTCAGAGATAAGCAGCACGTTCAGACCCGCAGTGACCACGGCCTCGAAGATGGCAATCCGGGCCATCCTCTTTTCGAGGTGCATCGTAGAACCGGTACGTCCCAGGATCTCTGCCAGGAACATGGCCGGTAAAGCCCATACCAGTATGCGCATCACCGGAATAGCGAGCACGAACTCCTGACCGTAAAGCAAAACGATGATGCGATCAGCCAACACCATCCCTCCCACGGCTATGGGCAACGAAAGCAGTAACAGATATCGCAATGCCCGCTGCACAGTGCCCTGAATCGAACCATGCCCCGAGTCGTACTCTCTGACCAGTGTCGGATACATCGAAATGGCCAAGCTCTGAGCCAGCAGCAACATCATCAGAACCAGGTTGTACGGCACATTGTACCAGCCGACAGCCGCGTCGGTCAGCACAAAAGACATAAAGACGGTGTCGAAACGGCGCGCAAAGTTGCCAATGATTCCCATAAAACCGAAGGGAAAACTGACTTGCAGCAGAGGCCACCAATGACGGGGATTCGGACGTTCGAAATGCAGTCTCAACACCCGCTTCACGACGTAGGCCGACGCCAACCCCATGACAAATACTCCACCCAGCGATGCGAGCAGCAAGCCAATGTATCCCGTTCCGACGAGGAACAATACCATCCCCAGAACGATGAAAACGGTCTGATTCAGCAAGCCGAAAACGGAAGAGAAATCAAGCCGCTCCCGAGCAATCATCACACTATCGAGCGGCCCCTGAAAAGCGTACAGCAGCAGCCCACAACTGGCAATGAAGATACCCAACACCATGTCGAACGTCTTTCCCAGTAGCCAGGCCGACAAGGTGATGCCTACAATCGCCACCAGCGAGAGGGCGGCCCTCAGCGCCATAATGTCGGGCACCATCCAGGTGATGTTTTCCTCCTTACGCGCCATCTCGCGCACCGAAAGCGAGGATGTCCCGAGGTCGGTGAACATCGCAAAAATCGCCACATACGCCAGGGCAGCCGAATAGCGGCCGAAGTGGACATCCCCCAGCCGACGTACTACGTAAACGTTGAAAACAAAGGCGAGAACCTTGAGCAAAACTTGCCCACTCAACATAAAGGCAGCATTGCGCGCTACAACTTGAATCACAGATTTACCGGTTGGCTCAATTCCTATTGCTGTAACGGAAGACATCAAGCTCTCTTTCAACCCAGATGTTCTAGGGAATGCTGAGTAGCTGGTGAGCTTGTCGCAACCTCTCACCACACGCCGGAGGGGAGATGAATAGAACCCCATCTAACCCATATCGTGATGCGCATTCCCGCTCATGGACCCGTGCGGCATCAAGCTCTTCTTCCGCGCCTAGCAGAAATACACGACAGTGCAAATCACCAACCCGACTGATGAAACCCTGGTCGTTTAAACGACGGCGCAAGTCAGGCGAGAGTTCCTCAGCACAGAATATCCATTCAGTGTGGACATCGCGTTCAGGGGCGACCCGCGTACCCCACTGCCGCTTGAAGTTAAAGGTGCCGTTGGCAGTCTGAATATACGGACAGTACATTTTTCGGTAGAACAGATCAAAATCCTCCCTATCCTGAGTAAAGACGTAGCCAAAGCCTTGTTTCTGCATCCTAAGCAAATTGCGGCGTATATTCTGATTCATAGCTGCCAAGATGTCCGCCATCGGTCGCGCAATGTCAAGGACTTGTCCGACCCAGCGGGGCACAGTGAACACGTACACTCCCGGGGGGCGCCATCGAATAATAGCGTTCAATTCGCATTTGACGGTATATCGATTCATGCACGCTTTGCAGAACGCGGCTCTTGATTCCGCTTATTTTCATTCACATCTCCCTCTTGCTGGGTTGAACCGTGGACACTCCCGCGACTTCGTCTCTCTCTACCGACAGGCACTTTCGTAAAACCGCCTCAACATCATCTCATACGTGATAATAGGCGCTATCTTGCCAATCGTCCATTCTTCGAGACCGGAAAGATGTCGATCCATCAGGGTGCGCAGAAAAGCAGGGGCGAAAATGCCCCGCTCCGCCGTGCGGCGGTCAAACAGGATGGCCTCGGCCCACTCCCGGAGTTCGCCCCGCAAGTAGTTTTCATAGTCAGCATACAGCGTATACCGCTCGGCAAAGATCGGGTACAGGTGTCGGTTAAATCTACGCATGAGCTTTATACTCAGAGCGTGTGCCCCTCGGACCAGAGGTTGAGCAGTGGGAAAAAACTCATCGTGATCGTATGGAATGTAGGCCAGCCGGGGAGTCTCCCGCTGGATGACAGTTTGGAAGAGAAGTTTGTCCGCCCGCACCTGGGCAGGCAAGGAGTGGAGGAAATCAAACAAATCACGGTCGAAAAATGGGAAGCGAGCTTCGATGTGGGAACGGGAAAAAGTGATCATGTTGAAAGTCAATCGACGGCAGTGGTTGTTGATGTAAAAGTACCCGCTTCGTACATCAGGTCGATAAGCAAGATATTTGGACAACTCCTCCCTGGCAGACGCAAAAGCTCTGCCTATCATCTCTCCATGAAGCGAATCAGTGTACAACAAGTGTTCTTCTGCCTCGTTGAGGCCAGGCCAGGTGTATTTTTGGTTCAGCAGACAAAACAACCGAGTGACAAGCGCCATATCATCAACTGCATCGCCTTGAAGAGGCTCAATTGTATCCGGATCTCCCATGACCGTGCCGCCGTCCCAGCCAGTCAGGTTCACGTCCATCAGTTGCCGGGCTTGAGGCAGCGCGCTGATCCCATGCGCGTGGATCCAACTGTGAAAGCCCTCAGTCAAGTCCAGGTGGAAATCGACTTGTTCTTTGACCCACTCCCCGTCGGGCAGGTCAAACCAGTGGTGATCGCTGCCCACGGCCCTCGCAATTCGGCGGGCATAATACACATCTCGACAGTTACGCATACCATAGGTCAGCGAGACGACGGGGCGGCGCTCGATCAAGCCCAAAATCGTGCGCGAATCGAGCCCCCCGCTGAGGTAGACCCCAGGCCGATAAGTATCGCCAGACAGGCGCTGGACGGCGCGCCGCAAAAGCCTGCCCGCCTCTTCCACCGCTTCATCAAAACTGACGTCGGGGCGGTAGGGGATGTCGTCAAACGTCCAATACGGCTTTATGCTGCACGAAGCAGTAGACAGATCGTAGGTCAACAGAGAAGCGCCGGGCAATAGTTGGATATTCTCGAAGAACGTCTTGTCACCCAGCAAATGCTGGAAGCGCATATACTCAGCAAGAGCCGTCAGGTTGAGCTCTTTGCGGAAACCAGGGTCACACAAGATCCCCTTCATCTCCGGCGCGAAAACCAACTTGCCGTCATAGTTTGCATAATACGTTGGATAAAGTCCGAAACGGTCGTTAGCAACAATCAATTCTTGGCGGGCGCGATTCCAAATCACCAACACAAACACGCCTTCCAGGTCGTGAATAAACTCCTCTCCCCTTTCCTGGTACAGCCGCAATACTAATTCCAAATCGCTGTTGTCTCGGAAAGGATATCCTTTGGCCTCCAAATCACGGCAAAGTTCCAGAGTATTGTAGAACTCACCGCTGAGGAAAACCAGCAAACCTCCATCCTCGCTACGGATGGGCTGACACTCCTGATTGAAAATGCCAATGCCAATACGCCCCAGGCCAAGCCCCTGTTGTTCGTCCGCGTATGCTTCCACGACATACCAGTCACGATGGGCCATGGCGGCTCCCATTCTGTCCATCAGAGAGCCAACTTCGGCTTGTCCCCGGGAATCAGCAACACCAAAGACACCACTCATGCGTTTTCCTCTTCCGGATCAATCACACGCCCATCGTAGCATACTTGTGTCCACGTGGCGTTAAGGAAAAGTGAGACATTGACTAAAATCTACCATTTCGCGAATCGACACCAAGAAATTGAGCTCTCCATAAACACAAGCCGACGCCTTTCGGCGACGGCTCGCATTCCCAGCAAGATGCCTATGCTTCCGCTTCGATCACACACACATCCTCGATCATGCGTTCAAGGCCTTCCCGATCCACCCGCCACCAAAGCCCCTTCCGGGCCGCTGGCAACCGCCCGCTCTTGCACCACTGACGGGCCCGGTCTTTGCCGATGCCCAGGCGCTCCCCGGCCTCGCTCAGTGTCAGCCAGGCTCTGTCGCCCCGCTTCCTCTCTCGCTTGGACTTTCTGCTCCCGGGGCGATAATCGTCATAACCGCCGTGGGACTTGGCACGATTGACCGCCAGTCCCAACAGGTTCACCCCCTGTTGCGCAGTCAGCCGGTCCCTGGCCTGCTCGACCATCTCGCGCCTCGTCTGACCCGCACTCACCACCAAAATCGTGCCCTCAGACACAGTTGCCAAAACTGTGGCATCAGGAGGCCCTAAGACAGATGGACTGTCAATCAGAATCACATCCCACTGATGCCTCAAGAACTCCAGCAAAGCCGGGAGACGCGGCGAGGTCAACAGATTCGTTGGATCTGCTAGCAGTCGCCCGGCGGAAAGAAGATACAGATTATCGAAACCCGTCTCCTGTATGGGGACCAGGAATGAATCCTCCCCATCATCGCTGCGATTGCTGAGAACATCAGCCAGGCCATCGACGTTAGGCAGATCGAACAGTTCGTGCAATGAAGGGCTGCGCATGTCTGCATCGACAGCAATGACACGATTCCCCGCTGACGCCATCACAACCGCCAGATTGGCCAGAATAAAGCTCTTGCCCTCTGAAGTGCTGGGGCTGGTCAAGAGTAGCGTATTGAAAGGGTGATCGGGGCACATGAGAAAAACACGGGTCCGCACTGTGCGCATACCCGCAGCCATGGCACCCAGCGGATTGCCGGACAGCGAAGCCTTTCTTCTGGGCACCCGGGGGACGACGCCCAGGACAGGCATCTCGAGGACGGATAGCACCCCATCATCTTCCCACCGCAGCGACGTATCCAGATATTCCATCAGAAAGATAGCACCCAGCGCCAGTCCGAGCCCTGTTGCCCCAGCTATGGCAACAATGAGCTTGGTCTTGCTCGGAATCGGCCACTGGGGCACCACGGCTGGGTCAAAAAGCGTCAGTGCATTGGGCGATTCGGCACTATAGGAATTGAGTAACTCAGCATACGTCGCCTGGTACGTTAATTTTGCCTCCTCCAGCGCAGCAATCCGATCTTGAACCACTGCGATCTCAGAAGCCGACGCCAACTCAGCCATAGAAGCTGTCAGTTCACTGATGTGCTGATTGACGTTATCGATCTTTGTTTGAAGCTCTTCTAGTTGCCCGCGAACGAATTCCTGCTGCTGCGGGTCGCCTCCACTTGAGGCCGGGCTCCGGCGAATCAACTCATCGACCAGGACATTGGCAATCAGAGCGGCTGCTTCCGGATTGGTATCTGTCACAGATATCTCCAAGAGCTGAGCCCCTGAGCGGATGTTGGTTCCAATCTGAGCCGCTAACTCTTCGGGAGATCTCTCCAATCCCAGCCTTTGAATAACAGCTTCAGTAACAGGCCCCTGCTTGACTAACTCGGCATAAGCAGCGGCCAAGGTATTGCTGAGATTCATCTGCCAGGGATCTGGATCCGGGTTCTGAAAAAGACTCGCCCCCACCGCAATCGTTGCCTTGGCCTGGTAGAAGTCAGGCTGTTGGGAGGTGAAGTAATAGCTGCCCCCCATCGGAATGATGGCGCTCAACACCAGCAACCACCACCACCGAACGATCACTCTCAGATACCTGCGTATCTCCATATCCACTTTCCTTCATCAAATCCCATACCGACTGGCGGAATATAAGCACACATGTGGCCCATTGCAGCCATCCCCACACAAGAACAGACGAGTCCAGCAAGTTATTCAAGCAGAGAGGAATCAACAGGTGAGGTAAGGGCCGCGTTCAAAGTCATTAACGATCGAGCGTCCCGTCGCTCCATGCCTGACCCTAAGAGCCAGAGGAGGCCAACGTCAAGCTACCCAAGAACCTCTGAGTCCAAAGGAGGAAGATGCATTGAAGGGATTTCACATGCGACCATTCACTGATCAACACTTCCGTTCTGCACGCCTTCCAGCTCCGGCCGCAAGACCCCGTTGCCCGCAAAGTAGTAGCCCATCCTCCAGCGGGTGCAGACGTAGCGCGGGTTAGCGGGATCGTCCTCGATCTTTTGCCGCAAGTAGCGAATGTACACGCTCAGGTAGCCCACCTCCTCCGCGTACTCTGGCCCCCACACGGTGATGAGCAACTCCCTATGGGGCACGATCCGCCCCTTCTGACTGACCAGGTACATCAACAAGCGAGACTCGGTCGGCGTAAGGTGGATCCCCTCACCCCGCCGCGCGACCGTCCCATCCTTGAGGTCAATGCAGAGATTGCCATCATCGTAGGTAGCCCGCCAGGTATCGCCGGAATCCCTCCTCGTTCGGCGCAGGACCGTGCGGATGCGGGCCTTCAACTCGTCGAAACTGCACGGCTTGGTCAGGTAGTCGTCAGCCCCGAGAGAGAGACCTTTGAGCACGTCCGCCTGGCCTTGCATGGCGCTGAGCATGATAATCGGGGTATCGCACATACTGCGGAGTCGCTGGCAGGTGGCCCAACCGTCCATCTCCGGCATCGAGACGTCCAAGATGATGACGTCGGGGCGGACCTCGTAGGCTTGCCGAAGTCCCTCCTTGCCAGTGTCTGCAGTGATGACCATGAACCCCTCCCGCTCCAGCCCAAGCCGCAGCAGAGTAAGCAATCCAGAATCGTCGTCAATCAACAGGATCTTTTCATTCATCTCCCTTTCACCTCTGCAGGCGGGCCACTCCAAAAGCCTGCTCGTGGCCATCACTGGCGAAGTAGATCATCAAGTATTACAGCCCCTCATCCATGCGTTTCGTTGATGAATACCCGCTCCCAGAGCAGCATGCGACCGCTGAAAACACCAATTCCACCGCTTCGCCGTAGGGGTCGCGGGTGGGGAAAACGGGATGACTCCTGTCGCGGGAAAGACACTCGGCTCCCCATAGACCACGCCGCCGGAGGCAAGATGGATGTTTCTCAATTCCAAAGAGGGAACCGGTAAAGCCGGTACCGCTGACACCTGGCCAATATAACACAAAACCGTATGGTATGGGTAAAAGAAAGGTGAAGAAACGACAAAGTCCCCTTCGGAAGGAAGGGGACGAAGGGCAAAACACTTCACATAGCTGATTACCTCCACCGGCGAACCGTCCCTGGACTGGCAAGCCGCAGGCTAACCCAGGAAGTACATCACCACGACGACGCTCAAGCCCCAAAGAGCGAAGGCGGCCTGCAGCGGGCGGTCGGAAAGTGCGATTTCCTCGGGTGCACCACCCATTCCCTTGACGTGGATCAGGTAGAGGTAGCGGAAGATAGCATACAGGATGAAGGGAATCGTCAGCATCATCGTGTGGTTGGGCGGCAGGTTGGGTGCAGAAAAGGTGTACAATGCGTAGGCCAGCAGCGTGGACGCGGTCACGATGCTGATGGCGTGATCGAGCAGAGACAGGTTGTATTCTTGCAGGCTCTTGCGGTGCTCGTTGGCGTTTTCCTTCAACAGTACCAGCTCATGGCGGCGTTTGCCAAAGCCGATCAACAATGCCAGCAGCGTCATGCAAATGTAGAGCCAGGGCGAGAAGCGCTCTGCTTCCACCAGCGGCACGCCGGCTGCCACGCGTAATACGAAGCCGGTCGCGATGAGCATCACGTCGATGATGACAACGTTCTTGAGCCAGAAGGAATAGGCAATCTGGATGAGCACGTAGCCAGTCAAGATGGCGCCAAAGGTTGGCGTGAGCAGATAGCCCAGCGGCAACACGACCAGGGGGATGACGACGGCTGCGACGACAGCCACGGAGGGACTCAGTTGCCCACTGGCGAGGGGACGGTTGCACTTCCTGGGATGCTGGCGGTCCTTCTCCACATCGGCCAGATCGTTGATGATGTAGACTGTCCCAGATACCAGACACAACAGCACAAACCCGGCTAGCGTCCGGACCAGGTAGTACACGTTAAGCAGTTTGACGTCGAAGGTTAACGCGGCAAAGATGAAAATGTTCTTTGTCCATTGTTTGGGGCGCATAGTTCTAATCAAACCAGCTATCGACATTTTGGCCTCCAGGCGAGTTGTGATGTGCGCGCAACAAGTGCCGCACCGCAGTGCGCAGAATGATAACAAAGTAGAACACTTGACACCTAGCTAGCATAGCAAGAAACCGTATGGTATAAGTAAAGGAAAGGTTAACAAACAGAAAAAGGCCCCCTTCCTAGAGGAAGAGGGCCGAAAAGGCCGCAACACAGAAGGCTAGATTAGATCCTCGGCGTCGAAGTAATACCCCCCGCCTCGCACGGTGTGAAGGTGCTTGGGTGAGCCGGGGTCGACCTCGATTTTCTGCCGCAGCCGATAGATGTACTGCTTCACCAGATCGGGCTCGCCAATCCATTCAGGGCCCCAGACCCTGGTCAGGATAGCATCGGTGCTGAGCACCTTTCCAGCGTGGCGGACCAGCAGCCGGAGCACGTCAAACTCCTTGGGGGTCAGGTACACAGTCCGAGTGCCGATCACCAGCTCGTGCCGGTCACAGTCCAGCATGATTGAGGCCGCGGGGAAAATAAAGTCCCCCCCCTCGCCGGTGCGCTCCCCTGATCGGCGCAGGCAGGCCACCAGGCGACTGACCAACTCTGTGCGCTCGAAGGGCTTGACCAGGTAGTCGTCCGCACCGAGAGAAAGCCCCTTAACAATATCCTCAATGGTGCCTTTGGCCGTGACGAAAATGATGGGCACGTCTGTCATCTCTCGCAGACGGCGGCATGCCTCGAAACCATCCACCTTGGGCATCATTACGTCCAGCAGAATCGCATCGGGGTGATGCTGATAGGCAGCGCGCAGCCCAGCGAGCGCGTCCTGAGCCACCACGACGTCGAAGCCTTCGGCAGCCAGTGTGGCTCGCAGCACCGCCAGAATGTCGGGCTCATCGTCTACGACAAGAACACGAAATTGTCGGCGCATTCCTCTTCCCCCTCAGCTTGATTGGAGCGACACAGACGGCCACCACCAGAGGCACCATGGAAAGCAGCTACTGACGCCGCCAGTGGCGGTCCACCGTCTGGGCTTCAACGGGAAAGGAAGAAAAACGAATCCTTCCCATGCCTGACAAGAATCTTAAAATATATTATACAGTAGTTTGCAGATTTGACAAACACATCGTTGTCCGAAGGAGCCAGGCGGACGCCATCGCGCGTTGCACCCGCATCGCCCCCTTTCCCCCCAAAAAAAACGGCTGGCAAGAAGACTACCAGCCAGCCGGGTGGTGGGCGGTACAAGACTTGAACTTGTGACCTCCACGATGTCAACGTGGCGCTCTAGCCATCTGAGCTAACCGCCCACGACACACGAATTATACCACCTCTGTTGCCATTTTGCAAGGGACGTCCATTGTGCTACAATGCTACCCGATGAAAACGGACGCAGCAGCTTGGGACATCGTGGGACACGAGTGGGCTGTGAGGTTGTTGCGACAGGCCGTCGCCTCGGGCAACATCTCCCACGCCTACCTCTTCACCGGTCCGTCAGGCGTGGGCAAGACGACACTCGCGCGGGCACTGGCCACCGCTCTGCTGTGCCAGAGTGAGGGGAAGGCCCCTTGCAACGCGTGTCGCGGCTGCCGCCTGGTCGCCAGCGGCAATCACCCTGACCTGCACATCGTCGAATCCGAACGGACCGGCGCTAGCCTGAAGATAGAGCAGGTGCGCGATCTTCAACATCAACTCGCCCTCACCCCGGTCGAAGGACGCTGGCGGATAGCCATCCTGCGCCGCTTCGAGGAAGCCACCATCTCCGCTGCCAACGCGCTGCTCAAGACGCTGGAGGAACCCCCACCATACGTCGTGCTTGCAGTCCTGGCGAGCGACGCGGACCGTCTCCTCCCCACCATCGTCTCCCGCTGTCAGCGGGTCCCCCTGCGTCCACTGCCCGTGGCGGTGGTACGGCGAGCCCTCGCCGAGCGCTGGAGCGCAAAGCCAGAGCAGGCCGAGCTCCTGGCCCATCTTTCAGGCGGCCGGATGGGCTGGGCAGTGCGCACGCTCAACGACAGGGCAGCCCTCCAGCGCCGCGCTCAGCGCCTGGACGACCTGGACCGCCTCCTGACCGCTTCCACGACCGAACGCTTCCGCTACGCCGAAAAACTGGCCCGCGCTCCCGTCGCCACGCAGGAGACGCTCGATCTGTGGATCGGTTGGTGGCGCGACGTGCTGCTGCTGGGCGCCGAGGCAGGCGCACCGCTGACCAACGTCGACCGGCAGAGCAGGCTGCGCGACCACGCCCGCCGCTTTGGCGTGGGACAAAGTACCGCCGCGATAGAGGCGCTCCGCAGCGCGGCGGATCGGCTGGGGCGCAACGCCAACGCCCGCCTCACCCTCGAAGTCCTGATGCTTGATCTTCCCCGCCCATAACTGGCCACTCCGCGGAACTGGCCCCTTCAAGACTCGCCCCCGCGCCGTTCGACCACCTCCCGCAGCCGCTCGACACATTCCGGCGGCACGTAGACCGAGCCAAGTGACGCTCCTCCCCCGATGCCCGATCCGTGAAAATCGGAACCCCCCGTAGCCAGCAGCCCGTGTTCTCGACACAGGCCCAGCAGCATTTCGACCTGCTCGGGCGAGTGATACGGATAGTATACCTCCACCCCACGCAGTCCATACCCGACGAACTCGGGTATCCGTCCCACCACCGCCGCCCCAGAGTGTGCCGGGTGAGCGAGCACCGGCACACCTCCGGCCTCGGTGATCGCCTGCATCACCTCCGGTGGGGTCAGCCGCAGGCGGGGGACGTAAGCCGGACCGTCGAGGCCTATGAAACGGTCAAAGGCTTCCTGGAGCGTCTGGACGTAGCGCCGATTCAGCAGTGCCTGCGCCACGTGGGGACGCCCAATGCTGTCACCGCTGGCCAAAGCCCGTATCTCCTCCCACTCCAGCACCATCCCCATCCGGCCCAGCCGCTCCAGCATCTTGCGAGCCCGTTCCACCCGCGCATCCTGGATGGCTCGCAATCGCTCCCGCAGTGGGCCACTCTCCGGGTCCACGTAGTAGCCCAGAAAGTGCAAGTCACCCCACACGCCCTCGGAATTGATCTCCACGCCAGCGATGACCTCCAGCCCGGTACCAGCCGCCGCCTGCTGGGCCTCGGTCACCCCGCCCAGCGTGTCGTGGTCCGTGAGCGCGATCGTGGCCAACTCGCGCTCTAGTGCCAAATGCACAACCTCCGACGGAGTGAACACACCGTCGGAGGTCGTGCTATGAATATGCAGGTCTACCCGGCTTTGGGGCTGGTTGATCTCCTCTCAACGCTCAACCGCACCGCCGTCCTCTCCTGGCCATCGATGACCACCTCGACGAACGAGGGGACACAGATAACGTCAATCCCATCCAGTTCCAGATAGCCCCGGGCGATTGTCACGGCCTTTATCGCCTGATTGACCGCCCCGGCACCGATGGCCTGCACATTCACGTGTTCCTGCTCTCGCATAACACCCGCGATGGCACCAGCCACCGCCGTCGAACGAGAAGCAGCCGCAACCCTGATGACGTCCATTGTCTCCCTCCTTGCGCTACCTTGGCCACTTAATCCATCGACACCCACAATACACCAGCCGGATTTCATCGCTGCGAGTCAGTTGCGGTTCAACAGTATAATACACCCAAACCGGATATTGTGCAAGTAACCTCTACAACCTAGGTTTTACCCTTCAGGCCGTACTGTGCCAGGTCAACCGACCCATACCGTACTCTCTCGTATCCCCGCCTTGCCTCGCCCAGCGGTGCAGTCGCATCCAGGCCCATCTTGGCCGTCCGCGCTTTCTGCCCCAGCATCTGCGTGGCCGAGGGATCAAGGCTGCTACCCGGCTGCTCGGTGAGGATCACCAGGTCCCGGTCGGCCTGGAAGCGGGTGGCAATCGCCCACTCCACGGCAGCGCTGTCGTAGAGATCCACGTCTGCGTCCACCACGACGACGTGCTTGAGCGACATGTGGCCCCGGAAAGCGGCCCAAATCGCCCTGCGCCCATCCTCCTCGTGCCGCTTCTCGATCTGCACCACCGCGTGCAGCCAGGATGTGCCCCTGGGCGTGATATAGACGCCCGTGCAACGGCAGACCTCATTGACAGCGTCAAAGATCGTCGGTTCGCGCGGCATGCCCATCAGAGTCTTGTGCTCCATGCCGCCAGGGAGAAGGACGTGGAAAACGGGGGCTCGACGATGGGTGACATGGTCAACCTCGATCACCGGCTGGTGGCGCACGATGTCCATCGTCCCCGTCAGGTCCGGAAAAGGCCCCTCCTCGGCCAGTGTATGGGTGATGCGACCCTCCAGGATCAACTCCGCCTCCGCCGGCACCTCCAGTTCCACGGTCTGGCATCGGACGAGTGGCGTCGGGGCCAACACGTGGGCGATGCCTAACTCATCCACCCCCTTGGGAGGGCTCATCGCCGCCGCCAGGAGCACGTGAACGGGACAGCCGATCGCGATGGCAACGGGCAGATCACCCGCGACCTTGCCCATAGCGGTGTGCGTCCCACGCCCCTCGACGATACGGGCGACAAAGCGTCGCTCATCCAACAGCATCAGCCGGTGGAACGAGATGTTGCGCCCCAGGTCAGGGTCCTTGACCACCGCCACACCGGACGTCACGTACCGCCCCCCGTCGTCTGGATGGTAGCGTGGGATGGGAAGGAGGGTCAGGTCCACCTGCGCCTCGACGACCTCCTGGCACGGGCCGGAGTCGAGCACGGGCGGCGGGATCGGGTCAGCCAGTGCGTCGGCCAAGCGGTGGACCAGATCAGGCACCGTGCAATCCAGCGTCGCCGCAAAGTGCTGCCGCCGTGCACATACCCCGGATATAGCCCGCCAGCCGGCGAAACCGACCAGCTTGTGGAACAGCACCGGCTGCCCGTCGAGCGCAACCATTACGCGCGCCAGTTCCAGGTGCGGGTCAACAGCACGCTCAATATCGACCAGCGCCCCTGTCTGCCTCGTCCACGCGATAAGACTCCGCACGTCCACGTGCCCTCATCTCCGTCACTGCCTTGCAATCCCCCGCTCTACCACCGCTCGCGATGCACGCGCGATTCGTCGTACTGCGTGCGCGGCTCCTTCTCCTCCGCCGGATGGCCGATGGAGATCAGGTTGAGTGGCGCGATCGTATCCGGGATACCCAGCACCTGGCGCACGGCGGCGACCCTGTCCTCCCTGGGATAGACGCCCAGCCAGACCGCACCGAGCCCCAAGGCGGTCGCTGCCAGCAACAGATTCTCGGTAGCGGCGGAGCAATCCTGCACCCAGAAGCGCTCCGAGTTGGTTGGGCCGCCGCACACGGCGATGCACAAAACGGCCTCGAAGAGCATCTTGCCGTGGGGGTGAACCTCGGCCAGCCGGTCCAGCGTCTGGCGCTCGGTCACGACGACAAAGGACCACGGCTTGCGGTTCGAGGCCGAGGGGGCTGCCATGGCCGCTTCCAGCAACGTCTTGATGTCCGCCCCGCTGATCGGCTCAGCCGTGTACCTGCGGATGCTACGCCGCGCAAAGATCGTTTGGACCAATTCCTCGCTCATTTCCGACCTCCTTACCTGCCTCCAGACCGGTCACTCCAGTTCCCGTGGCGCGGGGCCATCGTACTCGTGATCGGTGGGATGTATGCGCCGCATCGGGCGCTGGCGGGTCATCTCCTCGTGAGCGTGCGCCGCCAGTCCCGTGACGCGGGCAATAACGAAGAAGGCATTGCCCAGCTCCGGGGGAAAGCCCAGGTCCACCAGCAACGCCGCCAACGCCCCATCCACGTTGAGCGGAAGTCGCCGCCCGAGGCTTTCCTCCAGGCTTTTTTCAAAGGCGCGCGCCATCACCACCCCATGGCCACTGACTCCCAGTTCGCCGGCCAGGGCCAGCAGCCGTCTTGTCCGCGGGTCATCGGTGTGGATACGATGGCCAAAGCCGGGGGCGCGCCTCTTCTGCGCCCTCATTTCAGCCAGCATCTCGGAGGCCACCGCCGCCGGGGAGTGGCCCCCGTCGAGCCGTCCGATGCCCTCCAGGAGAAGACGCATGCAGCCCTCGACAGCCCCGCCGTGGTAGCGATTGATGGCGAGCACGCCGGACGCGATGCTGGCGCCCAGCGTCGCGCCGGTCGAGGCGGCCGTGCAGGCCGCCAACGCCGAGGGGGGCGTCGCGCCGTGGTCAATCGACGAGACCAGCATCGCATCCATCAGCCGGCCGACCTCCGGCGAGGGCAGTTCCCCCTTCAGCGCCAGGTAGACCGCCTGCCCAAAGGTCACGCGGCCCATCAGTTCGTCTAGCCGATACCCCCGCAGCCGGATTTCGTTAGGCTGGACAGAGGTGATCGCGGTAGTCCAATGCAAATCGTTCATCAGTGTCTCCCAGTCTGCAAAACTATATCATCGTGCGTAACAGCGTGACGGCTACAACGCCCCGATTTCCTGGAGCACCTGCTTTGTCACTGCCGGGATATCGCCAAAGTTCTCCACCACGTGCGCGCCGACCTCCTTCAGCCGGGCCACTTTTCCCTCGCGGGTGCCGCGCCCTCCCTCGATGATCGCCCCGGCGTGAGAGAAACGGGTGCCGCCCTTGGCCCCCTTCCCACCGATGTAGGCGACCAACGGCTTCGTCACCTGCCCCTGCTCGATCAGGTCGGCTACCTGCTCCTCCTGGCTGGTGCCGATCTCGCCGAACATCACGATGGCCTTCGTCTCCGGGTCGTCCTGGAAGAGGCGCACCACACCGGGAAGAGGAAGCCCAACGATGGCGTCGCCGCCTACGGCAACCAGCGTGGTCGCTCCGATGCCCGCCTGCGCCAGGTAGTAGGTCATCGAGGAGGTAATACCGCCGGAGCGGGAGCAGATACCCACCGGGCCGGGGAAGAACCAGGCCTGGGCCGACGCAGCCCGCCCGCCGATCATCCCCAGCACCCCTCTACCGGGGCTGAGCACCCCCAACGTGTTGGGGCCGACGAACCTGGCCCCGGCATAGTCGGCCGCTTTGACGATCTCCAGCACATCGTAGATGGGGACGCGATCGGGCACGATGACCAGCAGTCTGACCCCGGCGTCAATCGCCTCCAACGCTGCGCTGCGCACCAATGGCGCGGGGATAAACAGAACACTCACGTCAATCGGTCCCAGGTTCTCCCACGCCTCCTCGACGGTATCGAAGACGGGTAATCCCTCGACCTCCTGACCCCCGCGGCCTGGGGTCACGCCGCCGACGATATTCGTGCCGTACTCTTTCATCAACTTGGCGCGGGCGCGCCCCTCGCGGCCCGTGATGCCCTGGACAATGACCCGCTTGGTTTCGTCAATCAGAATCGCCATTTTTCGCTTCCTCGCTTCCTAGCCACGACGCTGGCGACGATATTCCTCGAGGCCAGGGATAGGCAGGTCCACGTATCCCCCACCCGCACCGTGGAAATAACACGCCACATCGCAGGCCAGGCACTCGATGCAGCGACCTTTCTGCGCCTCCTCCGGCGTGACGTTCAACACGGGGCAGCCCACCTCATTGAGCGCCAGGATCTGCGGCACGCATTCCTTCACGCAGACTTTGCTCTCACACGTGGCACAGATCGCGTGATCGTAGGTCACCGTGCCGCCGGTCACGGTCTCGAACGTGTATGGCTGCTGCGCGACCGGCTTCTGGCGCCCCGCGGGCTCTTCGGCCGGCGGGGTATAACTGTCCACCAGCGCCTTGAGCCGCTGCGCGCAGAAATGAGGGGTGTCGTCTTTCCTGTAGCCCTCTACCGGCGCAGGGACATGGCCGTTGGCCCCCTCCAGGATCTCCACCGCCTTATCCTCGGCGTTGCCGCCCAACCGGATGACAGCCGGCACCGTCAGTGGCTCCTCCAGAAACGCCTTCACCAGCCCTCGAGCGGAGTGGAACTGCTCCTGGCTGGCCACGCCTGAGCCGGAGCCAAAGTAGCCGTCGATCGGCCCCTGGCTGAGGATGATGCGAGCCGCCCGGTAGACCTTGCTGGCTGGCGGATTACCGGAAGTATCCACAAAGTTGGCGATGCGGAACCCCTCATTGATCACCGCGTCCATGCTCATCATCGAACCGCCGCCACCCGCGCCGTGGAACCCGATGACCCCCTCCCCTTTTTGGAAGTCATCGACCATCTGGATAAAGTAGAAGGTGCCCCGATAGTCCCCCTCCTCAACCGCGTAAGCGAGGTGCTCCAATTCCGTCGGTGGACGGTCCAACTCTCGGGCAAAGGTGATCCCCAGGTCCTTGTGGCGGAAGACGGCGTAGTCATCCACCGTGATGCGACAGTCAGCGGCCATCGGCTTGCCGTCGGGGGTCAACACCAGCGGGTTGATCTCGGCTGCGCGCGCCTCCCACGTGCGGGCCACATCGTACAGTTTCACCAGTAGCCCAGCCAGGTCCCGCTGCAGACGGCCGTGGATGCCCGTGCGTCGCACCAGGTTGCGAGCCTGGTGGCCCTGCAGCCCATGCTCGACGTCGATCACTACGCTGGCGACGGCGTCCGGGTGTTGGCGAGCGATCTCCTCGATGCCGGTACCCCCGACGCTGGAGAACATCATCACCGGGGCCCGCTCCCGGTCGCTGACGATAACGCCGGCGTAGAACTCTCGCTCGACGGGCAGTTTCTCCTCCACCATCACCTTGTCGACAATGAAGCCGCCCACGCGCATGCCCAGCATGTCGGCGGCGGCCTGCGCCGCCTCATCAGGCGTGTCAGCGAAGCGAATACCGCCCAGCCCAGCCCGGCCGGTCACCCAGGCCTGGATCTTGACGACGACCGGCGCACCGATCTCGGCCGCGATCTCTCGTGCTGCGTCGGACGTGCTAACTGCCCGGCCCTGGGGAATAGGAACACCTTTTTGCGCCAGGAGCGCCTTGCCCTGATACTCGTGCAGGCGTGCCATATGCTCCTTTCTTGATGCTGGATGCTAGAAGCTGAATACTGGATGCTGGATACCTTGGTCTCTTCCGTATCGCGTACCGAGTAGCCAGTAGCCACAACAAAGGATACCACAAGTCACCACGGGTCGCAACTACGTCCCGAGGAAACAAGCGTTTTGGTCACCGAGAGCGGACCAGCACGCAGAACCAGGTTGCCAGCCGGGCTCATGCAGAGAGGCGGCCGGCCCCGATGCGGGCCCGTTCTTCCTCAACCACGCTTTCGTCCAATTTTTTAAACAGTGGCTCAGGCTGGCGCAGCACCTGCCCCGCAGGCAGTTGGCTGGGCTTCCACTCGCCACTCGCACCGCTATCGTCATAGCATAGCGCCTGGTGGACTCGTCCCTCTTCTTCCTCGAAAGTAGACGTGTACGATCGCCCAAACAGTGTCCCCTCGTAGCCCAGGTACTGGTGCAACCGTTCAGACGAAAAGGGCAGATAAGGTGCGAAGAGAATCTTGAGCGAATCGATCGCCTTGAGCCCCACGTAGATGGTCGTACCAGCCGCCTCACGGCTCTCTTTGACCTGGAACCAGGGCCCTTTCTCGTCCAAATAGCGGTTGACCTCGCGGACCAGCGCCATCACCTCGCTCAGCGCAGCCCGGAGCTTGCACGCCGCAATCAACTGGCCAATGGGCTCAAATCCGGCTTCGATCTGGGCCAAGAGCCGGGCATCTATGTCCTCCAACGGTCCCGGCGTTGGCACCCGCCCATCGAAGCGTCGATAAGCGAAAGTCAGCGCCCGGTGGACCAGGTTACCCCACGCAGCTACCAGTTCGTCGTTGTTGCGGCGCACGAAATCGTCCCACCGCCAGTCGGTGTCCCGCGTCTCCGGCATCGCCACCGTCAGGTAGTAGCGCAGTGCGTCCGGATCATACCGGTCAAGCGCCTCGTCCACCCACACGGCCCAGTTGCGGCTGCCCGACATCCCCTGCCCCTCCAGATTCATGAATTCGTTGGCCGGCACGTCGTAGGGCAGGTTGAGCTTCATGGATGGGCCATCGTCATAGAGCCGCTCCACCCCAAGCAATTCTGCCGGCCAGATGACAGCGTGGAAGGGGATGTTGTCCTTGCCGATGAAGTAGAACGTCCTGGCCATAGGGTCGTACCACCAATCCTTCCACGCCTCCGGCTGACCCCGGTTGTGCGCCCATTCGACACTGGCGGAGAAATAGCCGATGACCGCCTCGAACCAGACGTAGAGGCACTTGCCCTCCCATTCCGGCAAAGGCACTGGGACACCCCACTCCAGGTCACGGGTGATCGGCCGGCCCTGTAGGCCCTCGCCCACGTACCTGCGAGCAAAATTGATCACGTTGGGCCGCCAGTGCTCCTTTCCATCCTCAAGCCATTCGGCCAGCCCGGCCTGGGCCAGTTTGGGTAGGTCGAGGAAAAAGTGCTCTGTCTCACGGATGACGGGCGTGCTACCATCGATCTTGCTTCGCGGGTTGATCAGATCCTTCGGGTCCAGCAACGTGTTACAGTTGTCGCATTGATCACCGCGCGCGTCCTCATACCCGCACACGGGGCAGGTGCCCTCCACGTAACGGTCGGGCAGAAAGCGCTCCTGCGTCTCCGAATACATCTGTTCCTGTACCTGCTTGTAGAGATAACCTTTTTCCAGCAGCGAGAGGAAAAAGTCCCGAGAGGCACGATGGTGGTTCTCCGTGTCCGTGTGGGTGAAGAGATCGTAACTGATGCCGAGACGCTGGAACATCTCCAGAAACCCGTGGTGAAAGTGTTCAAAGACCTCGCGGGGAGACTTGGCCTCTCTTTCGGCGACCACGGTAATGGGAGTGCCGTGCGAATCGGAGCCGGAGACCATCAGCACGTGATTACCAGCCAGGCGGTGGTAGCGGGCACAGATATCTCCGGGGAGATGGGAGCCGGTGACGTTGCCGACGTGGATTTTGGCGTTGGCGTAAGGCCAGGCGATAGAGATGAGAATGCGTTCGGACATCGATACTCCTCCTTTTACGTGAGAAAAATCATTGTAACACAGGGTACAATAAATGAAAACCGCCAGCGAGGCTGGCGGTGTTTTGCCGTGAGGCCGGGAGTGCAAAACGGCCTATCGCGAGCAGGAAGCCTCCCTCCCCGCCCGCCACGGCAGGCTGCACATCATCATGGTGAAACAACCGAACACCACTTCCATCACACTAACCCAAATAATCCCGCAACTGGCGGCTACGGCGAGGGTGGCGCAGACGGCGCAGCGCCTTGCCCTCAATCTGCCGGATGCGCTCCCGCGTGAGCCCGAACTTTTGGCCGACTTCCTCAAGCGTATAACTGCGCCCATTGAGGAGCCCAAAGCGCAAGCGGAGGATGCGCGCCTCACGCGGGCTCAGTGTAGCCAGCAACTCCTCGATCTTTTCTCCCAGCAAGTTCCGATAGGCACTCTGCGTCGGCGTAGGGGATGTCTCGTCCTCGACAAAGCTGCCCAGTTCGCTATCCTCATCCTCACCCACCGGCCGCTCCAGGCTGATCGGCCGCCACGAGACCCTGAGCATCCACTGCACCTTGCGCGGCTCTATGTCCATCTCGGTCGCTATCTCCTCCGGCGTCGGACGGCGGCCGTGGATTTGTTCAAGTGACCGGGCCGTGTTATACAGCCGCCGGATGCGATCTGACATGTGAACGGGCACACGGATTGTACGTCCCTGGTCAGCAATCGCCCGCGTGATCGTCTGCCGGATCCACCAGGTGGCGTAGGTGCTGAACCGATACCCACGGCTGTAATCAAACTTTTCCACCGCCTTCATCAAGCCCAGGTTGCCCTCCTGGATCAGATCCAGGAACGGCACACCACGCCCCATGTACTTTTTGGCGATGCTGACCACCAGGCGAGTGTTGGCCTTGATCAGATGCTCGCGCGCGGCCAATCCTTCCTCAATTTGTCGCTCAAGTACCTCCTGCTCCTTCGGGTCAGACCCATCGTGCTTCAGAATATCCTGAGCCCTGCGCCCAGCCTCCAGAGCTTTGGCCAGCCGAACCTCCTCCTCGATCTTTAGCAGAGGCACACGGGCCATCTCCCTGAGATACAAACCGACCGTATCGTCACTGGAGATACGACTCAAGTCATAGGTGCCATCGTCATTCGTCTCGTTTCCATCGATCGATTCACCTAGCGACTGCTCTCCCTCGACTTCGGCATCTTTATCGTCACATATGTCGATGCCTGCTTCGTTCAACAAGATAAAGATCTCCTCAAGTTGCTCCAGGGTCTCCTCTGCCTCCGGCAGCAGATCGAGAATGTCGTCCGTGGTCAGATAACCCTGAACCTCCGCCTTATCAAACAGCTCCCCCACCACATCCATAGGTCACCTCATCCATTCTCCCAGCTACAGCAGGTCCTTCAAGAGCGCCAGGCGCGGATCAATCCCTGCACTCTCACATGTACACGACTCGAGGTTGAGATTCGCACCGCATTGCGGGCATAGCCCTTTGCAATCGGCGTGACAGAGGGGTTTCATCGGGATGGCTACCCACGCGTCCTCGCGCAGCAGAGGAGCTAGATCGAGCCAGCCATCATCGCCCACCACATAGGACACATCTGGTGTACTCGCGCCTGCCCCTGGTAGCCGAAAAATCTCTTCTAACTCTAGGGTGATAGGAAGGACAAAGGATTCCAAACAGCGGACACACTCTAGACACAATTGTGATTTCACAATGCCTTGAACGAGCAAGCCCTCTCGCACACGAACCACCCGGACGGTTCCGCGAAGGAAATCCACCTCCAGGTCGGTCAGGCTCTGGGGCCCTGTGTCCACATTCAGCGTGAGTGACGCACCGAGCCGGGCCTTGGTAAGTATAGAAACGTCGAAACGAATCATAGCAGGCTTAAGAGGCACTCCATGGCCACTTACTGGTTACCCGCCCCGGCGAGGCTTACAAAGGCCTACGAGTAGTGTATATTATAACACAATCACCCCTTGCAGTCAAGATTTTCGCCTTTTTGTATACATAAAGTGACATGGAGCCGGAAAACGGCATTGCCCACCGCCAGTTGCCAGAATCGCCAATGTATGCTAGAGTACCTCAATGCTATGAAGCTCCTGGTCGCCACCCAAAATCCAGGCAAAGTGCGCGAGTTCCGGCTCCTACTTGCACCTCTGGAAGCAAGCCTCTGTTTTCCATTCGAGCTGGGCCTACGGACAAAAGTCCCAGAGGACGGCGATACCTACGTCGATAACGCCCGCCAGAAGGCCATGGCCTACGCACGTGCTTCTGGCCTGCTCACGCTGGCTGACGATTCGGGGCTCGAGGTGGACGCGCTGGGCGGTGCCCCTGGCATTCATTCTGCCCGCTACACTGCGGGACACGACGCCGATCGAGTTGCAGCGCTGCTGGCACGGCTACGCGGCGTCGCTTGGGAGCAACGCACAGCCCGGTTCCGCTGCGTGGTCGTCATTGTCACGCCCTCCGGGGAACTCTATAGCACCGAGGGAACGTGCCAGGGGATGATCGCCTTCGAACCTGCAGGACAAGGCGGCTTTGGTTACGATCCAATCTTTTACCTGCCCGATTACGGCTGCACGATGGCGCAACTGCCGCAGGCACTGAAAAACCGTATCAGCCACCGTGCCCGGGCTGTCGAGGCAGCACTGGTCACACTTCACCACCTGCTGACTCAGGAAACGTCGGCCCACCGTAGATGCGGCGGAAGTTGTCATCCTACCCCTTCAGTGGTATAATAGTATATGAGGCTAGCGATAATTGTTGCATGACCTCGGATCAAATCCAATGAACGAACCATCACTCCCGATCTCAACTGAAAGGGAGCGCCACACGGTAGCCGTCGCATCCTCTGGCTCACGTCCCCTTATCCTGCGCTTCGTGACCTGGTGCGTCGTCGTCGTGTGGCGCATTTGTGTAGATTGGCGCGCCAAGCGCCCTTTCCTGACACGCGCGACTGCCCATCTTAGCATCATCGCTCTCGCTTTGATCACCATCGTTCTCAGCGGCGTAGGAATCCCGACACCACGGGCCGCTGTCAGTAGCGCGGGCGATGCGGACGGCGTTTCTGGCTTCGAAGCGCCCTCGTCCGCAGGTCTAAAGATACCGCCGTCGCCCACGCCGATTCAATCTTCCAACGGGTCAAACCCCTCTGGCGCCGACACTGTCGCTCGTCTACCCGTTCCCCACACGACCTTCCCGGATCGGCTGCGAGCCCAAGTCGCAACCTACATCGTCCAGCCGGGTGATAACGTCTTTAACATTGCTGCCCGGTTTGGCCTGGCCCCGGAGACGATTGTCTGGAGCAACCGTGAAGGGCTCATGGACGCCCCATGGCTCATCCAACAGGGGCTTGAGCTTTTCATCCTCCCGGTGGACGGCGTGTACCACACCGTCCGGGCCGGGGAGACGGCGACAGGTATCACAGCCGACTATGGGGTAGAACTCGCAGCCCTATACAACGAGTGGAACGATCTTGAAGAGGGAGAACAACCCCGCGAAGGACAACTGCTCATCGTGCCCGGCGGCCGGGGAGAGGAAGTGGCCTGGCAGCCGCCACCCACGTACCCCGCCCCTGGGCCAGCCAACTATAGCTATGGGGTCTGCAGCGGCGCCACGGTTACCGGTCCTGGCGCTAACGGTTGGTTCATCCTTCCCACCGGCAGTTCCCTCGTCTCGGGGTGGTACTTCCGCGACCCACGCAACCCGGGGCACATTGGGCTCGACTACGCCTGCCGGCTGGGTGACCCCTTAATTGCTGGAGACAACGGGGTAGTGACCATAGCGGGATGGAATGGCGGGTACGGTATTATGGTCGAACTGAACCACGGCAACGGCTTCGTCACCCGCTACGGCCACTTTAGCAGCATCGCCGTGGGCTGTGGGCAGGAGGTCTACCAGGGCCAGTTGCTCGGCTACTGCGGTAGCACTGGCTGGTCTAGCGGCGCTCACCTCCACTTTGAGGTTCGGCACAACGGCGTGCCACAGAACCCGCAGGCTTATCTGCCCTAGCGGGGGGATTCGCACACACCGGATAGGGAAAATAATGCCACTACCACGGCGCGAGGCCAGGTCGCCCGACACGACGAGAGAACGGTCCCTCCGCTGCTGCCTGGAGGAGGGCCTCCCACGTGCCGTCGCCTGGGTGGCGACCACGGTCTACCGACTGACCGGAGATTGGCACGTCTGGCTCCCGCTGTTCACACGTACCAGTGCGCATCTGGCGGTCGTTACTGTGGCCATCATGGCCATCGGACTGAGTAACGTCGAGTGGCCAGCCCAGGCCGCTCCCACCTCACCCACGCTGGCGCTGTCTGCCTCTGCCGGAGGCGGGACCGATGAGGAGATAACGCCGGATGTTCTGGTCAATTATAACGCGCAGAACGATGCGGTGCTTGTCAGCGGCAGCAGTAGAGCCGTCGCCCGGCTGGCTCAACCGCACACCATCATCCCCGAACGCCCGCGCCTGGGCATCATTACCTACACTGTCCAGGCAGGTGATACCGTCGAGTCTATAGCGGGGACCTTTGGCCTGCAACCCACCTCGATCAGTTGGGCAAACCCAGCCATCGAGGACGCCCCCGATCTGCTGCGGATCGGCCAGGTTGTGACCATCCTGCCCATTGACGGAGCCTATCACCAGGTCGCCGAGGGCGACACGCTGGAATCGATCGCCGAGGAGTACAAGGTAGAGCCCGGAGCAATTGCCACCTGTGAGTACAATCGCCTGGAGGCCCCCGCCTACCCAATTCAGGAAGGGATGTGGCTCGTCGTCCCAGGGGGCGAGAAACCCTACGTGCCGAAAGTGGTCACCACGTATACGGGGTCCGTCCCTGAGGGTGCCCGGGGCACAGGGCGATTCCAGTGGCCCGTGCTGGGCAGACTCACGCAGGGGTATTGGTACGGCCACCGGGCGATCGATATCGGGGCTCCCACTGGCAGCGCATTGCTGGCAGCCGATGGTGGCTTCGTCAGTTTCGCAGGATGGACCGACGTCGGTTACGGCTACCTGGTCGTGATCGATCACGCCAACGGCTTTGCTACGTACTACGCACACCTGAGCAACATCTACGTATTCGAAGGACAGGCAATAGAGCGCGACCAGGTTATCGGAGCGGTGGGCAGCACCGGGTGGTCCACCGGGCCACACCTGCACTTCGAGGTGCGCTACTACGGCGCACAGCAAAATCCACGGGCATATCTGCCATAGGGTTGGTAGACCGGTACATTGGACAAATTGGTAGACTGGGCGGAGCCACGTACCAGCTTCCCAGTTGCCCAATCTACCAGTCTACCGATGTCCCAGTTCTACTTTGCAAACTCCTCCGCCCGTACCTCACGGATCACCGTCACCTTGATCTGCCCTGGGTACTCCATGCTCTCCTCAAGCTTCTTGGCGATGTCTTTGGAGAGCCGAACGGTTGCCAGGTCATCGACATCACCTGGCTTGACGATAATCCGGATCTCGCGACCCGCCTGGATGGCATAAGACTCTGCCACCCCTTTGAAAGAACTGGCGATTTCCTCCAGCGCGTGGATACGCTTGAGGTAGAATTCCAGGCTCTCGCGTCGCGCTCCTGGCCGGGCGCCAGAGATGGCGTCAGCAGCCTCGACGATGACCGCCTCAAGCGAATCCTGCTCCGCTTCGTGGTGGTGGGATTCGATGCAGACGATCACCTCTTCCAGGACGCCGTAGCGCCGGCAGATTTCGGCCCCGATGCTCGCGTGTGTCCCCTGCGTCTCAAAGTCCACCGCCTTGCCAAGATCGTGCAGCAGCCCTCCAGCGCGGGCGACGTCGGCGTTGGCCCCCAGTTCCTCCGCCATCATTCCTGCCAGTTTGGCGGTCTCAATGGCGTGCGCGTGCTGGTTCTGCCCATAGCTGGTGCGAAACTTGAGTCGACCTAGCAGTTTACGGATCTCTGGGTGTAGCCCGGGCACGCTGGCTTCGTAGGCAGCTCGCTCGCCCTCATCCCGGACGATGCGTTCAACATCCTTCCGGCTGTCCTCGATCACCTTCTCAATGCGCGCCGGGTGGATGCGTCCATCCACGACCAACCGCTCCATTGCCCGACGGGAGATCTCGCGGCGCACCGGGTCGAAGCAGGAGATCGTGACCGCCTCAGGGGTGTCATCCACGACAACGTCCACACCCGCCGCCTTTTCGAAGGCCCGAATGTTGCGACCGCTGCGGCCAATGATGCGTCCCTTCATGTCATCGGAGGGCAGTGGTACCGTGGAGACGGTTAACTCGGCAACCTGCTCGCTTGCCATGCGTTGTACGGCATACGTGATGACCTCGCGAGCGCGCTCATCTGCTTCCTCCCTGGCTTCAGCCTCGACCTCGCGAATCACCCGCGCCATGTCCTGCCGGGTCTCCTCTTCAACTGCCTCCAGGAGCTCCTGTTTGGCTTCCTCCTGGCTCAATCCGGCTATCCGTTCGAGCGTCGCCATCTGTTCCTGCCACAGCCCCTCGATTTCGTTGCGCCGCCTGTCCACGGCACTCTGACGTTTGTTGAGCGCCATCTCATGCTGCTCTAACCGTTCCTGACGGTGATCCAGTTTCTCGCGCCGCCGCTGCATGCGCTCCTCCTCCCGCCCGAGGCCCACACGACGCCGCTCCAGCTCTTGCTCCGCCGTGTTCCGCAACTTGAGCGCTTCGTCCTTGGCGGCCAACACGATCTCACTGGCCTTCTTCTCCGCTTTCCCCAACACTTGCTCGGCCCGCTGCTGCTGCTTCTTGATCTTGTCCTGAATCGCGTAACGCCGGACCAGGAAGCCCAGCCCAAACCCTACAGCTAACGCTAGAAACCCCGTTACTGCTAAAATCATCCACTCATTCATTGTTCTCATCCCTCACTTTCGATATCCGGTCGATATCAGATAGAACCTCGCAGCGCACCGCATCCAGCATTTCCTCGACCAGTGGCGCAATCACCGCGTAGGAGAAACCCCTGCGGGCCAGGTATGCGCCCAATCTGCGGCGAAACGCATCAGGTTCGAGGTGTGCCAGCCTGCGCGCACCGGCCTCTGACGCCTGTCGCGCGGCAGCCTCTTCGTCGAAGCCCGCCAACGCGTCAGCGATGATCGAGGCAGGGACCCCTTTTTGCCGCAGTTCGTAGCCCAGTGCGCGCGCTCCTCGGGGGTTGAACTGCAGCCGGTTCTCCACCCAATAGCGGGCAAACTCCCGATCATCCAGCATCCCAACCCGCGCCAGGCGCTCGATCGCCACCTCGACAACCTCATCCTCCACGCCCTTCTTGCGCAGATTGCGGCGTACCTCAGCCTCGCTGCGAGGACGGTATGATAGAAAGTTGAGCGCGCGCTCATACGCCCGCTCAACTTGGTCCTGCCGTTGCAGCCGGGCGATCTCATCGTCGCCCAGCGTCTGACCCACCCGAAGGCGAGCCGCCTCCATGGCGGCCAGCCCAAAGGCAAACTGACCGTCGAGATAAACGTTGACCCGGTTCTTGTTGCGCTTCTGAAAGCGTAGCGCTGTGACCGTTCCTGCCATCGTGTGTCCAGTTGAAAAGCAAAGCCGTGGCTTGAGAAGCCACGGCTCGCGTTGACGCTCAACCGTCAGCGTTGATCTCAGGGTATGGCCAACGACCCTCGACCCGGTTAAGGATAAGGGATAACCTTCTCGATCACATACCGGGCACGAGTGCCCGTTGCAACAGCCTCGCTAGGGTAGACGCAAGTTCTCCTATTTCCACTCCCAACACCTATCTAGAAGCCCATCCGAGCGATTGCGCTTGAGCCCCACATCCTGATGCGGAGCTGCAAGGTGAAAAAAGGTTCTCATCTTGCAGACGGGTGCTTGGCAAAGCGTTATGTGTATCAGAGAAGGACTACATTCCACCATCCGGCACCTTAACCTACGACAGCGCCAGTATTTGAGATCAATCCGTGGCTCATTCCAGCCGCCAAAATAGAACGTGCAATGTTAGATCAATTAGTCAGCCGCGCCAGCCTCTTTGACCTCGGGCGCGGCAACAGGCTCTACAGCTTCCTCTGGAGCCATCGTCTCCCGAACGATGGCCTCGATTTGGGCAGCGACGTCGGGGTGCTCGCGCAGAAACTGCTTGGCGTTCTCGCGCCCTTGCGCCAGGCTCTCCCCCTCACGATAGTAGTACGAGCCCCGCTTCTCGACCGCCCCCAACTCCACCGCCATGTCCAGCAAGTCCCCTGACTTGCTGATCCCCTCGTCGTACATGAGGTCGAACTCGGCCACCCGGAACGGCGGCGCCACCTTGTTCTTCGTCACCCGCACCCGCGTCCGGTTCCCGATCACCTCCCCCTTATCCTTGATGGCAGAGATGCGCCGGATGTCCAACCGCACCGATGCGTAGAACTTGAGCGCTCGCCCCCCGGAGGTCGTCACCGGGTTGCCGAACATCACCCCGATCTTTTCCCGCAACTGGTTGGTGAAAACTAGCGCCGTGTTCGACTGTTTGATCGCACCGCTCAACTTGCGCAACGCCTGGCTCATCAGCCGGGCCTGGAGGCCGGGGTGGGAATCCCCCATCTCCCCCTCGATCTCTGCCCGGGGCACCAGCGCGGCCACCGAGTCGACGACGATGACGTCCACCGCGCCGGAGCGGATGAGCGTCTCGGCGATCTCCAGCGCCTGCTCGCCGGTGTCGGGCTGGGAGATGAGCAACTCGTCCACGTCGACGCCGCACTTGGCGGAGTAGGTGGGGTCGAGCGCGTGCTCCATGTCGATGTAGGCGGCCACGCCACCGCGCTTCTGGGCCTCGGCGACGATGTGCTGGGCGAGCGTCGTCTTGCCCGCACCGTCCGGCCCATAGATCTCGGTGACGCGGCCCCGGGGGACGCCGCCGACGCCGAGCGCGCGGTCGAGCGCCAGCGCGCCGGTGGGGATGACGTCGACCTGCAGGTGGGTCGCCTCCCCCAGACGCATCACCGTGCCATCGCCAAAGCGCTTGGTCAGGTTCGCCAGCGCCATTTCTAACGCCTTCCGTCGTCCTTCATCAGCCATGATTCTGTGCACTCCATGCTGGTACCGCCGATATGGGCGCAAAACGTAAAACACAGCAGGTTTCAACGTTTACGCCTACTTCCCTATGACTGTCTTTCAGACCTTGCGACAATTGTAGATAGTGTACACCAAATAAAACAAAAAGGCAAATGGACTTGACCTCCGGCCCGCCATGTGATACAGTGGGACCAGGTAAACATGGAAGCAAGACCAGCTCATCCAGGCGACTGGCTCGCCGTCGAGGCGCTCAATCAGAGAGCTTGTCGCACGTTCCCCCCGCTGTGGCCGTGGGAGGAACATCTTGCACACGGCCCGTTCGTCATCGTCGATCACGAGGGAATCGTGATGGGTGCACTCTTCGCGTGGCCTGACGAATCGCCAGTGGCCTGGGTGCGCCTGGCCGCCATAGACGACGCGCTCGACGTCGATGCGTGGCTTGACCTGGCGCTCCCTCCTCTACTTGACCGGCTGCTCCGCCTTGGGACACGGGCATTGGCATGGATGGACTACGGGGGCTGGGCTGGGCCACGCCTCAGCGCGCATGGCTTCAGACGGCTGACCGAGGTCGGGACGCTGGTCAAGCTCGACCGCGCGCTACCGGACACGAGCGGTGTGGACGCTTGCCTGCGCCTGGCGTCGGACGCGGACATCCCCGCAGTCGTGGCCGTGGATCGAGCGGCATTCACCCCCCACTGGTGGCACAGCGAGGCCACGATGCGCCGGAGGGCCGCCGCGTCGTCCCACTTTGTCGTGGCAGAACTGGCCGATGAAGTGGTGGCATACGCTGAGGGGGTACTGCACCTACCAGGTGCTCACCTCAACCGTATCGCCGTGCATCCATCTCACCAGAGCCACGGCATCGGCGCGTTGCTGCTGGACGACGCACTGCGCGCCTTGTGGCAATACGGCGCGGAGCGAGTCACGCTCAACACGCAGACCGGCAACCGCTCTTCCCAGCGGCTGTATCGTCTCTTTGGGTTTGAGCCCACGGGAGACCTCATCAGAGTATGGGAACTGCGCCTGTAAATAGAGGAGGATCGCATGCCTAAAGAACGCCAGATGCCGGAGAAGTGGCGCTTCACCAACGCGCTGATGCGCCAGGCGATCCTGGCCATCGGCGAGGTGATGGGTGAACGGGGTCTCAGGGCCGTGCTGCGCCAGGCCGGGCTGGCGCGCTACGCCGACGAACTGCCGCCCAACAATCTGGAACAGGGTGTCTCCACGGTTGACTACGCTGCGCTCAACCAGGCGGTGCAGGAATTCTACGGCCGTGCAGGCAAGGGCATGTTGCAGCGCATCGGCCGGGCCTCGTTCCGCTACGGCGTTGAGGAGCAGGCGACGCTGATGGGTGTAGCTGGCGCCGCGCTGAAGCTGATGCCGCAGAAAACGCGCATCAAGTTCATCCTCACCCAGATGGCCAAGTCGCTGATGGACGTGAACGAAAACACGACCATCGAGGTACAGGAGACGCCGCAGGGGTTCGTCCTCGCCGACTATACTTGTGGGGTATGTTGCGGCCGCAAGGCCGGGCAACCCATTTGCCACCTCTACATCGGATCCATCAGCGAGGCAGTCAAGTGGGCGACGGGACAGGACTATGAGGTGCGCGAGATCGAATGCCGGGCGATGGACGTGGACGCGTGCCGCTTCCTGATCGTCGCATCGTGACCGGCCTGTCCAGACAGCGACGATAGCGGAACCAGGCCCAGGACCACCCGTAGGGCAACCAAGCCCCTGTCCTTCATAACAGCGGATCGTTGGGCTTATGGCCCCGCAGGCGTCCAGGTGGGTGGCGCTTCCTCGCCCGAAACCCCCTCTTGCGTGGGGGAAGGTTCAGGTGTGGGCGTCCCCGTCGGCGTGGGAGAGGATTCCAACTCAGGTGTACCGGTGGCGGTAGCGGAGGGCTGCACCGTCGGCGTCGAGGTGGGCTCGATCGTGGGGACCGCCGTAGGCGTGGCCGTCAGGCCTGGAATCGGCGTGAACGTCGGTGACAGCGTGGGCGTCGCCTCCGGCGTGGGGGACTGCACCGGCGTTGGTGTCTCGGTCGGGGCAGCGACGTCCACCTGTACCCGAGCCTCGACGCGGTGCTGCCCACGATCAAAGGCGCTGATCTGCAGGGTGTAGGGGCCGGGGGCCAGGTGCGAGGTGTCCCACTCGGCCAGCAGGCCGTCGCGCACCTGCGCCAGGTGTGGCCCGCTGATCCACCCCCAGCCCTGGGGGTTGCCTCCGATGCCATACCGTGCTTCGTACCGCTCAAAGTTGGGCAGTTGAACCGTGCCGGCCACTCGCACGATCCCGTGTACGGTGCTTCCAGGGGCAGGCTCGGTGATAAAGACCTGCGGGCGATCGGTGCTCTCGGTGCAGGTTTCGAGCGGTGCCAGCGGCAGGCCCCCGAAGCGCTCCGGGTGAGCCTGGGCCCACTCCCGCCCCCGCTCGTCGGTGATCGCGAGCATCAACTGCTCGGCGACCTGATCGGGACAGAACTCGTTCGCCAGAAGCCCGGTCAGCGCGTCGACCTGCACCATCTGGTACCAATCGTGCTCCCTGTCCAGCGGCGGCTGCTCCTCGGCAAAGACCTCCCGCCTGCGACGTGAACAGTACTCGGTCGGTCGAGCGCCAGAGTCGGCGCAGATTTCGTGCTCGACGATGCCCGGCGGGCGCACGAAATCGCGCGCGGGCAGATCGGCGTGGGCCGCCTCCATAAAGTCGTGCCAGATAGGGCCGGCGCCGGCCGTCCCAGGCAGGTTGATCATCGGTGCATTGTCCGAATTGCCCACCCAGACGCCGGTCACCAGGTCGGGGGTGTACCCGATGGTCCAGGCGTCGCGGAAGTCGTTGGTCGTGCCGGTCTTGGCGGCCGCCGGCCGGGCGAGCTCGAGGATGCTGGGGCAATGGAAGGCCTGGCAGCGCGCCTGGGCGTCGGCGAGGATGCTGGTCACGAGATAGGCGTGCTGGGGCGAGATGACCGGCTCGCCAGCGGGCGCGGAGTGATCCACCAGGACGTTGCCCCGGCTGTCCTCGATGCGCAGGATGGGGCTGGGCGGCACACGCACGCCGCCGTTCGCAAAGACGGCGAAGGCACCGGCCATCTCCAGAAGCTTTACCTCGCCGCCGCCCAACGTGAGCGCCAGCCCGTAGGTCGGCGGCTGCTCGTACGGATACTCGGGGCAGTACAGCTCGGGATGGGCCACTGACGCAGCGCCGAGCCGCGTGGCCATCTCCAGCAGCCCATCAACCCCCACGAACTGGAGTGCGGCGACGGCGGGGACGTTGTAGGAGTTGGCGAGCGCCTCGCGCACGAGCATCGGGCCGTGATATTTCTCGTCATAGTTGACCGGGACGTAGGGCGGGTTGGCTCCGTCGGGGAACTCGGTGCGCAGGTCCCACAACAAGGTGGCCGGCGTCCAGCCGCGCTCGAAGGCGGCGGCGTAAGTGAGAGGCTTGATCGAGGAGCCAGGCTGGCGGCAACGCAGTGCGACGTTGACCTGGCCGTCAATCTCCTCGTCGTGGAAATCGGCGGAGCCGACCAGCGCCAGGATGTGGCCCGTGTGCGGGTCAATGGCGACGAGCGCGCCGTTCGTCGCGTTTCGGTCGGCCAACGCGGCCACGCCCTCGCGCACGGTCTGCTCGGCCAGCGCCTGCAGGCGAGGGTCAAGCGTGGTGTAGATGCGCAGGCTCGCGCCCTGCTCGTTCCGGTAGAGCGCCTCCGGGCCATACACTGCCTCCAGCGTCTGCCGCACGTAGACGACAAAGTGGGGAGCGGTGGCAAGGTCGAGCCGGGGGGCTTTGAACTCGTGGTCGCGCATCTCGGCAGCCGCCAGCGCGGCCTCGGTGTGGCTGATGGTACCGGCCTCGACCATCAGCGCCAGCACGTCCTCCTGGCGGGCGAGCGCCATGTCGAGCCCACCACCGAAGGGATCGTACAGGGCCGGCAACTGGGGCAGGCCCGCCAGGAAGGAGGCCTGCGCCAACGTGAGATCGGCCGCGTCCACGCCAAAGTAGGTCTCGGCAGCGGCCTGGACGCCATACGCCAGGTTGCCGTAGTAGTTCTCGTTGAGGTAGATCTCCAGGATGACGTCCTTGGGATACACGCGCGTCAGCTCGGCGGCCAGGACGGCCTCCTTGATCTTGCGCCCGGCCGTCTCCTGCACCCGCTCCTCCGCCGTGAGCAGGACGTTGCGGGCCACCTGCTGGGTGATCGTACTGGCGCCAGAGACAATCCTTTGCTCCGAGAGATTATAATAAACAGCTCGCAGGATCGCGATGGGATCAAAACCAGGGTGGAGCCAGAAATCACGGTCCTCGGTGGCGACCGTCGCGTGGATCAGGTGTTGAGAAATCTCGCCCAGCGGGACTTTGGTGCGCCGCCCTCCCCGAGGATCTGTGACTTCGTAGAGCAGATGGCCCTCGCGATCGAGGATTTTGCTGCTGACGAAGGCAGTCTGGCGGGTCTGCAGTTCCCCGGGCGACGGGAGCTGGTTGGCGATGGCGACGTAGCTGACGAGCGTAGCCCCGACCGCCAGGAAGAAACCCAGCACGCTCACGACGACCACGGCAAAGCCGGCCCTGAGCAGGGCCCTTTCCCATTGGGGCGGCCTGTGGCCTCCCCTACGCTGCGCGCCCATCGCTGGCTGTGGTGGGCTTGGTCGGGAGCGCGTCTCGACCGAGCTCGGAGTCTTCGCCGGGCGGCGGGGCGGGACGTAGCCAGGCCGCTGCGGGGGCGGCACGGTGCGGGGCAGGCGGGCCGTCGGAGTGGCGCCGGTGGGCACCCGATCCCACGCGATCGTCGGCTCGCCCAGCTCGCCCGGCAACTCGGCGGTCTCGACGTCGTCGGGCGAAGGCACCCGCGTAGGCTGCGTGTCGTCCAGCGTGGCAGGGGGTTCGGAAGGCCAGACACCCCGGCTGCCGCCTCCGGCATCAGCCTGCGGGCCACGCTTTTCGTCTGAGTGATTGTCTTCGAACATGCACTGGTTCTCTGTGAGTATAGGCGCGATACACGCGCGCCGGGTTCCGCATCCGGGGCGGATTATAACAGGCGGATTGGAGATTGCAAATTGGAGATTGCAAATTGCAAATTGCAGATTGCAGATTAATGAGCGGCAGATAGTGGCGATAGCCCGGCCAGAGGGTGATATTCTGCGTGGCGGTCACCCCGCTGAGCGCCACGACCTGGGTCAGCACGGTAGAGAGATAGCCGGGAGCGCTGGCCACAAGCGTGTACGTGCCGGTGAAGACAGCGAACGCATAATGGCCATCGTGATCGGTGATATGCTTCTCCTCCAGGCCATTGCCCTTCAGGTGAACGGTGGCCCCTTCAACAGGGACACCCGAGCCACCTTCCCAAACTGTACCGCCGATCGCGCTGTCGAGGACCCACAGAAAGACAGCGCTGGGAACCCCCCAGTTGCCCGGCGCATCCTGGCCCTCCACGAACAGGATATGACGGCCTGGCGTCCAGCCGGTGGTGTCCACGATAACCTGGACGGTTTCCACAGCAGCGTCGAAAGCACCGTCGGCGGGAGCCATCGGGTAGGAGACGACGCCGGTGATCCAGGAGGGGGCGTCCACGGTGTAGCGGGCGGCGGCGACGTCCTGCACCGGCTCCTCCCCCCAACCGTTGCTGTCGGTGCGAGTATCGTCGGCCATAGCCGTCAGCGTCACCGTGCCCCCCGCGACGGTGACGGTAGGCGTGACGGTCACGCCGAGGGTCTCCGGCCCGGCGGGGCTCTGATAGGGCCGGCGAGCCGCCTTGAACGCATACAGGAGCGCAGGGAGGTTCTCCGGGAGGATCGCGTTCTCAAAGGTCGGGCAACCCTGGAAGAAATGCGTGCCCAATTCAAAGGTGTAGGCAGCCAGGCCCAATTCCCCATAGGCCCAGTCGTCGGTGGTCCCGGTCGTGGGGTAGAGGCAGCCCGGCTCCCCGGCCTGGCAGACCTTGTACCCGTTAAAGTACCCGAACTTGCGCCCCAACGTCTCCAGTTGGGCGTGATTGGGGCACGACGCGGGTCGAAACCCGTAGGGAAAGAGCACCAGCTCACTAAAACTGTGCAGCGTGACAAAGACGCCCATCGCATCGTCAGGAGCAGGGTCGTCGTCTCCGGGACCACGTTGGTCAGAGAAGACACCCGCCACATAGTTCTGGATGGCCTGGGTCTCGGGCTCCGATGCTGCCGATGGCCCCTGATACGTCTCAGTGCAGGGATCCGTGCCGGCCCCGCCCCAATGGAAGCTGCTGTTCCGGTTCAAGTCAGTGCCGTAGAAGGGAAAAATCGTGCAACCATCGTCGTCGTCGGTGTTCTTGCGCCAGTATTCGCCGGCCTCGGCCTGCTTGCGTCCATCAGAGTTGGTCATGGGGAGGACGTGAACCTCGAAATAGTCCAGGAGCCAGGTGACGTCGGGATCGGTGCCATAGTCTGCGACCAGATATTCGGCGAACCGGGCGGCCAGCTCGGCTGTGACCAGCTCGCGGGCGTGGATCGCGGCCATGAGGAGGAATTTAGGCTTGGGGCCAGGCACGGCGCTGTTGGTGAGCACGAGCGCGTAGAGATCATAGCCCGGCCGGGTACCGGAGACCTTCTCCCAACTGGCGCCGATGTCCACCCAGGCAACCATGTCGGGGTGATCGGCGGCCAGTTGGGCCATATCGGCGGCGGTCTCCTCGACGGTGCGGTAGCAGGGATAGCCGGGAATGCCTATCACCTGGCCGGGAAGCCACTGCGAGGGCCGGTCAAGCAGGGCAGTCTGGCCCTCGTCGATCTCCACCCGATAGCCAGTGCGACGCAGCGTCGCAAACTGGTCCGGGCGCAGGAGGGCCACCAGGTAGCCCTCCTCGTGCACCACCTCCCAGACGTCCAGTTCCCCCGCCAGCCGGTTGAGGTCGGCCAGGTCGGCGAAAAAAACCCGCGCCACGACCGGCTCCTCCTCCGGTGGGGCGACGGACGGAGATGCCCCATCTATGGAAGGCATCACCAGGACAAGCAGCGTCAGGAACAAGACCAAGACCCGGTAGGATGTCATCTCGATGCTGTACCCACGGCGAGATTGCCTAAATCACCCGCCGCCAATGGGCAACGCCGCCGTGCTCGTCGTGCGTCACCCGGCCCTCGACCTCGAGCCACTGGAGGTGCCCGACGACCTCGGAGATGGCGAGGAAGTAGTCGACGGGGTCGACGCCGGGAAAAAGCACCCCGGCCATTTCGTGCGCCGTGAGCGCGCGCTCCCCCATCACCTCCAGCATGTGGCGGGCGCGCGCCTCGTGAAAGGCCAGCCGCTCGCGGATGAGCGCGCGGTGGTCCGTGATCGGTGGGCCGTGGCCGGGCAACGCCAGCGCGACGTCGAGCGCGGCCACGCGGCGCAGTTGCGCCATGTACTCGACCAGGCGGCGCGGCCGCCCGGTCTCGCCCGGTGCAGGCGGCTCGACGACAGGGTTGGAGGAGATATCGCGCAACAGGTGGTCGCTGGAGATGAGCAGCCGGCGCCGGGGCTGGTACAGGCAGATCAGCCCGCCCGCGTGCCCGGGCGTGTGGAGCACCCGCCAGTCGTCGCCGCCCAACTGGAGCACGTCCCCGTCGGCCAGCGTCCCGTCGGGGACGATCGGTTCATCGTACCGTTCCACGCCCCGCCGCATCCTGGATAGATCCACCAACGTCTTCACCGGGACGCCCGCCCAGCGCATCACCTCCGCGTAAAAGGCCAGCCGCCGCGCATTGGCCGATTTTTCCAGCCAGGGGACACTCACCGCGTGGGTCAGCACCTCCGCGCCCGACGCCCGCACCAGTTCCGCCGCCAGCCCGCAGTGATCGGCGTGGGCGTGCGTGAGGACGATGCGCCGAACGTCGGCCACGCCGTACCCACGCCCGGCCAGGCCGTTCTCCAGCGCCTGGCGGGCGCGGTCGCAGCGCGGGCCCGCGTCGACCAGCGTCAGCGGGTCCCCCTCGGCCAGGTAGACGTTGACCGGGCCGACGGGGAAGGGGGTGGGGATGGACAGGGTGTGCAGATAGGGCGGGGCAGTGGGGTGAGTCATTGAGTCAGGATGCAAGATGCAGGACGCAAGACGCAAGATGCAAGATGCAGGATGCAGGATGCAAGACGCTGGATGCTGGCGACCAGCGGCGGGTCAGGGAGCGCTCTTGATCAGAACGGTCCAGGTGCCCTTTTGCACCGTCTCGTCCCGCTGGTTGAGGACGGCCACGTCAAAGACGACGAAGCCACCGCCCAGGCGGGCCATCTCCTTCTTCCGCCGGACCTCGAGCCGCACCCGGATCGTGTCGCCGATCTTGATCGGGCCGCAGAACTTCCACTCCAATCCGGTGAACGCCTCGACAGTGCCCTCGTCAAAGCCCAGCCGCGAGACCAGGCCACTGGCGATGGCAAGCCCCAGCAGGCCGTGAGCGATGCGCTCGCCGAAGAGCGTCCCCCTGGTGAACTCGGCGTCGGTATGGACCTGGTTGTAGTCGCCCGAGAGCCCGGCGAAGAGCACCACGTCGGTCTCGGTGACCGTGCGGGCGGCGGTCTCGGCCGCGTCGCCGATCTCGAACTCTTCGAAATACCGCCCGCGAGCACGCGCCAATTCAGTCATTGTCTTCCTCCATGTGCAATCCTAAACCTTGCGAAGGTTGCGCGAAAGCTTTCGAGGCACGAAGGCCGTCATCTGGCCCATCATACCGTGGCGGCGAGGGCTATGCGTAACCTTCGCAAGGTTTGCGTGAATAACATCTATCATTGGTCATTGGTCATTGGTCATTAGTCATTGGCGATTGGTCATTGGCGATTGGTCATTGGTCATTGAAATTGTAGCACGCTTGTGCCAAAGACGCAATTTCTCGCCTCGTGCCTGGTGCGGTATAATTGGGCCATGTGCTAGTGAGTACACGAGCAATGAGTGAGTGAGTAAATGAGGCAACGAGAAAGGGGACAATGAGCAGCAAGGTCTACTTCGCACCGGCACGGGCCAAGCGCTGGGACTATAGCGCCAGCCAGGTGGCCGGGTTGGAACGATTGATCGAGCAATTGGATTTTGGCAGCAGGTTCGGCGATGGAGAGTACGTGGCGATCAAGACCCACTTTGGCTCTCGGGGCGCTCACAGGATCGTGCGCCCCCGCTTCCTGCGCATCCTGGCCGACGCGGTCGTCGCCGTTGGAGGCAAGCCCTTCGTCTGCGACACGGTGCGCATACCGGGCTGGGACTACCTGGAGCTGGCCAACCAGAACGGCATCAACCCCCAGTCGGTCGGTTGCCCGGTGATCGTGGCCGACGGGCTGTTCGGCTACGACAGCGTCGAGGTGGAGGCCGGGCCGGTGCTGGGGAGCGTGCACGTCGCCTCGGCCATCCACGACGCGCCGGCGATGATCGTCGTCAGCCACTGCAAGGGGCACATCCAGACCGGCTACGGCGGGGCGATCAAGAACCTGGCGATGGGCGGCGTCGCCGGCCGCGACCGCAGCGGCGACTGGAAGCAGGCGCGCGGCCACCTGCACGCCGCTATGGCCGAGTCGTCCGTCATCCACGATCCCGAACTGTGCATCACGTGCCTGCAATGCCTGCACGTCTGTCCCACCGAGGCGATCTCAGAGACAGACGACGGCCGGTCGTGGACGAAAAAAAGTGCTGGCGCTGCGGCCGCTGCGAGCGGGTCTGTCCCGAAGGCGCCATCCAGTTGGAGAAGCGGGGCGAGGACGAGTTCCAGGCCGCGCTGGCCGAGGGGACACAGGCAGTGCTGAGCACGTTCGAGCCGGGCAAGGTGGTGTACCTGAACTTTGCGCTGGAGGTACAGCCGGAGTGCGACTGCATGCCGATGGCCGACACCCCGCTCGTGCAGGATCAGGGCATCCTGGCCTCCACGGACATCGTCGCCGTCGAGCGGGCAACGCTGGACCTGATCAACGCCGGCGTGCCGCTGCCCGGGTCGCTGGCGGAGGACCGGGGGCTGAAAGCCGGCCAGCGCATCCTGGCCGAGGCGCTGGGCAAGGACGGGCAGTTGCACGTCGACGCAGCGGCGCGGATCGGGCTGGGCAGCCGGGAGTATGAGCTAATTGAAGTCTGAGGCAGGGGTACCCTTGCGAAGGTTCGATGACAACTTTCCGGCCAGAAGCGACCTGGCCCACCGGGAATCGCATCGCTGCCAGGGGCTATGCGCAACCTTCGCAAGGGTGAGTTGATCGAGGTTTGAGGCAGGGGTACCCTTGCGAAGGTTCGACGACAACTTTCAGGCCAGAAGCGACCTGGCCCACCGGGAATCGCATCGCTGCCAAGGCTATGCGCAACCTTCGCAAGGGTGAGTTCACCAAGATGAGACTATTGAATAAACTTACCAAAGGGATACACATCCTGTGGAGCCGGCTCACCCAGCAGGGGCTGCGGGTGACGGCGCTGTGGGCAGCCGACCACGCCGTGCGCATCGTCACCGGCGCGCCCATCCGCCGCGTGAGCCAGATCACGCCGCACTTGCACGTCGGCGGCCAGTACCGGAGACGCGGCTGGCCCCGGCTGGCGGCGCGGGGCATCACGGCGGTGGTCAACGTGCGCGTCGAGTTCGACGACAATGACGCCGGGATCGCCCCGCCCCGTTACCTCCACCTGCCGACGGTCGACGACGAGCCGCCGACGCTGGAGCAGTTGCGCGCGGGCGCCGCCTTCATCGCCGAGGAAATCACGCGGGGCGGCGGGGTCTACGTCCACTGCAAAGCCGGCGTCGGCCGCGCGGCGACGGTAGCCGCCGCCTACCTGGTCAGCACCGGCCTGACGCCCGACCAGGCCTGGGCGCGCATTGGGGAGGTGCGTCCCTTCGTCCGCCCCAAACCGCGGCAGGTCGCACAGGTCGGGCGGTTTGCTGGAACAGTAGACGGCAGACGGTAGACGGTAGACGGCTGGACAGGGTTCAGTGCCGGAAGGCCGCCCAGCACCGCCTGTTCCACGGCGGTGCGGCCTACTGCAAGGCTCGTTCTCCGGAAATGGAACATACACAGACGATAGACAGGGAGGTATACGCATGCCCATCGTCGTCATCGCCGATACGGCCCAGGGCCTCGAGCCCGCGATCGAGGAGATCTTTGCCCCACACGGTGGCGTCGAGGCCGTGATCCCAAAGGACAGCAGCGCCGCCACCGTCTACGTCAAGCCCAACGGCGTCCACTTTACCCCCTACACGCACACCGACCCCGCCGTCCTCGAAGCGGTCCTGGCCTACCTGCGCGACCACGGCTACACCCGCCTGGCGGTGATGGAGAGCTCGACCGGCGGCAACTTTACCCGGCTGGTGTTCAAGGTCACCGGCTACGCGCACATCTGCCGCCGCTACGGGGCCGAGCCCGTCTACCTGGACGAAGGCCCGACGGTCCGGGTGGAGCTGTGCGACGGCACCCGCGCCCGCATCTCCCGTCGCCTCCACGACGAGATCGTCAACCGGGGCCCAAATTTCTACCTCAGCCTGCCCAAGCTCAAGACCCACTCGATGGCGACGGTGACGCTGGGCGTCAAGAACCAGCAGGCGTTCCCCGTCGACGCCGACCGGATGAAACGCCACTGCCACCGAACGCTCCACCGCCGGCTGGCCGCGCTCTACGACCTGGTTCAGCCCGACTTTTGCATTATCGAGGGGCTAACCGCCACCGCGCACGGCCACTTCCCGGCGACGGCACTGCTCGACGAGTGCCTGGTGCCGATGGACGTCCTCATCGGTGGCCGGGACACACTCGCCGTCGACGTCGTGGGCGCACATACCCTTGGCTACAGCCTGGAAGCGGTCGAGCACCTGCGGCTGTGCGCCGAGTGGGGGCTGGGCGAGGGGGACCTGGCGCGCATCGACGTGCGCGGCGTGGGGCTGGACCGCTTCACCGAGCGCATCCCCCACACGATCCTGCGCCGGTTCCACCCCGACGTCCGCTGGGTCGTCGGCCGGAGGAGGGCGTGCGTCGAGGGCTGCCGGGGGAACTCGGAGTGCATCCAGGAGATGCTGTACAACGACTATCGTGGGAAAGGGGGCTGGACGCTCGTCTGCGGCAGCGGCTTCGAGGAGGCAGACCTGGCGGACCTGCCAGGCGACATTCTCGTCGTCGGCCCGTGCGCGTGCCGGGAGGTCGGCGCCAAGCTGGCGCAGCGCTACCCCGACCGGCGCATCTACCAGGTGCCCGAGCACAACGACCTGATGACCAACACCCGCTACCAGGCCCGCCTGATGGGCGTGATGCCGGTCAACATGGTGCCGGGGAACCCGCTGGGCGCTGCCCTCACGCTGCTGCGGGCCAGGTTGCACCGCCTGACGGCGCGCGTGCCGCCGCTGTTGGGGTGAGGTGAATCGAACCGTTTGAGATCTTGGATGAGTAACACACCCGTATCACGAAAAGACAGAGACCGGCCATCACCTGCGAAAGTAAGGAGGAAGCGATGAAACACATCGTCTTTACCCTGTTCGTCTTGGTGTCCATACTCCTGGAAGTGGCGGCGTGCGGACAGGTAGCAGCGCTCGCAGCGACCACATCTGGGCCAGAGCCACCGCTGCGACTTTCGGAGCCTGTCGAGGCCGTCATTGCCGATCTCGAGCGCTATATCCCCGAGTATATGCGTGAGGAGGACATCCCTGGGGCCTCCATCGCCCTCATCCATGACGGCCAGATCGTCTGGACAGAGGGCTTTGGAGTCGCCAATGCGATCACCCGGCAGCCGGTCACGCCGGAAACAGTATTCGAGGTGGCCTCGAACAGCAAAGTGGTGACGGCCTATATCGCGCTGCGGCTCGTCGATCAGGGCAAGCTTTCGCTCGACGCACCCCTGAACGCGTATCTGCCTGGACCGTGGCTGCCCCGCTCCGAGTACAGGGATGCCATCACCCTGCGCCACATGCTCTCTCACAGTTCGGGGCTCGGCGCCAGTATCACGCTCGACAAGGACGTTCGCTTTGCGCCTGGCAGCCACTATTACTACTCAGGAGTTGGGTTCATGGTCCTGCAGGAAGTGATCGAGCAAGTGACCGGCCAATCGCTTGAGGACGTGGCCCAGGAGATGGTGTTCGAGCCTCTTGGGATGTCGTCGAGCAGCTTTGTCAATCGTGCGGACATCACTCCCCGCACGGCCAATGGCCACCTGCATGCGCTCGCTCCTGCGCTGCTATTCGCAGTTCCCTACGTGGCTGCCCTGGTCGTTGTCGGGATCACAGGGCTCCTGATCCTACGGATTCGGACAGGCCGGTGGCGACCTACACGGCGCATGGCGATCGGAACCCTGGTTGTGGCATACGCCCTGTCGCTCCTACCAGTCCTGATCCTGCTGGGAAGAGTCGGGTGGCTGGAATTCATCTGGGAGATTGCCCTGTGCGGCCTCGTCCTGGCGATCGCCTTCGCGTTGGCGTTCCTCGCCGGTCGTGTCATCATCCTCCGGCTATCCCAGGCACGGCGGAGGGCGCAGATCGCACTGACCATGATTTGGAGCGTCCTCATCGTGGTCGGGCTTACCCTGCTCGCGAGCGGGATTACGAACCTGCCGGTGCCGAGATGGCCGGCAGTGCGTGCCAATGCGGCCGGTTCAGTTCGGGCCACGGCCGGTGACATGGCCGCTTTCCTGATCGAACTATCCGACCCGCAATATCTCAGTGCAGAGATGGCCACGCAATTGCGGACGTCACAAGCGAGGCTGAGTAGCGACCTCTCGTGGGGGTTAGGTCCAGGCATTCAGCACAGCCAGCAGGGCGACGCGCTGTGGCAGTGGGGGCAGCACATGGACTTTCAAAGCGTGATGATCATCTATCCCGAGCACGGTTTCGGCGTCGTCGTATGCACCAACAATGACTTGCTCAACCCTGACGTCGCCGTAGAAATCGCTCACCGGGCTCTGGGTGGCAAGATCGAGCCCATACGCCGGGCGATCCACCTGGAGTTTAACTATCGCGGTCCTCGCCTGGATGAAAGCGATTGATGCCAGTCCCGTGTTTGTGGTTTCCTCGAACTGTCTCCAGCACCCTCCCGGAGAATACTTCGACCTGATGACGAACACCCGCTACCAGGCGCGCCTGATGGGCGTGACGCCGGTCAAGATGGTGCCGGGGAACCGGTTGGGGCGGTCTTGTATTGGGTGGGTTGCGGCAGTAGCGCTGATTGGCAGCGGTAGAAACCGCCTCTGGATCAGAAAACCGCACGGCTTGCGGAGCAGCCGTGCGGTTGGTCATCTTGGCCAGGGAGGGCCTAGTAACGCCTGCGGTCTCCCCCGCCCCAGGAGTCTCGCTGACCCCGGGGTTGTTGCGGACGCGCCTCCGCGACCTTGATCTGCCGCTCGCCCACGGTCTTGCCGTTGAGTTCATCGATGGCCTTCTGGGCAGCACTCGACTCCGCCATCTCGACGAAGGCAAAGCCTCGGGAGCGACCCGTCATGCGGTCCGCGATGAGGTTCACAGAGAGCACCTCACCGGCCTCTGCAAAAACGTCGGTCAGGATGGCCTCCGTTGTCGCGTAATCCAGATTACCTACGTACAGTTTCTTGGACATGTTTTCTCCTCGTAGATGCAGCGCGCGGCTGTCTACACTTGCCTACAGGGCTCTCACGCCGGTGGCCTGTAGCCCCTTTGGTCCCTGCTCCACGGCGAACTCTACCCGCTGCTCCTCGCGCAGCGTGCGGAATCCCCCCTGATCCTCGATGGCCGAGTAGTGGACGAATACGTCCTCTCCGGCGTCGCGGGCGATGAAGCCATACCCCTTGGCATCGTTGAACCACTTGACGGTTCCCGTTTCTTTTTCGGTCACTGTATCTGTTACTCCTTAACTTTATGAAACTTTGTGATCTCCGGGCGAAGCAGCGCGGCCGATAAACAAAAAGACCGCCCAGTCTCCGCAAGCCTGGACGGTCCTGATATACAGTCAAAGCCTACTTCGTCCTACCATTTATAGTATACCACACTTACTCGAAAAGTCAAACCAAACTGGTTCGGGATTCGGGGTTCGGGGCGCTGTGGGGTTTTGACTTCTGCCCAGAGTTGCCATATACTATGTGCGTGTGACCAGGAGGAGCCCCGCCCCTGGGGGCATTAGCCGAGACAGCAAGAGCGCTTAGGAGGTAAGGATTGAGGTAGTAGAAGCCCGCCCGCCCATTGAGGTTGAGGTGGGCTATTGCTTTGTAGGCACACAGCATCAGGTTGTTGGGAGCTACGTAGGCGCGGGAACATGCGATCACTCTCTTGGCGTCTGGCAGTACGTGTTATTGCCGTCCTGTCGTGGGTCGTGGCCATCGCCTGGCTCATCGCAGAGCCGGGATTTGAGCCACTGCTGGCCTTCTTGGGCGGTGTTACTGCGTTCGTGGCATCATCCGCCGTCGGCGACGCTCCCATCAGCAGAGCACGGGCATACAGGTTGACTCCTGAGCAACGTCAACGCAACCGCCATGCGATGCTCGAATTGGTGAGGAACACCTGGGTCAAAGGCGTGCTGGAGCAATCCCTGCACGGTGCGGCGCTGATGGAACTCGGCCTGGAGGAGCGGGGGGGTGCTGTTGAGCGTGAGTATCCCTGGGATATGGTTTTGCAGACGCCTGACCGGCCCAATCGCACTCTACCACCCGGCACCAGAATTGTGGATGTCTTCAATGAGATGAACCGGGCACTACTCATCTTGGGTGAGCCCGGCTCGGGCAAGACCACGATGCTGCTGGAATTAGCCCGCGACACGATTGGCCTCGCTGAACAGGACCCAACTCAGCCAATCCCCGTCGTGTTCAACCTCTCCTCGTGGGCTGAGAAACGACAATCCATTCCAGACTGGCTGGTGGATGAACTCTACGCAGAATACAGTATCCCGAAGAAGATTGCCCGTCCATGGGTCGAGAATGATGACTTGCTGCTGTTGCTCGATGGGCTGGACGAGGTCGCGCAGGAGTACCGGGAAGCATGCATCGAGGCGATCAATGACTTCCGTCAGGAACACGGAGTGACACCCATTGTGGTCTGTAGTCGCGTCGCTGACTACCAAGCGCTGGCAACCCGGCTCAAGCTCCAAGGGGCGGTTCTGCTACAGCCCCTCACGCCTCAGCAGGTTGATCAATACCTTGAAGGAACAGGCGCAGAACTCTTGGCGGTGCGCACGACCCTACAGCACGACCCCACGCTGCAGGAGTTGGCACAGTCACCACTGATACTCAATGTCATGACGCTCGCCTACCGGGGCATGCCTGTCAAAGACCTGGGGTCTCTCGACTCGATTGACGCCCGCCGTAGACACATACTTGATGCCTACGTGGAGCGGATGTTCAAACGCCGAGGTGCCAATCAGCCATATTCGCGCGAGCAAACCATTGGCTGGCTGGTGTGGTTGGCCCACAAGATGTCGCAGCATGCCCAGACAGTGTTCCTAATCGAGTGGATGCAGCCAGTTTGGTTGGAAACACGAACCCAGGCCTGGCTGTATGCTGCTACTTTTGGGCTGAGTATGCTGCCTTTTGGGATGGTTTTCGTGCCAGGAGGTATATCCTTCAGCCGAATAGCCCCGGCTGAAGCATTGAAATGGTCGCACAAACAAGCGAGAAAACTTTTGCCCATTTGGTTGAGCTGGGGAGCTGCTTTTGGCCTGGCGTTTTGGCTTTTTTCTGGGCTGGCCTCTTGGTTGATCTCTTGGCTGACCTCCGGGCTGATCTTTGGGGACCGTGCTGGGCTGAGAACTGGGCTGAGAGTTGGCCTCAGCGTGGCGCTGGGCATCGAACTGATATCCGTGTTGATGTCTGGGCTGACTCATGCAGAGGTAGAGACAAGAACTACTCCCAACCAAGGGATTGGGCGGTCAGCGAGAAATGCCGCAATTGTTGCACTGAGTATATGGCTGATTTTCGGCAGCGTATGGCTGGTTTTCGGGCTGGGTCCTGAGTTGATCATTGTGCCGATTCTTGGGCTGATGTTGGGGCTGCATTTGGGGCTGTTGTTTGGCGGCGTAGCTTTCATCCAACACTTACTTCTGCGCTTCATTCTATTCTGCAGCGGCTACATCCCTCGGAATTACGCCCGTTTCCTCGACTATGCCGCCGAGCGCATCTTCTTGCGGAAGGTGGGTGGGGGATATATGTTCATTCATCGACTGCTGCAGGACCATTTCGCATCCCTGGATCAGGGTGTCAATCACCAACCGCCCCATCATCCAAGCTGGGGCTTCCGCAATAAGTCGATCCAGTGTGGCAACCCATAGATATGGCGTTTTGTCGCCGCGTATCCCCTATATATGGGGAATAGGAACTTGGGTTGACTTTCGGAAAACTCGCTCAACCCTTGGGTTGACTTTTTGATACCGAATATCTGGGTAGTTGCGTTGGATCAGCCCCCGCATCTGGGAGTCAGCTCACGGGACTTATTGCGGAAGCCCAGCTGCACCCCTGTTTGACTTCTGCCCAGAGTTGCAATATACTATGTGCGTGTGACCAGGAGGAGCCCTCACCTCTGGGGACATTGGCCGAGGCCGCAAGAATGCTTAGGAGGTAAGGATTGAGGTAGTAAGAACCCGTCCGTCGTTGAGGTTGAGACAGGTGTTTTGCTGTGCTCGACGTACCAACGATGGTCGGTAGCTGTCTTGTTAAGCGCAATGAAAAGGGCAGTTCAGCTCGCGCCCCGTTGGACGGCCCATGCATTGAAGGTTAGTTGTATGATTTCAAAGGACAGACATACCTATGACCTCAATGAACTAATTGACGACTTTGTACGACGTCACGATATTGTCAAAACCCAGATGGTCCAACGAGAGTCGCTGAGCATCTACTGGACCGTTCGGACCAAGCTTGAAGTAGATGCTGAATTAGGCATTCGTGGAGATGAACTTACTAAAACTGAATCTCTTTGGGCACTGTTGCTTTCTATGCTTGATCGCACCTTCGAATATCTGGAGGGCTCTATAGTTGCATACGTTACAGGCTCAACGGGAGCATCCGAGGTCATATCTCGAACTGTTGTTGAGTCAGCTGTAAACCTTGCTTACATACTCGTTGATGAGGAAGGTGGCAATCGTCTCACGCGATACTTTTCACAGTATTTTGAGACCGAACTAGAAGAAATCGAGCGATGGCTCAAACTTTCTGAAGATATGACTGGAGAAGCAAAAAGCGTACATCGCTCGTCCGCGCTCAATAAGCGTGTAGCCATTAACTGGTTGAGGGAACACATAGATGCGGCCTTGTCACAGATTGGATTACCGACAACTGAGCAGACAAGTTCAAAATGGCCGACAGTGGCAAAAAGGTTCGAAGCTCTTGGGCTTGAAGTGGCCTACCGAACAACATATGCAGCATTGTGTTCTCAAACGCACAGTGATGCCGAGGACTTACTAAACTACTTCGTTTTCAAGTCTATTGGCAATCAGGATTTACTGAACAAAGCAGCTCTCGAGACTGTCAACTTTAGTCGCCTAATGCTGTATTTCGCAGTTCAGTACTACTTGATAGCAGCGGGATGCTATTCCATGCGTTTTGGGCTAGCAGATTCGCTAGCAAGTATAGTGAGCGGACGTGAGGCCATTCATAAGATTCAAGAGGAAATTGCGTTACAGTTGCGCGAGTAAAGTGACAACAGGCCGCCCCACCAGTCGCTGGGGTCAGCCACGTTATCGCGCGCGCATATCGGTGGCCCTTTCACACTTCCAGGCCGCCTTGTAGCGAGAGAGGCATCCCCTCACCTGCGTGGTGGGTGATGCGCGTACCGTCAGACGAGGCTCACTGAGTAATCTAAACAAGAGACTCTGCAGACGCCGAAGGAAGACGAATGAAGAAGACCAACTGGGAAATGCTGGGAACGCTTGCCGCCATTCTAAGCCTTATCATTGCCGTTGCTCTTGCCTGGGATCAGTTGGGGGCAAGATGGCTTTTGATCTTGCTGGCGGTTGTCTTGATAGCTGGATCGATTGTCCTTGTTGCTGGGCGCCACAGAGTTGCGCATGCGCTGAAACTCAAGCCCCGCCTCAAAATAACTGTAAGGGACGTCAACTGCCTCCTCACAACGAGAACGTATATGACAGACAACAGAGTCTCCGTGAGAAAGCAGGTCCGAGAGACGAAATTACAGGTTGAGATTGCTTTCAAAGTCAAGAATAGGGGAAGAGTAAGAGCAACTGATGTTCGCACTTCACTGAAGCTGGTTCTGGGCCAGGACAACGGTGCCATTAGTTTCGTAGCGGACCCCAAGGGAAGAGCAAAGAAGTTCAACCTAGTCCCAGGGCAGACTCTGCCGCTTATCGTTCGCTTTCCTCCTGTGGAACTACCTCAGCAAGAGGTAACACTCTATCCCAACGGTCCCTATTGTCTGGAGTACACTTACCTGTGCGCTGAGCGACTTCGTCCGAAGACTGTCGCCACCAGTGGAAGGCTAACAAAGGCAGATTGGGTGGGCGATTCAGATGCACTGGAGATTATTAGAGAGATGGGATTCTACAGGTGATATTCCATCCTGGAAGCGAGACCGCCGCCCACTCCCTTCGCTCTGCAATCCGTTCGAGCGTCTGGTCAATATGCCATTGGATGTGACCCGTCGCCACGAGGGAGATACTGAGCGCGTCGGAGCACATTGGGGATGATAGGGCAGTGCCGTGGATGAGTGAGAACTGAGTGGCCCACTGACCTGTCGGGTTCTGCGGCAGACGTGAGCACACTGACTGGCTGATCACCAATAGCAGATAACAGCCCTCCCACCTGGGCGCCAATTTCCACGGAGGAACTCCTTCCCTTGACCAGCAGAGTCCCTCCGCTCCAGGCCAGGCATCTTCGAGAACCCCAGATCACCCTTCACCCCTGCTCCTCCACCAACATCCGCCGCAACACCTTGCCCACGAACGACTTGGGCAGCTCCTCCCGGAACTCGATGTCCCACGGCACGGCGTACTCCTCCAACCGCTGGCGGCACAGCTCCAACAACTCCTCCTTCGACAGGCTGGTGCCGGGGCGCGGCACGACAAAGGCCTTGACCCTCTGCCCGCTCTCCCCACCCGCGACGCCCACGACGGCGGCCTCCATGACCTTGCAATTCTCGTACAGCACCTCCTCCACGTCCCGGGGATAGACGCTGTACTCGCCGGCCATGATCGTGTCCCGCTTGCGGCTGATGATCTGGAAATACCCGTCGGCGTCCATCACGGCCACGTCGCCCGTGTACAGCCACCCATCTCTGAGCGTGGACTCGGCCCGACTGAGCTCGCCGAAGCCCGCACCTTCCGCGTCCCCCTGGCCCCAGTAACCCCGCATGACCTGTGGCCCCTTGACCAGCAATTCGCCGATCTGCCCAGCGGGAACGTCCTCCCCGGTCACCAGGTCCACGATCCTGGCGTCGGTGTTGGGGATGGGGACGCCGATCGAGCCAACCTTGCCCGTCCGCTCAAAGGGGTTGATGTGCGTCACCGGCGCAGCCTCCGTCAACCCGTACCCCTCGACCAGGCGGCCATGCGTCAGTTTCTCAAACGCCTCCTGCACCTCGATGGGGAGCGGCGCCGCGCCGCTGACGCAGGCCTTGATCGAGGACATCCCGTAGGAACGCACGCCGGGCGCCTGGTTGATGGCCATGTAGATCGTCGGCACACCGGGAAAGATGGTCGGCTTGTACCGCTTGATGTGTTCGAGCACCTGCTCCAGCTCAAACACCGACAGCAGCACGATCGTCGCCGCCATCGCGATCGGGATGTTCATGGCCGTCGTCATGCCATAGCTGTGCGTCAGCGGGATGACCGAGAGAAAGGTCTCCTTCCCACAGTCCAGGTCGGGGATCCAGTGGCGGGTTTGCAGCGCGTTGGCCACCAGGTTGGCGTGCGTCAGGCACACGCCCTTGGGCTCGTCGGTGGTCCCGCTGGTGTAGAGGACGGCGGCCAGGTCCCCGCCGGAGACCTCGACGCCGGGCGGCTCCCGGGGCGCGTCCATCACCAACCGGTCCATCAGATACCCCACGCCGCTTTCATCCTCCTCGTCCTGGGGGTGGAGACCGGCCGCCTCCCAGCGGGCCAGGAGCTGCCTGTAGACGCGGGCGGAGACGGCGTTGCGGATATCGGCCAGGACGACCTTGAGCGGGACGTGCGCCTGCACAGCCTTCGCCAGCCCGCTGAACCCCCTGAGCGTGACCAACACCCTGGCGTCCGTCTGCCGGATCTGCTCGACGATCCGCGGCGCGTCGGCGTCGGGATTGGGAAGCACGACCACGCCGCCGATCTTGAGCGTCGCATAATAGGCGATGATCATCTGCGGCATGTTGGGCAGCACGACCATGACGCGATCCCCCGGCCGGACACCCAGCCCGTGTAGCGCGTGGGCGAACTGGTTGACGCGCCAGTCGAGCTGCTGGTAGGTCAGCGTGGAGCCGTAAAAGACCGTCGCCGCCCGTTTCGGCACCCAGTCTGCAGCCGCCTCCAGGAATCTGTGGAGTGGCTGGCGTGGAATGGGGACCGTGTGCGGCGTGTGCTTGCCATAGCTCTTTAGCCAGGGACGATCGCCGAGTTGCTTCGACCGGGTGGCCTGCTCGCGCCAGGAGAACCGGCGCCCCTCCGCCTCCTGGCAGATAAAGCGCTCGATCGCCCGGTTGACCGCCTGGTGGCGCTCGAGCTGCACCTTGTGCTTGGACGCGCCCACGTCGACGACCTCCGCCCCCGGCACCATCCTGCCCACCTCGTCAAAGACGCGACGCGGAAAGTACCGGTCCCGCTCACCGGTGACGACGAGCGTCGGTATGCGGATGTTCTGCAGCAGCGACCAGCCCTGCCACCTGCGCATGTTGTTGAGCATCATGCGCTTCATGACGTGGACCTCGGCGTTCCAGCGCGGACGGTATCTCCACCAGGGCCGGAAGGCCGCTGCGGGGACGCGAGAGAGCCAGGATGCCGCCCGGGGGAGCGGATACTCGCCGGCGGTGGCGATCAGGACCAGTTTATCCAGTCGCTCCGGGTGGGCGTTGGCGTACTCGACACAGATCGAGCCGCCGAACGAATGGCCGGCCAGGACGAACCTCTCGGGGAGCTCCAGCGCCTTCGCGATCGTGTCGATGTCGTCGACCAACTCGGGCATGGTGTACTCGGTGAAGGGGGCGTCGCTCTGGCCGTGGCCGCGCAGATCGGGCGCGACGACGCGATACGCGCGCGCAAAGTGGTTGATCTGGTACTCCCACGTCTCGGCGCAGCCGGCGTAGCCGTGCACGAACACGATCGTCTGTTCGGCCCCCTGCGGCCAGATGTCGACCACGCTCAGCGCCACGCCGGAAAGGCCACGGATGGGCACGTCGACCCGATAGAGGCTGAAATCCAGTTGAACGGCCTGGCGCTCGAGCCCCCGCAGTTCTTTCTTCATGCGCCTATCCTTTCGCGTTCAGCCACACTGGCGAAGGCTTCGACGTGAGCGCTCGGCCGAACAGTTGCGAATGAACCCGGCGAAACCGCTTCCGGCCTGGCGTCTGTCGCCCAGCCTCCGCCAGGGTTCGTCTATATACGATTATGCACCTGGGTCCAGCAACTCCGACAACGTGACCACGCGGAAGCCACGGCGATTGAGCGCCGGCAGTATCGTGTCCAGCGCCGCGGCCGTCCGGTCACCCCGCCCTCCATAGTCGTGCAGGACGATGATCGAGCCAGGTCGCACGGTCCACAGGACGTACCGCGCCGAGAACCACGCAGATGGAAGCTGCGGGTCGAAGGGATAGACGGAGCCGAGGATACACCGGTAGCCGTGCCGGCGCAGCGTCGCGAGCATGGCAGCGTTATACCAGCCCGACCCCGGGCGAAACCAGCGCACGTGCGCGAACTCGGAGAGTGCGTCGTGGGCCTCCAGCAACCGGCGCTCAAAGCCGGCGGGCGATAGCCGGATGCTGGGCTCGTCGACCGTGAGGTGGTTCGCCAGCTCGTGACTCTCCTCCACGATGCGGGCGACGATCTCCTCGTTCCCCGGGATGCGGCTCGTGATCAGGAAAAAGGTCGCGCGCACTCCGTGCCGCGTGAGCACATCCAGGATTCTGGGGGTCGCGGCAGCGTCCGGCCCATCGTCGATCGTGAGCGCAACAACCGGTTCCTGGGTGCGGGCAAAATACACCACCTCGGGGGATCGCTGCGCCAGCATCGCGACGATCCAATCGGGATGCAACAGCGCGAACGCGCCCACGACCAGCACGGGCGCACACACGGCCGCGCCGATTCTGAGTGTCTTTCGGCATGACATCGGTTCAACCGCGTGCCGACGACCCAGGAACGGCCAGCCAACGCCCCCGCGCCGGCTGGGCTACCGGCGAATGCCGGTACACGTAATCCTCGATCACCTCGCGCACGATCGTGGGCACCTCGTACTCCGTCGTCTGCCCCTCGTCCAACACCAGGTAGCCCACCTCCGGGATGGTCTCGGCGTCGGTGTGGGCGAGCCGATACGACCGGTCCGGGTCCAGCGGCCGTCCCTCCACCGTGACGCGCCGCACCCGCCGCCCTGCCTCGCCGCCGGGGTCGTACTCGACGGCCATGCCGCTGATCTGCGGGACACCCATGGGCGTCCCCCGGAAGCCGCGAGGCCGGGCCTGATAGATGGCCGGGTCGAGGCCCCGCTCCAGTGCCGTCACGATCCGTCCGCCACGCACCCCGGTGACGCACGGATTGGCCGTCGTGAAACAGGCCCGGTCGAGCTGGCCGAGCGTGATCGTGCCGGCCGGCAACCCCTGGTGGAACAGCCCACCGCAGACGATCGCCGCCTCGGCGCCCATCCGCTCGCGCAGTGCGTCCGCGGTCAGATTCCCGATCCCGCACTCCCGGAAGTGGTCCAGGTCCAGCGGCGACGCCAACGCACCGATCGGCTGCGCCATCAGCGCGTCCACCTCCTGCTCGGCGGCGGCGATGGCCGCCGTCACGGCCGGGTCGGGTGGCTCGTCGCCGGGCACGTCCAGCACCTGCGCCGACCGGGCCAGCACTTGGCCGGTCGCCGGGTCCAGCGCCAGGTCCACCCGGCCCAGCGACTGGGCGTATTCGCCCGCCTGGGCGATGAGGACGCCATTGCACTCCTCCCCCGCCGGGAGCCGGTCGTGCGAGTGGGCGCCGACGATCAGGTCGATCCCCGTCACCGTCTCCGCCAGGCGTCGATCGTCCTCCAGGCCCAGGTGGGAAAGCACGACGACCGGCGCTGCGCCCTGCCCCCTCAGCCGGCCGGCCAGATCACGCGCCACGTCGCAAAAGTCAGGAAAGTGGAGCCCGAACATCTCGTACAGCCTGCCCCAAGGGACGGTCAGGCCGATGACGCCCATCGTCAGGCCGCGCGCGAAGGGAACGAACACGTATTCTCGAAGGCCAGCGGGCAGCGGCCCTTCGCCGTCGCGACAGTTGGCGGCCAGGATGGGGAAACCGGCCCGCGCGGCGACGGCGGCCATCGCCTGCAGGCCATACGCCAGCGAGATGGCGTTGCCCATCGCCTGCAGCGTGTACCCCATCGCGTTCAAGACGGGCGAGAAGGCAGCACCCTTGGTGATGCTGCACACGCGAACCCGGCGGTCCGCCGCATCGCCGGCATCCCAGAAGAGGACCTCGCGTCCCTCTGCTTCCGCCTCCGCCCGGAGCCGGCGGGCAAACCCGCTCAGGCGCGCCATGGGTTCCAGGCGGCCGTGCATGTCGTTGGTGTGAAAGATAGATAGATGGACCATTTGATCAGGGACCTTTTATGAAAACGTCCACCCGCTGCCAACGCCGGGGATGGCGGACCGCCTCGATTATATACCCGACGGCAGCGTTTGCACAAACGTCAAAGAGCCGATCAGGTGCCAGGCACTTTCAGAGCCATCTTGAGGCCAGAGGCGGCTCTGACGAATAGCCGCTTACGGCCTCAAACTGCCCGGACAAGTGCCTGGCACCTGGATTTGCCTCTACGCCTTTGTGTCCGGTCCAGCCTCGGGCGACGTCCATCCCCTGGCCACCAGCGGCAGGAAGACCTCGTGCCCGACGGCCGTGCGCAGCACGATGCGCGCTGTGTGGGCGGGGCTGTAGGCCGAGGTGAGGGTCAGCGCGAACTGGTCGCGGTCTCCCTTCGCCGCGTCGAGCGGCACACTTACCACCACCGATACTGCGATCCGCTGCTGGGGCAAAAGGTGCGCGCTGCGGGTGAGGGGCAGCGTCGTCGTCCAGGCCGCCGCGCCGAGCGCCAGGCCGTAGCTGTCGCCCAGCGTCCCGATGTTGGCGACGGTCACCGGGTGCGTGACGGGCTCCCCAGGCTCCCCGAAGCGTAGGCCCGCACCCGAGAGGAGGGAGTTGTAGAGCGCGCACGGGTCCAAGTAGTTCATGACGCGCGCCATCACGTCCAGCCGGTCCGCGACGTTATCGATGCCCTCGAACCCGAAGGCAAAGTACACCACCCGGTACGTCCCGTCCGCGTAGGCCGTCGCCGCCCAGTCCCCATCCGGGTACCGGAACAGCCCCACCCCGTCCCCCACCACCCCCACGTCGCTCGGGAACTCTTGGTTGTCCGCCCCGTCGCCCCCCGCGATCGTGACCACCAGTCCCTCCATCACGCCCGCGCCGCTCAGCTCGTGATGCCCGCTGTCGTCGCGCAGATAGTCGGCGTGCAGGTACTCGCGGTAGAACCGGGGCTCCCCCCGCCGGGCCACGTCCCACCCGATGTCCTGCCCGCTGACGAACAGCCGCCCCCCACCCTCCAGGTACGCCATCAGCGCCTCCTGGTCCGCCCCCGTCAGCGTATAGTCCCAGTCCCGCCCCGTCAGCCACATCACCCCCCGATACCGGCCCAACACCTCCGCCGGCGGCCCGTCCGCGTCGTCCGCCACCGCCCACACGTCATAGTCCACCCCCAGCCCTTCCAGCGCGGCCGTGTAGTACGCCTCGTCCCTGTAGGCCTTCCCGTCGCTGTCATAGTCGTCGTCCACCACCAGCACACACGCCGTCGGCGCCAGCGCAAAGTCCTGCCGCTGGTCCCCGTCCACGACGAGCGTCCGCGTCGCCGGATAATGGTACCGCGCGTCGACGCCCATCACGTAGGTGCCGCTGAACAGGCTGGCGCTGTAGTGGCCGCTCGGAGCCGCGATGGCCGGACCCCCGTCGAACCGGACGGTCGCGGCGAGCGGCAGCCCACTCACCGCGTCGGTCACCGTCCCGCTCACCGTGTACGTCGAGAGCGGGCACGGCCCCAGATAGTTCAGGACGCGCGCCATCACGGCTCGCCGGTCGGCGGCACTGGCGATGCCCTCGAACCCAAACGCGAAATACACCACCCGGTAGGTCCCGTCCGCGTAGGCCGTCGCCGCCCAGTCCCCATCCGGGTACCGGAACAGCCCCACCCCGTCCCCCACCACCCCCACGTCGCTGGGGTACTTTTGATTGTCCGCCCCGTCCCCCCCCGCGATCGTGACCTCCAGCCCGCCCATCACGCCCGCCCCGGTCAGTTCGCGGTACCCGCTATCGTCCCGCAGATAGTCGGCGTGCAGATAGTCGCGGTAGAACGGGGGCTCTCCCCGCCGGGCCACGTCCCACCCGATGTCCTGCCCGCTGACGAACAGCCGCCCTCCACCCTCCAGGTACGCCGTCAGCGCCTCCTGGTCCGTCCCCGTCAGCGTGTGGTCCCAGTCCCGCCCCGTCAGCCAGATCACCCCCCGATACTGGCCCAACACCTCCACCGGCGGCCCGTCCGCGTCGTCCGCCACCGCCCACACGTTGTACCCCACCCCCAGCCCCTCCAGCGCAGCCGTATAGTACACCTCGTCCCCGTAGGCCTTCCCGTCGCTGTCATAGTCGTCGTCCACCACCAGCACGCACACCGTCGGCGCCAGTGAAAAGTCCTGCCGCTGGTCCCCGTCCACGACGACCGTCCGCGTCGCCGGGCGGTGGTACCGCGCGTCGACGCTCAGCACGTACGTGCCGCCGGGCACGCTGGCGCTGTAGAAGCCGCTCGGGGCAGCGATGGCCGGACCACCGTCGAACCGGACGGTCGCGCTCAGTGGCAGCCCACTGACTGCGTCGGTCACGCTTCCGCTTACTGTGTACGTCGACAGCGGGCACGGCTCCAGATAGTTCAGGACGCGCGCCATCACGGCCCGCCGGTCGGCAGCACTATCGATGCCCTCGAACCCGAACGCAAAGTACACCACCCGGTACGTCCCGTCCGCGTAGGCCGTCGCCGCCCAGTCCCCATCCGGGTACCGGAACAGCCCCACCCCGTCCCCCACCACCCCCACGTCGCTGGGGTACTTTTGGTTGTCCGCCCCGTCCCCCCCCGCGATCGTGACCGCCAGCCCCTCCATCACGCCCGCTCCCGCCAGTTCGTGGTACCCGCTGTCGTCGCGCAGATAGTCGGCGTGCAGGTAATCGCGGTAGAACGAGGGCTCTCCCCGCCGGGCCACGTCCCACCCGATGTCCTGCCCGCTGACGAACAGCCGCCCTCCTCCCTCCAGGTACGCCGTCAGCGCCTCCTGGTCCGCCCCCGTCAGCGTATAGTCCCAATCCCGCCCCGTCAGCCAGATCACCCCCCGGTACCGGGCCAACACCTCCACCGGCGGCCCGTCCGCGTCGTCCGCCACCGCCCACACGTCATACCCCACCCCCAACCCCTCCAGCGCAGCCGTATAGTACACCTCGTCCCCGTAGGCCTTCCCGTCGCTGTCATAGTCGTCGTCCACCACCAGCACACACGCCGTCGGCGCCAGCGCAAAGTCCTGCCGCTGGTCCCGGTCCACGACGACCGTCCGCGTCGCCGGGCGGTGGTACCGCGCGTCGACGCTCATCACGTAGGTGCCGCCGGGCACGCTGGCGCTGTAGTGGCCGCTCGGAGCCGCGATGGCCGGACCCCCGTCGAACCGGACGGTCGCGGCGAGCGGCAGCCCACTCACCGCGTCGGTTACGCTTCCGCTCACCGTGTACGTGGACAGCGGCTCCAGGACGAAATCCACTCGCGTGGTGGTGCCGGTCAGGGCGGCGACGCCCGCCAGTGCCTGTGGGGAGTAGCCGGGGGCCGTGGCGTTGACGGTGTACACGCCGGGGCGCAGCAAGAAGGAGTAGGCACCGGAGACGTCCGTCGTGTCGCCGAACGCGCCATCCGGCCCCGCCGCGGTCACCGTCGCGCTCAACGGCGCGCCGGTTCCCGCACCCGTGACCGTACCGCTGATCGTCGTAGGCACCGGCCGGGCCAGGTGGGCGAAGGCGGCCAGGCTGGCCCGCGCGTACTCGCGAAAGTAGGCCAGGTTGAGCGTGCTCAGCCGGTCGCCGGTCGTGTGATAGTTGGGATTCCAGTCGCGGGGCTCGTACGGCGCTTCGCTGGTGTTGTAATAGTCCTCGATCGCCATGATCGCCGCGTACCCCCGGTCCCAGAAGCGGGAATGATCCGAGAAGCGGGCGCCGTTCTCGATAATCTGGGGCTCCAGGTCGAGGCCGTACACGTCCACCACCGCGGCGAAGAGGTCGGCCAGATCGTCGGAGTCGTCCTCGACGCTGGGGACGTGGGAGTGCAGGTCGATGGCCGGGCCGGACTTGGCGTCCCAGGCGATCATGTCGAGGTTGAGCACGCCCAGGACGTCCTCCCCGGCGTCCGCCACGTCGCGGGCGTAATAGTAACTGCCCCACATGCCCTGCTCCTCGCCGGTGAAGAAGACGATGCGGATCGTATAGTCAAAATCCAGGACCGCCAGCACGTCAGCCGCGGCCATCAGCGCGGCGGAGCCACTGCCGTTGTCGTCGGCACCGGGGGCCGGGTCGTGGGGCCAGCCTGCCGCCCGGGAGTCGAGGTGGGCGGTGAGGAGGACGACTTGATCGGGGTGCACGAGGCCCCGCCTCTCGCCGACGACGTTGCGCAGCGCATAGCCCGAAAGCGTGTAGTCGTGGTAGCGGACGTCGTAGCCCAGCGCCCGCATGTGCTCGTAGACGTACTGGGTGGCCTTGGCGATCGGCTCGCCGCTGTAGGTGTAGCGAGTGCGGAAGACGTATGGCTGGCCGCCGATGGGCACGGGCCATTCGCCACTCAGCCCCCCGTCGTACGCGGCGAGGGTGCCGGTGGTGACCCGGGTGAGCAGGCCGGCGATCAGCGGGTCGTACACGGGGGCGGTGGGAACGTCGCCGGTGACGCGCGGCGTGAGCACGATCGGATCCGGGCCGAGGCGAACGACGCGCACGTCCGACTCCTCGGCCGCCTGTGCCCTCACGCCTTCCTGCAGCCGGCCCACGGCCTGGCGGCCGTCGTCGTGGACGATGGCAAAGGCCGGGGCCACCCGCTCGGCCACGCGCGGCTGGCCGCTCTCGACCAGGTAATAAACCGCCCCCTCGGCGTCGGCGTCGAGGACAGTCAGCGGAAGGCCGAGCGAGCGGAGTTGCTCCTGCTGTTGAGGCGTGAGCACGGCCAGCAGATAGTCGGCGCCCGGCACCGTCAGGTGGGCGTATATCGGCACATCCAGACCATCCACGCGGGCCAGGTCATCCGCTCCCGCCAGGTCGACTCGGACCAGTGCGAGCCCGTCCGGCGACTGGGCCAGGCCCGGCGCGGCCAGCACCAGCACCGCCAGCCCCAGCCCGAGCAGCGTGGAGAACAACAGTCTACGCATTTCGGTTCCTCCTTACTGCCGCAGCACCACCGGCAGATAGACGCGCCTGGCGTTCGCCCATTCGCTCAGCGCAAGCGCGACCCGCCGGTCGGCCACCGACATCGGCAGCGCGTCCAGTTCGGCCAGAGTCACCCAGCGGAACGCGGCGCAGTCCAGGCAGCGGGGTTCGCCACCCACCAGCCAGCAGTGGAAGGCGTGCAGCGTGATCCGGAAGTGGGTGTAGGCGTGCCTGACGACGGCCAACTGCTCGCCCACCGCGACCTCCACGCCCAGTTCCTCGCACATCTCGCGGACCAGGCACTCGGGCAGCGTCTCGCCGTCCTCGCGTTTGCCGCCAGGGAATTCCCACAGCCCGCCCAGCATGTCGTCTATACTGCGCTGCGCCACCAGCACGCGACCGTCGGCGCGGGCCGTGACGGCGGCGGCCACGTCGTAGTGGGGAATCTGCCGGCGCGGACGGCGCACCGGCAGCGCCTCCGGGTCACCCCCGGCATAGGCCCGGCACAGATCAACCAGCGGGCAGCGATCGCAGAGGGGCACTCGGGGTGTGCACACCGTGGCCCCCAGCTCCATCAGCGCCTCGTTGAACGCGCCCGCCCGTCCCGGCGGGAGCAGCGTCGTCGCCAGCGTCTCCAGCTTCCGCTGCACGCCCGACCGGGTCACGTCCTCCCGTACCTCGAACACACGGCACAGCACCCGCCGGGCGTTGCCGTCCACAGCCGCCACGTCCCGCCCGAACGCGATCGAGGCGACCGCCCCGCCGATGTACCGCCCCACTCCAGGCAACCCCAGCAGCCCCTCGAACCTGTCGGGAAGCTGTCCGCCGTGCGCGGCCACGACCCGCCGGGCGGCGGCGTGCAGGTTGCGGGCGCGGGCGTAATAACCCAGTCCCTCCCACGCCTTCAACACCTCCTCCAGCGGCGCGCCCGCCAGCGCCTCGACGGTGGGGAAACTCTCCAGAAAGCGCTCATAGTAGCCCACGACCGTCTCGGTCCGCGTCTGCTGGAGCATCACCTCCGCTACCCAGACGCGGTAGGGGGTCCGCTCCCGCCGCCAGGGCAGGTCCCGGGAGCGGCGGGCGAACCAGTCCAGCAACCGCCCGGCAAAGGCAGCGCGGGTTTCGGGATCAGGCAGCGCGTCCATGGTGACGCAACTATACCGCGATTTGGACAGAGGGCAAGCTGCAGGCGTGCAGGGCCACTGGACACGCTACGTGCCAGGCACATGGGCGGTGCCTGGCACGTTTGATCTGCAACGATCCGAGCCGAGTTGAACGATGGGATGGATACCCTGCGGCTACTGCCGCAGTACCAACGGCAGGTAGATGCGGCGCAGTGTGAACTCGTCCGCTCCGAGATCCTCCACGGCCACGCCGTTCAGGTCGCCATCCACGGGCCGCCGGTCACCATCCATGTCTTCGACCATGCCTGCGTTTACGCCCCTGTCAATCGCCGCCGATTCCGATCCGATGTGGTAATCCCCGCCGTCGGCAAAGTCCGGGGCGCCCCAGGTGTTGTGAGAAGCGTGCCGGTGATGACCGTGCCCGCACCTCCCCAGTCAGTGTCGTTGGTCCAGAGTCCGCTGCCCCACAGCGTGGCCTCCAACGTAGCCGAGTCTCCCACCGTGACTGTGATGCCCAACGTCTAGCTGACCAAGATAGTGTTGGTCACAGCCACGTCGCTATAATGCGGGCCTATGACAGTTGAAAAGCGCCAAGATTAGCCAAGTCGGGTTCGTGCGGTTGTTATGCCGCCTTCTCAAGCAAACAACTCTTTTGCCAAGATATGATTAGAGTTACAACATTCCTCATTACGCTTCTCAGGTTTGCCTCAAAGTCCAATGCCGCGTCGCTATCAGCTCTGTCGGTCACTCCGCGAATCTCGACAAATGGAACATTATTGAATTGACAAGCACTTGCTCCACCCGCCCCCTCCCAGGCCACAGCAAGTGCTCCTGTCAACCCATAAAGCTCCTTCCGCCTATCAGTATCTACCACATCCTCATCTCCACTAGCTATTGGACCGAAATGCACTTGGAAAGAGTTGCAGACCGGTGTCACGAAGCGGAGAGCAGATAAAACGGTCTCCGCACTACTGAATCTCGGAAGAAGAGGCTCGCCGAACTTGTTGTTAATGTCATGCTCCACAGTCTCCGTCGACACAACAACATCCCCGACAGATAGATCGTCCACTAATGCTCCAGCCGCACCGGCACAGATAACCAGATCCCAGTCAGGATAAGCATCCAACAGGTGCTGAGTTTGAACTGCAAACTGGACCTTTCCGAGCCCGCCACGTGACAAGGTGATACCAAGATCAGCAAATCGCACAACTGGAAGCTTGCCGATCATCAAATTCTCCGCTACAAGTTCATACGCAGCACAGCTTTCCAGGAAAAGATTGAACTCATTTTGAGTTGGGATAACTACAAGTGTTCTCATGAACTCCTCTTGCCTTGCAGGTGTCTGGCGGCCGAACGAGAGCATAACCGGCCTGGCATTTTTGCCCCAGGCGCTGCTTTTATTGTACCCAACATTGGCAATTCGCGCCGCGTACCCTCTTGGCGAAGCCAAGTCCGGTTGATGCAGGGTCAGGTAGCCAAAGGCCCCTTTACCTCGGCAAATGCTACTCTCTCGCCATCGAAAACATTCATCTCACGACCAAGTGGCTTGAGATAAAGATCTTGGTACTCGGCAGCACCAACATCATCTATTAGCTCTAATCCACGGTCGGACAGGTATTGCTCCAGTTCAACTGGATCAAGACCAAATATGAAAGGTGACCCTACTTTTCTGGCAAACGACAAAAATGGCCGAAACCATTCAGGGCAAGCAGTCCCATCGATTATTCCCCGACGAACGTAGGTAAATACTATCGCACTTCCAACTCCAGAAACACCCGAGACAAATTCGAGGGTATTATTGACCGCTTCTGCCGTGATGTATTGTGTCACTCCCTCCCAGATGAAAAGCGTTCTCTTCCCCTTTTGAAAACCTGCGGCTCTCAATATGTCATCCAGGTCCTGTTGATCAAAGTTCATACCTATTAATGTTACATTTTCCGGGACCGCCCCCAACACTTTCTCAATGCGAATTTGTTTCAGCTTTCGTGTCCCGGGAAGATCAACTTCAAATACCTGGACTTTTTTCATACCGGCAATTCGATAAGCTCGACTGTCAAATCCCGCCCCAAGAATCACCAATTGTTCTATCCCTTCTTCCAATGACCTTTTCAACACGTCATCAATATAACGTGTCCTACAGAGAATCGCTCCCAATGTACCAGGCATCCGCCGTTCACGTAAAGACAAAACCGCGCTCCGCAATCCTGGCAGGTATACCAGTCTAAAAAACACCCGCCACCCAAAAGGAAGAAATTTAAGCGCAAATTGATCATCAAAGAGTCTCTGATCTTTAGGATAATACAATTCAATTACTCGAGTTGCTGATGTGGCTACTCCTGCAAAGCTCTCACTTGTAATTTTCATATTGCTTCTTCAGGCCATTTGCCATCTAGAAACCTCTCAACTGAAGGGAAAAAAGTCTCGGGGGCTTCCAAATGTGGAAAGTGTCCGACTCCCTCAATAGCGAGAAGGCGCGCTTGAGGTAGTATATCTACCCACTCGCGTGATGACTCCAGTGGAACCAGATCCTCCATGCCGTGAACAACTAGCGTAGAGGCAGTAACCTGACTCATTCGGTCGCGCCAATCATAATTGCTCCGCGTCTCGAGCGGAACATGAATCTCGTGATGCTGGTGGAGGTTATGCCACCACTCGTTCGGGTAGGCACAGGGGTCGCTCTTCATGCGTGCCAGTGCGTCAGGACGGCCCATCCAGCGCGGGACGATCACTCGCTGGAACTCGCGGCAGAACCATTCGGGCTCCTCTATGTGTCGTCCACTTGCCATTATCTCTCGTAAACTCGCGGCTGCAACCGGGTCGATGCGAGCCTGTTCCTTGTGTTGGGTTGCCTCAGGGTCATCATAGGGGGCAGGGCTGCGCGGAGAGAGCGGGCACATCATCACCATCCGGCTGACCCGTTCAGGGTATTGCCCGGCATAGAGAGCTACTATCCCGCCCAAATACGACCGCCCCAACAGGGCCATCCGTTCCAGACCGAAGTGTTGGCGCACAGTTTCCAAGTCTCTCACTTCATAGTCTGTCCATATGTGCTTTGGATCTGGGTCACGGTCCGATTGACCTCGCCCACGCGGGTCGTAGAAAATCAGGCGGCGATCTTTCGCCAGAGGACGCAGATCCTCCAATAGCAGGCACGCTGCGGGAATGACGGTGGTGACTGGACCATCGCCCAGTAGGTGGTAGTACAGTCGCACTTTATCGTCGGTCGAGACATAGCCTTCGTTGTCCTGCATCACAATCCTCCTTTGCTCGTCGTCTGTCAGGATAGGTCACATAACTATTTTCATGCGGACTTTTTAGCTGTATAATACACTTGCCATCGTGAGGGAAATCGAGCATGATGTGACCCGAAGCCAGAACGTATGTTCTCGCTGCTCGGTCACCACGAGATTGAACCTGTGTTCAGTTTACATCAGTTACTGCGAGTACGCAACCGCCCAGGAAACTGCTCGACCAGATGCGTGATATCATCCGGGTCAAACACTACTCGATTCGCGCCGAACAAGCCTGCGTCGGTTAGGCCAGGCGCTACATCCTGTTCCACGATAAACGTCACCCCCGGGAGATGGGAGCTCCAGTCATCCGAAATTCGGCCTCTCCACGGTCGTGCGGTGCCTGTCAAAGCCCTCCGGCAGAGTGCCAGAGGATCTCATTTTGCGAGAAACTGCCGCAGCGGAAGAAACACTCGGCATGTGTCGCCTCACGGATAACTTCCTGGACATCAAGTCAAATTACAGTCCGGCGGGCAGGTTTGCGCAATAGGCCGGTTTCTGCTATCATCTACAGTCGGAGGGCGGGAATGAAAGTCGGCATCATCTCCGACACCCACGATGACTTACACAACCTGGAGGCAGCGATCGAGATTCTGGAGACAGAGAGAGTGACCAAGGTCCTTCACTGCGGTGACGTCTGCGGCCCCCACATCGTCCGGGCATTCGCGGGCTTTGATGTGTGGATCGCGCAGGGGAACATGGACCGTCACCTGGGACTGACGCAGGCGGTCGAGGGGATGCTCGGGCCCGGCCGGCTGGCCTGGCTCCAGCGACCCACGCTGGACGGATACCCGCTGGCGATGATCCACGGCGACAACGAGGAGGCGCTGGCGAACCTCATCACCTCTGGCCAATACACGTACGTCTTCCATGGCCATACCCACCGCAGGCGCCACCGCACAGTAGGCCATACTCGCGCGATCAACCCCGGCGCGCTGGGCGGCAAGCGCTGGCAGAGTCACTCCTTCTGCATCCTCGACTTGACGACGGGCAAAGCCCGCTTTGTGGCGCTCTAGAAGCTAGATGCTAGATCAAATCGAAGGAGGTTCATCAATGGCCCCTGTACAACCTCTGAGCGCAGACCAACTCTGCCGGACGTGTGATGGATCGCAGTTCGACTTTGAGACGACGGCCGAACTGGAAGACCTGAACGAGATCATCGGCCAGGAGCGGGCGGTCGGCGCCGTTCAATTCGGCATTGGCATCCGACGCGAGGGTTACAACCTGTTCGCGCTGGGACCCAGCGGGACGGGGAAACGCACCACCATCGGCCAGTTCCTCGACCGGAAAGCCGCCGCTGAGCCGGTCCCATCCGACTGGTGTTACGTCAACAACTTTGAACAGGCTCACAAACCGTGTGCGCTGCGGCTCCCATCAGGACAGGCGATCGTCCTGCGCAAGGACATGGAACAGTTCATCGAGGAACTGCTCACCACGATCCCAGCCGCCTTCGAGAGCGAGGATTACCGCACGCGCAGGCAGGAGGCCCAGGAAGAATTCAAGGAGCGGCAGGAAAAGGCATTCAACGAACTGCAGAATCACGCCCGGGAGCGCAGCATCGCGCTGATCCGTACCCCAACAGGGCTGGCCGTCGCCCCCCTGAAGGAGGGCGAGGTCATCAGCCCAGATGAATTTCAGAAACTGCCGGACGAGGAGCGCAAACGGTTCGAGGAGGACATCGCCGAGGTCCAGGCGCGACTTCAGGAGACCCTTCCCCAGGCGCGGCAGTGGGAACACGAGGCGCGGAAAAAGGTGAAGGAGTTGGACCGCCAGGTGGCGACGTTCGCGGTCGGTGGCATGATGGACGAGTTGCGCGATAAGTACGCCGAACTGCCGGACGTCGTCAACTACCTGGACACGGTGCAACAGGACGTGGTCGAGAACGTGGACGAATTTCGCAAGCCCGACGAGGCTCCCCAGGCCATGGGCGTCCCGCTGCCACGCTCGGCGACGAGCGCGCCCCTGCTCCGCCGCTACCAGGTGAACGTCCTCGTGGACCTCAGCCAATCCAAGGGTGCCCCGGTGGTCTATGAGAGCAACCCGACCTACAACAACCTGATCGGCCGGATCGAGCAACTCGCCCAGATGGGAGCGCTGTTGACCGACTTTAACCTGATCAAGCCCGGCGCGCTGCACCGCGCCAACGGTGGCTACCTGATCCTGGATGCCCGCCAGTTGCTCCTGCAACCCTATGCCTGGGAGGGTCTCAAGCGCGCCCTGCGCTCGCGGGAGGTGCGCATCGAATCGCTGAGCCAGGCGCTGAGCCTGATGAGCACCGTGTCGCTGGTGCCGGAGCCTATCCCGCTGGACGTGAAGGTGGTCCTGATCGGCGACCGGATGCTATATTATTCGCTGGTCCAACTCGACCCCGACTTTGGCGAGTTGTTCAAGGTCGAGGCCGATTTCAATGAGGACATGGAGCGCACCCCCGAGAGCAACCTGCTGTACGCCCGCCTGATCGCCACGATGGCGCGCGGCGAGGATCTGCGTCCCTTCGACCGGGGAGCCGTCGCGCGGGTCGTCGAGCACAGCGCCCGCATGGCGGGGGACGCCAACAAGCTTTCTGTCCATCTGCTGAGCATCGCGGATCTGCTGCGCGAGGCGGACTACTGGGCGAGCGTGGCCGGCAACGGCGTCGTGACCACCGACGACGTGCAGCGCGCGATTGACACACAGATACACCGCGCCGACCGGGTGCGGGAGCGCGTGCACGATCGCATCCAACGAGGCACGGTCTTGATCGATACGGCCGGCGAGCGCGTGGGACAGGTCAACGGCCTCTCGGTGGTCGGGCTGGGGAAGTTTGCCTTCGGGCAGCCCAGCCGCATCACCGCCCGTGTTCGTACCGGCGGCGGCAAGGTGGTGGACATCGAGCGTGAGGTCAAACTGGGCGGCCCCATCCACTCCAAGGGCGTGCTCATCCTGTCGAGCTTTCTCGGCGCTCGCTACGCCGCCGAGCACCCCCTCTCTCTCTCGGCCAGCCTGGTGTTCGAACAGTCCTACAGCGGGGTGGAGGGAGATAGCGCCTCGATGGCGGAACTGTGCGCGCTGCTCTCGGCGCTGGCGCGGGTGCCCATCAAGCAGTCGTTTGCCATGACCGGTTCCGTCAACCAGCACGGCGAGGCTCAGCCTATCGGTGGCGTCAACGAAAAAACCGAGGGCTTTTTCGACGTCTGCAAGGCCCGGGGGCTGACCGGTGAGCAGGGGGTCGTCATCCCCACGTTCAACGTGCAACACCTCATGCTGCGACACGACGTCGTCGAGGCAGTCGAGGCAGGCCAGTTCCACATCTACCCCATGCGCACGGTGGATGAAGCTATCGAGCTTTTGACCGGCATCCCGGCTGGGGAACGGGACGCGGAAGGGAACTTTCCCGAGGGGAGCATCAATCAGCTCGTCGAGGCTCGGCTGGTCGAGCTGGCTGAAAAGCAACGTGCCTTCTCCGCACCGGCCAAGGGAGCGGAAGAGGAACAGAAAGCAGTTGAAGAGGAAGCAAGCGAGAATGAGCAAGCGGGATGAACAGCAAAGGATTCGACGCATCCTGATAGCCCTGGACACTTCGCATCACAGCCTGGCAGCGCTGGAGGCCGCAGCCGAGTTGGCCGCCAGCCTGGAGGCGGAATTGCACGGGCTTTTCGTGGAGGACGCCAATCTGCTGCGACTGGCGGGGCTGCCGGTGGCGCGAGAGATGCGATTTCCATTTGCCGCCCCCGCGCGACTGGACCGGGCGCGGATGGAGCGGGCACTGCGGGCACAGGCCACACAGGCACGCCAGGCGCTGGCGGCAGCGAGCGAGCGGCGTCACGTCGAGTGGTCCTTCCGGGTCGTGCGTGGAGACGTCGCACCCGAGGTGCTGGCGGCCGCTCTGGAGGCGGACCTGCTGACGCTGGGGAAAGCGAGCCGGCCGCTGATCCGGCGGGTGCACCTGGGCTCTACGGCACGGGCAGCGGCGGAAGAAGCTCCATGTTGTGTCCTTATGCTTCAGCGCGACGTGGGCATCAGGTCCCCGGTGGTGGTGACCTATGACGGCACAGCCACCGCCCGGAAGGCGTTGAGACTGGCGGCCCATCTGGCACACGAGCAAGCGGGCAACCTGACCGTGCTGATCGTGGCCGACGTTCCAGACGCCGCGCAGCGGTTGCGCGCCGAGGTCTCCGACTCGCTGCGCGGGCGAGGGCTCATCGTACGTTATCGGCAGTTGCCAGATGCAAGCGCTGCAACGCTGACGCACGAGGTAAGGAGCGAGGATAGCGGCGTACTCGTGTTGAGCGGTACCATCCTGGCCCGGGAGGCACTCCAGACGCTTCTGGACACAGTGGACTGCCCGGTACTGCTGGTCCGTTAGGCCCGCATCTCTCGGCCTCGCTGACGGGGTTGGAACCGGGCGGTCCGGTGCCCCATCTGGTGTGCCTGAGCGGTACCAAGCACTTGCCCATCGTGGGAGGAGGAAACAAATGGAACTGCCCGAACTGATTGAACTGAGCCAGGTGGATTTTATCACCATCGATACCATCGGCCCGCCGGGCCAGCGCACCTTCTACCTCCAGGCAGCGCAGGACGACATGCTCGTCACACTCATCATCGAGAAGGAGCAGGCCGCCGCGATTTCCGTCGCCATCAGCAGCATGCTGGAGGAACTGAGAGCGGCACGAGGTGAACCTGAGCCCACAAGTCTGGAGCTCATCCATCCGCTCGAGCCTCTCTTTCGCGTGGGGCGACTGGGCTTGGGTTACGACGAGACACGGGACATGCTGGTCGTCACAGCCGAGGAATTGGCTGCGGAGGAGGAACAGCACAGGGCCCGGGTGCACATCTGGGCCAGCCACACCCAGATGGCAACGCTGGCTCGCAAGGCTGCCATCGCCGTCACCTCAGGTCGCCCCACCTGCCCTCTTTGCGGCGAGACGATCGACCCCGGTGAGCAGCATGTCTGCGTGAGAGGGAATGGGCGCAAGCGCACCGATGCGAGTGACCGATGATAAGGCGTCAGGCGGTGAAGAGTCCCCTGCCGAAGGCAGGGGACTCTCGTCTACGTAGGTGCCTCTATGGACCAGACAGAGGCCAAGTCACCCCGCGCAGTTGCCATAGGACCGGAGCAGGCGATGCAGTTACTCTCCCAGGGCTGCGTGGCACTCGTGGGGCAGATTCGCTACAGTTCCAACGTCATTTTCCTGACCAGCGTGGATGATGGGGATCTGCGTACGCTGGCGATCTACAAGCCACGCCGGGGAGAGACCCCGCTGTGGGACTTTCCCCACGGCACACTCTGCCTGCGGGAGGTGGCCGCTTACGTGGTCAGCCGGGCGCTTGGCTGGCCGCTCATTCCCCCCACCGTCTTGCGCGACGGTCCCTACGGCCCCGGCGCTCTTCAGCTCTACATTGACACCGACGCGGAGGCCGACTACTTTACCCTCCGCGAGGAGCGGATGCCCGATCTGCTCCCAGTAGCCCTGTTCGACATTCTGGCCAACAACGCCGACCGCAAGGGCGGGCACCTGCTGCTGGACCGGTGGAACCGCATCTGGGCGATTGACAATGCCCTGACGTTCCATCCGCAGCCCAAGCTGCGCACTGTCATCTGGGATTTTGCCGGAAAAGTGATCCCAGAGGAATATCTGGCCGATCTATGCCAGTTGCAGGCCCGTTTGGCCTGCGAGAGCACACTGCGCCAGGCATTGGCCGAACTGCTGATCGAGGACGAGATTGCCGCCTTGCAGGCCCGCCTGGCAACGCTGCTGGAGCGTCCCGTCTTTCCCCACCCCGATCCCACCCGCCGCCAGGTCCCCTGGCCGCTGGTGTGATGTCGCCAAAGGGCAGCAGGAAGGCCACAAACCAAGACCCCGCCACGACGAGGCCGCGGCGGGGCTCCTATCCGTGCTGTACCGGTACTACTCGTCCACCTGCGACTTTGGTTCTACGTCCACGATCGTAGCGCCAGCAGGCTGAGCAGCACGTCTCGGCTTGGGAGGCTCGATCATTGGGGGCTCAATGTCACCATGCATCGTGGTCTGCCCACGCAGGTAGGCACCTTCGTTGAGCAGCAGCGAATTGATGGTCAGGTCTCCCCACACCCGGCCAGTCTCGAGTATCTCCACCCGGTTGCCACTGATGTTGCCCTTGATGGCACCAGAGATAGAGATGTTGTTGGCGCTGATCTCGGCGATGAGTTTCGCCCCCTCGCCAATCACCAGATTTCCGGTGATGTCAATAGTGCCCTCATAGATACCATCAATGCGGACACCGCCGTCGGACTGGATGTCTCCCCGGAAGTGGGCGTTGGGGCCAATGACGGTCTCGATCTTGGAGACGGGAGCCTTAGAGGCCGTTTTTTGAGTCTTTTCTTTTCCGAACACGGATGTTCCTCCTTAATGAATGCATGGAGACGATTTCTCGTCTATCATAGCGGAGCACGGTTTAGATGATACATCAGTGCCGGGCTTTTGTCAATCGTGACCGACGACAATCTCCCGCGCCTGCGCCAATGCCTGCTCCTCCTCCTCGCCCAACGCCTTGGGCGAAAGCCACCCCTGGACCGGCTTGGCGTAGATGCGCGTCGCGCCACGCCCATAGAGCGCCGAGATGACGACGCCGTTTCCCTCTCCGTCCATCAGTGCCAGCGCAAAACTCTGGTCACCCCCGGTGTCCTGAAAGGCACGGAAACGTACCAGTCCCACACCCTGCACGGTGTGAGCCAGGGCCGCGTCAATCTGCTCGGCGCGCGCCACCAACCGCTCGGTGCGCGCGGTCGTCTCCGAAAGCCGGGAGGCCAGGCTCTGCAAGGCCGCAGCCATTCCCGCGTCTTCTTCCTCTTCTGCAGCAAACGGTTTCTCGTGGCGGCGTTGCAGCCGGCCTAGCCGGGCCTGCAGATCAAGCACCCACACGATGCCGACGACCACCAGGATCGTCACGGCAATCGTCCAGATCAAGACCGCAATATCCATTCGCTTTACCTCCTACTCCACCCGCACCGGCCCCAGGATGACCCGGTCACCGGCCAGGCTGCCCCCCAAGTCTACCACAGGAAGGCGGCGAAGGGAAGTCATCCCGTACATCCCCACCTCCAACCAGTAGTCGCCGGCGGGCAGGTCGGACGGGATGATCAGCCGGTAGGGGTCGGTGAGGACCTGCCCCGGGAGCCACTTGGGGAACCACAGGTAGGTGGGACAGGCCCCGCCCAACGGAGTGTAGTCGTGGACCATGACGGGACGGCCCGCGCCGTCGATCAGATGGATAAAGATGGTGTAACTATCGCGGGGGGAGGCCAGCGCACGCCAGATGAGCGTGAGGTGCAAGGGCCGCCCGGCCTGGACGACCAACGGTTCATCCCAGGGGGCCTTCCGTGCCCGCCATCGGGCATCGGAATGCCTACCGGCTCGCGATCGAGCCCCCATCAGCGCCACCTGGTTATCCAGGTTCGCCAGCGCCTGCTCCAGCACCACCGCTGGAGGAGCACCGGTGCCGGGGAGGACGGTGATGGTCGCCAGTTCCACCGTGTTCTCACCGCTCGAGAACGCCAGCTCCATCCTTCCACCGCTCAGGTCAGCGTAGCCCAGGCGGAGCGGATATTCCCCCGGTGGCAGCGTGAAGGGAACCGGCACTGTGTACCGCTCCACCACTATCTCCCCGGGCAGCCAATCGGGCGTCAGCAGGCGGCTGTCAGTCGTCCACCGCGCCTCCACCAGGCCAAGTCGCGCGTAAGGCATCCAGATGCCCTCGATCGGCTCCGCTGTGCTCTGGTAGAGAATCAACTCCAACGGTTCGCCAGCCCGGACGGTGTCGGATGGCAGGTCATAGCCCAGGATGTGGACACGGCCGTCGGCCCGGGCGTCGAGTGCGAGTGGATGAGTGGGGGCAGTGCCGGTCACCGGCGGCGCGACGACCCGGTAGAAGGGTCCCTCCGGCACCAGGCGAAAGCCCGCGTCTCGCACCGGAGGCCGGTAGTCCGGCAGATAGATGGGTCCTTCCTCGATGTACGCCCAGACCACCTCGGACCACGGGGTAGCAGTGGAGACGTATACGCGCTCCACGTCCGCCTCGTCCAGGTCCTCCCCCTCCGTGTAGGCGTGAACCCAGAGGGGGGTCAGGTGCTCCCAGTCGGACAAAAGCACCGCGCCCTCGCCACGCCCGGCGAAGCGATCATAGACGGCGGCGACGTACTCTGCAGCGGCGGTAAAGTCGCGCAGCGATATGCCCTGCTGGAGGTTGAGAGCGAGCTGGTAGAAGGGCCAGGGTAAGAGCAGAATGACCAATGACCAATGACCAATGACCAACGACAGAAACCGGCTGTATGTGGTGGACCTTTGTGCTGGCGTCGGATGCCAACGGCCTATCGCACGGGCCAGGAATTCGGCGAGTGGTAGCGCGCCGGCCCCAGCGGCGACGGCCAACGCAGCGAAGGGTATGAGCAGGTAGGCCATGACGTCCTGGACAGTGTTCAACGTGAAGAGTAGATGAGTGATCAGGAATGAGAACAAGAGCAGGGCCGGTTTGGGAGCGCGGCGGACCAGCCAGACGAGGCCCACGGCGATGAGAGCGATGACGGGGAGGCGAAACTGGAGCCGCAGCAGCGACCAGAACACCAGTGCCCGGTCGAGTTGGTCGGCCAGACCAAAGTGAAACAGGTTGACCCGCAATCCCTGGGCCGTGACGTGCCCCCAGAAACCCTCCCATGTGCGCATGTCGGTGGTGCCAAAGGGGGCACTGGGGCTGCGAAGCGGGTAGTAGAGCAGCGGTGCCAGCCCCAGAACAAAGCCGCCCACCAGCACCAGCAGCGTCCGCCACCGGCGCAGGATGCGGGGCTGCACGGCCAGAACAAATAGGACGTAGGCGAGAGTCCCCACCAGGGTGACCGGGTGATGGGTAGCGGCACAGCCCAGGGTGACGGCAAAGACGGCCAGCCAGCGGTCACGCCCGGTGCGCCACCAGCGGACCAGGAGCCACAGGTGGGTGGCCGCCAACGCCGCGCTGACGATGTGGGCGTTGGCGTGGATGGCGTGCTGCCACAGATCCGGGGCAGCGGCGAGGCTCAAGGCTGCGAAGAGAGGAGGGAGAAAGGAGGCGTGAACCGCGAATTGAGAATCAGGGGCTGCAGATTGCAACTCGTGCACGATCAGGTAAACCGCCGTCACGACCCACGCCCCAACCGCTGCCGCCAGCAGGTTGGTCCGGAAGGCGACGGTGCCCACCGGAACGACCGTCTGCCACAGTTTGGCCAGCAGCGTGTAAAAGGCATAGCCCGGTGGGTGGGCGATACCGAGGATGGCCGGAATGAACTGATACTCGGAGGGATCGCCAAAGAGGGTACCAGGGGCAGCGGTGGCACCATAGAGGCCGAAGGCGGCCATGAAGACGAGAAAGGGAGCCAGTCGGCGGATGGGACGGTTGCCGATTGCTGGTTGCTGGTTGCCGACGTTCATTGTTCAATCAGAGCAGCACCGTCACAACGCTCCCCACCGGCCCCGAGCACGGCCAGTGGAGAGCGTTGATCAGGCGACACATGGGTTCAGAGGCCAGGCCGGTGCCTGCGCTGGCCCTCTCACGCCGCCGGGACGTACCCCTGCCTCTCCAGATAGGCGACGATGTTCGCCGCACTCTCCTCCGGCGTCTTCTGTGCCGTGTGGCACACGACCTCCGGTTCCTCCGGCTCCTCGTAGGGGTCGGAGACACCGGTAAAGTTCGCGATCTCGCCGGCGAAAGCCTTCGCGTACATTCCCTTCACGTCCCGCTGGGCACAAACCTCCACCGGGCATTCGACGAACACCTCCACGAACTCGCCGATCTCCCGGCGCGACTTGGCACGCCGCTCCCGGTAGGGGGAGATGAACGAGCACAGGACCGCCACACCGTTGCGGGTGAGCAGTTTCGCCACGAACGTCACTCGCTCAATGTTCTTGTCCCGGTCCTCCTTACTGAACCCCAAGTCGCGGGTCAGGCTCTGGCGCACGATGTCGCCGTCCAGCCGCTCGACTTTGAGGCCCCGGTCACGCAGTTGCTGGGCGACCAGCTTTGCAATAGTGGTTTTACCCGACCCCGACAGGCCGGTGAACCAGAGAGTGAAACCTTTATGATCACACACTGCCTTGATACTCCTTAGTTTGGGAGTTTGATTGGGCCGATGGCCGCACGCAGGGCCGCTTCGGAGACGGCCCCGTGCCGCAGTAACACGGGAGGGAAGACAGTGCAGTTAAGGATACTGGACGGGATACCGCCTCGACACGGGCCGCCATCGAGAATCAGGTCTATCCGGTCGCCCAACTGCTCCTCAACCTCCTGAGCGGTGATGGGACTGGGCTGTCCTGAGAGATTGGCACTCGTCACCGCCAGCACACCACCCGCACCCCGAATGATGGCGCGGGCCAACGGCAGGTCTGGCACGCGCAAACCGATGGTCGGACCCACGCTGACCGCGTCGGGCACGATCTCGGCCTTGGGCAGCACCAGCGTCAGCCCGCCCGGCCAGAAGCGGGTGATCAATTGCCCGAGCTGGCACTTGAATCGAGGCAGCAGGGTGGCAACGCGACCCAACTGATCGGCATCGGACAACAGGAGCGCAATCGGCTTGTCGGATGGACGCAGCTTGGCCTCGTACAGGCGGGCCACCGCGTCCATGTCCCAGGGCAACACCGCCAAACCATAGACCGTGTCGGTAGGGAAAGCGACCAACCCGCCGGCCTTTAACACCTCGACGGCACGACGGTACGCGTTCTCATGACCTGCGTGGATCATCTCAGCCTGCATCAGCATCGGCCCAAACAAGACGCGCGACCGCCGCGAAGACGCGCGACCGCCGCGAATGCGCGGTCGCAAGTGACGCTCCGAGGCACCACACCGCCTCCCCCTCGCGTTACACGTTGGCGTCAAAGTATAACACGGCTCATGGTTACCGTCAAATCATTCTGCCTTGCATCCATCTGTGGAGACGTACGCTGCGCCATCGGAATGGCGCCTTTGAAGGGTGATAGTGCCCCATCAGTTGCGCCGCCCGACTTGCCAATCTGCCCTCTTTCTGGTACGATTTGCGCACACGTCTGAAAGCACTGTCTGAAAGGGAGTGTTCGATGGCTGGGACCCGGTCCACCGTGACACCAATCCGCATCGTTCGATACATCGCATTGCAACGTCGCCAACGCCGCCGCGCCGAGGAGCGAACGGGCCTTAGCCAGTTGCTCCGCGTCGCCGGTATCCTGCTGCTCGTGGTACTACTCGCGACCGTGGCGACCTTCGCCAGTGGAGTCGGTGCCGCGGCTGGCGCAACCGCCTACTTTACCCGCGACCTGCCCGAACCGGAGCAGATCGAGGCTGCCGAGGAGAACTTTGAGACCACCAAGATCTATAATCGCACCGGTGAGACACTTCTCTACGAGGTAATCGACCCCTTCGGCGGCGACCGCACCTGGGTCGCACTGGACCAGATTCCACAAGACCTCATCTGCGCCACTGTCGCCGTTGAGGACCGCAACTACTGGGAGAACCCCGGCGTCAATATGCGCGGCATCGGCCGTGCCTTCTGGGCCGACATCCGGGGTCAGCAGATCCAGGGCGGGTCCTCGATCACCCAGCAGTTGATCAAGAACATCGTCATCGAGCCCGAACGGCGTCTCATCAGCGCGGAGGGCCCCGAGTGGAAGGACTATGAGCGCAAGATCACCGAGATTCTGCTGGCCTACCGCATCTCGCAAAAGTACAACAAGGAACAGCTTCTGGAGTGGTATCTGAACACCAACTTTTACGGCAGCCTGGCCCACGGCATCGAGGCGGCGGCCCGAATGTACTTTGGCAAGAGTGCTGGCGACCTGACGCTGGCCGAGTCCGCCACGTTGGCCGCCATCCCCCAGTTCCCGGGCATGAACCCCTTCGACAATCCAGAGAAGGCCCGCGAACGCCAGCATCTCGTACTCGACGCGATGGTGAGCCAGGGCTGCATCGACGAGGAGGAGGCAGTCGCCGCCAAGTACGAACCCTGGAACCTGGCCGTCTTCACCGAGCGCTTTGACATCCTGGCGCCTCATTTCTCCGTCTACGTGCGCAAACAACTGGAGGACATGTTTGGCCCCGAGGCCGTATACCGGGGTGGGCTGCGGGTCTACACGACGCTTGACCTGGACCTGCAGGAGCAGGCCCAATGCGTGGCCCGGGCCCAAGTCCGCCGTCTCTCCGGCGAGGACGAGGCCACCGTCATCCAGGAGGCCATCGACGCTGGTTGCACGGCGGCCCAGTTCCTGCCGCCGCTCCGCGCATCCAGCGTCGGGCGCGATCACCAGGTCAGCAACGCTGCCGTCACCGTCATCCGCCCTGCCACCGGTGAGATCCTGGCCATGGTTGGCAGCCTGGATTACTGGAACACGGACATAGACGGCCACTTTAACGTCGCCGCGGACGGGCTGCGCCAGCCAGGGTCCTCCTTCAAGCCTTTCACCTACGTCACGCTGCTGGCGCAGGGCGAAAACGCCGCCCACATGTTCCTCGACGTGCGCCAGGCCTTTCAGCAACCCACGGGCTATCCGTACGTACCGGAGAACTATGACCGGAAATACCACGGCCCACAGCGAATGCGGTTGGCCCTGGCCCGATCGTACAACATACCCGCCGTCGAGGCCCTGGAATTGGCCGGCGTGGATAGCGTGATTCGCACCGCCCATCGCATGGGCATCAACACGCTCGACCGGGGGCTGGACTACTACGGCCTCAGCCTGACGCTGGGCGGCGGCGAGGTGTACCTGCTCGACATGGTCTACGCCTTCAGCGTCTTTGCCAACGGCGGCAGGATGTACGGTGCTCCCGTACTGGAAGGCCAGGCACGGGCAGGCTACCGGGAGCTCGACCCTATCGCAATCGTGGCTGTGTACGATCGCAACGACAGGCAGATTTATCCGCGCGAGGATGTCCCGATCCCCCAGTCGCGCGACGTCCTCTCGCCCCAACTGGCGTACCTGATGAACAGCATCCTCTCCGACCGGCAGGCGCGCTGGGGTGCATTCAGTCGCCCCAACCCGTTGGAACTCACCAACGACCGGCCGGCGGCCGCCAAGACCGGCACGACGAACGACTACAAGGACGCCTGGACCATCGGCTACACGCCCCAACTGGCCGCCGGGGTGTGGGTGGGCAACTCTGACAACAGCGATATGGAGTACCTCGCCGGGGTGACGGGAGCCGCGCCCATCTGGCAGGCAGTGATGGAATACGCGCTCCAGGGCGAGGGGAGCGTCCCCTTCACCCGGCCGGACGGCCTGGTCGAGCGCGCGGTCTGTGCGGTCTCCGGCAAGCTGCCCACCGGCCATTGCCCCACCGTCAACGAGCTCTTCATCCCCGGCACCGAGCCGACCGAACAGTGCGACATCCACCAGGTCTTTCGCGTCAACCGCGAGACGGGCCGGCTGTGCACCGTTCACACGCCGCCGGAACTGTGCGAGGAGCGCGTCTACGAGGTCTACCCGCCCGAGGCGGCCGACTGGATCGCGAGTCTGGCCGAGGATAAACGGCCGGCCACGACACCCACCGAGTACGACACGATCTACGGCCCCTTGCGCAGCGACGCCGACGTCGCCATCATCAGCCCGGCGCCTTACTCCTACGTCCGGCACACGGTCCCCATCACCGGCAACGCCAAAGGCGGCGACTTTAACTTTTACCGCGTGGTGTTCGGCGAGGGACTGAACCCCACCGAGTGGATCCAGATCGGACCCGATCACGGCAACCAGGTGGACCACAACGTGATCGAGTTCTGGGACACGAGCAACCTGGACGGCCTCTACAGCCTCCGGCTCAGCGTCGTCGATCACTCCATGGCGCTGCGTGAGGCGACCATCCAGGTGACCGTCGACAACATCTCCCCCACGCTCAACCTGACCTACCCGCAGGAAGGGTCCGTGTACGAACTGGGCTACGACGAGTGGGCCAACGTCAACGCCGAGGTACAGGACTATTCCGTCGCGCGGGTCGAGTTCTACGTGTACGATGGGGACAAGGGGAACGAGCCAGAGGGAGAATTGGTGCCCTTCGCCGTGCGCACTATCGCCCCGTTCAACGTCAATTGGACGATCGAGGGCGTGGGAGCGCACACCTTTTACGTCGTCGCCGTCGACGCGGCCGGCAACTCGACGAAGAGCGACCTGGTGACCATCAAGGCTGTGCCCCACCAGGAAGGGCAGTGACAGTGGCTGCACAACGGCCACACATCCTCGTCACCAACGACGACGGCATCACGTCGCCGGGCCTGTTGGCTCTCAAGGACGTGCTCGCCGACGTCGGGCGCGTGACCGTCCTGGCGCCCAACCACAACTGGTCCGCCTCCGGCCACGTCAAGACCATGCACAAGCCCCTGCGCGTGGACGACGTCACGCTACCGGACGGCACGTCAGCTCTGACCACCGACGGTGCCCCCTCGGACGCCGTGGCGCTGGCTTTTCTGGGCATCGTCGAGCGTCCCATCGACATGGTCGTGGCGGGCATCAACCGGGGGGCCAATCTGGGCCACGACGTCACTTACTCCGGCACGGTCACCGCCGCGGCCGACGGGGTCGAGGTCATGGAGGGGGTCATCGCCGGCGTGCCCGCCATCGCCGTCTCACTCAACTCCCGCACCTCCGACGACTTTGACGTCGCCAGCCGCTTCGCGGCCCGGCTGGCACGCCAGGTGCTGGCCCGAGGGCTGCCCGAAGGTGTCGGGCTGCCCGAGGGTGTCCTCCTCAACGCCAACGTCCCGCCCCTCCCCGCCGACCAGATCGCCGGGGTGCGACCAGGTCGCCGGGGTGCTCGTCACCCGGATGGGGCTGCGCATCTACCGCGACGACTGCGCCGTCTCGATCCCCGTGGCCGCCCCTACTACTGGATCGCGCGCACCGTAGCCGGCGCGGCCCACCTCCCACCGGCGTCGAGGAAGAAGGCACCGACATCTGGGCCATCGCCCACGGCTACATCTCGGTCACCCCCATCCAACTCGACCTCACCGCCCACGATATGTTGGATACGCTGCAGGGGTGGGGCCTGGCACTGCGGTGAGCTGACCTGAAACCCCGAGACCTGAGACCTGAAACCCTCTCACAGCCGGCACACCCCCTCACCGGCAAACTCACGCGCGCCGGTATCCACGTAACCGACCCCCTCAGCCAGCGCGATGCTGGGATCGTTCCTCTCGCTGACGATGTAGAGCGGCTGCCTGGCCGAACGGATGACCCACCTGGTGCAGGCCGACAACACCGCCCGGCCCCATCCGCGCCCCTGGGCGTCCGGCATCGTGCGGACGAATACCTCAGCAAAGTGGGGCGAATGCCAGTTGACGCCTGCTTCGGACGCGATCTCTCCCTGCGAGCGAATGACGAAGCGGGGCCAGCCGCCCAGGCCCTGCTCCGCCACGACCAGCACGTTGATGAGCGGCTGGAAGCGAACCAGATCGAGCCTGTAGACGCGATTAACCTCCGGTTGCTCGATGTCCAGGACTTTTTCGACGGGTTCTCGCAGGTCAGGAGTCGTGACCAGGTAATAGGGACGGCCCGGAGCGAGCGCCTGGCGCAACAGTTTGACGGCCGCGCGGGGGTCCGGGTGGACCAGGTCCAAAGACGTGCGCAACACGACCGTGGGCTGGAACAACCGCTGCCCGGTCTGGCAGACGGCGACGAAGCCATCCACGTGATCGCTGGCATCCTCGTGAACGTAGAGGTGGGTACGCGTGGGATCGTAGTAAAGCGCATAGTGCGCCGCCAGCGCATCGGCCGGGGCAGACAGGTCCAGCACGAGGCGCACTTTCAGACGCAGACGTTCCAGATCATCCATCGCCATTCCCTTCCAATGACCAGTTCCTGAACACAGGGAACACGAGATATCGCCAGGGCACCACCGCCTCCACCGGCGCACCCGCAACAGGGATGAGCAGCTCGTCCGCACGCGCACCGTAGCCAACGTTGACGACGCGCGTGCCCGGCGCCAGGTGCTCGACCGTGACCGCCAGCGTCGCCGTCAGGCTCTCCTGGCCCGCCAAGCTCCCGGCTGTCCACGTGACCACGCTGCCCGCCTGCGTATAGTTCCCGCTGGCCCACGCAAAGGCCGTGCTCACCGGGACGGTATCCGTGAGGACAATCCGGGTGAGCGTGAGGTAGGACGTGTTGGTGACACTGAGCGTGTACACGAGCAACCGTGGACCGGGTCCCAACCGAGGTGGGAAGCTCATCGGGAAAGCATCTGGCTTAGGAAAAGCTGCGCGCTTACCGATCTCCAGCTCGAACTGGGTCCCCCGCACGGCGGCCAGCGCGTCGACGATGCCCCAGCCGTAGACGTTGTTGGGACGCCCGCCGGGGTCGCCGTCGTGGACCAGGTCCCAGTCGCAGGTGATGTCCACGCGGGGCCGGGCGGTCCGCGCGATGATCCGCTCGGTTCCATCCACGTCGCCGACGAAGCCAGGCGCGGCCGACCACAACAGCGCCACTGCCCCCGCGACGTGCGGCCCGGCCATCGAGGTGCCGCTTTTCAGGCCATACCACCCACCTGGGATGCTGGAGCGCACCCCCACCCCCGGCGCGACGAGGTCTGGTTTCAGCCTCCCGGAGCCATCCACCGTCACCGGTCCACGGCTGCTGAAGGAGGCGATGGAACCGCTGCCGTTGCAGGCACCCACGGAGAAGGCGTCGTCGTAGATGGCGGGCGGGTCGCGCACCGTGCTGCAACTGGAGCCGCTGTTGCCGGCTGAAGCGACGACCACGATCCCTGCTGCGCGCACGTTTTCGACGACCGCCTGCAGCGCGTCCCACTCGCACCCCTCGCTGGGCGGACAGGTCCACGAGTTGTTGATCACGTGCGGGGCCAGGCTGGGGACGCCCTCGGCGAAGGGATCTCCGCCGAGGGGATAGGGAGCCAGGAAGAACTCAAAGCACTCGGCGTAGGTCGCGGGAGTGCCCCACCCCTCCTCCATATTCCGGCAGCCAATCCACCGAGCGCCGGGGGCAACCCCGACCTGGTTGCCAGCGCCGTCGTCGCCGACGATGACGCCCATCGTGTGCGTTCCATGATCCTGATCGTCGCAGGGGACAGGGGAATCGAAACCACAGGGGTTCCCCGCCAACGTGTGCGGGTCATTCGTGTGGATCGCGTCGTGCCAGTTGTAGTCGTGAGTGGCCGTGACGCCGTTGTACCCCCGGTATTGGTTGATCAGCGCCGGATGGTCCCAGTCGTAGCCCGTATCCTGCCCGGCGACGACGATGCCCTGGCCAGTGTAGCCCAGCGCCCAGACGTCATCGGCGTTGACGTGCGCCACGTTCCACTCGACCCCCTGCGATGATAGCGGCCCCACACTGGCGGGCTGGGGTTCCGGCAACAGTTGGCGGACACGCGGGTTGGCGGCAATCCGGGCCACCTCCGGGCGGGCGGCCAGGCGCGTGACGAGCGCACGGTCGCCCGTCACCGCCAGCATGTTGACGACGTAGAACGGGCGGTAGCTCACACCGGCACCGTCCAGTTCGGCGCGCAGCGGGGCCTGAGAGCGCAGCGCCACCCTCCGCAGTGAGTCGTATACAGAGCGCAGGCGCGCCTCGCGGGTGGGCGCGGATGCCGCCGCGCTGAGGTCCGCCTGCTCGGCCAGGATAACCAGGAACTCGGCCTCGCCACCGCCAGCCGTGGCCTGCCACACCTGGGGAGCGATCTGGGCAGGAGGAGCCGCAACCACAGCCTGCGGGACAGGCCCAGCCCACAATGCCAACCCTGCAAGGAGCAGGGAGGCTATGCCCACTGCCAGACCCACGTTGAGAAAGCCTCTGTCCATGTGAGACATAGATTATAGCAGAAGTACGCCCCTTGACCAACTGGCTAAGTCAAATTTGAACCGGCCAGTTCAAGTTCCTCCATGCGTCAGGGTCGGCAATAGGTCACCTTCCCGAAAGCTCTGAAGATGCACCAGCGTATGTGAGTGACGCTTTTTAGCAAGTTCTTGACCAATTCATCGTACTTGATAGCTTTCGGGAAGGTTTGGTAACCAACAACACTCTAGAGGAGGAGTGCCACACCACAACAGCTTGACAAAAGCCCCCTGCTGTAGGATAATCGCCGCCAATGTGAGGAGGGCAATATGGCGAAACCGTTCAACGTAACCGACACCACATTTGAAGCGGAAGTGCTGCATGCCGCAGAGCCAACTCTCGTGGATTTCTGGGCTGCATGGTGCGGGCCGTGCAGAATGGTCGGGCCAGCCGTCGAGGCCATCGCTGAGGAGTTCGATGGCAAGTTACGCGTGGCCAAGATGGACGTGGATGCAAACCCTGACACCCCGAGTGGGTTGGGCATTATGGGCATCCCCACGCTGATTCTGTTCAAGGCCGGAACTGAAGTCACGCGCCTCGTGGGCTACCGCCCCAAAGAGGCACTGGCAGAGGCGCTGCTGCCCTACATCGAGTAGCTTGACACCGCAGCGTCTATGTGATATACTATAGGCACAATCGAAGATTGAAAGACCGCGATCGGGAAAAGTAGGCGTCGAAGCGGGGTTCAGAGAGTCGGGTCACAGGCTGAGAGCCCGATACCAGCGCCGGTGCTGAATGGGCCCGGGAGTCGCCCGCCAAAAGAACACCAGGTTGTGGGGCAATCAGGTTGTTCGAGTAGTCCGGGCCGGAGCCGCCACCGTTATCATGGCTGAGGGTATCGTCCTGAGCTTGTCGAAGGAGTCATCCTGAGCTTGTCGAAGGACCGTACCTGCAAATGAGTGAGGCTGGCTCTTTACGCACCGCGCGCCGTCACCGGCGCGTTTTTTTGTTCCTGGGAGCCGCCTAACCAGGGTGGCACCACGGGTGTCCAAAACATGACGCTCGTCCCTGCAAAGGGACGGGCGTTTTTTCTATCCAGCACGAAGGAGAAACAAGAATGACAAGGAAACGTATTCTCACAGGTGACCGGCCCACGGGCAAACTGCACCTGGGCCACTACGTGGGCAGCCTGGCCAACCGCGTGCAGTTGCAGGACGAGTACGAGTGCTTCTTCGTCATCGCCGACCTGCATACGCTCACGACCCGGCCGGAGAAAGCGCACATCCGCGAGATCCGCCACAACATCCACGAGATCGTGCTCGATTACCTGGCGGTCGGCATTGACCCCGAAAAGTGTGTCATCTTTGTCCAGTCAGCCATCCCGGGCATCTACGAGCTCAACCTGATCTTTGAGATGCTGGTCAGCGTGCCCCGGCTGGAGCGCGTGCCCAGCATCAAGGAGATGGCACGCGACGCCCGGCTGGAGACGTTGCCGTTCGGGTTGCTGGGCTACCCCGTGCTCCAGGCCGCCGACATCCTGTTGCCCCGCGCCCACCTGGTGCCCGTCGCCACAGACAACCAAGCCCACGTCGAGGTCGCGCGCGCGATCGCCCGCCGCTTCAACCGGCTCTACGGCGAGGTCTTCCCCGAGCCCCAGCCTCTCGTGGGTGAGGTGCTCGTCGGCATCGACGGACAGGCGAAGGCGAGCAAATCGCTCGACAACGTCATCTACCTCTCCGACGACGCCGAGGCGGTTGAGCGGAAGGTGCACGGGATGGTCACCGACCCCCGGCGGGTACGGGCTGACATCCCCGGCCAGGTCGAGGGCAACCCGGTCTTTGTCTACCACGACGCGTTCAACCCCGACCGGGACGAGGTGGATGACCTGAAGGAGCGGTACCGCCGGGGAAAAGTGGGCGACGTGGAGGTCAAAGAAAAGTTGGCCCGCGCGATCAACGGATTCCTCGACCCCATCCGCCGGCGACGTGACCACTACGCCGCACAGCCGGGACTGATCGAGGACATCCTGGCCAATGGCAACCGACGCATGCGCCAGGAGTCCGACGAGACCATGTGCCTCGTGCGCGAAGCGATGGGGCTGGCGGAGCTGGAAGCACGGCCCATTCCGGCCCGGCAAATCGCATTTGCGCCGGGCCTGATCTACTGTTGATGGAGGAGGTTGGCATGCACATCACAAAAGTCAGGATTCACAGCGACAGCTACCCCACCAACCGTTGCTATCCGTTCAACATCCCTGCTCTCAGGGAGACGCCCATACTGACATTCCAGAGACCCGTCGTCTTCTTCGTGGGCGAGAACGGGTCCGGAAAGTCCACCCTGCTGGAAGCCATAACCAGAAGGTGCGGCGTCACCATATGGGACAAGCCCAGGCGACACGTCGCCCACAACAATCCCTACGAGACCCGCCTGGCAGACTTTATCACCGTGACGTGGGCAAACGGGCATGTGCCGGGTTCCCTCTTCCGGGCCGAGACGTTTCGTGAATTTGCCGACTTTCTCGACGACGTCGCCCTGTGCGATCCTGGGCGGTTGAAATACCACGGCGGTAAAATCCTCAACACGTTGTCGCACGGCGAGGCCATACTGACATACTTCGGCGGCCGTTTTCACATCAAAGGGCTCTACTTCCTCGACGAACCAGAGGCCGCGCTTTCGCCCGCAGCCCAGGTGAGATTCCTGAGACTGTTACAGCGGCTGGAGACAGCAGGTCACGCCCAGTTCGTCATCGCCACCCACTCACCAATCCTGCTGGCCCACCCGGGGGCACAGATCTTTAGCTTCGACTCGTCCCACATCGAGGAGGTGAACTACGAGGATACCACACACTACAGGCTCTACAAGCAGTTCTTCACCGACCGGCGTGCCTTTCTGGAGGCCTGAGGCGGGCCCGGCTGCTGAGAAAGGAGGGATGCTCACGGGATCATCTTCGAGGCGAAACAAATCTACCATATCACACTCATAAGACATTAAGGAGGAATCAGAAAATGACGCAGTACAAATACCTTCTGGAAGAAAAAGACATGCCGACCCGTTGGTACAACGTGCTACCAGACATGAAGACGCCGCCACCTCCATACCGGCATCCGGTGACACTGCAACTGATGAAGCCCGAGGATCTGGCACCGGTCTTTCCCCAGGCGCTCATCATGCAGGAGGGGAGCCAGGAGCGGTGGATCGAGATCCCGGACGAGGTGCAGGACGTGCTCAAGATGTGGCGCCCGTCGCCCGTATACCGCGCCGCCCGCTGGGAGAAGGCACTGGACACCCCCGCCAGGATCTACTACAAGTGGGAGGGTGTCAGCCCACCGGGCAGCCACAAGCCGAACACCGCTGTGGCCCAGTGTTACTATGCCAAGGAAGAGGGTCTGGAGGGCCTTGCCACCGAGACGGGGGCAGGCCAGTGGGGCAGTGCCCTGTGTTTCGCCACCCAACTCTTTGGCCTGAAATGTAAGGTCTACATGGTCACGATCAGCTATCACCAGAAGCCCTACCGGCGCATCGCCATGGAGACCTGGGGAGGCACCGTCGTCCCCAGCCCCAGCTCGGAGACCAAGGCCGGCCGGGACATCCTGGCCGTCGACCCCGAGACCTCGGGCAGTCTGGGCATCGCCATCAGCGAGGCCCTCGAGTACGCCGTCACCCACGACGGGTGGAAGTACTCGCTGGGCAGCGTGGTGAACTTTGTGCTCCTGCATCAGACGATCGTCGGGCTGGAGTCAATAAAGCAGATGGAGATGGCGGGCGACTACCCGGACGTCCTCATCGGCTGCGTCGGCGGCGGCAGCAACTTTGCCGGGCTCTTCTTGCCCTTCATAAAGGACAAGTTGGATGGCACCAGGCCGGACCTGCGCGTCATCAACGTGGAATCCACCGCCTGTCCCAGCCTGACCCGCGGCCTCTACGCCTACGACTGGGGTGACACGGCCAAGACGGGGCCGGTGGCAAAGATGCACACCGTGGGCCACGGGTTCATCCCCGCCCCTGTGCACGCGGGCGGGCTGCGCTACCACGGCATGGCGCCCATCATCTGCCGTCTCCTGGAGGACGGGTTCGTCGAGGCCCGCGCCTATCAGCAGAACGCGGTCTTTGAGGCGGCCCAGAGTTTCGCCCGCGCCGAAGGGTTCATCGTCGCCCCGGAGACGGCCCACGCCGTCCGGGCTGTCTACGACGAAGCCCTGGCCTGCAAAGAGTCGGGAGAGTCCAAGGTCATCCTCTTCAACAACAGCGGCCACGGCCACTTTGACCTGGCGGCCTACGACGCCTATCACCGGGAGGAACTCCCAGACTATGAGCTCGAGGAGGAAAAGATCCAGCAAGCCCTGACAGAGCTACCCCAGATCCCGGCCTGAGCAAGTACATGACCATAATAAAGCATTGCGGCAAAAACGACGCGCTCGCACCCGAAAGCTCTCAGCCCTCGTCCCCGAGAGCGTCACAGGCAAGAGCACTGCGTCAAAAGCGAACCCGCTGCAAGCGAGCACTTGCACCATAGGCCGCCCCCGAGACGGGGGCTTGGAGCGGGTGCGTGCGGCTTTTGCCCCAATGCCATAGAAGGAAACGAGTAGACAAGTAGATGAGGAGACATTCCCCTCATCTACTTGTCTATTTGTATACTTGCCTAGTCGCCACTTCGGTGTACAATCAGAGCATCAACGAAACAGCGAGATGCATATGAAGATCATCTACCGTGACAAACAATGGGAGCTCCACGGACGGCGGCGGGTGCGGGATGCGATCAAGGAGGTCGGCCTCATCCCTCAGACCGTGCTCGCCGTTCGCGACGGGAAACTGCTCACCGAAGACGTGATGCTGGACGAGGATGATGAGGTCCGGCTGGTTGCCGTGATCTCAGGCGGGTGATGGGACGGGCGGGGGACGGGAGATGGCGAAATGACGACACAAGCCTGGGCAGTGCTGCTCGGCGCGTACCTGCTGGGGGCGATCCCCTCGGCCTACCTGGTCGCTCGCCTTGCCGCCGGGATGAACATCCGTCAGCTCGGCGATGGCAACATGGGGGCCAAGAACACCTTCCAGTCGTTGGGATTGCTGTCCGGTCTGGTGGTCGTGGCCGCCGACGTGGGTAAGGGAGCGCTGGCGATGGCGATGGCGCGCCACTTCCACCTGCCCGAGATGGTTGTCATGCTGGCAGGCGTCTGCGTCGTCCTGGGCCACGATTTTCCGCTCTTCCTGCGCTTCCGGGATGGACAGGGCATGGCCACCATCGTCGGCGTCTTGGGCGTGCTGTTCCCGCGTGAGACTGGCGTGGTGCTCTTGGTCTTTGCCATCGCCCTGATGGCCACCCACAACTGGGACCTGAGCTGCGGCATCGGCTTCGTCCTGTTGCCCATCCTGCTCTGGCTATCCGGACAGTCCCCCCAGCGAGTGCTCTATCCGGTGCTGCTGGCGCCCACCATCGGAATGAAGAAACTGGTGCAGGTGTGGCGCGCGCGGCGAGTCGCCACGTAGCGAGGTGACCGTTTGAAGTGCCGCAAGTGTGCCCGTTCGGCCGTGTTCAACATGCGCCAGCACAAACTGGCGCTCTGCGAGGTGCACTACCCGGAGTGGTTCGTCACCCAGACCCAGCGCGCCATCGAAAAGTACCGCATGTTCAGCCCCGAGGACCGCGTGCTCGTGGCAGTCTCCGGCGGAAAGGACAGCCTCGCGCTGTGGGGCGTGCTGTTGCAGTTGGGCTACCGGGCCGACGGGCTGTACATCGACCTGGGCATCGACGGCGGTGTGGGCTATTCCGCCGCTTCGCGGGCCAAGGTCGAGCAATTCGCGGCCGAGCGGCCCGACGCACGGTTCACCGTGGCGGACCTCAAGGCCGAGTACGGGGAGACGCTGCCGGAGGTAGCGCGGCGGGTGCGTCGTGGGCGCAGCAAGCCCTGCTCCGTCTGCGGGCTGATCAAACGGCACGTGATGAACCGCGCGGCCCGCGAGGGCGGCTACGATGTGCTCGCCACCGGCCACAACCTGGACGACGAGGTGGCGACGCTCTTTGGCAACGTGCTCCACTGGCAGACGGGCTACATCGCCCGCCAGGCCCCGGTGTTGCCAGCCAGCCACGACGGATTGGCCCGCAAGGTCAAGCCCTTCTGCCGCATCCACGAGCGGGAGACGGCCGCCTACGCGCTCATCACCGGCATTGACTATATCTACGACGAGTGTCCCTACGCCGTGGGCGCGACCAGCCTGCGTTATAAGGACATTCTGAACCAGATGGAGGAGGAGTCACCGGGGACGAAGCTACAGTTCTACCAGGGCTTTCTACAGGTGCGGAAGGAGGGCTTCTTCTGCGAGCAAGTTGAGGACGTGGAACTGTCCCCCTGCTCCAACTGCGGCCAGCCGACCAGTGCGCCGGGCTTGTGCGCGTTCTGCCGGCTGTGGATAAGGACATCGGGAGCGGAGGGGTGAGCAGATGAAAAAGGACCCATAGCTTCCATTGTCTAACCGCTGCAACTGCGTAAACACGCGTTCACCGACGACCAAATGAGTGATTAACGGCGCCATACCTTGTCACCCTGTCACTTGCCCTCGCCTGCCTCGAACACCCTCAACCATTCCTCGACCTCTTCGGCTGAGAGATGCACATCCTGTTCAGTAGAAGCCGTCTGCGGTCCCCCTAACTGCGCAGCAAATCTCTCAGACCGCATCACCCGCGCCCCCCGCGCCTGCGCCGCCGCGATGACCTCGCGATCGGACGTGACTACCGTCAGCCCACGGGGGTCACGCGCCCGGCGGATACGCTCACGCAAGATACCGTCGGCCGTGTGGCCACTGGCGGCAAAGACAACCTCCACACCTCCACCGGAGAGTTCCCAGGAACGCCCTCCTGGCAAACCCCGATCGAACACGACCGTGATACGCTTACCCGTGCGGGCGCTATAGGTCCGCAAACGTGCCGCCAGTTTGGCCTCGTCGTCCGGGTCGTCAAGGCGCACGTCGGGCAGTCGCCCGATAAGATTGTGCCCGTCAATCAGGAGTGGCATACTCAATGACCAATGACAAATGACCAATGACCAAAAACGTCATCGTGATGCCATTCTAACACAGACCAGAGCAACAGCCAAGACGATGCAGCGCCGGCCCGCCTCTCCGACTTGACTAATTGCGCAAATCGCGCTATCCTTATACCGGTCGCACTTGAAATCTGTGAAATGGACGCGGTTTACCGCGCTGATGGGCATCCCTGTGATAGCGTGACCCGCGAAGCGTAGAGCACAAAATGCTCCCAGGATTGGGCCTGATCACGTTTCACGCATCACGTTTCACGTTTCACGTTTCACGCATTACGTTCGTGGGGGTGGTTGGGGCCCGGTGGCTTCCCCGGTCTTCAAAACCGGTGGCGGGCCGCGCAGAGCGGGCCGCGGTGGGTTCGACTCCCATCCACTCCCGCCAAATACAAAGAGCCGCCGGACAAACCCGGCGGCTCTGGCTCTTTCTCCGTCATCATCGCCCTCTTTTTGGTCATTTGTCATTGGTCATTGGTCATTTGTCATTGGTCATTGCTCATTGGTCATTGGTCATTGTCCTGACCTGGCGCCGCAATTGCACGACGCGCGCCTGCGTGTCCTTCTCCGCGGGGAAGCAGGCCAGACGACGCTTGTTGAAGGCCAGTTCCGTCGCCAGCCGGTAATAGCGGCCCAACTCCCGCCAGCGCCTGAAATCGCCGCCGAACAACGCCTGCGCCCGCGCCGCCACCCGCGTGACGTAGGAGCTCGTCGTGGCATAGTCTTCCTGGCTCAGCGTGCCCTTTTCGACTTCATCGGCCAGATAGGTGGCGATCCAGCGCTGCTCCCGCACCGAGGCCCAGATGATGACGCCGAACAGGATCGCCACGCCCCCCCAGTCCGAAATAAGCGTGATCAGGCAGGGCCAGTATAGCTCGGCACCCAGCGTCACACCGCCATTGTGAATGCCGTGGGCCGTCATACCCAGCAGCAGTCCTATGACCGGCGCGCCGACCTTCACCAGCCAGTTGGGCGCGGTGCGCGCCAGCGCCAAGCCCAACCCGGTCAGGCTGGTGAACAGCGCATGGTTGAGGCCGAAGAGGAAGGCACGAAAGATCGTCAGAAAGGCAAGCTCACCCAGGCCGGACTCTGTAAACGCACCCGTGAAATAGAACACGTTCTCCACGGCGGCGAAGCCGAACCCCACCAGTCCGCCGTAGATGATGCCATCGAGGGGACTGTCGATCTCTTTGCGGAAAAAGAGCAACAGGAGCAGCAACGCTCCGCCCTTGAAGACTTCTTCTGTGACGGGTGCGACTACCGTGGCCCCGATCAGGTCAGAAGCCAGCGGTGAGACAAAGTAGGAGATGGGGACATCCAGGGCAAGCTGAGCGACGAGGGAGAAGATGATCGCAGGGACGGCACCCCACAGGAAAGCGGCGATCAACAGGCCCAGTGGCTCCTTCTCGTAGCGGTCGAACCACCACAGGATGAGCGCGTAGACGACCATCGGCAGGATGCCAAGTATGAGGACGAGCGACATGCCGATCAAGACCATCATATCACGTCACCTACCCCGATGCGCCATGCACAGGCTGGACGTCCCAATCATCGTCGGCCTCGTCGTAGGCCAGCGTGAAGCGACGGCCGTCGACCGCACGGACGCGAAAGACCGGGCCGGCCGGTGTGCGCCAACTATGCTCGATCTCCTCCACCGCCACCCGTTTCCCTTCCCAGCGGAAGGCACGCGGACGCTCGGGGTAGCGGTGGCCGGCGTAACACTCGACCGTACCAGCCATCACGATCACAACTCGAGCGAGCGCAGGTATTCGATCAACCCATCCCGCATGTCGTCGCGTCGCAGGCTCACCTCGATGCAGGCCTTCAGGTGACGCAATGGGTCGCCCGCAGCCATCCACAGGCCCTCGATGGGTTGCACGATGACAGAAGAGCGGGCGGCCAGCCGGCCCACCGCGTCGGCCAGCCACAACTCGCCTCCCTTTCCCCTCTCCGAATCCGAGCCTTGCAGCACATCAAACAGCTCCGGCGTGAAGATGAAATGGCCGATCTGGACTTGATTAGAAGGGGCGGTGCCTGGCGCAGGTTTCTCGACGATACGCGCCATCTCGTTCTTGGAGCCAGGCTTCAGTTCGACGCAACCGTACAGATGCGTCTCCTCGTCCTGCACCTGCTGCGTGGCCAGGACGACCGCCGGCTGGAACTCGTTGAACGCATGGAGCATCTGCTGCGGCGCTGGCACGTCGGCAATGATGATGTCATCGCCGAACATGTAGTAGAACGGCTCGCCTGGCGTCAGCCAGGGACGGGCGGCCAGGGCCGGCGAGGCGTTGCCGTAGGGCAACGTCTCGGGCTGGCGCACGAAGACGATGTCGGCCATCCGTGAGACACGCTGCACCTGCTCCAGCAGCGCTGTCTTTCTCGACCTATCCAGGTATTGCTCCAGGTCGGGGGCAGGTGCAAAGTGGTGCTGAACCACCTCGCTGCCTGCGCGCACGACGACGATGATCTCGGTGATACCCGCCGCCACCAGGCTTTCCACGTGGTACTGGATCAGCGGGATGCCCGCCATGGGGAACATCTCCTTGGGAACCGCTTTGGAGGCCGGCAGGAACCGGGTGCCATACCCGGCGATGGTGATGATGCCTTTCATACTCGCTCCTCGTTTCTCGATGCTGGATACTCGATACTCGATACTGGATAGTGGATGCTGGATGCGAGTCGCCGGTTACTCGTCGCTGGCTGCCGGATGCATGTCTTGGGCGTTGGGATCTCGGTTTTGGGATTTGAAGAACGGAGGACGTTCGACGCGCCACAGGCCGTAGAGACCAGCCAGCGCGACGAGACCGCCAACGACGTATCCCTCCAGAACAGAAGCCCGGGTCACGAAGGTGGCTAGCAGACCCAGGACGAACGAGACGACGTAGAGCGTCAGAACGGCCTCGCGTTGGGTCATCCCTGCCGCCACCAGGCGGTGTGAGACGTGGTCCCGGCCCGGTGTGGTGGCTGGATTCAAACGCCGCCGCAGGCGCGAGATGATGACCAGCGTCGTGTCGAAAATGGGCAGCCCCATCACCAGCACCGGCACCATCCAGGTGACAAAGGTCACGTTCTCTGGGAAGCGCAGCTTGATGCCGGTGGCAGCCAGGATGAAACCGAGAAACAACGCGCCCGAGTCCCCCATAAAGATGCTGGCCGGGTTGAGATTGTAGAACAGAAAGCCCAGGCAAGCCCCCAATAGGGCAACAGAGAGAGCACCGACCAGGTACTGGCCGCTGAAGGAGCACATCAGCGCAAAGAAGGCCGCCGCGATGGCGGAGACCCCGCCGGCCAGACCATCCATGTTATCGAGAAAGTTGACCGCGTTCGTGATATAGCCGATCCAGAACAACGTTGTGACCAGATCCAGGACCGGCTGGTGAAACAGGCCGACGTAGATGCCGCTGGCGTAGAGCAGCAACGCTGCCAGTGCCTGGCCGATCAGTTTGACCAGTGGGCGCAGACCCCAGCGGTCATCTATCAGTCCCATGAACGAGACCCCCGTAGCGCCGACGAGAATGCTTCCGAACTGCGCAAAGTTATAGCGCTCTCCCAGAACAAGCGCAGCAGCGATGACGGCCAGATAGATCGCCACGCCTCCCATTCGCGGGACGGGGTGGTGGTGGATTTTGCGCGCTTCAGGCTGATCCATCACACCCATTCGCGGCGCCAGGAAACGCGCGACCGGGGTAACCCCAATGGTCAACACCAATGCACCGGCGAAAACCAGGATATAGACAGTCATGGCTGAGATGTTTCCAACAACTGAATCTGCGCGACCAATTCCTGGAGCATAGTTCGTTGATCTTCGGGGGCCAGTTGCACGGCCTCTTGGGCGTGCCACAGTGCCTCCGCCTGCTGGCCGATCTGGCTGTACAGCCTGGCCAGTACCTGATGTATATTCCAGATGTCGCTCGCACTCGGCTCTAACTCTACGGTTTGTGTGAGTGCGCCGATCGCGTCCTCCCAGCGCTGCAGTGCGATGTACGTGTCCCCCAGCATCCTCCAAACCTGGGAGGCATAGGGATTAAGTTGGAGCGCTTCCTCGTAGCAGCGGGCCGCTTCCTCCAAATTGCCTTCCTGGCGGTTTACGTCACCGCACACCAGCCAGGTCTGCTCGAACTCTGGGTCAATTTCCAGCGAATGTTGAATCGTACGCTCGTAACCTGCCACGTCACCCAGGCCGTAGTAGTAGAGCATCGCCCACTCGTTCCAGAGGATGGCATTCTGAGGGCTCAGCGAGGTCGCGATGGCATAATTCTCCGACGATCGTTGGAGCAGAGATGGGCGCATCTCGGCATCCGAGGCGAGGTCGGCCCAACGACGATACATGCGGGCCAGGTTGGCACTGTGATCGGTGTTGAGCGGGTTGATCTCGCGGGCCTGAGTGAGCACACTTTCCGTTTCTCGCATCACCGCCTCCCGCACCGCCGGGTCTTCGAGCGTCGTCGCGTACTCCAGGTAGGCCCGGCCCAGGTAGAGGTAGTAGAAATCCTCCTTGGGGGCCAGTTCAATGGCATGCTTGTAGTGTTCGACGGACAGCAGCCACTGCTTGCTCCGGTCGTATGGATCGGCCTGCTTGTAGACGACGTCGGCCTGGATGGGCGCCAGGTTGGTCACCACGGCGATGGCACCAACCAGAACCGCCAATATGATGAGCGCGACCACCCCCCAGGGGTGTGCAGTCTGCCGTGGTTGCCGCTGTGTTCCCAAGAAGAGCACCACACCCCCAGCGACCAGCACAAGGATGATGAACCAGTAATAAGCGGTCAAGAGGCCGGCGACGCGATCTGCGATGTCGAGCACATCCTCCACCGTCTGGGCCTGGACACCGATCAGCGAGGCCTGCCGGCCAGCCAGCACCAGCGCGAACCCCAATCCCACCCCCAGTGAGATCAGCAGGTACAGGGCAATCGCCAGCGTCCCGTCCCCCTTGCGTTCACGAAACGCCCCGCTTCGGGCCGTTTCCGAGGTAAAGATCGCCGCGCCCATCAGCCAGGTGAGCGCCAAGATCATCAACGCACCATATGAGGTCCGGCTCCCCTGCGCCGGCAGGACGGTGAGTGCACGCCAGACAATTGCCATCGGTTGAGTAAGACGTTCGGCGTTGGTGACAAAGTCGAAGGCCAACGTGCCCAGGACAAAACCACCGATGATAGCCACTGCCAGCGTCGGCCATAGCCAGGTGGGCAGCGCGGATTGGACAGGGGATGGTGGCACGACAGACTTGCGCCGCTTCTTGCGCTTCCTGCTTCCATCCTTCCTGGCTGGCGCGTGGCCCACCTCTCCTGGCTGCTCCACTCCCCGCTCACGAACAAGCTCCATCCCAGCCACGACGAGCACCCCGGCGTAGGCCCAGAACGTCGTGCGCGTCGAGGCGATGGCGATGCCAAAGTTGATTTCGACAAAGTGCGCCACCACAGCGGACAGGATGCCGGTCAACAGAATGAAGCGAGGATGGAACTGGAGGGCTGCCTCTCGCTCCCTGTACACCGAGAAGCCATAGACGATCAGGTAGATGAACAGTCCACCAACCATCCCGATCGGGATGGCCAGGCCAAAGAAATGGGGGCCGATAGTCGGGATGACCACTGCCACGGCAGCCACCGCCCCCACGACCTGCAGCGCAAAGAAAACGGTGCGCCGCCAGTCGGCGGGCAGGAACCCCAGCCAGCGCAGGCCAAAGTTGAACACGCTGCCAAAGAGCCACAGGTAAGCGGCAAAGCCCAGGAGGCCGGTGATGGCCAACGAGTCCATCGTCTCGTTGTGCGAGCGATCGGGGGAGGCGGTACGGGACTCATAGTGGCCCAGCAACGGTGGGTAGAACGAGTTGTAGGCCACGTACATGGACTCTGGCCCGTACCCCACCAACGGGCGCAGGGCATTGAAAGAATCAGGATGCCCCTGAGGGTGCGCCCGCGTCGGCGGGTACTCGATGGCCCCGTGCGGGAGGATCAGATCGAGCGCTCCCTCCCAGATCAGGTTGCGCACCATGCCGGTGCCGCTCTCGTGCTGCAGCACTCTGGCCATCCTGTTCAGCGAGGGCTGCTCCAATGCCCACTCGTGGAGTGGGCCACTCAGGTTGATGAGCAGGAACATGACGGCAAAGAGGACTGCTGTCGTCAGTGCGCTGATCCACATCCAGCGCCAGCCGCGCTGGTTGACGATGAAAGCCAGCCAGGCACCCAGCAAGACCAGCACCGCTCCAATCGCAGCAATCCCCTGAGGAAGATCACTCGCCGGCTCAGCCAGGGCCTGGCCCACAACGTAGAAAAGCACCGCCGCAGCGCCGGCGGCCGCCAGGCTACCCAGCCCAAAACCCACCCCCTGTCCTATGTCCCTCACGAGATCGCGCGGGTCGAAGGGTCGATCTCGCCGGGCAGCACGCTGAAGGGCCAACAGCCCCAGGAACGTCCACACGCCCAGCCCGGCCAGGAGGCCCATCAGCGGGCCACGGCTCTGCGTGTACCAGATGGAGATGACCTGGACCAGGAAGATAAAGATGTAGCCAGCGGCACGCGCGATGTCGGCCGTGTTCGCCTCCTCGTCGGTCAGGATGGATCGGAAAGCATCCATCACGCGGGCCAGTGTCGGAAGCGCGGCCATAATCATGTAGGCAGCGACAAAGATGGGGTTACCCATGTTGGAGGCCACCCGCCGCGTCACGTCCCCACCCCAGGGCAACGGGTCCAGCCGGTTACGCTGGATGAGCCCGTACAGCGCGATGGGGAGGCTGTTGAGGATGACGACCGTGATCAGCCGGTCAAGCTGGGCCCGCGTGCGCAGGCCCTGCAAGATCATAAGAAACACTACGACGTAGGCCAGCGTCGTGTACGTACCCTGCAGCCGTTGGTAGGAACCCCACAGACTGACCCGGGAGGTGACGGACAGCATGGTGCTGAGGAGATAGACCACGACTGCAAAGAGGGTGGGGAAAACCAAGGGTGTCCGCCAGGTAAGCCCGATCTCGCGCCGGCCGCTGACCCATTCCTCGATGGTCTTGACCACCCACACAGCAGCCATGATCACAGCGACTGTACGCAGCGTGGTCAACTTGTCCGGTTCGAAGACGCGACTGGAGTAGACGTCAAAGAAGAGCGGCGTGATGATCAACGCCAGGAGCCAGCCCATCTCCAGAACCCTGTCACACAACGCGCCAAGCTTGGTTGAATTCATTGAGCGACCCTACCGATCTATTATCTCCTGGTTTCGAAACCACTCCAACGTCCGCCGCAAGCCCGCTTCGAGGGGTGTCTGGGGCTCGAAGCCGAGCACCTCTCGCGCACGGGTCACGTCGGGCACACGGCGGCGGGTCTCCTCGAAGTGGGGGCCATAGGCGGAGGCATAAGGGACGTGGGCAATCTCCGAATGGGAACCGGCCAACTGCCGAATCAACTGCACTAGTTCGTTGACAGTGGTCTCCCGGCTGGAGCCAATGTTAAAGACCTGACCAACTGCCTCTCGAACGGTGGCTGCACGGATGGTGCCCTCTATGGTATCGACTATGTAGGTGAAGCAGCGAGTCTGTTTCCCGTCATCGTATACCGTCAGAGGGTCGCCCTGCAACGCCTGCGTGATGAACCTGGCGATGACGCTGCCGTACCCCCTGGGATCGAGCCGCGGGCCGTACGCATTAAAGTAACGTACGACGGCAGTCGGCAACCCCTTCCTGGCATAGGCCAGCGCAAAGTATTCGTCAATCGCCTTGGCGTCGGAGTAGGACCAACGGCCAACGGTCGTAGGGCCGAGTAACCGGTCGCTATCCTCACGCAGTGGAACATCTGTAGACTTGCCATAGATCTCGGAGCTCGAGGCGATGACCGTCTTTACCCAGTACTTGAACGCCAGCTCGAGGACGTTCTCCGTGCCACGGACGTTCGTGATGATGGCGTTCAGGGGATCCTCCACCACGTACTTGACTCCCACCACAGCCGCCAGATGATAGATCAGATCGGTCTGGCGGATCAACCGCTCCAGCGTGTTCACGTTCAAGATCGAGTCGTTGACAAAGTGGAAGCGGTCACTTTCCAGGTGATGCTCGATGTTGCTGGCCTTACCTATAGCAAGGTTGTCGATGACCGTGACCTCGTGCCCCTGCTCCATCAAGGCGTCCACCAGGTTGGAACCGATGAAGCCAGCACCGCCGGTGACAAGGATGCGCATTGATTCTGTTCCCTAGATTATCACGATTCACGTATCACGCATTACGTGATCCAAGGCGGTGACCCCGCGCCAACCGCCATCCAGTTTTCGCAGAAATTGCACGACTGTTCGCATATCATACTCCCAGGCAGGCCAGAAGTCAAGCCCTTGCCCCCTGGCCCCTTCCCCCAAGTCAGCCTAACCCCCGTTCCCCTGTGCCCTTCTCCCTCTCAACACAGCATCGTACACCGCTCTTGTCGCGGTCGCTGCCACCTCCCACGAGAAATCCGCTGCACGGGTCAGCCCCCGCATCCGCATACTGTCCCAAAGCTCAGTGTCACACAAGAGTCGCCGGATGGCCTCGACCATCGCCTCCACGTCTAGAGGGTCAAAGTACAGCGCCGCATCACCTCCAACCTCCGGGATGCTCGACGCGTTGGAAGCCACGGCCGGGGTTCCACAGGCCATCGCCTCCAGCACCGGCAGGCCAAAGCCCTCGTAGAGGCTGGGGAAGACCAGCCCCTGTGCCCCGGCGTAGACCGCGGGCAGGTCCCCGTCCGGCACGTAGCCAGGGAACAGAATCGCATCGTGCACCGGTGACTGCTCCAGCCGGGCAAAGAAATCGCCATATAGCCAACCGCGCTTTCCGACGATGACCAATCCATCGCTCAACCCCTCCGCGTGGATGGTCTCGAAAGCGGCCAACAGCCGGGACAGGTTCTTACGGGGCTCGATGGTGCCGACGAAGAGCAGGTACCGGTCGGGCAGGCCATAATGGGCGCGGACGGCGGCTACCACCTCCAGTGGCTGCACGCGGAAGCGGGGAGCGGCCGCCTCGTAGATGACCGTGACCTTCTCCGGCGGAAGGCCATAGACCGCGGTCAGATCGCGCCGTGTACATTCGGAGACGGCGACGACGTGGGTGGCCCGCTGGCAGTATAGGGGCACAGTCAGGTTCAGATACCAGCGGTTGAGGGGCTTGTGATGATCCGGCAGATGGCGAAAGATCAGGTCGTGGACGGTCAGAACAGTGGGGATGGATCGCAGGGGGAGCAGCAGGTGCTCGGTGGCGTGAAATAACCCGGCACCGGGCAGCAGGTTGTCAAAGCCCACCCGCGCCAACTGCCCCAGCCAGACCAGCATGCGCCATGGCTTGTAACCCAGCATGACCGTGCGGGTGAGCATATGCTCCAGACCAGGCAAGGGCTCTATTCCTCGCTCCCGGTTGTAGAACAGGGCGTAGCGGTCGGGATGGGCGGCCACCAGCGCACGGGTCAGGCTATCGGCGTACCGTCCCAGCCCAGCACGACGGTGAACGGCGGCAGAAATGTCCAGATAAATCATGGTCGGATCACCGGGGAACGCGCTCTGCCAGGAGCGCCTCGTATAGAGCCGCGATGTCACGGATCATCTTTTGCGCGCTGAATTCATCGGCCCTGGCTTGCCCAGCCTCGCCAAACCTGCTGGCGAGGGTCGGATCTTCCAACAGCCGCAGCAGGGCGATGGCCATGGCCTGAGGATCACCAGGAGGTGTCAGAAAGCCATTGATTCCGTCCGCCACCGCCTCGGCGTTGCCGTCCACAGCAGTGGCGACGATGGGCAGCCCAGCCGCCATCGCCTGGGGCAGCACGCGGGGCAACCCCTCCCACAGTGAGGTCAAAGCGAAGACGTCGAAACTGTGCATCAGGTCGGCGACGTCACGCCGAAGACCGGTGAGATGTACGCGCTCGGCAAGCCCCGACGCGACCACCCGCGCCTCGACGTCGGCCCGCAGCGGCCCGTCGCCCACGATGACAAAGTGGACGTCCTGCCGGTAGGCGGCCACTTGCGCCGCCGCAGCTACAAAGTCAAGCGGGGCCTTCTGGGGCGATAACCTCGTCACTGTGCCCACCACAGCCGCCCCCAGGGGAATCCCCAGTTCAGCCCGGACGGCTTCACGCGGCCGGGCTGGTTGCTGGAAGCGAGCCAGTTCGATGCCGCTGCGGATAGTGACGTATTTCTCCGGCGTGGCGATGCCGTCGGCCAGCCCTTTCTGGATGTTGCGCGGGGAGACGACGATGAGCCTGTCGGTAATACGCTGGGCGACCTGCTCCAGGAGGACGTAGAGACGGCGTACCAGCGGATGCTGGCGGTCGTGGTGGCCCCAGCCATGGACCGTGTGCACGATGACAGGCGTGCCGGCCAGGCGCGCTGCCCAGCGGCCCAGGATGCCGGCCTTGCTGCTGTGGGTGTGGACGACGTCGTATCGTCCCCGCCTGATAAGGCCCGTCAGAGCGACAAGCGCAGCCGCGTCCCTGAAGAGGTTCACCTCGCGCGCCAGGCTGGGCAAGATCGTCAATCGGATAGCCCGCGCCCTTACCTCCGGGATCAGGCTGCCCTCCGAGCCGGTCTGTGGTCCACTGACCACGTCCACGGTGTATCGGTCCGGGTCGAGCAGCGCCGCCGTCAGCATCGTGTTCTCCTGGGCGCCCCCGACGATCAGGCGGGTGATGACGTGTAAGACTCGAAGTGGAGGCATGGGGACGCTTACTCTCCAGCAGCCTGCGTCTTGTACCAGTCCACCGTCCGCCGCAGCCCATCGCGAAAATCAACCTCTGCACGATAGTCCAGCGCCTCCCGTGCAGCCGTGATATCGGCCACCGAATGAAGCACATCGCCAGGACGAGGAGCGGTATGGACAGGCACGATCTGCGTGCCCAGAACATCGTTGAGGATTGCCATCAGGTCCAGGAGGGTGTGGCGCTGCCCACACGCGACGTTAAAGACCCGCCCGGCGACGTTGGGCGCAGCAGCAGCCAGCAGGTTGGCGTCCACGACGTTGGAGACGTAGGTGAAGTCACGGGACTGGTACCCGTCGCCATAGATAGTGGGGACGTCGCCCCGCAGCATGGCTGTGATGAATCGGGGTATGACGGCCGCGTACTGGGAGGCGGGGTCCTGCCGGGGGCCAAAGACGTTGAAGTAACGCAGGCATACCGTCTCCAACCCATATACTTCGGTGAAGGCGCGGCAGTAACCCTCCCCTGCCAGTTTGGAGACTGCGTAGGGAGATTTGGGCCGGGCCGGCATGTCCTCCTGTTTGGGCAGGGTAGGGCTGTCGCCGTAGGTCGAGGAGGACGAGGCGCAGACCACCCGTCTGACCTGTGCGTCCCGGGCGGCCACCAACACGTGCAACGTGCCGGCGACATTGGATGCATTGCTGGTCAGGGGGTCGGCGACAGAACGGGGTACCGACGGCAATGCCCCCTGGTGCAGGACGCAGTTCACACCGTCCACGGCCCGGCGGACGGTGGGCAGATCCCGCAGGTCGCCCTCGATGAGGTCAATGCGCTCCAGAAACGACGCCAGGTTCTCCCTCCGGCCCGTGCTGAAGTTGTCCAGCACGCGCACCCGTTCTCCTCGGCGCACGAGTTCCTCCACGATGTGGGAGCCGATGAAGCCAGCCCCGCCAGTTACCAAGTACAGCGCCAACCCATCCTCCTCAAAACCTGTTGTGTGTCTGCAAACACTATCTTACCGCAGTTGGGTCTGTTTTCAAATATCTCCTGCGATTTCACAGCCGAATGAACCATCCCGAGAATCCCCTTTTCCACCAGCAGTTGTTCGTACAGCCTCTCTGTCTGTTCGACCATGCGCCCCACGCTAAAGTGTTTCACCACCCGCTCCCGGCCCGCCTGCCCCATTTTGTATCGCAGGTCGGGGTCACACAGGAGACGGGCGATGGACTGGGCCAGTGCGTCGGGGTCACCTGGCGGGACCAGCAGGCCCGTGACACCGTCCACGACGACCTCCGCCGTGCCACCGACAGCCGTAGCTACGACGGGTAGGCCAACGGCCATTGCCTCCAGCGCAGCATTGGGCATCCCTTCCCAGACAGAGGGCAGGGCGAAAACATCCATCCCCCTTAACAAATCGGGAACGTCGGCCCTGTCGCCCAGGAAACGGACCCGCTCGGATATTCCAAGACGGCGGCTCATTCTCTCGAGCGCCGCCTGTTGCGGGCCTCCACCGACCAGGAGCAAGATCGCATCCGGGTGATCTGAGGCCAGGAGGGCCCAGGCTTCCAGCAAGTAGCTGGTCCCCTTGACCGGTTGTAGGCGGCCTACCGTGCCGGCGACAACGGCGCGGAGGGGTATTCCCAGGTCGGCCCTAGCCTTGGACCGGCCTGCTGGATGAAAGTCCTCCAGGGGAATACCGTTGGGGATGACGGCCAATTTGGCAGGGGGAATGCCGATCGTCTGAGCCGCAAACTCAGCTACGCTCTCCGAGACGCAGGCCACGCGGTCGGGCAGCGGACTGGTGATCCGGTTGAGCCAGCGACGCAGCCGGCCCTCCTGGCCCATTGTCCTCTCCGATGAAATGACAATGGACACACCGGCCAACCGCCCCAGCACCCGTCCAGGGACGTTGGCGTGGAACATCCAGGTGTGTAGAATGGTGGGACGTTGCCGGTGCAGCAGGCAGTACAGCCGCACGAAAGCATCCAGACGCCATTTGGCAGTCATCCCCAGGTCGGTGACCGGAATGCCCAAAGAGCGGATCTCATCGGCCACCGGCCCATCCCCCCCATAGAGACAGGCGACGGCAGGGGCGAACCGATCGCGATCCAGGCGGGACAACAGGCGGGAGAGCACTTTTTCGGCCCCACCGATATTCAGTTCGGTGATCAGGTGGAGAACACGGACAGGCGTCTCAGATCCACTCATCTCCCTACGTACCTGGCCTCTCGCTCAAATATGCGTCTATGATCTGCTCCATCGCACTCACGCGATTATCCCAAGAGTGTTGCCGGCCCAATTCAGCCCGCCGGCGCTGTTTCTCCGCCGAGTCCTCCTTCCACGCTCGCGCCACGGCGGACGCAAATTCCTCTGGAGTCGAGGCAATCTCCACCCAGGAGGAAAACTCCCGTACCTCGGGGTGATCGGTGCTGACGACCGGCTTGCCGGCCGCCAGGTATTCGTAGAGTTTCAGCGGACTGCGGTAGCGGGCAAACTCGGTGCCGGCGTAGAAAAGCAAACAAACGTCCACCCCCTTGATCAACCCTGGTATTTCCTCGAAAGGGAAGCGACCCAGCAGGTGGACGTTGGGCTGTGCCCGAAGTGGGCGCAAATCCACCTTCTGCGGATATGGCTGACCGATCAAGACGAACTGCCAGTCCGGAAGGCAAGCCGCGGCAGCAACCAGCAGGGGGATATCCAGCTTGTCGTTGATGTTGCCGATATAGCCAGCAATGGGATGGGGGATGGCGGCAACGGCCGGATGTACAGCAGTGGACGGATCTCGAACCCGGGCAAAGTGCTCCACGTGCACACCACTGGGGACGCGATAGGTACGGGGATGCAATCGCCGCTTGTTGTCGTAGGTCAAGAGTGAGTTAGCGAAGACGAGATCCGCCCGGTTCAACAACGCGGCCTCCAGCCTGGCGATGACGCGCCGTTTACGGCCTGTGGTACCGGCGGTGAACTCGTCGATGCAGTGATAGACGGCCAGGCGTTCGCCGAACTGCCCGATCAGCGGTCCTTGCTCCGGATTGTACAGCCACAAGATAGGGGCGTCGAAACCCATCCGGCGCAGGACGGACTTTGTGCAGAGGACAGTCACCCATTGGTTGACGGCGTTCACGGACGGCGCGTAATACCGCCCGGGCAGCAGCGGCGGAAGGCTGACGATCCACAGGTTCTCCGCCACGGAGCGCACGCCCTCCCGCCAGCGGCGTGATTTGCGCCGGCGAAGGTCGGGGTAGCGCAGGAGGTGCTCCAATCCGGCCGGGCGCTCGACAAAGAGAACCCGATATCCCCTCTGGGCGAAGCGGAGCATAACCTGCTGGCGGCTGCCCCATTTGCCGTGCCAGTCAGAGGAGGAGAAGCAGACGATATCCATGGCACTTCACGCCTGTCCCGCGATTTCACGATAGAGCGCCTCATAATCTGCTACCATCCGCTCCAATGAGAACCGCTCTGCAACGAGCGCCCGTCCGCGCTGTCCCATCGCACGTCGCAACGCGTCATCGTCCAACAGGCGCGAGGTCTGGGCTACAAACGAACCGACCTGATCCTTCTCGGCCAGGAACCCCGTTACACCAGGCTGGATCACCTCCAACAACCCACCCACCGGGTTGGCCACGACCGGGACACCGCAAGCCATCGCATCGACAGCCATACGACCGAACCCCTCACTGCGCGAGGTGACCAGCAACACCCGTACCTGCGACAGCCACTGCCCGATAGCTCCCGGTGGTACGTCCCCAGCCAGGTACAGCGCAACCCCCTGCCTCTGCAGCCGTCTGATCTCCGCGTCGATCTCTTGCTGGTAGGAACCAGGGCGGACAGCCCCTCCGATGAGCAAGGCCGAACAACGTCCCCGCCGCAGGTAGAGTTCCTCACATACGGCCAAAAAGAGCCGGTGATTCTTCACCGGATGCATGCGGCCCAAAATGGCCACGTCAAACCGTTTCTCAGATGCAGGACAGACGGCAGGGAACGATACTCCCTGGTGTATGAGCCGAGTAGGAGCCGGAAGCAGCGCCCGCACAACCCCTGAAACCGCCACGCGATGGCGCGGATACAACGGTCCAGCCCGCCGAACACTGTAGGCAGAATGATAGGTCTCCACACAACAGTTCCAGCGAGGCAGATACGCGAGCTTGCGGCGCAGGCTGTGGTAACCGTCCAGATGGATCACGCCGGCCCGCCACAGATCCCACGGATGGCGAACCCGACGTGCCACACCGTCCAACGTCCCTTTCAAGGCAGGCTGTACCCTATGCGGGTCGCCGAGATCGGCCGCCAGCCAATACGAAACCGAGTGCCCACGCGCAGCCAGTCCTTTTGCCAGTTGAACGAAGAAGGCCTGCGCCCCCCCCATCGCCAGATCAACCAGAGAAAATCCGATGTGCACCGTCAACGCCCCAGCAACTCGTGATAAACCGCAGCGTACTGTTCCGCCGCGCGTCGTAAAGAGAACCGCTCCTCGATGGTGCAACGACCGGCTTCCCCCAACCGCTGGCACAGTGCCGGGTCCGTCGCCAGACGCTCAATGGCCCGGCACAGGGCTTGCACGTCACCCGGCGGGATGAGGATACCATTGACGCCATCCTGAACGAGTTCGGGTATCTGATCCACCGCCGTGGAGATGACCGGCCTGCGGCAGGCCATCGCTTCGATCAGCGAGTTTGGAATACCCTCATTGGAGGGGTTAGAGACGCACGTCCCCACATCGAAGCCTTTGACCAGCGGAAGCGTGTTCTCCCTGACACCCATGAACTCGACGGCATCACCCAGCGGTGCAGCCTGTTCTCGCAACTCGCTCTCCATGGGCTCTGCCCCCGGCATGGTCGAGTCTCCGCCAATCAGCACGACTTTGAGATCGGGCAAACGCCCCTTGAGGCGGGAGGCTGCCTCGATCAACAGGCCCAGATTCTTTCCGCGCCCAAAACGGCTGGCGCGCCCCACGACGAAGCGTTCCTCCGACCAAGGGCGCTTGCGGGGCGTGGCATCGACTTCCTGCAAGTCAATCCCGTTGTAGATCAGCCGGATCTGCCCGGCCGGGCAGTGTTTCGCGATGAGCGGGACCGTCCCCTGAGACGACGCAATGACCAGGCTAAGTCCCGATTTGTTCACCCGCGTGCAACTCCGCGTGCCATCCGTGCGTTCTATGACATGGGGTACACCGGCTGCCAGAGCCGCGTCAATGGGCCAGCGCTGATTATGCACCTGCACGACATCGATGTTGTGCTTTTGCAGATAGGCACACATCTTGCCAGGGGAGGCCAGGTAAGCGCAAGTGCCCGCATCCCTGAATTTGGGGAGAAAGCCGGGCACAGTAGTGGCGAGGAAGTAAAAGTCGAACTCGTCACGCAAGGCCCAAGCCAGCCGATAGAGCCAGTTCTCAATACCACCTACGTGAAAATCGTACAGCGTGAAAGCGATGCGGGGTTTGGGATTGGGTTGCGGCGGAACGATCTGGCGACGCAACCGGTGGACCTTGCGCCAGGCAACCGCCGCGTAGAACCGGGGGCGTACGACCAACTCCGCACCGACCCGGCGCAGCCGGCGGCGCAGCGAGGGACGCGCTCTGTCCTGCGCAGGCGCATACGGCTGCAATCCCAACGCTTCCAGGTATCGAGAGACCATGTGATCGCTACCCAGTGTGTCCTCCGCCCGCTTCCGGGCCAGATTGGCCAGCTCCTCCCGACGCGACAACGCCTCTGTTGTCGCCCCGGTCATTGCCTCTGCGAAACGATCGTCGTAAATCCAGGGTTCAGCGTCAAAGACACAGCCCCCCGCCCCCACCAGTTCCGCCGTCCCGCCGAACCGGGGTGCCACCACCGGCACCCCACTGGCCAGAGCCTCCACGACCACGTTGGGACAGGCATCGCCGCTGACCGGGTGAATGAGCAGACTCATCTGCCGGTAGAAATCGGGCAATTGCTCCGCCGGGACGTAGGATTGATACGTGATGCGCGGACCGACCTGCGGATCCTCTCGATACCGGGCCATCACGGCCGCAGCCTCCGCATCCAGACTACCCACGATGAGCAGGCGATGGGGCATTTCCAGCCGCCTGGAGACCGCAAAAAAGGTCTCCAGCCGATATGCGTAGCGCAGCACGCCGACAGTGCCCAGGACAGGCAATCCCGTCTGTCGCTGTGGCGCAGGGGAGAAGTGTTTGAGGTCCACGCCGTTGTAGATCACGGCGTAGCGATCGGTACGCCGGCACAGGTAACGATCCAACTGCTCCCTGGCCCACTGCGATTGGTAGATGACCACGTCCGCGAGGTCCATGGCGCGAGCGATGGCCGCGTTGACAGCGTGGTGCTCAGGCTTCATCGCCCGCCCCATGACTTCGAACCACGGTGGCAGATAGGCGTTCGCGACGCGGAAGCCAACCGTGCGCCCGCGCCCCAGGGCGACGTCCATCCCCTCGCTTCTGATGATGAACAAGGCCGCTGCCCAGTCATCCTGCAGGTCCAGCGTGACGCCATAGCCACGCCCTTCCAGCAGTCTGCGCAATCGGCCCGTCCAGACCTGCGGCCCTCCCTTGCCCCGGCCATCCATATTCAGGAATATCAACACAGCTCACCCACCCTTTCTTGCGACGACCGTGTGGGAAAACGGAAACTCGGGGTGTCCGACGGGCGTGATCTCAACTTCCTCAAAACCGGCCACTTCTCGCAGCAGCACCCCCAGGCCATCAGCCGACATACGCCAGTAATCCCGTACCTGCTCGTTGCCGTGCAAGTGGAAATTGAAAGGCGTAGTCAGCAACAGGGTCCCTCCCGGGCTCAAGACGGCATACAACTCCCGCACCGCCTCCCAGGGGCGGGGGGTATGCTCCAGGACGTCGGTGCAGATGACGAAATCGAAACTCCCCGGTTCGAACACGTCAGTCAAACGATGGATGTCGCTGACCACGTCAATGCTCGGATGCTCGAAGCAGTCGGTGGCAGTGTACTCGCAAACGTCCTGGAATAACTGGCGGGGATAGGGCCAGGTGCCCACACCCACGTCCAGGACCCTGCCGTGGATGCGATCCTGCCACGACTCCAAAAAGTGCATGATACCAATGCGAGCCAGAGTGTGTACTTTGCCCCGGTACCGAGCCGCCGGGGGGCGCACCAGTGCTGGAAGAGCAAGACAATAGATGGCGCCGTGCAATTGCTTGACCCAATTCTTGATAACAATGAGAATCATCTCAGCTCAATCTTTTCTCTGCAATGTAATGCACCACGTGGCCGAACAAAGGGCCAAGCAGGCGCAATTTATTGAGTCCGTTGATTAGACGGTGGGCGTGTGGCAACTTCTTTATGAAGTTTCCTATACGGGGGAACTCGTCATTCAGTCCAGCAAAAGCACTCGTGGAGAAGGAGGTTTTCACTACAAATCCCATCATCTGCAAAGCTGAACAAATCTCGCTATCGGAAAGCAAGTATTGGTAGATTCCAGCTCCACTGGTACGCTCAGGATACTTTCCCCGTGCTATCTGGAGACGTCGCAGGCGGTTGACGTAAGGCACAACTAAATACAGGAATCCTCCAGGCTGCAAAATGCGAACTGTGTCTTGAAGAACTTGCCAAGGTTCCTCAAAGTGCTCAATAACTCCCAATGAGATAACAGCGGCCACTGATTTATCAGGAAGTGGAAAGTGTCGTACGTCACCGCAAATCAGCGGAGCACTGGGCCACACCTGCTTGGCACGCCTGATGATTTGATACTCCCATTCTATACCTACGACTTTATAGTCGTATCCTATCAGTGCCCGCACGTAACGTCCAGTGCCGCAGCCAGCTTCAACGATCAATTCATCACGGGGAAGGTACTTGAGAAAACTCCGCCGATAAACTCCTAGTGCCCCACTGTCTGCCCATCGATACATCTGTTTCAAGTCAGCGGATTGCCATCGTTTTTCCCAGGCATCTTTCACGTCAGCCCTATGCGTAAAGTGGGCCAAATGTCCCTGATAGAGACACGTTTCCCTGTTCATTGCTCATTCACCACTTTCAAAACGGCCCACAAAGCGGAGGCAAACAGGTTGTGAAGTCTTCTGGAAGACATCCAGGGACGCAACAATGTAGCCTTGATCTGATTGCGTGCTCCAAAGTAGGGTTCGCATTCCACTACCTGCAAGTTCATACGCGTGGCCATGCCGTATATGAAATCCTGTGCCTCTGTGTAGCCGAAAAACCAACGATGTCGGTCAAATGGCCTCTCGATAGGTAAACCATAGTACTTCATTGATCGGGTATGGCTTCCCTTACAGATGACAGCACGTGCTCCCAGCCAGTTGTTGGGCAGACTAATTATCAAATACTGACGCGAAACACGAACTGACTCCACAAAGATGTGGTGAAGATTTTCCAGATGTTCCAAAACATCCGTGCAGACCACACAATCGAAGCTATTGGAGACAAATGGCAGATTGCCTTTATCAAGATTCACAAAAACATCAGGGTGAGTAACAGGATTGAAATCAATACGGACGCATTTATCAAGATATGAACATAAGCCGGCCCCTCCGCTACCTACGTCTAACACTCTTCCCAATAAGTAATTGTGAAAATGCCGCTTGATGTAAATAGCTCTTTCTTCCCGCGAGTGGTATTTATATCCCAAAAGTGCCTTCTTGAGCCACACTCGAACGTTTTGCTTCATTCAGGAATCCCCCAACGTGCCTGTATATTCAGCGATGACTCACTGGCTCCCGACGAACATCTCGAACAAACAGATAAGCGCCCGCGACAGAAAACACCAAACCGGCCACACACCGCCCCACGACAACGCCGTAGGCCTGCCAGAAAATGATAAACAGCGAAGGCAGCACAACGCTACATATCGCCGCCGTACCCCGCAGCAGATACTGGCTCCGCTCATCCTGCCGGGTGCGAAAATACGTCTCTACGAAGAAACCGGGGACGCTGACGACAAAGACTGCCATAAGCCAACTGATGAAGGGCAGGCTAGAGCTATACTCCCGTGGCAAGATGACCGGCACCAGCACCCAGAGCGCTGCTCCCGCAGCCACTCCAAGCAGAACAAAAGCTGCCCAAACGGCCCCCATTTCCAGCACCATCCGCCGTCGCCGGCGGGCCAGGGGCAAGCGGACAAGGGGTGGATAACGGACCGTGTAGTAGACTGTCCAGACGTGCTTAAGCTGATTATAGACGAGCTGAGCAATTGAGTAATCCGCCATGACGCTCAGAGGTAAGAACCAACCAATCAAGAGCGCATCCACCTGTGTCTGGGCCGTCGAGATGCTGTTCAAAGCTGTCAAGTGCCTGCCGTAGCGTAACAGCTCTCGCTGTTCTGTTGGAGGCATCGGTTGTGCCTCTTTGCCGCTCAATCGGTAGATCAGCCAACTGGCCACGCCAATCTGCAGCACGGCCAGGGCCACCTTGTTGGCCAGGAAAAACCAGAGCACCTTGGTGGACAAAGCCGGGATCAGCAGCAATATCCCAAAGCCCACGTAGCGGGTCAGTGCCTCGCCAATGCGGTACCAGAAAAGATGCACGAAGTTCTCTCTCGCTCCCAGAACGCCGGCCACCGCTGTCAGGCCGGTCGTAACCGGGTAGGTCAACGCAGCGATGGTGAACAGCCCGGCCAGGATGGGCTGCCCCGCCCACAGCCAGTACACTCCTCCTGCCAGAAACCCCAATGTACTGAGGATGGACCAACGCAGGCGCGTAGAGACATTAACCCGGATGGCTGCCGGATAGCCCTTGGCCACGTAGTGATAGGTGGCTCCATCGAGGCCGGAGAGGGAAAAGAGTTGCAGAAAGGGGAGTACAGAGGCAACGACGCCGATCATCCCCACTTCATCCTTCGAGAGAACACGCGTCACCACCGGCACCCGCACCAGCCCCAGTACCATGACGACGGCATTGGCCAACATCAGCAGGCCACTGTCGCGCCAGAAGCGGCGGCTGTAGAGGCGGCGACGGATACCTAACCACAGTCTATGGTTCACCGGTCCCCTCACTGAACGAGTCGATAGATCGCCCCATCTTTCTGACTGCCGGTCAATTCCAGCGGCAGCACGTCCCGAAGCTCCTCCTCCGAAGGCAAGTACCACCGGTGAACCGCATCCAGCCAAACGATAATCCCCTCTCCCTCTGCGAGGCGCCTCTTCATCGTATCTAGCTCGGCGACATACGCATCATTGGGGATCCGGCTGGTCGGGTCCTGTTTTTGCGGGACCATATAAGCGAACCTTCCAACCAGTGCCCGGATCACATCCGGGCCATTTGAGTAAACGGGCGCATCCGTGGGAAATCCTTCCAACCTCTGAAGCGTCGCCGACTGGCCAAACTGCCTGACGTATCCAAGTCCATCGCTGTAGCCGTTGGCCACGAATCCTGTCGCGCGTATCAGATAGGACGCCGCAAGAACCAGTCCCAAAATCGTATACGTCGCCTGGACTTTTCGGGTTCTGGGCCTGAAACCTATGTCGGGCAGCAACTTCGATCCCCCATACAGCGCCAGAATGAGAACCGAAACGTACACGGGTGTCATCGTGCGCAGGTTCAACGACGTGGCTGCGTCGACAAACGAGATGGAGATGACCAGGAACGCCACGTAAACGATGGCAAAGACGAAGAATAGATGCGGGATCACGTCACAATTCTGTTTAATCAGCGCGATGGCTTTGGACCATCCTCGCTGGCGCAGCGCCAGGACAAACCAGGCCATCGCACTCGCAACGACGATCAGTGCGATGATGCCCCCAGTCACGTTGGGCACGGATTCAGGCAGAAGCCACACCGCAAGCGTACGTACGGCCCCCCGGGCGTGACTGGGACTGAGAGGATGGAAAACCGGCGCTCGATTCGTCGCATTGCCGACAACGAGCAGGTTTCTCGTCAACCATAGTAGCATAGCCAGAGAGCTGAGCGTGGCAAACACAGCACCATCAATGAGTCTCTTGATCAGTGGCTGCTTGCTCAATAAGAAGATCCCGGTGACGCCGGTGATCACAAGCGTGGCGCCGATATACCTGGCGAGAAAACCCATTGCGACCGCGACGGAAGAGGCCAAAAGGCAGGATTTCTTGTGACCCTCAATATAGATGCCCAGCAGGAGCAAGCCCGAGAGACTTGCGAAAATAAACAACGGCTCCGTCCAGGCCATCGAATGAACGAGCAGCATGCCGGTAGACGTCCACACAAAATAGGCACCCAGCACGGAAGCCCAGGTAGGGCCGCCAGCACACCGGCGTACGATCAGACCTACAAGGAGAACGTTGCCACCAAAGAGAAGGACGTTGAGCCACCGGGCTCCACTCGACACATCGAAACCTAAACCGCCAACGATCGCCAGCAGTGCAGGGAACAAGAGGGGAAAGTGCGCGAGAGGGGTAAACTCATCAGGCCCAGACTGCACGCTCAGACCGCGCCCCATCAAGAGGTTGTTCGCCGCATCCACGTAGACGGTCGAGTCAGGCAAGATACCGGCCCCCAATCTCGTCGCAAATGCCAGACTCACGACTCCGATCAACGATACAGCCAGGACGCAAAGCATTGCATACTTCTTCTGAAGGCTGATCATTCCCCTGGCGCTCCTGTCTTGAGCCACCGCTATTCGACGCTTGACTCAGGCGCTTCTCTTACCCCGGGCCACACCACCACGAACTCCGTGTTCTCCAACCGTACTTCCGGGACCGCCGCGGCTTGATCCTTTTCGACGCGCACCCCCTCCTCCAGGCACGTCAGCCGAAAGATCTCCATCACCTCATCCTTGCCCACGGCCCTGACCGCCGTGTAGCCCTTGCTGTGCACCTGGGCCAGCGTCTCCCGCGCCGCCTGGCGCAGCTCCCGGTAGACTCGCAGCGAGGCCTCCACGTACTGCGAGGTCAGCCGGGCTTTCAGCGCCAGCCCCCGCGGTGTGACGAGGTACTTTAGGCGGCGGCGCTCCATCCGCGTCGCTTTGACGTACCCCTTGCGAATCAGCCGCTTGAGGTACCAGTTGACGCTGCCCACCGCCACGCCCAACTGGGCGGCCAGGCGGGCTTGCGTGGTGTTGGGGTCGCGCTCCAGAGCCTCCAGGATGCGCAGTTGGCGCTCGATCTCCGGCATGGGCTGTTCCCAGAAATCACGGGATAAAATTCAGTCGCTGAATTTTACCACGCTCCGACCTTGTGTCAAACGGGGCCTTCAGGGGTCAGGGGTTTCAGGTTTCAGGGTTTCAGGTTGGGGACGGTAATCACGATAGAAATCGATAATCCGAACAGCCTCGTGGTCATCCCATCACGCTGGTAGCTTCCTAAAGTTGACCGTTGGTTGCCAGGTACTCGCGCTCAAAGCGCTCCAGCAACGCCGGGAAATGCTCCTCGATCAATGAGAACATGTCGTGGGCCTCCTGTAGACGTTCACGGAGAGCCGGATCCCGGTCTTGCAGTATGTCAAGGCCGCGTTCGGCGACTTGATGAAGTCCGGCCCACAGCGCCGTCCGCTGTCGCATAAAGACCAGCCACCCGCCGGGCTTGAAGCGAAAATAGATCCGGCGCGGCACGGGAGACGGGGCCCGTTCGATCAGGCCGGTCTGCGTCAGGAGACGCGCGTTGGTGCTGATCGAGCTTTTGCTGGCCTGCAGGACTTCGCACAGGTCGTTGATCGATTGCTCCGGCGGGTCTGCGATCAAGAGCTCACCCAGCATACGCCCCGCCATGCGCGGCAGGCCCATTTGCTCAAAGAACAGGCTGATGTCCTCGACAAAGTGCTTTTCTTCGTAATATCGATCCGGCATTGGGGTTACTCCTGGTCTGGTATCGGCTGATTCCAACCTATCCTAGCACGTTCGAAATCATCTGTCAATACAGGATAACGCTTCCACAACTATGGCCCCTACGCCGTCCGACGTCGGGACGCCTGCACAGCCACGCGTCGTCTGTGACGGTAGTTGCTGATCCACTTTCCGACTTCGACGATGACGAGCAGCAAGAGCGCCACGACAAGAACCTGGCTCCATTGCAGCAGGCTCAAAGGCACGATACCCAGCAGGTTGCGGATCGACGGCACCAGGAATGCGCCGACCGCCAGCGCCAGACCCCCCAGCACCGCTGCAATCAACGGTTTGTTCTGGCTCAGAGGCCCGCTGTGGAAAATGGAACGGCGCATGCTGCGGTAGGCAAAGATATAGATCATCGAGTTGACGGCAAAGCTGGCAAACGCATAGCTCTGACCGGTGATCGCGCTGTCGTGCATCTGGAAATAGTGGCCGAACAGGTACAGCCCCACCAACGCGCTGGTCACGCTGATCACGCCGATCAGCGAAAGGCCCAGCCAGTTCAGAATCGGCTCGTGCAGCGGCTTGGGCTTTTCTTCCATGATGCCTTCTTCCTTCGGCTCGAAGCCGAGCACGATGTCCGATGGACCGTCGCAAATCAGGTGGATCCACAGAATCTGGGCCACCATCAGCGGGGCCGGCCAGCCGAGCAGCATCGCGCCAAAGATCAGCAGGACCTCGGCGAACGAGTTAGACAACGTGTAGGCGACCACCTTGCGAATGTTCTCAAAGATCACCCGCCCCTCTTCGACCGCAGCAACCACCGTCCGGAAGTTGCTGTCGAGCAAGATCAAGTCGGCCGTCTCCTTGGCCACGTCGGTCGCGCTATCGACGACCACACCGATGTTGGCCCGCTTGAGGGCCGGGGCATCGTTCACGCCGTCGCCGATCATGGCCGTGACTTCGCCCTGCGCCTGCAACGCGCGGACGATGTGCAGTTTGTCCTGTGGCCGGATGCGGGCAAAGACCGTCGTCCTGCCGACCCGTTCGGCCAGTTGTCGATCGTCCAACTGGGCCAGTTCTTCCCCGTCCATCACCCGGCCTGCGCCCACCGACAGACCGATCATCGCCGCGATCCGCTCTGCGGTACGCCGGTAGTCGCCGGTGATCATCTTGACCTGAACGCCCGCCCGCCGCGCAACCTGAATCGCCTCGCGGACACCCTCGCGGATTGGGTCCTCCATCGCCACCAATCCCAGCCAGGTATACCCACCCCGGTTCTCAAGCGCGCCTTGAGGACGGTAGGCCAGGCCGAGCAACCGCAGCCCCTCGCTGGCCCACTGCTCAACCTGAGCCAGAATGCGTTCGCGTTCATCCGCCGTCGTCTGGCACATCCCCAGCACGATCTCTGGCGCGCCCTTCACATAGTCCAGGCTCTGTCCATCGATGCGGTTGGCGGTGATCATGAACTTGCGCTCGCTGGTGAACAGCTCTTCGTCCAGCCGCTCCGTGCGATCGACCAACGTTTGCGGATCACCGGACAACTGCGTGCGCGCATATTCCCACAGCGCCGCGTCCACCGGCCCTTCCAGGTCGTTGCACAGCACCATCGTCTCCAAGGCCCGCTGCGCGTCTCGAAAATCCGTGCGGGTCACCCGCATCCGCCCCTCGGTCAGCGTGCCGGTCTTGTCGGTGCAGATCACCGTCACCGACCCCAGCGTCTCGACGGCCAACAGCTTTTTGACCAACCCGTTCCGTTTCAGGATCTTGCGCATCCCCAAGACCAGGATCACCGTGACGGCGATCAGCAGGCCTTCCGGAACGGCAGCGATGGCCAGGATGATCGAGACGCGCAGCATTTCCAGTAACGGACGGCCAGAGATCAGCCCGACCACCAGGATAACGGCCGTGATCGCGACGACGAGACGGGTCAACGTGCGGCTAAACGCCTTGAGCCGCACCTGCAGAGGTGTCTCCTCTTGCTCCTCGTCGCGCAGACTGGTGGCGATCTGTCCCAGCTCGGTGGCAGCGGCGGTGCGGGTCACCCGCATCAGCCCTCGCCCCGTGACCACAGTTGTCCCCATAAAGACCTGATCTTGGTTGGGGGTCGTGCTCTTGGCAATCGGCTCACTTTCCCCCGTCAAGATGGCCTCGTCGACGGTCAGCTTGGTGCCCTCGACGATCTGCCCATCGCCGGGCATGTGCTCGCCTGCATTGAGCACGACGATGTCGCCGGGCACCAGCTCCCGCACCTCGATCTCTTGGCGGGTGCCGTCGCGGATCACGCTCGTGGTCGGCTTGAGCAACCCCATGAGCGCCGTGTAGGTCCGCTGCGCCCGGTACTCTTGCACGAATCCCAGGACAGCGTCGAGCACGACGACGGCCATGATGATGGCAAAGTCGCCGTATTCGCCGACCGCCAACGAAACCGCCGCTGCGACCAGGATGATGTACACCAGCGGGTTCTTGAACTGGCCGAAAAAGATCGCCCAGGCTGAGGGCCCCTTCGTGGAGGGCAGCACGTTTTCGCCATACTTGTGCCGCTGTTCCAGCACCTGGGTTGATGTCAGCCCGCGCAAAGGTTCGTGCCTGGTGATTTCCATTTTGTGTGCCTCCTGACATATCAAGCTTCATCCCACATTCGGACGGGATGAAGCTTCATCGGCAACGGTGTGATTTGTCGTTCCCTTTCCAACGAGAGGCGCGCAGTATATCATATTCTGAACGTTCTGTCAATACTAAACGATGATAACAAAAGGAACGAAATCCGAGGGGGGCATCCCAGACCTGACAGGTTTCACAGCCTACCTTTCGGCGTAGACATACCCCTGACCACGTCGAGTCCAGCTCAAAACGACACCTTTGGAAACCTGTCAGGTCTTAGATCTTGTCAAAGATGATTGAAGGGAGTAGAATGAAGGAGGAGGAACTACCCAATGGACATCCAAGTCATTCCTGGAACGATTCAAGAGAGCGATGCCGACGCGATCGTCGTCAATCTGTTCGAGGACACGCAGCCCGGCGGCGCGACGAAGGCCGTCGACGAGGGGCTCGGCGGCGCGATCCGCGATTTGATCGACGGCGGCGACTTTAGCGGGCAGGCCGGGCAGGTGGCCGTGCTGTACCCGCGCGGCGCGATCCCGGCCCGGCGCGTGATCGTCGTCGGGCTGGGCCCGCGCGAGGAGTTTGACGCGGACCCGGCGGACGCGGTCCGGCGCGCGGCGGCCCGCGCCATCCAGAAGGCGCGCGATCTCAAGGCCCAACGCGTGGCCAGCATCCTGCACGGCGCGGGAGCCGGCGGCCTGTCGGTCGAGGCGGCAGCGCAGGCGACGACCGAGGGCAGCCTCCTGGGGCTGTACGAGTACCGGGGCCAGAAGGCCGGCGATCCCCCCGATTCCCTGCCTCACTCGCTCGAGTTGATGATCTTTCGCGAGCAGGACGTGCCCACAGCGCAGCGGGGCGTGGACGCGGGGCGTGATATCGCCGCCGGGGTGACGCTGACGCGCGACCTGGTCAACCTGCCGCCCAACCTGTGCACCCCGGCCCACATGGCCCAGGTCGCGACCGACGTCGCCGCGGAGGTGGGCCTGCGGGTCGAGGTGCTGGGCAGGGAGGAGATGGAAGCGCTGCACATGGGCGCACTGCTGGCCGTGGCGCAGGGGAGCGACACGCCGCCCCGGTTCATCGTCCTGGAGCACAACGCCAGCCGGGCCGACGAGCTGGACACGATCGTCCTGGTCGGCAAGGGCGTGACCTTTGACACAGGCGGCTACAGCCTCAAGCCCAAGGAGAGCATGAAGGGGATGAAGGCCGACATGGCCGGCGCTGCGGCCGTCATCGGCACGATGGCCACGATCGGCAAGATGGCCGCCATGGGCATGCTCGACGTGGAGTTGCACGTCGTCGGCCTGGCCCCCGCCGCCGACAACATGATCAGCGGCCATTCCTACCGCCCGGAAGAGGTCGTCACCGCCAGCAACGGCGTGACGATCGAGATCAACAGCACCGACGCCGAAGGGCGCATGCTGCTGGCCGACGCGCTCGTCTACGCCGAACGGTTCCAGCCGGCGGCCGTCGTCGACGTCGCGACGCTGACCGGCGCGTGCGTCGTCGCGCTGGGCCGGGGCGTGGCGGCGGGGCTGTTCAGCACGGACGACGGCCTGCGGGAGGCCCTCCTGGCCGCCTCGGCCGCCACCGCCGAGAAGCTGTGGCCGATGCCGCTGTTCCCCGAGTATGAGAAGGCCCTCGAGTCGCAGACGGCGGACATCAGGAACAGCGGCACGAGGACGGACGGCGTCGGCTCGTCGGCCACGTTCCTCAGGCATTTCGTCGCCGGCCCCGCCTGGGCGCACGTCGACATGGCGGGGATGGCGCAGGAAGCCAGGGACAACCCATACGTGCCCGGCAAGGGCGCGACCGGCTTCGGCGTGCGCCTGTTGACCGAGTTCCTGCGCCGGTGGGCACAGGGCAGGCCTACCTCAGCACCATCGGCAGGAACACCCACGAGCCCGGCGCGCCGGTGAGCGCAAAGTCGGTAAAGTGATCGATCTGCATCACCACCCGGTCGTGCTCGGTGTCCACGACATAGCTCACCGGGAAGGTCCACTCGTTCGTCGTCGTCGAAAAGTAGGCCGGCTTCAGGAAATGCTCGCTGATGCCCGCCACCCACAACTCCCTCTCATTGTAGGCGAAGCCGATCACGACCTCCTGATTAAAGTGCTCGGTGATCGGCTGTCCGTCCTCGTCGACGGCGCTGAAAGCGTAGCCGTACCGGTAGACGTTGGCGTGCCGCTGGTGGGGCAGCGTCGCGATGGGCACGACGTGCAGCGTCACGAGCCCCTCGACGGGCATCGCGCCGGCGGGGACGTAGATGTGCGTGCCGTCGGCCAGCAGGATGCGCTGGGGTTGCGATCCGTCGAACGTGACCGCCACCGGCGCCGGCTTGGGGTGCGGCCCGGTCAACACCAGGTCCTGCGTCGCGCCGCCAGCCCCCAGCACCACCTTCTCCCGCGCCAGCCAGTACTGGCTGGGCGTCTCGTACACCGCCCCCAGGTGCCAGGTCGTGTTCGAGATCACGTCCAGGCTGTACGTGCCGATCGAATCGCTCACCGGCACGCGGGCCTCGACGAACGCGTCGTCCTCAGACCAGCCCCACAGGAAGACGGTGCCGGTGATGCCCGCCGTGGGGATCGGACTGGGCGCGGTCGAAGACGTGATGGTCACCGTGCCGGAGATGACGGCGTCCGGCCAGCGGAACTGGAGCACGTGGCCGCCGGAAACGCCGTTTGGCGGCACGGACACGCGGCGCAGCGCCGGCTTGACGCTTGGCCTGAGCCCCTCGACGCTGCTCGGGGTAAACTCCGCCGAAGGGCCTGCTGCCGCACCCAGGTGGTAGACGCCGTGGGGCACGCGCAGGCTGAACTGGCCGCCCCGGCCCGAGCGGGTCGAGAGCCGGACGTTGCTCACGACCGGGCCGATCCCGTCGGCGACGACCTTGGCCCCGGCGAGCGGCGCGCCGCTGGGCCCCAGCACCGTGCCGGTGATCAGACCGTCCCGCTCGGCGACGGGCAGCGGCGCCGGAACCGTCTGGCCTGAGGCGACCGGCACGTTCTTGTGGTGCACCAGTCCCACGTAATCCGACGCCGGGTCCACGCGGTAACCCAGGCGCCACAGGCCCGCCGCCACGGTCATCGTGTACGTGCCGTTCCCGGGGTCCACCGCCGTGCGGACCCAGTTATCGCCGGCCCAGGCGGCCACGCCAGCGTCCACCCCGGCGACCACGATCTCCTTGCGCGGGTCCCACAGCCCGCCGACGATGCGGGCGTCCTTCTCCTTGACCGCTAGCGTCACAGTCACCGTCCCTCCGGCCGCCACCGTCACGCGCCGCTCTGCGGTCGACATGGTGGGGCTGCCGGCCGGCAGGTGCGCGGCCACGCGGTAGGTGCTGCCGGGAACCAGGATGTTAAAGGTCCCGGCCTGGATGGGCGCACCGTTGTGCAGCGTCGGCGTGAGGACGTGGGTCGCGCTGGCCCAGCCCTCCGCGTCGGCCACCGGGCTTCCGGCCTCGTCCACCAGCGTGCCGGCGATAGTCGCGTCGGCGGCGACGAGAGCAAATTCTACGTCGCTGATAGTCTGCGTGGACGAGATCGTCACCCGAGCGCCGGGGCCGGCGTAGATATAGGGCTGCCCGGGGCCGGGCGACGGCTGCACGTGCCACGTGCCGGCGACGACGGCGAGCACGTACCGGCCGCCGGGACCGGTGAAGGACCTGGCCCCGCCGGGCGCGTCGGGCCGCCGGGCCGAGACCGGGATCCCGGCGACGGGTGTGCCGCCCTCGTCGGTCACCGTGCCGGTGATGACGGCGTCCCGCTCCAACAGCGTGAGCGTCCCCAGGTCGTAGGTGCCCTCGGGCGGCACAGGGATCGGCGCGACGACCGGTCCCATGGTCCCCCCATCGTGGGGCGTGACCCAGACCTTGTAGCCCCCGTTGGGCACGGCGACGTCGAAGGCGCCAGTGGTGGGGCTGATGACGGTCCGCGCACCGATCCCCTCGTCGTCGTGCAGCGATACGGTGACGGTGAACGTCGGCACCCCGCCGCCGGGCAGTTCCACCGTGCCCGAGACGAGCGCGTCGGCGGTGACCACGGTAAAGCCCACCCGCTTCCGCTCCGGCTCAGGGTCGTGCCGGAAGTGGACCAGTTGCGGCGGCTTGGGGTAGACCCACCTGAATGGTACGGTCGTGTTGATGGGTTTGACCGTCAACGCCCACAGACCGTCGGAGAGGTCGAGCCGGTAGCCGCCACCGGCGCCGGTCAGCGTCCGGGCGTGGCCCCCTTTGTCCAGCCGGTGCGTCACCACCTGGGCGTTCACCACCGGGATGCCGGTGTTGGTCTCCACCACGCCGGTCACGACCTTGGGCGGCGCGCGGAACGTGAGCGTGTAGGGCGGGGTCGCGCCGGGCAGCGTAAAGCTGATGGGACGTGGCGGCAACAGCGCACCCTCGGTCCACGGCGGCCTCGCCGTCAGCAGGTAGGTGCCAGGGTTGAGGCCGCCGATGGCGTAATAGCCGCTCCCGCTGGTGCGGTCACGGTGCTGGCGGTGTTCCACCACGCTGGCGGCCAACCGGGTGGCGTAGACGATCGCGTCGGGCACCGGGTTGCCCAGCGCGTCGTTGGCAAACCCATAGACGTCGGCCGCCGAGAGCGTGAGCGTGATCGTCTGGGTGTACCCGTTCACCGTCACGGTTTTCAGCGGCGAGTGCCAGTACGGGTCGTCGGTCGTGGGCGAGGCGTGCAGCCCGTACGTGCCAGCAGGGAGCCCCCCCACCTGGAACTCGCCGCCGATCGCCTCCACCCGCTGGACCAGCGTACCAGCGCCGGTGTGGACCCACACCTCGGCCGGGACGAGCGTGACACCGTCAGGGGCCGTGACGGTACCAAGGACCTCCGGCTCCGTCAGCGGCACCACGCCGACGTCGACCGGCACGTTGAATACCGAGACGGGCACGGGCTCCGACTGGGTATAGTCCGAACTGGCCGGCGGAACCGCCTTGAGGACGTACAGGCCATTGGGCACCGGCCCCAGGCTGAAAGCGCCCGTGCCGCGGTCCACGTTCGCCTGTCCAAAGACGTCCCACCCCCTCGGATCAAAGAGCTTGACGAGGGTCCCGTCCGGGAGCGGCCAGCCGCCGGGCGAGGTGACCGTGCCCGTGATCGCTCCTCCCTGCGCGTGAGCCATGCTCGCCGTGGCGAGCAGCAACGCCAGCGCCGCCACGAGCGACAGCCATTTGAAAGTCACTTTCCTTGGCTCCATGTCTAACCTCCATGTTCGTCCTTCCTGAAATCGTTTGAGCGCGTCGTCTACCACAGCCAAAGATCGTCCGTCCGCACCTCCTTCCTTTGCCATCCCCTCAAGTCCCCCTGTCCCCCCGTCCCCCCGTCCCCTTGTCTCCCCGTCTCCTTGTCTCCCCATCTCCGTCCTGACACAGCACAGTGTAGCGCCTGGCCATCAAACCCCTGTCAAGCGGATGTAAACAGCCCGTAAAAAGCGGGGGATCTGCTTCACGTTGCACGTTCTGGACGGATGCGGTACAATCTTGGGACTCGTTTCAGCAGGCAGCGGATTCTAGCCAGACTCTCGCATTTCCGTGACGTTATGTGAACGGACGTTTGCTATGATGGACACGTGACCTGGTTGGGAAAAGCAGAATCGCATACCCCCAGCCGGGTCATCATCAACGCAACAGGAGGCCAGATGACGACATCGAAGCGTTACCCCATGGCCGAGGCCGTGCGAGCGGCCTACCGGGCCGGCGAGGAGGACGAGGCGCTGGAGCCCCTCGTGCGGGTGGACAGCGCCGGCCAGCCGGTGGGCCGCATCGGCGATGGGGACACCGTGATCTTTTACGACATCCGGGGCGAGCGGGAGATCGAACTGACCAGCGCCTTCGTCGCACAAGAATTCCCCCACTTCCCACGCCATCCCATCCAGGTGCAGTTTGCGACCATGATCGAGTACGCCCGGGACCTGCCGGTGCGGGTGGCCTTTCCACCGATCCAGGAGATCCGCCACACACTGAGCGGGGTCATCAGCGGTCACAGCCTCCGGCAGGTCAAGATCGCCGAATCGGAAAAGGCCATCCACGTGCAGTACTTTCTCAACGGCAAGCGGGAGGAGCCCTTCCCTGGTGAAACCCACGTCACCATCCCCTCTCCGGAGGTCCCGAACTATGCCCGGGTCCCGGAGATGAGCGCCGCCGGGGTCGCCCGGGCGGCCGTGGAGGCGCTGGACGATCCCGAGGCATGCCTGATCGTGGTCAATTTCTGCAACGTGGACGTGGTGGGGCATATCGAGGACCGCGCCGCCATCCTGCGGGCCGTCGCCGAGGTCGATCGCCGCATCGGCGAGGTGATCGCGGCGGCGCGGGCACGCGGCGTGACCGCCGTCGTCACTGCGGATCACGGCACGGTCGAGCGCTGGCTCTACCCCGAGGGCACCGTGGACACCGGCCACACCGACAGCCCCGTCCCGTTCATCGTCGTCGATCCAGCGCTGCGTGGCACGGCCTTGCGCGCCGGGGGCGCACTGACCGACGTGGCCCCGACGCTGCTGCATCTCCTGGGCCTGCCGCAGCCTGCGGAGATGACCGGAAACAGCCTCCTGGCGGACGGCGTGCCCAGGCAGCGGCGGCGCGTCCTGCTGGTCATCGCCGACGGCTGGGGGGCGCGCGATGACGCCTGGGGGAACCTGATCCTGGAGGCAGAGACGCCGGTGATGGACTGGCTGCGGGGGGAGTGGCCGACGACGCGGCTGCAGGCGGCTGGCGAGGCCGTCGGGATGCCCGCTGGCACGGTGGGCAACTCGGAGGCGGGGCACCTGCACATCGGGGCCGGCCGGCGCATCCTGTCCGACCGGGTGCGGATCGACCAGGCCATCGCCGATGGCTCCTTCTTCTCCAACGACGCGTTCCGGTGGGCCATGCAGCGAGCCAGGCGGGACGGCACCCGGCTGCACCTGCTGGGGATCGTCTCCTTCTACAGCTCGCATGGTTCCGTGAATCACCTGAAGGCGTTGATGCAGATGGCTCGCCGGGAAGGCGTGCCCGAGGTAACTATCCACGGCATGCTTGGCCGGCGGGGCGAGCGCCCCGAGAGCGGCGCGATTTACACCGAGGAGATCGAACGGGAAGCGGAACGGCTAGGGCCAGGGATGACGCTGGCATCGATCATCGGCCGCTTCTGGAGCCTGGACCGGGAGGAGAACTGGGACCGCATCGAAAAGACGTATCGCTGGTTGGTGGAGGGAAAGGGGCGGCCGGTGCCAGCGCTATCCTGACCGGGACGCCAGCCTCGTGACGTGACAATCGGCCGGCAGTAAGGCTATGTCCGCTCCGATAATAGGTCCGGCTCCGCGCGGACCACAGTCCGCGCTCTGCGAGCGTACTGGCGCTTTTTCACGAGCCTGTTTCGTCAGGTTGACGCGCATGGACTGTGGTCCGGCGGGAGCGTTGAAGCGGCGACGTTTTCATCCCTGAAGGTGAGCCAAGGCTCATGGTGACTGCTCCGAAGGCTCGCTGCCCTTGCCGGATCAGGGCACCAGGCTCTCCAGCATTTGGCGCAACCGCTCCTCGTCGGTTACCGTCGCCTCCCATTCCCAGTAGTCGCGCTCTATCTCGTAGGAATGCTTGTCTGCGATACGACCTTCATCCCACGCCTGCTTGAAGGCTTCGAAATCCATCCCATGGCGCTGTTCGAATGCCGCCTTCCGCTCCTCGGTCTCCTTCAGCTTCAGACGCACAAGGTCCTTCACAGCGATGGGCAAGGCCACTTCAAGTCTGGACTCTTGGGTGAGGTCGGCCAAGATCCGATAAATCGGTTTGGAAATCACAGCTTCAAGCATCTGACTCACCTTTCTCTCATTCATCTCCCAAGGATTATAGCACACAACGGAGAACGAGCAAAGACAGAACACCTCATGCCGACCACACGCCCGTTACCGCCGCCTCCACGCACTGCTCGACCGTCCCGTAGCGCACCCGGAGCCCGGCGTAGGAGGGCAGGTAGGTTGCTCCCTTGGCCGATGGGGTCGCGAGCGTGCGAAAGCCCAGTTCCTGCATCGGCGCGACGACCGCGCACATGTCGGCGATCACCCGCCCCCCGCTGGCCTCGACTGCGGCGACCAGCCCCTCCGCTGCGGCCCGCTCCCGCATCTCCCGCGCCGCCGTGATCCACAGCGCCGTCCTCACCCGCCGCCCGTCCAGCAACCGCACCACCTCCGCCATCTCCTCGAGCCCCGCGTGCGGGCAGCCGAACCAGACCAGGTCAATCCTGTTCTCGTTCTCGAGCGCGCCAGAGTTGAGCGCGGCGTAGGCGGGTTGCAGATCGTCGACGACGAGCGTCTCGTGGTCGGAGGCCAGGATATCCGGCCGGTCCGCCTCGGGCGTGCACCCGGCGACGTGGTACAGCGCGACGGCACCGCTGGCCGCCATCGCCGCCCCCAGTGCCTTCAACGCGACGCCGGAGCACGCGTCCTCCCGGCCCTCGAAGACGAGATATGGCACGCAGTTGCGCGCCGCCCGCCCGACCAGGTGCCCCAATGCGCCAAAGTCGGAGAGCGTGCGCACCGGGCAGCGCACGGCCACCCGCAGCGTGGCGCGTCGATTTTGGTCCAGGTGCAGCCCGTAGGCCGCGGTGCGCCCGGCGATCGCCGCGGCCAGCGCGCTCGGCCCACCCTCCCGATTGGTGCGCGCCCCCAGCACCGAGTTGGCGTAACTGACCGCTGAGGACTCGGCCCAGGCCACGTGCTCGCCCACGCGGGGCACGTTGCCCACCAGGTAGGGGGTGCACGTGCAAGTCGTGCGCACGCCCAACCGCCGGTAGGCCTCGATCACCGCCAGTTGGCGGCGGGCGAACGATTCCGAAAAGCCCAGTTCGCGCCAGGCGCGCAGGTCGATGCCGGCCGGGTTCAGCGTCGTGGGGACGCGCGCCCGCGCGCCCTGGTCGGCCCACTCGCGCAGGAACTCGAGCCCCGCCTCGCCCAGGTTGCGGTAACTGACCCCCGCGACCTGCACGGAGCTGACCGGGACCAGCCGCTCGGCGCCATAGATCCGCCCCAGCGCGACGACGATCTCCATCGCCTTGCGCACGCCGGGACCAGAGTCACCGGCCAACAGGGCCTGGTCTTTGGCCGAGAGTCTCAACACGCTACGCGTTCTCCGACAACCCGCGCGAGCACGCCTCGTGCATAGCGAGGATCGCCTTGATCACGATCCTCCGGTTCCGGAGATGTAGGCGGCGGCTCTGGTTGCTGACCGAGAAGTGATAGTGGTCGCCCAGCACGACGCGCACCTGATCGCTGGCAAACTCCAACTCCTCCAGGAGATCCAACATCGGCTTGACCCCCACCAGCCGGTCCTTGTGGCCGAGCACGACGCGGAAATGGCGCCAGTGGTGGGGCTTGAGTGGACGGGGCGTGGCCCCCATCGCGAAAAAGGTCTGGGCCAGCACACCTTTGGGGGTGGCGTTGAACACCCGCACGTGCTCGGCCTTTACTGCCCGGCTCGACGCGCCGATGAGCATCTCGACGATCGACGGGGCCAGCCTGGTCTTGAGCCATCCCAACGTCTCGGCGGCCGAACCGGCCCAGATGCCCACGCCCAGTGCCTTGTAAAAGCTCTTGCGGAGGCCATCGTTGATCAACAGCGCGGGGGAGACCGCCAGCCGGCCGACCTCGTGCGGGCGCCAGCGGGACTCGTCCAGGTAGAACAGCGCCGCGCCGCTCATCGAATGGCCGACGAGCGTGATGACGCGCAGACGGCGCGTCGCTCGCTGGCTGGAGCGTAGCCCCAGCAGCTCGATCCAGCGCTCGACGGCGGCCATGTCCGCAGCCGGATCGCAGGTTCCGATAGGGGGCAACTCGTCGGCAAAGGGAGAGCCGCCAAAGCCATTCACGTCGGCGGCCAGCGCGACCAGCCGGGGGTTGGCGGCGCACACCAGCGCCGGAATCTGCTCCCAGATCGCGTGGCTGCCGTCCCAGCCGTGCATGAATATCACCAGCCCTCGCGCCCGGGCCATCACTTCCGCGTCAGGCTCTCCTCCAGACGCGAGCTGCGGCCAGAACACACGCCACACGAAATCGGCCAGCCCGGTCTGGTCGCGAAAATCGGCCGCGTCCTGCGGCCCGACCAGCCCGGCCTGGACGAGGTGGTTGAGCGTGTAACTGGCGCTGACGATCCCCTCTGTCGGTTCCTGCCGGGTCGCCTGGTGCCCCGCCATCCAATCCCATCTGCCCACGATGTGTCACCTCTTCCGTGATGTTTGATGAGAACATGAGTTCGTAGTGCGCACTTCAGTGCGCTCCCACGGCGCTGAAGCGCCTGCTACGAACCTTCACGCCCGAGGCCGAGGGCGTAGACCTCAGCCCGGCTCCAACCGGAGGCCTCGGCGATGCGCCGCGCGGCGGCCGGCCGCGACAGCCCCTGCGCCAGCAGCTCATCGAGCGCGGCGCGCACCCGGTCCTCATCCCAACACACGTGCTCCTGCGGCGCTCCCTCGATCACGAGCGTGAATTCGCCCCGGGGCTCGACCTCGTCAAAGTGATCACGGGCCTCACGGACGGTTCCCCGCCATACCTCCTCGTACAACTTGGTCAGCTCGCGGCAGACAGCCAGCGGCCGGTCGCCCAGCACGGCCTCGACGTCGGCCAGGCTCCGGCGCAAACGATGGCGGACTTCAAACGCGACCAACGTGCGCTGTTCCTGCGCCACCTCGGCCAGCAGCCTGCGACGCTCGGGCTGGCGGCGGGGCAAAAAGCCCAGGTAGAGAAAACTGTCGCTGGGCAGGCCAGAGACGACCAGCGCCGTCACAGGCGCCGAGGGACCGGGGACGGGCACGACCGGGTACCCACGTTCGATGGCCGCGCGGACGAGTTCGTAGCCCGGGTCAGAAAGGCCCGGCATCCCGGCCTCAGAGATCAGTGCCACGTCGCCCGCGTCGAGTGCTCGCAGCACCGTCTCCAGCTTTGCCAGCTTGTTGCCCTCAAAGTAACTGGTGATGGGGCTCTCAATCTCGTAGCGCCGGGCGAGGATACGGGCGCGGCGGGTGTCCTCCGCAGCGATGAGCGCCACTTCCTTGAGGACCCGCAGCGCGCGGAGGGTGATGTCCTCCAGGTTGCCAATCGGGGTACCGACCAAATATAGAGTGCCCACAAATCAATGACCAATGACCAATGAACAATGACCAAAAATCAAGAACCAAGGACCGATGACCAAGGACCAGGGACCAGGGACCAAGGACCAGGGACCAGGGACCAAGGACCAAGGACCAGGGACCAAGGACCAAGGACCAATTCAGTGGTTCTGGGTGAACACGACGTAGGCCAGGGCGGCACCGCAGAACCCGGGCATGTCAACCACGATCTCCTCCGAAATGGGGAGATGGTCATCCCGGTAGGGATCGTGGAGCTGCACCCGCACCTCGAAAGGCTTCGGCTTCCCATCAAAGAACTGCTCCCACGCAGCCTGGCTACCGTAGATCGTGTTGAACCGCGCGTCGGAGCCAGAGGTAACGACGACGTCAATACCGGCTCCCCAGACGTGCACCGGGTAGCCGATCAGCGGGTTTTCGTCCAGATCCTGTACCTGGCCCGCCACGCCGGTCCAACTGCAGCCGTACTGGGGCGAGGTCAGCTCCAGCTCGTAGGTGAACGGCCACGGAGAACGCGTGGCCCGGGCTGTGGGTGTGACCGTGGGCGGAAAGGTGGGGGTGGGCGGAAAGGTGGAGGTGGGTGACGGCGTCAGCGTGGGTGTGCGCGTGGGCCTGGGAGGCGTCGCCGTCGGGGTGTGGGTCGGCGTCCAGGTGGGAACAGTCGTCGGGCCGCTGGGCGTAGGCGTTCCGATCGGCGACTCGGCCAGACCGGCAACCGTAGGGGGCGGGAACGGGTTAAAGACGTTCAGCCCGATCGACGTGTAAAAGCACAGCAAACACACCGTGGCGACGAGCACCACGATCGTCATCACGTTGAAAAGCACCGTTCTCCTGTCGTCTCCCATCACCTGATCTCCTCGCGGCGCTCCTGTGTCAGGGGCCTGTTTCGACGAAACGCTGCACCGTGGCCTGGGCCCACAGCCCTTCGATCCATTCCTGCACCGCTCGATCCTGCAAGAGGCGCAGGTTCTCCGGGCTGACGGAGCGAGCCGGGTCGCGCTCGACGACCTGCATGATGTGATGGCCCAGTGCGCTGCTCACCACGCCGCTGAACTGGCCGGGCTGCAGGGCAAAAGCCGCTTCCTCTACCTCAGGGGCCACCAGGATGCCCTGCGGGAAAAAGCCCAGGTCGCCCCCGCTGTCGCGGGTGCTGGTATCCTGAGAATAGGTCCTGGCCAGCGCGGCAAAGTCAGCGCCAGCCTGGAGCTGGGCCAGGATGCGCTCTGCCTCCGAAGGGGTATCCACCAGGATGTGGCGGGCGTGGACGTGTTCGGCGGTCGTCGGCACGTTCTCAACGACCCGCTGGGTCATCGCCATGCCGATCAACTGTGCACGCACCTCCCGCCAGGCATCTTCGGTCGTCTCACCCCACTCGGCCAGTTTGTCTCGAAACGCCTGCTCGCCCCCGTTCTCATCGATCATCACCTGCACGTAGGCGTCGACCTCGGCGTCGGAGACGACGACGCCCGCCGCGGCAGCCGCTTGCTCGGTCAGCACCTGCTCGATCATCACGTTGAGAATCCAGGCGCGTGCCTGAACCAGGTTCTCCTGCCCCTCCGGTGTGCTGGGGTCGATCCCACGCGACAGCAGCGAAGCCTCGTACCGCCCCAGCTCCCGTTCATAGTCGCTCAGGTAGACGGGCTGGCCGTTGACCAGCGCAGCCATCGGAGGCTCCGGCGTGGGCGAAGACAGAACGACAGGCGTGGGTGTGGCGGCCGGGTCGGCCGGCATCCCACCGGCAGGCGTGTCGATGGGTACAGAGGTGGGGGCCAGGGTGGGTGCAGGCGCGACCCACATCGGCACACACGCGGTGGAGACGGAGAACAACGCCAGCGCCGCCACCAGTCTCCCTACTGCTCTCAAATCCATAGCAAACTCCTGGCATCCAAGACCTGACAGGTTTTTCACAGCCCACTTTTCGGCAAGTATACCCCTGATCAGGTCAGGTCTGGCTTAAAACGATACCACTGAAGACCTGACAGGTTTTTCACAGCCCACTTCTCGGCAAGTATGCCCCTGATCAGGTCAGGTCTGGCTCAGAACGACGCCTTTGGAAACCTGTCAGGTCTTGATTATACCCATAGCGGGGGTTTTATGCAACCCGGGTGGCTTGCCAAAGCATCCACCGTCTGCTACAATTTATCGATGGCGTTTCATACAAGCCCGGTCGATCGCCTCCACGCCCCCCTCAGGTGGACCATGCGGCGGTGGAGACTGGCGCTGTTGCTGGCCGCGCTGCTCCTGGGCCTGGCCGCCGAAGGGCTACCGCCGGGCAGCCTCGATACCCAGGTCAGCCGCCTGCTGGCCGGGCAGCGGTTCGATTTCGCCGGCTGGGAGGTGGAGGCACTGCTGGGCAAGCTGGCGCACAGCCTGGTCGCGCCACAGCGCACCATGGACGAACCGGCCCGCCACGACTTTTTCCTCGACTACCTGCGACTGGTGGCCACGATCCAGCGCCTGGACGGGGAGATCCAGCGCGTCTACGTCGATCCAGACGTGGAGGACCCCGAGAGGGCGACGGTCGAGCTGCGCACCCGGCTGGCCGAGCTGCGCGCGGCGGAGGAGGCCCGCCAGCCGCTCGCCGAGGCGATCCTGGAGGAGCAGACCGGGTCCATCCTGATGGACGCGGGGTTTGGCGGGCTGGGCCGGGAGATCCCGCCCGTCGGTGCCCACTTCACGCCCCTGCCCCTGCTGCTCGTCGTCTCCCCCCGCGACCACATCGAGAACATCCTCGACCTGAACCTGCGCCACGGGCTGGACGTGGCCCAGCGGGAGGCCATCGAGGAGGAGGTGGAGGCCAGTCGCGACGTCTCGGCGCTGGTGACCGGGATCGGTGGTCTGGCCGCCTACCCGGCGATGCTGCTCGAGAGCAGCTCGCTCAACTGGGTGGCGGAGGTGACCGCGCACGAGTGGGCGCACCATCACCTCACGCCGCGCCCGCTGGGCTGGCACTACCTCGACGACCCCGAGACGCGCACGATCAACGAGACGGTGGCCTCTATCGTGGGCAAGGAGGCCGGACGGCAGATGGTGGCTCGCTATTACCCCGATCTGCTGCCGCCGGAGCCAACGCCTGCGCCGGAGGAGCCGGACGAGGAGGCCCCGCCGCCCGAACCACCGGCCTTTGACTTTCGCATGGAGATGCGGGAGACGCGCATCCGGGTGGACGACCTGTTGGCCCAGGGCATGATCGAGGAGGCGGAAGCGACCATGGAGGAGCGGCGGCAAGCGTTCGTCGCCAACGGCTACTACATCCGCAAGCTGAACCAGGCGTACTTTGCCTTCCACGGGGCGTACGCCGACGAACCTGGCGCGGCGGGGGAGGACCCGATCGGGCCGGCGGTGCAAGAGCTACGCGCCCGCAGCCCCGACCTGCACACGTTCGTCTCCCGGGCCGCCCGCGTCACGACGCTGGCCGAGCTGCGGGTGCTGCTGGGTGAGATGGGGAAGTAGGGAACTTGATCTAGCACCTCCCCACACTCCGGGTACCACGGGCGCAGTGAAACGTGAAACGTGAGGCGTGAAACGTGAAACGTGAGGCGTGAAACGTGAAACGTGAAACGTGAAACAGCAATTCCCGTTATGGAGTTCGTAGTAACGACTTCAGTCGTTCTTTCTGCGTAACCAGCGACTGAAGTCGCCACTACAAAGCTATACCACGTGACGATAATGCGAAAACGGGAATTGCTGAACGGGAAACGTGAAGTGTGAGGCTTGCGAAACGTAGGATCATCGCGCTTCGCGGCGGATTAAATAATCGACAAGCAGTGCGCGCAGTGCTTCCGTCCACATCTCCTGGGCGGCCTCGTTGTCCGGCGCGCCGACGAGAAAGGGGGCCGGCAGGATGCCCTCCGGCCTCCCGGCGGTACCCAGCGTGTCGGTGAAGGCCAGCGTCACCGGCGCGCGCTGTTGGCAGGAGGCGCGTTTGCAGAACTGCACCGCCAGAGCCTCCAGATCGTACGCGGCCGGCTTCGCCCACCCGGCGTCCGTCGCGAACGAGGAGATCACGACCCGTTCCCCGACAAAGATAATGGTGTGCCCGGCATAGTCCCGGTCAACGCTGGTGTGCAGCCAGCGGCCGTCGTCGTCGCGGCGGTAGAAGCGGACGGCGCGGAAGCGAGCCTGTTCCCCGCCGGGGAGCCCGGCGGCGCGCACGACCTCGACCCGGGCTGCATCGCCGACGACGCGGGCGTTCTCGACCGAGAGCGCTGCCGTCGTCGCCAGGCCGGGCAGAGGGGGCAGCAAGAGCGGTTCGAGCGCAGCAGGGGCCTCCGGCGGCTCGCGCCAGGTGGGCGCGGCGTCATCCTGCAGGCTGCGATAGAGGTCGGCGTCCCCCTCGGCCAGCGCCCGCAGTTCCAGTTGGGCGACGGCCCGCACCTCAGCCTCGACCGTCACCAGCGCCTCACGCCGCGCGCGCCACCAGGTGGTGCCCCCCACCCCGACGACCAGGGCCACCGCCGCGCTCAGCCCCAGCCACACGCGCCAGCGAGCGCGCCGGGGCCGCTGCTCCCGCTGAGGGGCCCGATCAGGGCCCTCGTCGTCAAACCGCCACTCCAGTTCGACGGCCATCTCGTTCTCCTACCCGGCTCCTGCCTGGTTCACCGCCCGGCAACTGCGAGGCCGGGCACGACGCTTCGCCCGGCCCGCATGCGCTGCACGGCGACCAGCGAGAGGACCACGATCCCCACGCCAAACAAAAACGTGTACCGGCTGCCGAGTGTCTCCCACACGATGCCCCCCACCACCGGAACCGTGACCCCCGCGACGTGGTTGATCGTCTGGCCCAGCGAGAGATTGGGCGTGATCTCCTGGGGATAGACGGCGATCTTTTGAAAGTAGGACTGGAGCGCGATCGTGAACCCGAACAGCAACTGGTCGGCGACGAACAACACGTACAGGACGGGAAGCAGGGGCACGTACGCGTATCCCAGGAAGACAAAGATGAGCAGCATAAAGTTCAGCGTGAGCACGCGCCGCTCGCCGAAGCGGGCGATGATCTTGCCGAACTGCTGATAGAGGAACGTGCCGATGAGGTTGTTGACCAGGAACAGGACGGTGATCGTCTGGGCATCCACGCCGTGCTCCTGCACGAGCAGGAAGACGGCAAAGGTGGTAAAGATGTGGCGGCGGCTGCCCATCAGGAACTCGAGCGTGTAGTACAGCCAGTAGCGCCGGCGGACGGGGGCACGGCGGCGGGCGCGGGCCGGGCGGGCGGGCTGCCGGCCCCACGGCAGCAGCACCAGCCCGCCGACGACGAGCAAGGCCCCGGCGGCGTAGAACAACGGGCGGAAGCCCAGCGCGTCGAGCGCCAGGATGACGACGCCCGCGCCGGCGAGCGCGGCCAGCGCGTTCAGGCTGCCCAGCCGGCCCAACGTGCGCGGGGCCTCGTCCTCGTCGACGAGCATCAGCACCGCCGACGAGTTGCTGGGCATGAAGAAGTGAAAGCCGACACTCATCACCAGCGTGCTTGCGATCAGGCCCGGCAGGCTGGCGGACCGGCCCGTCAGGACGATGCCGGCGCCCATCAGGACGACGGACAGCCCGGCGATGCGCATCTCGGACAACAGCAGCGCCAGCAGCCCGACGCTGAAACCCAGCAGGCCGGGGATCTCGCGGATCGACTGGATTACGCCCATCTGGTCGGCGCGCACGCCCAGTTCCTGGACGGCAAAGTTGTTGAAGAGCGATCGCCACAGTTGAAAGCCGAGCGAGAGCAGCAGGTTGGTGATCACGATGACGGTGAGCGCCGCCCGGCGGTGTGCCACCGCCGGGCGCGTGCCATCCGAGGCAGTGGAGACGGCTGGGTCGGTCATGGGCTCCTTTGTTGCTGCGCAGTTTGAGGTTTCAGGTTGTCCCCTGCGGTCAAAGTATAGCACGGGGTAGGGGCGTGTCAAACCCCCGGCGTGGCAAGCCCGCACCGCCGTGGAACAGGCGGTGCTGGACCGGTCGCACAGCGAGGGCGCTACGAGCCACACTGTAGGAGCGTGAGTGACGACAGGGAGTGCTCTGGCCAGGGAGGACTGATGCTGTTGAGAGGACGGAGATCAGGTAACGTACCTGCATCCATACAGATGTGCATACTCGGCCTCAAAGATCTCGCGCCGAGTCTGGCGCAGCCGCTCTACAACCTCATCCTTAGTCGTGCCAACCTTCAATCCCCCCGCCTGACGAATCTCCTCCCGGAGGGCCGTCAGATCCCTCAACCAATCGCTGCGCTGGCTGGCCATCGTCACCAGACGCCCGATCATCCCCACTGGGTCAGTCTGCTCTTCCGCGGCCAGTGATTCTAACTCTGCGTACAGGCTGGCTGGGAGACGAACGACAACAACTGGCTCATCCATTCTTTGATCCTCGGTCACATACCTCTTGACGATCGCGCTGCTGTCTACATAGTAGGTCGTCACAGCTCGCCTCGGCGTTGAGCAATCAGAATCTCGCTCACCGGGGGGCCTGGTAGCACAGGGGGTACCTGGCGATCCGCATCTGTTCCGTCGCCCTCCACCAACTCGGCAGACAGGTGATGGATACGATCTGTGGTCAGCAACACCTGAACGACTTGTACGGCGGCATCCAGAGCAGCCTGTCTTTGGCGAAGCTGGGCCAATCCCAACAACAGTGCCTGGCGCAGTTGGTCCTGGTCCACCAACTGTCCCTCTAGCCAATCTGAGGGAATGGTCAAGGTAATCGTATGCTCCATCACTTGCTCCTCAACTATCCAATCTACCCAGTTCGAGCTACCTGATGTAGTATATCATTCTTCCCTCGATGAGTCAACGCGCCGGTGCGCAGGGGCTTCCGCAAGGTCCGCTGAGTGACTTCAATCAGCGGCTTCCGGCTCTCTGCCCCAAATGCGACACGCCCACCGAACGGTGTACTTTAATCCGGGGGCAAACCTTCCCGAAAGCTCACTTGTAGATTGGCGATGCCGGAGATGCTGCCGAGAAGCGCCGAAATGTCTGCCAGGTCGCTCGTGCAAGCTTTCGGGAAGGTGACTCGTCCCAAAAGTGAAATACACATCCCACCGAACGTCAATTTGCCTTACGGGGCCTGCCGTGCTACAATACGTATGCTCCAAACGTATGCTCCAGACAAGAGACCCTCGCACGATGAGAACGATGGACCTTCTTGAATCGAGGCCCAGACCGGGCCTCAGGGCACAAATAACGACGACGACAAGTTGCAGGCAGACTGCTGTACGCTAGCGGTCTGCCTCTTTTGCACGTACCGGATTGGAGGAGAGGATGCCGCACGGGAAGCGTGAGAGCCACTGGCTGGTCATACGCCGCTGCCTGGCGATCATCCGCCGCGCCCAGCGTGGCCCGGCCTCCTGGGAGGAACTGATCGAGGCGGTGCTGGCCCAGGAGGGACCGGACGCCTATGGCGAGGAGGCCGGGGGCAAGGCCCAGCGTCGCCGCCTGGAGAACGACCTGCGGCGCATCCGGCGCAACCTGATGGTGGACCTGGACTTTGACCGGCAAGCGGGCGGCTACGTGATCGGCGACACCTGGGGGGGACTCCTGGACCTGCCGGACGAGGACCTGGCGACGATCGCCTGGTTGGAGCAGACGTTCGACCACGCCTCGCCGCAGCACGACGAGGTGCACGCGCTCCTGGGACAGTTGCGGCTCTACCTGGCGCTGGAGCGGCGGGCGGTGATCGAGCGCTGCCGCACGGCGTTGGTGATGGACCTGTGCCAGCGGGACGAGGACGAGATCCCGCCGGCGGTGTGGGACCGGCTGACGAAGGCGCTCGTCGAGCGGCGGCGGATCGAGTTCCTCTACCGCTCGCCGCAGCAGGAGGACGGGGTGCCGCGCCGCCACGTGGCCGACCCCTACGAGCGGTATTTTGACACGGCGGGCGGCCACTACTACCTGCGGGGCTGGTGCCACTACACCGACGGCCCGCTGGGGCGGCGCGAGCAGTGCCGGTATTTCGACTACCGGATCGGGCGGATCGGCGAGGTGCACGTGCTGCCCCACAAACTGCCGCCCTTCGCGCCCTCCGCGCCTCGGTACGACCTGGTGTACGAGCTGGCGCCGCAGGTCGCGCGGCTGGGGGTCACGCGCCACCGGGGGATCGAGGTCCAGGAGATCGAGCGACGGGAGGACGGGGGTGTCCTCGTGCACGCCGAGACGGACAACCCCTTCTGGGCCGTGCGCGCGCTCCTGCACTACGGCCCCTCCTGCCGGGTGGTCGGCGGGCCGGAGGTGGTGTGGGAGATGCGGAGGACCGTGGAAAAGATGGCGGCAGTCTATGGGGCGGGGGACTGACAGGGGCGTGTTGCGTGTTGCGTGTTGCGTAAAGGGTGAGGGGGGAACGACCCATGTCTCGTCGGCGTAGGCGCCCGCCTATCCCGGTGACGCTCGTCCTGCCGGCCGAACCGCCGGCGCGGGACGAGATCGACACGATCCTGATGGCGGCCGACGGCATCGTCGGCACCGCCGGCCGGAGCGGGCTGACGTTGATCCTGAACGGGTCGCGCAGCAAGAAAGCGCTGGCATGGGAGTGGGACAAGGTGCCGGATTACGGCGCGCTGCGCCACCTGACGGCCGACCAGATCGGTCGCAAGGTGGACTGGTGCATCCACCACCGGTGGCTGCGGCTGGAACACAACCGCAACGGCATCCCCTTGCTGTACCACTCGACGAAGGGATGGGAACGGGTCGAGCAGTTGTGGGTGGAGCGGCTGCTGGGCTGGTTCGAGGATTGGCAGGCGGCGGGGCAACTGGAGCGGGCCTGGCCCCGGCTGGAGACGATCAACCGGGACATCAAGTTCATGCTGCTGGACGCGATCGGCGAGCGGAGGCGGCGCGACCTGGCGGGGGTGCTGCGGGCCTGGTTCCCGCACGAGATCCGGGCGGTGCGGACGGCGATCAACCGCACGTTGCAGGAGCTGGGCGAGCGAGGGCTGGCGCATCCGGGGCGGAGCAGGTAGGCTGGCCAATATAACGACGAATCTCGGGGATTGAACGAATGGGGGGCGGCGATTGCGTTCCAGTTCGTGCAAGCCATGGAATTCACCGTGCTATGAGGCTGACTCCCCCATGGATGTGGGGGAGGAGATGTGATAGTATATGGATGGGACAGCCAAAGGCGAAACAGGAGGTGTGCATTGAGCAATCTGGATCTGCAGCACATTGCGCTGTTGATTGGCAAAAAAGAGCCGTCAGTCTTTACGGACTATCTAGACCAGGTGGCGAACCGCGGCCTGACGTCCTACAAGGCAATCCTGCAATGGGGTACAAAGGGCGGAGAAAGTCTGTACACCCACGTGCTCAACGGCGTTTTTGTGCTAGAGACACTCCGGGGACCCCTGGGCTTGAGCGACCCAGAGGCCCGTGTGGTGTACACAGCCTTCACCATCCACGACATCAACAAGCTCCCGGGACACACTGAGCAGGCATTTGGCAAGATCGCGACCCGTGAGAACCTGGCGATCGAGATCGAAAGGCTAGGATTGAGGAACTTTTTCCCTGACTGGAAGACGTACCTGGAGGACATCACCAGTCTGGTGCGTGGGCACTCGGGACACCACCACAGCGGCGGGGAGCGGTGGATTGCCAAACGCACCCCCGCCTACGGGCTGGGTCTGGAGCGGGTCAACGCGCTTCTGCACCTGATGCGTGCTGCGGATGTGGTGGACCTCTCCCACACGCTGGAGGAAAGCACGCTCAAAGCCGACTTCTTGGGCCACCTCAATGCCTACATGGCCGACAGCGGCCGCCCTGTGCAATACGAATTTGTGACACACCGGTTGACGGAACAGCGCGGCATCCTGACGAACGTGATCCACAATGCGATCGCCGCAGAGTTACGCGAGCGTTATGGGTGGATCCCGTTACTTCACTACCCGGATGGCATCGCGTACCTGTCCGAGAAGGGACAGGCTCCCGCTGTCGGCGACGACGACCTGGCCCGGATAGCGCGGCGTGTCGCCCGGACCATCTCGAAGGCCACCACGGCCAAGTTCCGCGAGTTCATCAGGCCCGCGCCCTCTGGCATCAAGGTGGATCACAAATGTCTGGAACTAGGCGTTCCATTCGAGGATGTCTTGCGCGAGATATACAACATCATCCAACGGCGTAGCCCAGATCCATCCGCACTGGACGCCAAGGCGCGTGACTGGGCACGGCGGGGCTTTGACAAGGCCAAAGCAGCTTTCCCCGAAGCGGCCGATCAGGTGCATGCGGCCCTGGAAGACACCCGTCTCCTGGTTAGCGAGGATGTGGACCGGCTCCGCCAGGCCGAGTTGGTTCGCTCCTACTATATATTCCTGAACAAGCACTTCCAGGAGGAGGTGGATGATCCGTGGGGCCGGATATATGCTGTGCTGGATCTGCCCGAGGCTCGCTACCCGTTCTATGCCTACTTTGATCCTCTCTGGGCACGGGCCTACGTCCTCTCGCGCGACCTGGCTCTCCCCGAGGAAGAGATATATCGACGCATTGAGACCGACGGCGTGACGCTCCTCCAGGGCAGCGAGCAGGCCGCGGATCCAAAGGTGGCATTGTTCAGCGACTACTTGCGTCTCTACGCCATCTTCGGTGCCGGCGGGCGACCCATGAGGTGCTTTGAGGAACACCTGGCGCATTACGTTGAAAACCAACACAAGCAGTGCGTCTACTGTAGCGGGCCATTCCCCACCGACAAGTGGATGGCCGCCGACGTACGTTCGGACGTCACGGTGCAGACCTTCTCCAACCGGCTGCGCGGGGGACCGGGGGAGCCGAAGAAGTACGTGTGCGCAGTCTGTCAGCTCCAGTTTCTGTTGGAGAAGTTGAACTATCCTGCAGTGCGGGGCGAGAAGACGTTTTACCTTCACCTGTACCCCTACTCATTTCTGACCGGGCCGTTTATCGAGGGACTGAACACCACGATTCAGCGCATCGTGAGTGAGGATGTCGCCGTGCAGGCCCTCAATATGCGGTCGGCCGAGGGTATAGCAGCCTATCTGACAGACAAGGTCGCCACCCCCACCTTCCGCAGCCGAACCAAAAAGGACAAGCCACAGCCCTTTGGTTTGTATCTGCCGCGGTACGCTGAGACAGTGGGCAATCTGCTCATCTTTCCGATCAACCCCGGCGGCCGGAATGACACGGAGCGATTTCTGTTTGCACTGTGGAACGCGTTGTTGCTTCAACGTCACTTTGGAGTGAAAGTGCTGATGAGCAACGCACCGGTCCCGCCATTGGGCAAAGACGAGATCCCCGATCTGTACGTGGACAACGTCCCGCTGGCCTGCGAGGGGCTGCTGCCCCGCAACGATTACGCCCAGTTCGAAGATGGAACGGACCAACCAGGCACGTTGCCCGCGCTGTGGGAGGACGTGGGACACCTGTTCAACCTGCGACGTCTGACATTTACCAGCAAGGATAACACGGCCCGGCTGGTGCGGGCGCTCGTGGGCAGCCCACTGACCATCTTCTATGAGACTGAAAAGCTGCTAGAGGCCCGTGTGCGTGGGGAACGACCCGGGGGACTGTTGACCTGGCTCTCTCAGCAGGCATTCCCCCACGTAAACACACTAGCACTGAGCAAAGGAGGACAATTCATGGTACAACTAAGTACACAACTTCAGCGGCTGGCAGAGATCGCGTGGAAGAGCGGCATACGCGGTCGCTCCCTGGAAAAGAGCGCCTTGCTCTACCCCGTCGGCGAGGTGTTTGCCAAGCTAGGCCATTCAAGCGGGCACGTTGACCGGGAGGCACTGAAGGCCGCGGCAGTGCAGGACATCTTTGACCACCTGTCCCGCATCGCCGACGACCGCTACAAGCCAGGGCGGAAAAAGTGGGAGGCGACCAAAGAATTCGTCGACGTCTGGTTCGACGATGTGCTGGAAGGAGTCTATGGCGGCAACTTGCGCAAGTTGCTGGCCGACGAAAAGCTGATCCGCTCGGCCTTTCTATTTTACGTGCGCGAGCAGATCCCCCGCAAGCGGGATCGAGATGTCGAAGAGGGACCAGAGGGCAAGTGAGTGTAGTAAGGGGTAGCAAATCTGCAAATCTGCAAATCAGCAAATAATCAAGAGGAGGTCAGCCCATGTCCATCATCAACCAATATGACGATCATTTTCTGCCTGCCTACAGCAACTATCCACAGGGACGCTACGTCAGCCTGTTGCTGGTGCGCCGCGTCGAGTCGGAGGCAATCTTTCGCACCGAGGGCAGTGGTGAGCCGTTGAGCAAAGAGTTTGTCCACGCCGGATTGAGCGGCGACGAGGTCATCCAGCGCGTGGTCATCAGCAAGCGGAAGCAGACGGCGGTGGAACGCCGCACCGGGCGCGAACTGCTCCGGGCACACGACCTGCTTTTCGCCAAGGATGAGAAGAGCGGCGTCTGTGCGCTCAACCGCAACAACCCATGCGAGCGCTGCATGGACTGCATGATTTACGGGTACGCGGCGGGCGGCGGTGGTGCGCAAAAGTCGCGCGTCGTGACCGACGACGCCTTTAGTCTGCACGACGCAGGCATCGTGACCGCCACCAAACAGTTCAACGCTCTCTACGACAACAGTACCATGCGTGATCCTGAGACAGGCCAGCCATCCGCCAGCATCGGCACCGATGAGTACGTCAAGCCCGAGACGATCTTTCTGGACACCGAGACCGTGCGCGATGTGACTGCTCACGAGTTCCGCTACGTGCTGGGCAACATCCTGCGCTCCACGCGCTATGGCGCAATCTCCTCACGCATTGGCAAGGTCAAGAACGTCCTGGCTGGTGTCATTCTGAGCGATTGCGAGGTATTCAGCAACCTGGAACTCACGCAAGCGGTCTACGACCGGTTGCGTGGTGAAGCATCCGAGCCGGACTTTCCGCTGCGGACCGACGCAGTCGTCGAGGCTGTGCGCGTGGCAACGGATGAACTGGCGCAGCGCGTCGTCGGCCAGCTCACAATCCTGCCCCCCGAAGAGGTCGTGTCACTGGTGGATGAGATCACGACGCTTTACGCGGACGAAGGCGCGGTGAAGGCCATGGTGGAGGCAGCGACCAGGATGTATGGCCCACAAGGATAGGGGGTGCCAGAATGCACGTCTACCGGTGTGAACTCACCTTGATGGAGGCGACCTTTTTCAGCAGCCGCGAGGTGAGCGCTACCTATCAGACGGAGCCGCTGATCGGCAACATTGCTCTAGCTTACGCGCTCGGCTTTTGCCAGGCCCCCTACTTTAATGACGGCACGATTTACTACAAGGCGCACTTGGGTGCGTTAAACGAACGGGGGGTCTACGTCACGCCTGCGACGGTGGTCGGTAAGCCCCGTTTTACCATCGGGCAATTCAACGCCCAGCCCGACGCTTACTGGTACGCGATGGGGGCTGGCACTATCGTCACGCGGCCTGACGACGGGTGGGCAGTTGGCGCGGGCAAGACCTGGCGCATCACGCGCGCCGACGGCTCGCGCAGCAAGGTCGCCGCCGAGAGTCGTCCTCAGTTCGGGCGCATCCGCTTCCTGGCCATCGGCAACCGGGCGGTCGGCTACGTGCTCAGCCGTGAGCCAATACCGGTGCCCCGCTACGTGCGATTGGGCAAGTTCATGAGCAAGGCCCGGGTGGTGGTCGATGAGATGCAGACGGAAGAGATGGAGCGTGAGAAAGTCACCATTCCCTTCCTGCTCAACCCGGCCGACTTGCCAAGCGACATGCCGCTGACCGTGTTCGACCTGATCAGTGTGCCGCCGACACCTTTGGTACGCAACGCTCGCCTGAGCGGGCGGTTCTACCGCATACCGGACGGCACGCTGCTGCCAACGGGGATGCGCTTTGGGGTGGAGAACTTGCCGTGACGACCTTGTACCTGGAACCCCACGAAGAGAAGCAGGCCCCAGAAAACCCATGGAGCCTGTCTCCCACTCCGCTCTACCATCAACTCCGCACACTGGAAGCCTTGCGCCAGCACGACCTGGTCGCCAACACCTACTACACCGGCACCGGCAAGACAATCGCCAGTTTGCTCTATCTCTTCGAGCTAAACGGCACAGGCAAGAATGTGCTCTTCATCGCGCCGACCAACGCACTGCTGGCACAACACGCGGAGGACATTGAGCAATTTGTGAGGGACAATCACCTGGAATTCAAGGTACTGCAGGTCAGCGCGGCCGATGTGCGGGCGCTGAAGCTGGCCCAGGATCCCGACGCCACTCCCACTCGCCCTGGCGAGGTGCTGCAGCGGCTTATCCGCAACTATCTAGAGTTCGAGCTGGAGGCCACGCGCCGCCAGCCGATCATCCTGGTGGTCAATCCCGACATCTTTTACTATGCGCTCTATTTTCGCTACGGCGCGCACGACCGGCGTAACGTTTTCGAGCGGTTCCTGACCACCTTTGACTACATCGTGGTGGACGAGTTCCACTACTACGACAGCAAGCAACTGGCCAACTTTCTGTTTGCTTTTGCCCTGTTCGACCAGTTCGGCTACTTTGACGTGCGTGAGCGCAAGATCTGTCTCCTTTCGGCCACGCCCACGGAGCAAGTCCAGACTTACCTGAACCAGTTGTTTGGCAAGCGATGGACGCTTGTCAGCCCGAACAACGAGCCAACAGAGTGTGCGGACCTGCCGACCGTTCCCACGCTGGCACCGTTGGAGTTGACTGTCGTGGAAGGGGAGTTTCAGGGGTGGGTGGCGGCGCACCGGGACGAGCTGGCCCAGTGGGTATTGCAGAGCAACCTGGATGGTGCGCTCATCAGCAACAGCCTGTGGCGGGTCAATGCGGCCTATGCCGCACTACGAGCGGTTCTTTCGGAAGGCCGGATGGGACGCATTACCGGTCCAGAACCAGCGGATGAGAGGGCCAGAGCCACAGGGCGAGATCTGATCCTGGCGACGCCGACGGTGGATATCGGTTATAACTTTGTCAAGTTGGACAAGCCGCGACAGAACATCGACTTTCTGGTGTGCGACGCGCGCCACGGGGACGAGTTGATCCAACGCATCGGGCGTGCCGGGCGACTGCTCGGCAAAACACACACTGATCGAACCAGCCGGGCGATTGCCTTGCTCACGCCAGAGGCATCCCAGGCACTCGCTGCACACGATGGGCAGACCCTCAGCCGTGCTGACTTTGCCGCCCTTGTCAAAGAGTGCAAGCATCTACCGCCCAAGCATAGCTTGACGGGCTACATTCGCACCCACGCCATCACCGAGTCGTTCTGGCCCATTTATCAGATCGGCAAGGTGCTGCCACAGGATGACCGGGGGGAGCTTGATGCCCTCTTTGAACGGGTGCGGGGTGTTTTCGCCCCCCACAGCCAGCGTATACCGGGTGGGCTGAAGGGGTTCTTTCGCAAGCTCGAGTCCCGTGAGCGCTGGCTGTACGCTACCCGTGACGGGACCATGCCCTTCGATAAACACACGGCCACGCAAATGGCCGACTGGCTGGAGTGGCTTGACCCCAGAACCGGGCGCTACGAGCCATTGGACCTGCTTCCACATCTGGACAGCTTCCTGGACGGTGCGGAGCAACAGCGCGGGCTGCGAGCCTTTGTCCAGAGCCAGGTTGCGATCACACGCGCCTTGTTTTCGTTCCGGGATAGCTTCCAGGGACCAACCACTGTTTTTTACGACCCCCACCACCAGATTTCCAGCCAGACCGTCAACGCCTACGATCTATTTCACCTGGTGAGCTACTACCGGCTGTCGCCGCCGCTGACGCGGCGCCAGTTCGAGCAGCAGTTTGGCCCGACGAAGCTGACGGGCGATTTCTACGTCCGCCTGATCGAACCTCGCGAGCCCAGGCTGATTCTCGAGTTGGTGTACGACAGCGAGAATGATCGGGAGGATTTTGAGCGCAAATGGTGTGGTGCACCGGTGGCGCCATCCGGTATCCGTGTCCAGGCGCGCGAGCACGGTGGAGACGTACTGGCTGGGGTGCTGGACAGGCGCATAGTTGAAGCGCTGGCGGATAAACCGCTGCCTATGCTCATCATTCCACCGGACAGCGTGGGGGCGATGATCGCCCGACTGCGAGGCACTGATATCTGGGCGCGTAAACTGACCGTTCGGTTCCCGGATGGCTCGGTTGACGCTGGTTATCGGGCGCTGCTGGGCACGGCCGCGTTTCACGCGCACGCTGAGTTGGCAGGGCATTTCTTGATGAGAGACCGACTTAAGCCGGACGCCATCATCGTCTGACCAGCGCGCACCATGGATCACGTTTTATGCACGGAGGCCACCCATGCGCAACGCCACCGAAACCGAATCCGTCGAGATGCTCCTGGGTGCCCTGTTCGAGGGCACGGCGTCGGACGGCCCCTGGGTGGAGCACAACGGGACCGCCTGGGAGATGGAGGAGCTGGCCTACCACGAGCAGATGGACATCATCGTCCCCTACCAATACCTGTTGCTCACGCTGGCCAGCGACGAGACCCGCGCCGTGACGCGCCAGGCTGCCCAGGCGGTGCGCGACGCCGCCGACCGGTTGCTGGCGCTGCTCGACGCCTACGAGCGGGCGGTGGCCGGGGAGCACCCCGAGTGGGCCAAGTTCATCCCGCTGCTGGAGGCTCCCTTTCCGGTCAAGATCCCGCCCAACTGCGACACGCGCGACCCCGACGTGATCGCGGTGATGATGCGGGATATCCGGTTCGAGGGCTCGTGGGAAAAAAAGATGAACTGGCTGATGCTGCACGGCACGCAGGCGCAGCGGCGAATTGACGGTGCACGCATCCGCCGCCTGGCCGCGTTCGAGGAGGCCTACGGGGTGGACCTGGCCGACCTGCTGTTCAGCGAGCAGGCCAAAGCCGAGCACGCGCAGTTGGCCAGGGATTTCAAGGAGGGCAAAATAGACCTGCCGCCGCTGTACTGGCGCGGCAACTGACGCCAGATGCAAACCCTCAGTCCGTCACGTAATCGTCCAGCATCACCACCTGTGGCTGCGTCACCCGGCCGGCCCAACGATGGTCGTTGGTCACGATCCCGTCCGCGCCGGCCAGCCGCGCCGCCGCGACCTGGACCGCGTCCGGCATCCGCAGTCTGGACGTAGCACGGACCAGCGCCGTCTCCCGGGCCAGCGCGACGTCCAGGACCACCAGGCGCAGATTGGGAAAATTGGTCAGGTAGAGTTCATAATCGAGCATCGCCCGCCGGTCACCCGCCTGCGCCGGGGCGGTCAGGACCTCGGCCAGCGTCACGGTCGTGATCAGGCCGGCCACCTGGCCGGACTCGATGGCCTCCAGGACCACGCGGGTCAGCGAGACGTAGCGGGGGTGGTTGGCCAGGTGAAAGGAAAAACGTCAAATGGTAGCAGGCAACGACAATATGCTTTACTCCATCGTCATCGTTCTTACCCCCACCCGCGAGGCGACGGTGCGGGCGACGATGGGGGACCAGGCTCACGCCGCGTTCCTGCGCACGGTGCAGGAGGCCGACTCCGCGCTGGCCGAGGTGCTGCACCTGCCGGGCATGCCGTCGCGCCCCTTTACCGTCTCCCCGCTCCTGGGCGTGGGCCGGGCGCGCGACGGGATGGTGCACCTGTCGCCCGGGCAAGACTACTTCCTGCGCTTTACCGTCCTCTACCCGCCCATCTTTGAGCGCTTCATGGCGCGCTTTCTGCACGGCGCGGGCCGTCCCGTCATCCGGTTGGGGCGGGCGCTGCTCTTGATCAAAGAGATCCTCACCACGCCCGGCAGCCATCCCTGGGCTGGCTACACCTCGTGGGTCCAACTGGCGACCGAGGCCCGCCCGGACCCGGAGATCACGCTCGAGTTCACGTCGCCCACCGCCTTTGGTTTCGGGCAGAAGGCATGGGGCAAGAAGATCGTCGTGCTGCCCGAGCCAAAGCTGGTCTTTGGCAGCCTGGCGCGCTCGTGGAACGACCTGGCGCCGCCGCCGCTGCAGGTCGACCGCCACGCGCTGATGGCCTACGCCGACGAACACGTCGTCGTCAAGCAGTTGCGCGGCCTGGAGACGCAGATGCTGCGCTTCCGCCGCTCGCCACAGGTCGGCTTCACGGGACAGGTGACGTATGGCCTGATGGCGGAGAACGAGGCCGCCCGCTGCCAGCTCAACGCGCTCGCCGACTTTGCCTTCTACGCGGGCGTGGGGATAAAGACGACGATGGGGATGGGGCAGGTTCGTCGGGTGGTCGGGTAGTCAAATGACCATGCGACCACCCGACTACCTCCCCATCTCGATGCTCAACCAGCTCGAATACTGCGAGCGCCGGTTCTGGCTGATGTACGTCCACGCCGAGATGGAGATCAACGCGCCGGTGTTGGAGGGAATCCTACGGCACGAACGGGCGCACACGGGCGGCGTCGAACGGGATGGCGACACAACCGTCCGCCGTCGCGTCTACCTGTGGTCCGACCTGTTGCGGGTGGCGGGCTTTGCCGACGTGGTGGAGGAGCGGGCGGGGGAACTGGTGCCGGTGGAGTACAAGCGCGGCCGGATGGGGCGCTGGCTGAACGACCACGTCCAGTTGTGCGCCCAGGCCATGTGCCTGGAGGAGCGGGCGGGGTGTCCGGTCGAACGGGGCGAGATCTTTTACTGGCGCTCGCGGCGGCGGGTGGTGGTCGAGTTCACGCCCGCACTGCGGGCGCGCACCGAGGCGAGCGTCGCGCGTGCTTTCGAGCTGCTGGCGGCAGGCCAGATGCCGCCGCCAGCCGAGCGGCGGGCCAAGTGCCACGACTGCTCGCTGGAGGGGATCTGTCTGCCCCGCGAGGTCCTGCTGCTCTCGAAGGAGCCGGGCTGATGGCTCAACTCCAGGCGTGGGAGGATGGCATGGCGACACTGTATCTGACCGAGCCGCGCTCGTTGGTCAAGAAAGACGGCGACACGCTCGTCGTGCACATTCCGGAGGACAAGGAGCACAGCACGCCGAAGCGGAAAGTGCGCGTGCCCCTGATCAAGGTCAACCAGGTCGTCGTCTACGGCGACGTGACGCTGACGAGCCCGGCGCTGGCGGCGCTCCTGGAGCAGCGGGCCGACGTCTGCTTCTGCTCGTACTATGGCCGTTTCCGGGGGCGGCTGGCGCCACCGCTGGGCAAGAACAGCCTGATCCGGCTGCAGCAGCATCAGGCGCACAACGACCCGGTGCGGGCCTCCACGCTGGCCCGGGCGTTCGTGCGTGGCAAGCTGGCCAACATGCGGGCGATGCTGATGCGGGCCAACCGCAAGCGGGAGGACGCGGCGATCGATCAGGCGGCAGCGTCGCTCAAGGGGGTGTTGGACCAGGTGGACGGGTTGGATCTGGGCCAGGCCGCCCCTCCGCCCGATCCGTCCCATCCCCAGGCGGGCACAGTCCAGGGCACGCTCCTGGGGCTGGAGGGGTCGGGAACCGCTTTCTACTTTGGCGTCTTTGGGCAGTTGCTGAAGGGAGAGTGGGGCTTTGAGCGCCGCCAGCGGCGTCCGCCGCGCGACCCGGTGAACGCGCTCCTTTCGTTCGGTTACGTGCTGCTGATGAACCAGGTGGCGTCGGCGATCAGCATCGTCGGGCTGGACCCCTACGTGGGGTTCCTGCACTCGTCGCAGTTCGGCAAACCGGCGCTGGCGCTGGACGTGATGGAGACGTTTCGTCCGCTGGTCGTCGATTCGGTCGTACTGACGTTGCTGAACAACGGCATGCTGACGGCGCGGGACTTTGAGGAGGAACTGGGCGCCTGGCGTCTGACGGACAAGGGCCGGCGCACGTTCCTGACCAAGTTTGAGGAGCGGCTGGACACGGCGATTCAACACCCGGTCTTTGGCTACAAAGCGACCTACCGGCGGAGCCTGGAGCTGGAGGTGCGGCTCGTCGCCAAGTGGCTGACGGGGGAGATTCGCAAATTCAAGCCGTTTGTGGTAAGATAGCGATGCAGCGTGGGAAGCCGAAACGGGCGCTGTACGTGATTGCCTACGACATTCCCAGCGACCGTCGCCGCACCAGGGTGCACAAGGCGCTGTGCGGGTTTGGGCAATGGACGCAGTACAGCCTCTTCGAATGCCACCTGACGGACAAGGAACTGGTGGCCCTGCACGGCAAGCTGGACAAGCTGCTGGAGCCAGACGAAGACAGCGTGCGCTTCTACCACATCTGCGCGGCGTGCATGGCCAAGGTCGAGACGGTGGGGTCGAAGAAGCCGGCCGAGGAGAGCGTGTTCATCGTCTAGCCAGGGACGGAGCGAAACACAGAGCGCGCTTTTTTGATGGCCGGCGGGTCTGCGAGCGGCGAAGCGCCCCCGTGGAGCCCGGGAACCGCTCGCGAGGGGCAAGAGGTCGAAGGAAGCCCTGGATGTGGGGGATCACCCCCCTAGATGACTAAACATCACATCAGGTCACAGATGGGCCAAAACACCCCCAGATACGGGACGAACCGCCACTCTTTTCCCAGATATGGGGGGTGGTCCTAATCAGCGAGTCGATCTGCGTGACGATAAGTCAATTAGGGGGATCACCCGGTGAGGTGCCGGCAGATGTGCGGGTACAGCAAGAGGGCGATAGCGACTGTTCCGTGCGAGAGGCGCGCAGGCAGGCGCGATGTAGCGACGTGCTCGCGAGGCGGGAGGTGGTGGGTAATGATGTGGATGCTCAGGGCCAAATTGGACACATTGTGGGGCACCATGGACACGAGAACGGGTTCACCAGGCTCGCAGTGGGGCGCTACACCCACGAGCGCGCGAGCAGCTTGAACAGACAGAATCCCGATCAAGGGATTGAAACTGGGGGTCAAGTAATCCTTAAAAACGCTTGACATTCGCTTGAACAGACAGAATCCCGATCAAGGGATTGAAACCACGCATCGAGAGGAAACGCCGCCGGGGAACGCGAAGCTTGAACAGACAGAATCCCGATCAAGGGATTGAAACTCACGCCGGCGCACCTCGACCAGCCCGACCTGATGTAGCTTGAACAGACAGAATCCCGATCAAGGGATTGAAACGGGTTACTTGATCTGCAACTCTGCGCCGTCATCGACGCTTGAACAGACAGAATCCCGATCAAGGGATTGAAACTACGCGATCATCCAGGAGACAGCAGTATAGAAGGTTTGCTTGAACAGACAGAATCCCGATCAAGGGATTGAAACGATGCCGTAGTCCATGTCGTCGGTCGTGAGCGTGTCAGCTTGAACAGACAGAATCCCGATCAAGGGATTGAAACGGTTGCTTCCTTCCCTCCCTCTGTTGCCTTCTGGGCGCTTGAACAGACAGAATCCCGATCAAGGGATTGAAACCTGGTGGCGCCTGCGTCGCCCGGGTCGCTCGCTCGGGCTTGAACAGACAGAATCCCGATCAAGGGATTGAAACCTGGCATCCCCGATGCGCACCCGCACCGTTTTCGCGCTTGAACAGACAGAATCCCGATCAAGGGATTGAAACCGAGATTCTGCCGGCGCGGCGGGCGGACATCGTGGCGCTTGAACAGACAGAATCCCGATCAAGGGATTGAAACCGGGAATTACCGGCAGGATGCGGCGAGCGGGGGGAGGCTTGAACAGACAGAATCCCGATCAAGGGATTGAAACTGTACCGTCCGCCACCGCCCGCCCAGGTAGGCCAGGCTTGAACAGACAGAATCCCGATCAAGGGATTGAAACCGGCCTGTCATCACCCCCGTCACCATCGCCTCCCCAGCTTGAACAGACAGAATCCCGATCAAGGGATTGAAACGGCGTCGGTTCCTCCACGCACCCCGCCACCAGGAGGAGCTTGAACAGACAGAATCCCGATCAAGGGATTGAAACTCTGATTACGTCGCTGTTTGGGTGGCGGCGGGCGGAGCTTGAACAGACAGAATCCCGATCAAGGGATTGAAACTGACCAGTTCACGACGGAGGAGTTGATCGATGCCCAAGCTTGAACAGACAGAATCCCGATCAAGGGATTGAAACTCGTCGAAAGACAGCCGTGCGAAGCGGGTCCTGCCAGCTTGAACAGACAGAATCCCGATCAAGGGATTGAAACGCGGCTGCGTTGTAGCATTGGAGCCCATCCGTGCTAGCTTGAACAGACAGAATCCCGATCAAGGGATTGAAACCAGATACCCTACCTCGTTCACCACAGCCCTGTGCGTGCTTGAACAGACAGAATCCCGATCAAGGGATTGAAACCGAGGCCTTGGAGAAAAAGTACAAGCAAGCGCTGATGGGCTTGAACAGACAGAATCCCGATCAAGAGGGTTGGAGGAGTCCCGACTGCTTACGCTGTGATTACGCTTTAGCGTAAGCAGTCAAATCACTGCTTACGGTTGCGGCGATCTGAAAACACGGCGCGA